>WBZO01000358.1_pt1 | contig 103855 bp, 115 predicted proteins | sample 5204261 | NCBI WGS metagenome assembly WBZO01 (sample SAMN12412400, study PRJNA552823) | activated sludge metagenome | isolation source: activated sludge from anammox sidestream of wastewater treatment plant... | place: USA: North Carolina | collected 2017-09 | reverse complement strand
AGTCATTTCTCGGGCGACGAAGGTCAGTGTTTCTTCGGTTACGCGTTTGAAGAACGTATCGTTTGTGATCTGCCAGGCGTGTAAATACGCGCGGGTGAGCAGGGCGTTGTCGTAGAGCATTTTCTCGTAATGGTGTACCCAATCGTACAAACGGAGTTGTGTTTTCAGCACGGTTATCAGTTGGTAGTTATGGTCTGATGGCTCACTAAGGATTTGAGATACCTGCCAGCTGGGACTCCATCTCAGTTGGCGTATTGACTGGCTGTAAACAAACAAACCCTTGACATACATAAGCTGTTGGAAGACCTTTCAATAAAGGTCTATCTTTCAGCAAGGCTGGCGCATCCGGCTCCGGCGGGTAATTGGAAATCGCAGTTACCTGTCGGGGCCGGAACGTTTTCCAGAGAGTATTCAACAATTCTTTGGTTTCGGTACGCTGAGAGTCACCGATAATTGCCACCTCACGAGTTGGACCAACAGCAAAGTCAGCCGCGCACAGCCACTGGGCGAAAGCAGTTGGATAGCGTAGCATGGCTCCATACACCGAGGAAAGCATCTCCTCGGCGAGATCTCGCCAATCCGTCCGATCCCCATACGCTGCTAACTCCAACAGAGCAGTAGCGGCAAGCGCATTCCCGGACGGAGTCGCATTATCCTGAATATCTTTCGGTCGTACCAGGAGGGTTTCATGGTCGTCACGGGTATCGAAAAAACCTCCGTTGGGATCACCGAAGTGTTCAACCATTTCATGGGCGAGTTTAAATGCCGAAAGATACCATTCCTTATTTGAATCAGATTGATACAACGCCAGAAGCGCCAAAATCAGGCCGGCATAATCTTCCAAGTAGGCATTATGCTTTGCCTGTCCCTCCCGCCAGGATCGGTGCAGCCGATTATTTACATATAGGTTATTCAACAAGAAACGTGCATTACGAATGGCAACTTGAAGATAATCCTGCCTATTCAGATAACGTCCTGCCTCGGCAAAGGCTTTGAGCATCAGGGAGTTCCACATTACCAGCACTTTGTCATCGGTGGTGGGGCGGATGCGTGAACATCTTGCTTCTAAAAGTCTTGCGTGACATTTGGATAATTTCTGCCAAAGTTCTGCTTGCACCATTTTGAAGCGGGCTGCGAGTGTGGAATTATCCAAAGCACGTTGCAAGATGGTTTTGCCTTCCCAGTTCCCTGATGGGTTAATTCCATAGGCGGTTTTGAAAAAGTCGAAATCCGAACCGAGTACTCCCTCGAGTTCATCTTGTGTCCAGACATAGAATTTCCCTTCTTCACCATCTGAGTCGGCATCCAAGCTGCTGAAAAATCCACCTTCTGAATGGGTTAATTCGCGCAGGACAAAATCTAGCGTCTCTTCGCAAATCCTGCGATAGTCAGCGTTGCCAGTGACCAAATATCCGTGTAGATATGCCAGGGCTAATTGGGCATTATCATATGTCATTTTTTCAAAGTGTGGCGTTCTCCAAAAATTGTCGACACTGTATCGGGAGAAACCACCGCCGACAACATCGTACATCCCACCACGGGACATTGCATTTAATGCGTGAGAGGCAGCCTTTAGTATTTGTTCGCGTTGGGCTGTATCGGTGGTTGCCCGGCGTAAAAGAAATTCAATGGTCATGGGTTGCGGAAACTTCGGCGCAGAGCCCCAACCTCCATATCCCCAATCGTAAGAATCAAGCAGGTTCTTTATGGCTGCTTCGAGTGCTTCTTTGGTTATTTCATTTCTATTCTCGGGCTTGTTTAAAGGCGGACGAATATGTTCGAGTACCTGATTTCCAACTCGATCCACTTCCTGGACATCTTCGTGCCATGCTTTGGCAATACTACTTAGGACTTCTTTGAAGGATGGCATGTTGTAGCGCCGAACGGGTGGGAAGTATGTGCCGGCAAAAAAGGGACGCAAGTCAGGTGTGAGAAACACAGACATGGGCCAGCCACCAGAACCGGTCATGGCAACAGTAGCTTGCATATAGATCCCGTCTACATCGGGACGTTCTTCTCGATCCACTTTTATGCTAATAAATTCCTGATTCATCAATGTAGCGGTATCAAGGTCCTCGAAACTTTCTTCTCTCATGCGGTGACACCAGTGGCAGGCGGCATACCCTATGGATAAGAAGATTGGCTTGTTTTCTTTAACGGCTTTGGCAAGCGCCTCTTCGCTCCACGGGTACCAATTGACGGGATTATTGGCGTGTTGTAATAAGTATGGGGAATTTTCTTTGATCAGGTGATTTGGCATTGGACACCACTAAAAGGCATGATCATGTGATTATAGTCGCTCAGATGGAGTTTGCGAAAATATGATAAGACTATTCGCGTTCTTGGATTTTCGATCATCACTACGTGATGCCCAAAAAAACACCGTTTTACATTCCGTATGTTATTCTACATTTTATTCGGCTACACAAGGTTGCCTCATTTTTTATCCCGCAATGATGCACTTACAGCTTGAATCGGCTTACTTTTATAAAATCCTATGGTTTAAATTGATTTATCCTCGACGATTACACTGGTTCCTCCCGGCCAATCAACAGTTACATCGCCCGGATCATAGGGAACCTGTGGCATACTCCAGCGAAAGATCCATTTCGCGTCCTCGGGACTGGCATTGACGCAACCGCGTGAAGAAGGTTCGCCATAATTGTTATGCCAGAATGTGGAGTGGATTGCAACTCCCGTTCCAACGAAAAGACTGACCCATCCAACTGCGGGTAGACTCCATCCTGCTGATGCGCTTCCACCGCTTAATGGCAGGGAAATGGCTTTGCGCCAGATTGGAGATGAACCAATCGGCGTTTGCCATTCATCCACACGGTTCCCCCAGGCATCATATAATGCACCGCTGGAGATTTTTGCAAAATGGACTTCAGAGTCTCCCTCAAAACATGAAAGTGTTTGTTCCCAAATCTTTACCACGATCCGTTTTTGCACGGGATCAACATCAGGGTTGATCGGGGAGACCTCATCTACTGTAAGCGGACGAAACGCCGCTGCCGGCCCCCAGAAAATATCTCCAGAACCATATTTCTCATTCAGACGATACCAAATCTGCCCGCTTTCATCGACTCTGATCTGGTCCACCCAAACAACCTGACTATAATAAAAACGAGGTGGGATATTAATGGATAATTGGTATTGAAGCCACGGTGCACGGGCAGGCGGGTTTTCAAGCAACAAATCCACATAAGGAACAGTGACTTCTACCCACATGCCTGCTCCCAAGCTGGTTTGGTATAAGTTTGTCACAGGGTCATTCATCACATTCAACACTGGTTGAACATACCCACCCCAAACGAAGCCATTGGGTATTTCGACAAATCGTTGATTGATGCGTCCAGGCATTGACCCAACAACCTCCCGAATCCACGGAATGACATTGTCTTCATACAGTACCCCTACGATTTGACTGTTCGAGTCGGGACGGGCATACACATCCATTTTGCCAACTGTAATTCGACCAAGCCTTTCCGATTGTGGGAATTCAGGTTGGATCAATATTTCCAAGGGACGCAAAGCCATAGTCCCGGCACCGAGTACTACCATTTTCAAGAAATCGCGGCGTGAAAGTTTGCTATGATGCATTGAATACTTTAGTTATGTACTCTATGATTCACGCCGATATGCGGGTAACTGAATGAATAAATTTCCGTTTTCAATCTGGGTTGTGAATTCATCCAGCGGACGGGGTGGAGGTCCACTGACCACTTTTCCAGTCAAATCAAAATGCCCATCATGACAAGGGCTGATGTAATGTTTTTGATCAGGATGCCAGGTTACTCGGCAGGCAAGGTGAGTGCAAATATCCGAGAACACGCGCACATTCTGTTCATCCTGGCGTAACACATATACTCCATAGCTTAACCCTGTCCGCTCCCAGCCGTTGACCTTGGTGAGTGTAAACTCGAAAAGTGTTGGGATTCCAATGGGGTAGCCATCCAGTGGACCAAGATCAACCATCGATTCATCCTCCAACTTGCGAAGGGATGGCGAAAGCAGGTACATAATACTTGGGATGCCAATAGTTAGTCCGATCATTCCGCCAACGACCAATGTCATCCCTTTGATGAACTCACGCCGGCTCATGTCTTTATGATTGGACATGCTTTCTCCTTTCAATGGCTACTATTTCAATTCCCATTCGAAGATTCGTGAGGGTGCATCCACATCGACAACTGTCAGGGTTAATTTAATTGCCTCTTCGAGAAGGGGGGCTCCATCCACTATGGCGGGAAAGACCAGTTTTCCTTCCACATGATGCCCGCCGCGTGGTGCATCCCAGAGAGTTGCCTTTACCGTCATTCCTGTGTCTGTTTGGAGAGTCGCGAGAACTGCCAAGTCCATGTCCAGATCGACGGAATGGGTGTTCATGACTACATCAAACTCGAGAGTATCTGCTGGAGTGCCAAGATTGAGAGGGGTGACTTCCATAATGACCGCGCCCTGTTGATCCATGCGGGTTATTTCGTTGTTCCCTCCCATGTTCGGAAACAGGGTGGCAAGGATAGCAGGGTCATCTGTCGGGGTGGGGACGATGTTTGAAACAGGAGCAGGTTGAGATGTGTCCTGAACGGAAGTGGATGAAGATGGCTGGACTGGAGCTGCGGAACAAGCAGCCAGAACGATGGTCAAGATCAAGAGAGCAGGGATAAAGAAGCGTTTCATTTTGTCTCCGAGAGAACAGGTTGAATTTTTTGTCGTTCACGGTAAAGAACAAAGAGCATAATGCCGATGCCGATCAGGTTCATAACAAGACCGACGAGCATAAATGGTCGTTGGTAGCGCGTCAGGAAACTTGCCGCTGCGCTTAACCCGAGGATTGGGAGAACATCCGTAACATGATGAATGCAACAGGCAACCATTGCGGTTGCGGAGGTGCCGCCGCTCGCGCCCATGACCGTGCCTGTTCTGTGCATGGATGGGATCGGAATGAATAAGCGGAAGCGCAGGATGGAATAAAGCGCTGCTTGAAGCCCAAAGCCGAGAATGATGGGGATGACATACCAGCGGTCACGCAGGAATTGGGAGGAGGCATACCCCCAGCCCTGCAACCACGTGAGAATGCCAAGATAGAATGAAGCAATGAAGGCAGAGCCAATAACAAAAGAGGCTGCGGGGATGAGATATCGTTTTGTCATAGCCTCATGATAGCCTCGCTATGTTTATGCGTCTTGCGCCAAATAGCTTTGGGGATCCTAGGCTATTCTGCCTACTCCTGGATAATTGATTCTGCGCTTCAGGTCTAAAGTGTGAATCCGTAGAATATGGAAACCCGAGGTGTATATGAATATCCCCCCGCCCCTATGTGAACTAAATTGCCTGTGTGATGAAGCCTTGCAGTGGACAAAAACGAAGTTAGATCGGGCAGGTCTGCGCGTAATACAAACATTTAACCTTAATACCGTCCGCGATAGATCGATGGAATGCCCATGCCCACATCATGATACGGATGTTTGTGACTGTCAAATGGCGGTATTACTTGTCTACGGTTCGGAGAAAGCCCCAGCTACATTGACCCTGCACGGTAATAACGGGCAAACATGGATATCTGTCGTAGACACTTCCCACAATGAGATTGCTGCAGCTGAGTTACTGGCGAAGATTCGGACTACTCTCGAAAAAAAGTCCGATTTCAGCGCATACGCAGGATAGGCAAATTTGCCTATCCTGCGTATGCGCAAAATTGCGCTGTCAGGCACACATCGAACCCCTTATATTCATCTGCTATTCCAACCCTATCGAGGAAATCATGAAGAAGATTGTAATGCTTTTGATTGTCAGTGTGTCCATAATACTCTCGGCATGTACGCCAGTGGTAAGTCCGAATGGCATGCCCATGAATAACGGTGAACCAGGCAAGAATGTGACCGCCACGCCGGGAAGTATGATGGCGGTGGATCCCGAAGCCGCGCATATGATGGAACCGATCAGCGCCCCAAATGTCCATCCCGCTACGGATTCAAAAGGTGGACAGCCACTCGAGTACCGCGAAGAAAATGGTGTCAAGATTTTTGAACTAACAACAAAAGCTGTTCAGTGGGAGATTCTGGATGGTGTGATGGTGACAGCCTACACATATAACGGGACCGTGCCCGGACCGATGATTCGCGTCACGGAGGGGGATCGAGTCCGGGTCGTGGTCAAGAACGAACTGCCCGATCCTACAACGATTCATTGGCATGGAGTTGAAGTCCCCAATGCGATGGATGGTGTACCCGGTGTTACGCAAGATCCCATTCAGCCAGGTGGGACATTCACCTATGAGTTTGAAGCCAAGCCTGCAGGCACGTTTATGTACCACTCGCACTACGAGGGGGACGTTCAGGTGATGGCTGGATTGTATGCCCCATTCATCATCGATCCGAAAGAACCGGAAGCCAATCCACCCGCCGTGGATGAGGTTCTGATGATTTCGGAATGGCTGATGACGGGAGGTCAGACTTTTGCTGCCATGCCGATGAGCGGAATGGAGCCGAATTATTTCACGATCAATGGCAAGTCATTTCCTGACACGGAGATGATTACGGTAAAGAAAGGCGAGCGCGTGCGGCTGCGTTTAATCGCCATTGGTCAGTTCATTCACCCCATGCATTTGCATGGCGTTCCTTTCAAGATCGTCGCCACAGATGGTCACGCTGTTCCGGAAGCGGCACAACTAACCAAGGATACGGTCAGTGTTGCGCCAGGTGAACGATATGATATCGAGTTCATCGCTACTGAAACAGGGCAGTGGATGCTGCATTGCCATATCCTGCACCATACGACCAACAACAATGTTGAGCCGGGAGGTTTGATGTTGGTGATCAATGTTGTTGAATAAATATACTCAAGGAGAGAGTAAAATGCAAAAAATGTTCTTTATCAGTGTGTTCGTTTTAGCGACTGTGGTGCTGACGGCTTGTGGCAGTTCCGTTCAGCCTGCCGCTCCGGTCGATTCCGGATCGTCGAACCAGGTCAATATTCAGGTGGAGTCCAATCCCAGCCCTGCCATGATGGGCGATATGGAGTTGATCCTCACCATTACTGATGGAAGTGGTAATCCAATCGAAGGTGCATCAGTGGATGTTTCTGCAGATCATACTGACATGACCGGTATGACAATGGGTGGTGCAGCGACCGATCAAGGTGGGGGTAAATACGCCATCAACGCCAGCTTCAGCATGAGCGGCAACTGGCTGCTGACCGTTTACGTCCGCAAAGATGGACTGGATTACAAGGAGGATATTGAATTCAATATCCAGTAATGAATGAGAATATACCGGCGTCGAAATCATGTGGATGCCGGTATTTAGTTCACGTTCAGCGAGGACCATCGATTTATGAACACGAAAATGAGAAGGCAACAGGCTCGTGAAAAGAACAAGCGCCAAAAAATCGCTTCCAACCTAACCTGGGGTGGGATCGGTGTTGTGGTGATGGCATTTCTTGGTTTCATGGTTTGGCAGGGAATCAAACCTTCGGCGGGGGAAGCCATTCCGATCATGGCAAGTGAACCGCACATTGAACTGGATACAGATCCCGGAAAATACAACTCCGATCCGCCGACCTCCGGTCTCCATTATGCGTCCGAAGCGAACGCAGGATTCTATGATGAAAATATTTATCAATATCCTGCTGGCTACCTCGTTCACAATCTAGAACATGGCTATGTGATCTTCTGGTACAACTGTAACTTGCTTGATGAATCGAGCTGTTCTGAATTGAAGTCTCAAATCAGTTCCGTCATGGATGAGCTAGGCAGGACAAAGATGATAGCCTATCCCTGGAGCTCCATTGATGTCCCACTTGTGATGACTTCCTGGGGACAGTTGCAGAAGTTTGAAGCGTTCGACGCGGAAGGAATCAAAGCCTTTTATCGAGCAAATCTTAACCGCGCACCTGAACCTGGCGCGCCGTAAGGATATCAATGTCTACAGTCACAACCATCCGCCCAAAATCCAAAGGTTCCGTCTTTGAATGGATCAGTTTGCATTGGTTTATAACATTTCTCATCCTCTATGGATTGTGGGTCTTTCTGCCGTACCTGGCGCCCTTCTTTATGCAAATTGGTTGGACAGGCGCTGGGAAAGCGATTTACTTCATATATTCTTTTTTCTGCCATCAACTGCCAGAACGTTCCTTCTTTTGGTTCGGGGAGAAGACCATGTACTCGTTGACAGAGATCCAATCAGCATGGCAGGACACCGTCAATCCCATGATTCTCCGCCAATTCATAGGCAACGAAGCGATGGGTTGGAAGATCGCATGGTCGGACCGCATGATCTCCTTCTACACCAGCGTGTGGTTCTTCGCATTGTTCTGGTACCCGCTACGCCGCAGGATCAAGCCGCTTTCGTGGTGGGCGTTCGCCCTCCTTTTGCTCCCCATTGCAATAGATGGGTTAACCCACATGGTCAGCGATTTTGCTGGCATCGGGCAGGGATTCCGTGATACAAATGTTTGGCTGGCGACACTGACGAACAATGCGTTTCCTGAGATGTTCTATGCAGGCGACGCGCTCGGTTCGTTCAATTCGATCATGCGCTTCATTACTGGACTGTTAGCTGGTCTTGCCATCGTCTGGCTTGCTTTCCCATATGTTTTCCAAACACAGTCCTACAATCAACAACTGGATGAAAAAACCTATGCCAAAGTCATCGAACAGATCAAAGACCAAAATACGCATCCTGCTGGCTGACGATCATCACATCGTCCGCGCCGGGATCCGCCAACTGCTTGAAAGCGCGAGAGACCTGCAGGTCATTGCAGAGGCGGGAGATGGGGAAGAAGCACAGTCCCTAATCCAAAAACACAAACCCGATGTGGCGGTACTCGATATCCAAATGCCGAAAGCCAGTGGGATCGACGTGACGCGTTGGGTGCGTTCGCATCTGCCCGAAGTGGGTGTGTTGATCCTGACCGCGTATGATGATGACCCGTATGTGATGGCTGTCCTGCAAGCCGGCGCAAATGGGTATGTGCTCAAGACCGCCAAAGCTGACGACCTTATCCAGGCTGTTCGGGATGTGAATGAAGGAAAATCTGCTCTCGACCCAAATATTACACGCAAATTGATGACCAATATATTCAAACCGCCTGAAAATAAAACGGTCGAATCGCTCACTGATCGTGAATTGGATGTGTTGCGACTGGCAGCAAAGGGTTTTACCAACAAAGCCATCGGCATGCAGCTGGGCATCAGTGACCGCACCGTGCAGGGACATCTGGCGCACATCTTCGCCAAGCTGCAAGCCAACAGTCGTACCGAAGCTGTTATGCGTGCGGTATCGCTCGGATGGGTTTCACAAGATGCGGGTCAGATCAACGAAGAATGAAAAAAGACGGGCGAACCTCCTTTGCTCCCTTGCGGGGTCTGCCACTGCAACTATATGCCGTCACCGTCCTGCCGTTGACAGTCCTGTTGCTGTTCATTGCCTTTGGCAGTGTGTCCCTTCATCAAAAGGATATGCGTTCCCTGGTAGGTGAGCGCGATGAACGTGCAGTGCAGTCCGCCGCCGCCGCGCTCGATTCGGAACTGCATCACCGCATGGCGACGATTTCAAGCATGGTGGTGTTCGCTGGAGAATCCAGCGATGTGTCGCTAGGCAGAATTCTTGACACATCCAGTGATTTGTTGTCCGACTTTGATGGTGGCGTGGCTTTCTTCGCCTTGGATGGCAGACTGATCACAAGTTCGAACGATCATGAAGCATGGAATTGGATATCTCAAAATATGGGCGGGATCCGAATCGCCTCTCCCCTGGACGATGAACCGGTCATCTCCGATCCATTTATTGTTCCAGGCTCGCAAGAAGCTTACGTTATCATCTCTGCATATTCATCTCCCCTCGGTGTAATTGCGGCGGGAGTGTTCTCCCCTGAACTTCTTGCCAAACAGACATTATCAACTTCGTATCCTGAGGATAGTCAGGTTACGATCTACCTCGTGGATTCCTCACGCCAGTTTCTATTTGTCAGCGGCTCGGCAACAAAGGGAAGCCTGTCCGCCGACCATCCAGGTTTAACCGAAGCCTTGCGCGGCGAAAGTGGAACGCGTTACGTTCAGGTCGATGACAATGAGCACGTGATCGCCTACAGCCCGATCCCTTCAACAGGCTGGGCGCTCATCACAGAGGAAGCCTGGGAGGTAGTGGTCAGCCCTTCATTGGAGATTACACAAGTGGCGCCGCTCGTGCTTGTGCCTGCATTCCTTCTTGCCCTGTTCGCATTATGGTTCGGTGCAAGGAAAATCGTCCAGCCTTTACAGCAACTGGAATCGAAAGCCGCGGCCGTAGCATGGGGCGATTTCGGTGCCATCAAGGAATCTGTCGGTGGAATTGCAGAAGTGCAGCATCTTCAGAATGAACTTGCTGAGATGGCCCGCAAAGTCCAGGCGGCGCAGGATGGTTTGCGCGATTACATCGGCGCGATTACGTCGGCGCAAGAGGAGGAGCGCAACCGCCTCGCCCGTGAACTGCATGACGATACCATACAGGCGGTCATCGCCCTCAAACAACGCGTGCATCTTGCTCAAAAATCTGTCAAGACGCAAAGCGGTCATCACGCCCTGGATGAACTCGAGTCCCTTGCCGAGCAGACCATTGAAAACCTCCGCCGCCTTACGCGCGCTCTGCGTCCAATCTATCTGGAAGACCTGGGTCTCGTCACCGCGCTCGAAATGCTGGCACGTGAGACAAGTAGGGTGAATCGTTTGGAAGTGGATTTCCGTTTGTCGGGATATGAAATTCGGTTGCCGCGTGAAGTGGAGTTGTCGTTGTATCGCATCGCCCAGGAAGCACTAAACAACATGGTCAGGCACTCCAAAGCCACCCATGCAGATATGAAGATCACTTTTGCTACATCAAACATTGAGTTGGAAGTGATTGATAATGGCAAGGGGTTTATCGTACCGAAAAGCCCCACGGATTTTGCCCCCAGCGGACACTTTGGTTTGCTTGGTGTCCATGAACGGGCAGAACTGATCGGTGCAAAGCTGGAGATTGAATCCGCTTTGGGAGGCGGAACCAGGCTCAAGGTCCATTTATGAAGCGATGGATGTTATGATTCGTTGATCTTGAAAGCCTCACGAATTGCTGCGCGTTGTAAGAGATGGAATGTCTGTGTTAGCTCTTCAGCAGTGTGGTGGCGACGTTTCTCCAACCACCATTGCATCAGCGCAATTTGCGCACCCGCCAGATAGTTCGCGAGTAGATCCAGGGGGATTATGCTCCTAGTTTCATCAAAAGCAACACGCAGGTTCGCTTCGATTTCCCGCGCACTTCGGTCACGAATCTGACGCAGGATCAACGGACTGTCTTTGCCTTGAAAAACAGGATATAACTGCGCCCGCCTCTGTTCAAGATGTTGATATGCCGAAGCTGTCTCCAAGGGGACTTTTGATGATAGCAGTTCCTCTCGGGAGAGAGGGTGGAACGGACCAATATGGAATTCGCTAATCATGGCTTCGTGGCAGCTCATAAATAATTCGTCTTTGCTATTGTAATGTTTATAGAAGGTGGTACGCCCCACGTTGGCGCGGTCAATGATATCCTGAATCGTGATCGCGTCATAGTCGCGTTCACTGATCAACTTAATCAACGCCGTTTGCAATAATTCGCGTGTACGTTGTATACGTCGGTCTGTCTTTGTCATGAAACGTCCTCTCTGAGCGAACTGTCATAATTATCTATGTGATGAAATGCTGAAAACGATATTTGTCCCTCACGGGACGCCTGCTGATAGTGAACAATTTGCACGTTTTGTTCACAAACTAACAAATCATGTACTTTGATTATTGATGTCTATTTGCCAAGCGTGTAAGATGTGCATCGTAACTTCTAAATTATACAAGTAGAAGAGAAGAAAGGATGACAGTTATGCATTCGTCTGCAAGACATTTCCACAAAAAATCAAGTGAAACAACAAAAATTACCAGAGGTTTGATTCTCGACACAGGCTGGCGTTATGACTTAATGGAATGATTCTTCGATACATTCTTATTCCGCGGCAAATTGCGGGAACTTCGGCAAAGAACGATTGACATCGCACATATCCAACCTGGGGAGAAAGTACTGGATGTTGGGTGCGGCACAGGCGCATTGGCAATGAAAGCCAAGCTACGAGTTGGTTCAACAGGTGAGGTCTTTGGCATTGATCCAGGTGGACCACAGATCGCCCAAGCTCGTGCCAAAGCGGCTCGACGCAACACGCCCGTCGAATTTCAGATCGGTGTAATCGAGCATCTCAATTTTCCCGATCAAACCTTCGATGTCGTCCTGAGTACCATCATGATGCATCATCTCTCTGACAACCTCAAGCGGCAGGGACTCGCTGAAATTATCCGCGTGCTCAAGCCAGGAGGACGCCTGGTCATTGCCGATTTCAAGCGTCCTGAGGAACGCTCGCCCCAACCTGTACGCTTTGGCGCTGGAGGCAGCCGAATTGATGGTCTGGCTACACTAGTCAAGGAGGCAGGCTTCTCACAAGTAGAAACGGAAGAGATGCAACTTCCGCGCTTCCCTGCTCACTCAGCAGGCTTTGCTGGTTTTGTAAGTGGGAAGAAATCAAATATGTAATTTTAATTACCTTGCATCAAACATTTCAAATCATACCTGGAGAAAAATCATGTCGGAAAATCGTTCTGAACACAGAGTACCTCCCAGCATGCCGCGCTGGGTGAAAATATTCGGAGTCGTTCTCATCACTTTAGTACTGGTGGTTGTTGTAATGCACCTCGCTGGGGTCAATTTGGGTGGACTACATCATATGCCATAGGATACGACACATTACTACTATGAATATGAAACCCGATCTCCGCAAGTTTGTCCGCACCATGCATATTGTAGTGACAGTTGGCTGGCTGGGCACGATTGTTGCATTCCTTGTGCTCGCCATCGTTGGACTAACCAATCAGGATGCACAACTGGTGCGAACTGTGTATCCCGCGATGGATTTGATCGCGCGATATGCCATTGTTCCGTTGAGTCTTGTTCCATTACTGGTGACAGGACCTCTCCTCTCGCTAGGCACTCCGTGGGGCTTGTTCAGGCATTATTGGATCATCGTGAAACTGGTGATCAATATCCTTTCCACGCTCATCCTGCTCATACACTTGCAGCCTATCGATTACATGGCGCGTGTTGCAACGACAAGAATATTATCCAATGCCGACCGTGCAGTACAAATTCAATTGGTAGTTGCGGCGGGAGCTGGTCTTGTGGCGCTAATTGCGGCAACAGGACTGGCAGTGTATAAGCCTCGTGGTATGACTTTGTATGGGTGGCGCAAGCAATATGAGGGACGTATCGTGTCGCGCGATTCAGACACAGTTAATTAGAATGCCATCTTATATTTTCGTAAGGTGATAAACGTCATAAGCTATTTTGCCTACTTCTCATCCCGCCATACTGCGCTCATGGGATGACGGGATATTGCTTATCATCGATACTAAAGACCTGACAAGTCTCATTTATATACCGACGAGTAAAACGATAGTGAGGCTTTAATCTCCCCTCAAGTGTTAACCAAGGCTTGTCAGGTCTCAAAGGATTAATATGGCAACCGAAACAACATCTTCATTGGTCTCTTCACGAAATGAACGCCTAACCGTATTCCTGCACGCGCTTTTATTTGTGCTTGGTTTTTCATTCATCTTTGTCGTCGGCTGGGGCGGCTCGGTCACCGCACTGGGTCAGTTGTTCGGCGCATACAAATCCGTCATCGCGCAGGTCGGCGGTGTGGTCGTGATCGCCTTTGGATTGGCGACATTGGAAGTGATTCGGATTCCCTGGTTCTACGCGGACACGCGTGCCCAATATTCGGGTCAGCGCGGAACGTATGGCGGCTCGGCATTAATGGGCATTTTCTTTGCCGCAGGCTGGAGCCCGTGCATTGGTGCAACTCTGGGAGCGATCCTCACGATGGGCTTGAGCCAGCAAACGGTTGGTCAAGCCATGTGGCTGGCGTCAGGATATTCGCTGGGGTTGGGAATTCCCTTTCTCGCTATGGCATTGGGACTGGAACGCGCCTCGGGTTGGATCAAGCGCATGCGACCATATCAGAGATATTTCAAGATCGCCAGTGGATTGTTCATCATCGCCATTGGGGTCTTGTTGCTGACAAACACCATGAGCCTGATCGCCATCTGGGCGTTCAAGAATGGATATTTCATTGAGGCGTTTTCCACCTATGCCGCCGCGCCGACATATATCACGGCAATTGTCGCGGGGCTGTTATCGTTCATTTCTCCGTGTGTACTTCCGCTGGTGCCTGCCTATCTCGGTTATCTCAGCGGGCACACGCTGAATAAAAACTAGGAGACCGCCATGATGAAGAAAACAGTTTTAGTGTTACTGGCAGTGATATTGCTTGCGGCGTGTCAGTCTCAGCCCGCGGTAACAGGTGAAGTTGTTTCAGTGAATGGAGGCTCGTATAACAACATTTCCGCCAATGAGTTGAATTCGATGCTGAAGGACAAAGACTTCGTCTTCGTAAATGTTCACATCCCGTTTGCTGGTGACATCCCGAACACTGATCTGTCCCTTCCCTATGATCAGATCACCGAAGCGTCGTACCTTTCCCAACTGCCTGCGGACAAGGACGCCAAGATCGTTCTATATTGCCGCAGTGGGCGCATGAGCCAGATCGCATCGGAGGAACTTGTGGCGTTGGGATATACCAATATTTGGAATTTCAAGAATGGCATGGTGGAATGGGAGCAGGCTGGTTACGATCTGGAAAGATAGGGGTTAATATGAACGAAATTCGTGAGCCGTCTGAAAATAATGGTATGGCGAACAGGCGCATCCAGCAAGTTGCATTAATTGTCATCATTGTCACTGTTGCATTTCTCGTTGGTGTCGGCGGCGATTATCTGAAATGGGGGAGAACTGAAAATGTGGATCTGAAACAACAACAGGAAATTGCCGCATTATATGAGCAGGTCAACCCGAAGGATGGTTATGCCCTGTCCATCTCTTACGGAGACCTTGGTCCGCGCCTGATCGAGAGCGGCGTGATCAACTACGAGGCGTTCACTGCCATCTATGCAAACTCTGGCAACCCTCTCTCCGAGACTCAAATTGAAATACTCAACCAGGGCAGTGACGAACAGATCGTCATCAATGCCGAGAATGCCCATTTTCTGCTCAATTATTTCTGGGCGGTGGGGCTGGCAAATAAGAACCCGATCCTGACAGAGGGACCCATCGTTCAAAACAGTGACGGGCAGGTCGAGCGATTCGCATCCACGGGCGGATGGACGCTTGCGTCCAAATCGATCATGGAAGTCTATGCGAGCATGGAGTTGATACATCTCACGCCAGAGCAACAAGCGCGGGTGGAGGAGGTCGCGGCGGGAGTGTATCGCCCCTGCTGTAACAACTCAACCTTGTTCCCCGATTGCAATCACGGCATGGCGATGCTTGGGCTGTTGGAATTGATGGCTTCAAATGGCGCGAACACGGATGAAATGTTCGAAGCCGCGAAGTACGTCAACGCGTTCTGGTTTCCGCAACAGAACCTCGAAACCGCGCTGTATCTGAAGGCGAATCAAAACGTGGATTTCGAAGATGCCGAGGCTCGTCTGGTGACAGATGCAGGGTTTTCCTCAGGCTCAGGGTATGCTGCAACTCATCAGCATCTACAGACGAGCGGGCTCCTGCCGCAGGCTCCCAATCAAGGCGGCAGTTGCGCAAATTGAATAGGCATTAATGCCCGCAATGTTTTGGGTGATTTTGCTCTCATGAATGTGTCCAAGGTATATAATAATAAAGGAGGGAAAGGAGAAAAACCATGACCGATACCGTCCACGATCCCGTCTGCCACATGGATATTGATCCCGCCACCGCCGCTGGCACATCCGAATACAAAGGACAGACCTACTATTTCTGTTCCCTCGGATGCAAAAAGTCCTTCGATGAAGACCCTGAGAAATATCTTGGCAAAGCCGACGAACACGCACACCATCACTAGACCATAATCATCTCCTCAGTAAAATGGCTTATCGGACGATAAGCCATTTTGCCTATATGTAACAAGTAAGACCGCGCTAGCCACAGCACGACTGTTGCACTAGAATGAATGACAAGAGCGGAAAGGAGCTTTAGATGTCCACGACAGAACATAACCACAATAAACATTCTTCTCATGACAAACAGCCAGAGCATATGGATCACTCCATGCATGGCGAACACGCGGGGCACAAGATGCCCGATCATTCCATGCACGAGATGCAAATGGATCACGCGGAACACAAAGCTGAAATGACTCATGACGATCATTCGACCCATGCAGGGCACGATGAACACGCAGGTCATACGGATCACACGGGTCACGAGCAGATGTTCCGCACCCGTTTTTGGGGAAGCCTGATATTGAGTATCCCGGTTTTGGTCTTCAGCCCCATGATTCAGGAGTGGCTGAACTTCACTGCTCCATCATTTACTGGTAGTGAATGGATTCCGTTCGTCTTTTCGATGGTCATCTTTGCCTACGGCGGAGTTCCGTTTCTCAACATGGCAAGACCTGAGGTTCGTTCACGCGCGCCAGGGATGATGACTCTCATCTCATTGGCGATATCAGTTGCATTCATTTACAGCCTTGCCGCACAGCTTTTCAATATCGGCGAAGGCTTCTTCTGGGAACTGGTTACGCTGATCGACATCATGCTCCTCGGTCACTGGCTGGAGATGCGAAGTGTGCGTCAGGCATCAGGCGCGTTGAACGAACTCGCCAAACTCATGCCCGACACAGCGGAACTCGTCTCAGCCGATGGGAGCACAAAGACCGTTTCAGCCAACACGCTCAAAACGAACGACATCCTCCTTGTTCGACCTGGCGCGAGCGTCCCTGCGGACGGGCAGGTCATTGAAGGCGAGTCGAGTGTCAACGAGTCGATGATCACGGGGGAATCAAAGCCTGTTGATAAGATTATCAACTCCAAGGTCATCGCAGGAACGATCAACGGCGATGGCAGTCTGCGTGTGCGTGTCACTGCCACAGGCGATCAAACCGCGCTGGCAGGTATCATGCGCCTTGTTGAACAGGCGCAGAAGTCGAAATCCAAAACACAGCTACTTGCCGATCAGGCGGCTGGCTGGCTGTTCTATATCGCGTTGGGGGTTGCCGCAGTTACCGCCGTTGCGTGGATCATTGCAGTTGGTTTTGACATCGAGGTCTTGAAGCGCGTGGTCACAGTTCTGGTTATTGCCTGCCCACACGCGCTTGGTTTGGCTGTCCCGCTTGTTGTTGCCATCACCACATCCATTGGCGCGAGCAACGGTATTCTGGTCCGTAACCGTCTGGCGCTCGAAGCGGCGCGGGACATCAATGTGGTTGTGTTTGACAAGACAGGCACATTGACCGAAGGCAAGTTTGGCGTGGTTGGAATTTCCACAGAGGGTTGGGATGATGACCGCGCTCTCGCGTTAGCCGCGGCGATAGAAGGTGACTCGGAACACTTGATCGCGCGCGCCATTCGGAACGCTTCAGACTCACGAAAGACTGGTTCGCCGACGATCAGCAGTTTCTCCGCGATAAAAGGACGCGGCGTGCAAGCCGTCCATGAGGGCAAGTCTGTGTACGTGGGTGGACCTCGTCTCTTGGAGATGCTTTCGATCTCTCCACCATCCAAGCTCGCAAGTTTTTCCGATGATGCAGGTCACAAAGCGCAATCGGTTGTTTATCTCGTCGTCGAGAAGGATGTCGTCGCGGCATTTGCCGTGGCGGATGTGATCCGCTCTGAAAGCAAGCAAGCTGTGGAACGGCTCCATGCAATGGGCGTGGAAGTCGCCATGTTGACAGGTGACAGCCGTCCCGTGGCTGAAGCGGTTGCATCCGAATTGGGCATTGACCATGTCTTTGCGGAAGTCCTGCCCGAGCACAAGGATCAGAAAGTTGCGGAGTTGCAGTCGCAAGGCAAACGCGTGGCGATGGTCGGCGACGGGGTCAACGACGCGCCGGCGCTCACGCGCTCCGATGTCGGCATTGCCATCGGCGGCGGCACGGATGTAGCGATTGAATCTGCGGGGTTGATCCTCGTGAAAAGCAACCCATTGGACGTGGTGAAGATCATCGCCTTGAGCCGCGCCAGTTATAGCAAGATGATCCAAAACTTGTGGTGGGCGGCTGGATATAACATCGTCGCGCTTCCGCTGGCGGCGGGTATCCTTGCGCCGTGGAACATTTTACTCTCGCCAGCGATTGGCGCGGTGTTGATGTCAGTCAGCACAATTGTCGTCGCCATCAATGCCCAGTTGTTGCGCAGAACATCCCTATCCTCCTAAATGGAGGAATACAGAGTAAATAGGAAAGGAGAATCGATGAACAAATCGAGATGGAATCCAGTTCGTTACCTCTCCGCGTTCTTGATCGGTGTTATCCTGTTCTGGGTAATTGGAAAGGATTTGTTCGATTACGAGTCAGTGCCGATCTTCATCGCAGGCTTGATCGGTGTCGCAGTGGCTGTATTAGCCTTCGCCGCTTGGAACATCTATTACAATTCTCATCATAAGGAAAACTGAACATTGACCGAGGCGACCACAACACCACTACCGGAATACAAAACCGCCTGTGGAGGAATCCTCAAAGACCCGACGGACTATCCCAGCGCGGAATATCAAGGTGAAACGATCTACTTCTGCACCCGCGCCTGCATGCGCGTCTTTAAAGAAAACCCCATCTCGTTCATGGCAGGTGAGGTGGCGCATCCCCTTGATGATGATTAGGTAGACTTCGGAAGTCCTCCGAAGTCTATTTATGACAGATGTCATAAGCCATTTGGCGTATCGGACACGCCGCCATTTTACGCTGTCCCCAACTTCCCACAAACCTTATCATTAGTTCTGAAAACCATCATTACGGATAAATTAGGTCATATTTCATTGGATTCTATGGCATTTGTCACTGCCTTGATAATCACACACGAAATAAGATATGGATGGATTGAAATGGAGAATACTGAATGAAAATTTCCCGCCAAATTCTGTTTGCTCTCATGATCGGTGTACTGACGCTTACTGGTCTATCTGCCTGCTCGACATCTTCAAGTGAAGTCCATCTTGCCATGTCGCCCTTGGATCAAATGCCGATGGAAGTGCAGTCCGCGCCCGTGATCGTCCAAACCGCTTATCAATTCAACGTTGCGAATCCAGACATCATGAAAGATATTCCGTGCTACTGCGGTTGTGGTGATATTGGTCACACCTCCAATTACGATTGCTATGTGTCCAATGTAGATGGCAATGGCGCTGTCATCTACGACAACCATGCCCTCGGCTGTTCCATCTGTGTGGACATTACTCAGGATGTCATGCGTATATTGCGGGATGGCAAAAGTCCGCAGGATGCCAGGGCATATGTAGACGCAACCTATTCCAAGTACGGACCATCGAACATCCCGTGATCTCATGAATCCGCGTTTCTCTCTTCTCCTCTTCGTAATGGCGGGACTGGTGGTGGCGTTTGTGCCTCTACCAGTCCCGCCCGCCACGCCTCAGGAACGGACCTTTGAGATTGATGCGCGACAATATGCCTATTCTCCCTCCGGGCTTCAAGTCAACCAGGGTGACACTGTGACAATCAGACTCGTCAGCACCGATGTTGTGCATGGACTCTATGTTGATGGCTATGATGTTTCCGTCGAAGCCGACCCTGGTCAAACCGCAACCTTAACCTTCACCGCGAACAAAGCAGGCTCCTTCCGCTTTCGATGTAACGTCACCTGTGGCGCGATGCATCCGTTCATGATCGGTAAACTGACGGTTGGCAATAATAACTGGTTGTATCGTTCCATTGGACTTGCAACCTTAGCGATATTTGGAACTGTTATCTCCATAAAACAAAAAGCATAATTCCATCATGGCAAAGATTGAACTTACCCGTAATCCCTTCATAAAAAGAACCCTCAAAAGCCGTTACCCACAACTGGCAGTCTTTATCGTGATGTTGGTCGGGTACATCTTCGCCATCCTTGCAGGACTGATCGGTACACCTGTGGGCAGTCATAACTTCAGCATCGTCTTTGTATGGATCGCGTGGTGGGCGATTCTGATCCTTGTCGCTGTCCCCTTCTTCGGACGCGGCTGGTGCGCAGTCTGTCCGATCCCACTTCCAGGTGAGTGGCTCCAGCGCGGCGCGATGCTCACCCCGCCCGATAAAAGACCCAAATGGCTCAACCTGCGTGTGCCAAAGATGTTTCGCAACATTTGGCTGCAAAACATTTCCTTCCTCTTGCTTGCTCTCTTTAGCAGTGTCCTGCTCACCACTCCCAATATCACAGGGATTGTCTTGGCTGCCATGCTCTTCGCCGCCATCGGACTAAGTACGATCTTCGAACGACGTGCCTTTTGTCGTTATCTCTGTCCTGTGGGTGGATTTATTGGCATCTATTCTCAAACTGCTCCCATTGAATTACGGATCAAAGACAAACAAGTCTGTGTGAAGTGCGAAGGCAAGCCATGCTATAACGGTTCATCTCAAGGCTATGGCTGTCCGTGGGATGTTTTCCCTGGCGGGCTAACCAAAAACACTTACTGCGGACTCTGTATGGAATGCATCCGCACCTGTCCGCATGACAACATCGCCGTTAACCTGCGTCCCTTCTCTGCCGACCTCGTCAAACCTTCTGCACGCATGGACGAAGCCTTCAAAGCCTTCATCATGCTTGGCTCGGCAATCATCTACGCGGGTGTGTTGCTCGGTCCGTGGGGAGCGCTCAAAGATGCGGCGTACAACGTCGGTTCGAGCGCGTGGTTCATTTATGTAATTGTATTTCTCTCAATTATCTTTGGATTGCTTCCTGGTTTATTCTCACTGAGTCTTTATCAAAGGCAAAATAACATTCCATTCAAACAGCGTTTTGCATCTCTCTCTACTGCCCTCATTCCGCTCGGTTTGATGTTCTGGGTGGCATTCAGTTTGTCATTTGTTCTGACTAACGCATCCTACATCTTCGCCGCCCTTTCCGACCCGCTTGGTCTGGGATGGAATCTATTCGGTACAGCGAATACTGTATGGCAACCGATACTCACATCCATTCTTGCGCCTGCACAAACGCTGGCGCTGGTCGGAGGCTTGATCTGGTCGGCACGCACTGCGCAAAAAGCTGCAAACGAAACGCGCACTTCATCATGTCCCATCATATTTTATTGCTTTCTTCTCACTCTGTTCATGCTATGGTTGTTATTATGAAACGCTCGGAACTCATCTCAAGGTTGATCGTCATAGTGGCAATCGTCGGGGTGGTGGGAGCGCCGCTTTACATCTGGTTGCAAACTCCCATTATCCATGCGCGCATGGCAGAGAACGGCGGTTGGAGTCCTGATGTCATCCAAGCCGAAGTAGGCAAGCCTCTTCACTTGAAGCTCACATCCGATGATGTCATGCACGGCTTTGGCATTGGTCAAATGGATATGCAAAGCGTGGACATCCTGCCTGGCAAAGTGACTGATGTTACGTTGACTTTTGAGAAGCCTGGGATTTATACCTACTACTGCACACGTTGGTGCGGACTCAATCACTGGCGGATGCGGGGCACGATCGAAGTGACCGGCGCTTCTGACCCACCAGAGGCTGCTTCTCCACCTCTGTATGTTTCCCTCAACATCGACATTGATGCTCCGCACGATGCACCAGTTGTTCCAGGTAGTCAGCCGTCGGTAAACAGCGGTCAATCTTTGGCAGAAAGCAATTCAATCGTCCTGCCTTTTGAAGAATACTTGACGAAATCACCTTACGATATTTTTGATGGAATGAAAAACGTTTCGCTGACGGATGATGAACGTTGGGATGTCGTTGCATATCTCTGGAGTAGAAACACATCAGTGGAATCTCTTGAAAATGGGCGGCAACTCTACGCTCAAAATTGCGCAGCCTGTCATGGAGAGAACGGCGCAGGCGATGGTGTCTTTGCTACTGAGCTTGCCGAGACAGGCGAAGCGTCCATGCAGTCCATGAGCGGTGCGATGGACATGATGATGCAGACACCTGTTGACTTTACCAATTCCACACGGATGCTTGGCGCCAGTCCTGCATTATTACAAGGAAAGATCCTGCGTGGCGGTATGGGCACTGGCATGCCAATGTGGGGCTCGATCTTCACCGAAGAACAAATCTGGGACCTGATCGCTTACATTTATTCGTTCCAGTTTAAATATCCATAATAAGGAGGTTCGATGAGTAAAAAGAACAAAAAATACAAGAGACAAAAAAAGCAGAATTTCCCCTGGTTTCTGCTGATGCTGGGTGGAATCTTGGTAGCGGCTGCCGCATTTCTGTTTGCACGACAGGATGGTGGCGGCACACCCTCCATCGTGGTCGATCAACAGAAGATAGACTATGGTGATGTGAAGTTCGGCGTCAATAAAACATTCGCCATCAAGGTCACCAACACAGGCGATGGCACGCTGCGGTTCAAGGAAAAACCGTACATCGAAGTCTTGGAAGGGTGCTGACCGCCGCAACTGACCATCGGTTCGATGGTACTCAAGCCTGGCGAGAGCACGATTGTTGAATCCAGCGTCTTTATGATGCACGAAGGCATGGACGGTCCGCACAACTTCGGGGTTCACTTGAAAACGAACGATCCTGCAAATCCTGATCTGGTTGTGAATGTGTTGTCCAACTGGATACCGTAAACAAAGTAGCGATTCAAGAAGCGGCGCACCACTGAAACGCGCCGCTTCTTGAATTATGGTCTTGCAATTTATCACCAAAGTTTTCGCGTGTCTTGCCACTGTCTAGTGACGTCTGCCATCCACCTCTTGCATCAGCTTGTTTACTTTGCGGGCATGCCTCCGACGCCAAAACCAGATTCCAATGATTTGCCCAATGAAGACTGAACTGACGACAATTCCAAGCAGGATTGTTGTTTTGGATATGATGCGCAACAACGCACCGTAAAATATTGCATGTGCAAAAACAAGCACAAATAAGGCGTAGTTCAAGCGTTGAAGATTCTTCCAGCACCTCGCTTGAAGTTTCCGTAAAGCAAAATCGCTAGAAATAGCCAGTAACCCGATTACGATCACTGTGGCAACAAGTCCTGTCCAGTTCCCCCAATAAAAGCTATTGGTCCAGTCACTGCCATCTGACGCAAAGAAGTAGTGGATGATTCGTTCGTTGAAGGGATCGTCAGGGTAATGTACGAAGAATCCTACTGCTACATGAATCACGCTGACTATGGCTGCCCAGATCCCTACGTCTCGGGTCAGGTAGCTGGAGATTGGAGTCCTCCTTTGGAGGAGTAGGTTAGCCGGTCCGATCAGGAGCGTTAGCCCAAGGAGTCCAAGACCGATATAACCAGTAGCGGTGGTAAATCGCGCAAGGACAAAACGATTTTCGTTCCCGTTAGAGTCCGGGGTTTGATTGCTGCTACCGCTCGTGGGATGCATTCCTCTATCGATTTGCGATTGACCATGCTGTGTAGTGGATGATGTCGCATCTGCTTGTGTTGTTTGCGCAGTGCTCTGGTAACTGGCTACTGGGAAGAGTGGGAAACTCATCCACAAGAAAAGGATTACCCCACACACGATGGCAAGGGGGATATGAAAATGAAGAAAGCGGTAATGCAGATCGCCGGTAGCACCGCCGAGTGGTTGACCATAGGACTGATTCGGAGTTTGTCTAGTTGGCTGCATACTTATTGCATTGGGGGAATCTGCGATTGAGAAAACATTTCCAACTTTGGTTTGGATTCGTTAGTACTGGCAGGTTACTTGTATTATAGATAACAACCTGCAATGGAACAAGTCTCGCAGGAGGTAAGAAAACGGTGAAATGTCTGCGCGATGGTTTTGGCTGTGTGGGAACGGCGTTTCTCCGGTCACCAGTGGACCAGCGCGGACCGCGCCTCTGTCAGATAGTATGGTCATATCCAAAGCCTGATGATTATCATAAGCCAAAATGCTTATCAGGTGACAGGGTAAACAGCGCTTAACCATCCATGTGTCACACTATAGAATGGAAGTTGTAATCATCCAGTAAGAGTCAGATCATGTTGAAAAGATTTAATCACCATTTCGAAGACATGGTACTTGCCATAGTCGTTTGGATATGCACCCTTCCGCTGGTAGGTTTATTCGTTTTGCCATTTTGGGGATTGAAGATTAGTCTGCTGATTGCCGTTGGCTTCTTGATCGCGCTCCTCATCATCTGCTGGGGAATTTGCGGCTGGAAAATATTCAAATCGTGAGGTTATAGAAAATATATGTTAACAGTTTCCATTGATCCCATCATTTTTCAAATTGGTCACTTTGCGGTGCGCTGGTACAGCCTGATTTTGCTGACAGCCATTACGGTTGGTATTTGGCTGGCGGCGCGCGAGGCTGAGCGTAAAGGCTTCAAAAAAGAGGACATATACGATGTCGCTATTTGGATTGTCGTTGGTGGATTAATCGGGGCGCGGGTATTTCACGTGCTCGATCACTGGTCCGACAAATTTGCCGCGAATCCCATTCGTGCACTTTACATCTGGGAGGGCGGACTGGCAATCTGGGGCGCGATCATCGGCGGGCTGATTGTGGGTGCATTGATCGCCTGGAGACGCGGCTGGTATTTCCCTAAATTGCTGGATGCCGCAGCGCCCGGTTTGGTCCTGGCGCAAGCCATCGGACGCATTGCATGTGTTATCACAGGCGATGCAATGGGCAAACCAACGACGGGTCCCTTCGGGTTTGCGTACATCAGCCCGAACGCAGTGGTTCCACAACTTGGCGTTTATTACACACCGATGCCTGTTTATGAACTGATCGTCAACCTCGGGATATTTGCCGTGTTATGGCAATTTCGTAAACGCAATTGGACGGACGGAAGGCTTTTCCTCGTCTATTTGACTTTGTACAGTCTCGAACGCTTCTTCCTGGCATTTACAAGTTCATATCAGATCATTGCTTTTGGGTTGACCCAATCCCAGATCATCGCCATTCTCGGGCTGGTCGCCAGCTTGATTTTCATGATGGTCTTGCAGCGCAAATTGAGCAAACAAACGGTCTAAGGAGAAAACATGGACGACAATTGTCACGTTGAACCGATCTACAAGGATACTGTAAATGCTGAGGTGCTACGAAACGCGGACAGCGCACTTCTGGCAGTGTGGGGAATGGGCTGTCCCAATTGTGTAACACGTGTTCGCAACAGTTTGCTTTCTGTAGAGGGCGTATTGGGTGTGGATGTGTATTTGAACATGGCGATGGCTGAAGTGAGATACGATGGCGGGAAAATCTCGCCTGATGTATTGGTAAACGCGGTAGCCCGTGCTGGCAATGATGGTCGTCATGAATACCGCGCACAAATTATCTCTGGTTGAGCATGTGAACCTGTAAAACTGCAGCTTTCTGCACAAGCCCGACTGTACGCAGATCTTCATGAGACCTTTCGCGCATATTTAAGAGTCCTTTACCTGCATTCTTTATACTGGGATCATACAAAACACGAAAGGAGATAGCTGTCATGATGGGTTTCGGATTTCTCTTCATGCTTGCCCTGTTTGTCCTGCCTGTGATCCTCGTAGTGGTCCTTGTAGGCACGCTACGCGTCAAAGGCAACAATTAACAGCGTTGCACCTTCTCTTCCGACGGGGTTGTCTGCACAAAGGCAACCCCTTTTTGATTCCGGTATTGCTACAATCTCATTTTGCCTATATTCCCATACGCGAAAATGCCTATTGGGGAACGGGGGATTTAGCGCTGTGCTTGTAAAGCCCCTGCTCCTATACTGTAACAAAGGAAAAGCAAAATGAGTGCCCTACTTCCCTTTATAACCCTTGATCAGAATTGTGAGCAGGTACAGGCGTGGGCTAATCAACAATTGGTTGACGCTGGGTTTCGCGTGGTGCAGACGTTTGATCTGCAGGTTGCTAGGTTGGCTCACCCAGGTTGCACCTGTCCAAACCACGGCACGGATGAATGTAACTGCCAGATGATTATCCTGCTTGTGTACCCTAAAAGAGGTAACCCTGTAACCCTCGTGATTCACGGGCAGGAGGATCGAACGTGGCTTTCAATGGCTGTTCCTGACAGTGGACGTGGCAACCAGCGCTTTGAAGGGACCATCCATCGCTTACTCCAAACAGGGGCTGCTTGGCTGCCACCAATCGATGTTGCTTATGAAGACGCCGAATCAACGATCTGATCTTATTCGTCGCTTGCAATGTGCCGCAGGTCATTTGAACACAGTGATCGAAATGACCGAAGAAGGTCGACCTTGTGAACAGGTGCTCCACCAGCTCAATGCGGTTCAGTGTGCCTTGCGTGTGACTGGCGTGAAATTGATTGCCAGCCAGATTCATAGCAGTCAGACCGTTATTTTAGACAGTTCGTCCATTGAGGAACGAATTTCCGAGCTAAGGCGGATTCAATCCCTATATGTTGTTTTCACACACTATTCAAAATATCACAATGAGGTATCACATGACTAATACTCTTTCAGAATTAACCCTGCCTATCTCAGGCATGACCTGCGCGTCGTGCGTGTCCCACGTGGAGGACGCGCTTAAGGAATTGCCTGGTACGTCCAACGTAGTCGTCAATTTGGGGACCAACAAGGCAACCCTGAAGTACGACACGCAGCGCCTCAAACTGGACGATATGCGGCGCGCCGTTGAAGATGTCGGATACGCCATCACCACCGCTGAACAGACACTTGACGTGCGCGGCATGACCTGCGCTTCCTGTGTGGATCATGTGGAAGGCGCTCTCAAGGAATTGAGAGGTGTCCAGGATGCTGTTGTCAACCTAGGGTTGAACACGGCACGTGTGGTTTATATCCCAGGCGTGGTTTCCACATCTCAAATGAAACGCGCCGTGCGCGAGGTTGGATACGAGGCGCAGGAACGTAGTGAGGGCGCGGATGCCTTGGATCGCGAACGTCAGGTGCGCGAGGAGGAGATCAAACGGCAGGGACGCAACCTGATCATCGCTGGGATCATCGGCTTGGTCGTTATGACCGGCACATTCTACGAGATGCTGGGTCCGTTCAAGGCTTTTATCCCGGAGTGGCTTTCGTATAAATGGGTGATCGGTTTGCTAACCACACCGGTTGTCTTCGGACCGGGGCGGCAGTTCTTCACCAACTCATGGCGCGGACTCAAGCATGGCGTCACCGATATGAACCTACTGTACGCGACCGGCATCGGCGCGGCTTATGGGATCGCGTTAATCAACACATTGTTTCCAAACGCCGGCTTCGGCGGCGAAGGCGCAACCTTCTTCGAGAGCGCGGCGCTGTTGACCGGATTCATCATCCTCGGTCGCTGGCTCGAAGCGTTGACGCGGGGAAGAACGTCAGAGGCGATCCGAAAATTGATGAAGCTTCAACCCAAAGTCGCGCGCGTGATGCGAAGTGGGAGGGCGGAGGAAATCCCTGCGGATGAAGTCGAAATAAACGATGTGATTAGCGTGCGTCCTGGTGAATCCATTGCAGTCGACGGTGAAGTTCTCGAAGGCTACTCCGCCGTGGATGAATCCATGTTAACCGGTGAAAGTCTGCCCGTGGAGAAGAAAGCGGGCGAGGCTGTGATTGGTGGGACGATCAACAAGACCGGGGCTTTCAAGTTCAAGGCGACGCGCGTAGGTAAGGATACTGCTCTGGCGCAGATCATCAAGTTGGTTGAGGATGCACAGTCGAGCAAGGCGCCAATCCAGAAGCTTGCCGACTGGGTGGCTGGACATTTCATTCTCGGTGTACATTTGCTGGCTGTGGTCGTGTTCCTCTTCTGGTTCTTCTTCGGATATCAGATGTTCTTCGACCCGAACTCCAGTTTCATCATGTCTCCGTACAAACTGGGTGAGATTGGGGTGTTCGGATTCTCGTTATTGTTGAGCGTGACCGTGCTGGTTATTTCCTGCCCATGCGCAGTGGGATTGGCGACACCTTCTGCGATGATGGCTGGAACCGGGAAAGGAGCAGAATTCGGTGTACTCTTTAAAGGTGCTGAAGCCATTGAGAACACCAGCAAGCTGCAGACCATCGTGTTCGATAAAACCGGCACATTGACCAAAGGCGAACCGTCAGTGACAGACGTGGTGGTCAGCGATGAGCTGTCAGTAAACAGTGATCAGTTATTGAAAGTGGCAGCGATTGCAGAGAAGAATAGCGAGCATCCGCTCGGTGAAGCCATAGTGCATGGCGCAGAAGGACGCGGCTTGGAATTAGTGGAGCCTGAGACCTTCAATTCCATTCCTGGTCACGGTGTGGAAGCCGAGGGGGATGGGTTTGATATCCTGCTGGGCAACCGTAAATTGATGATGGAACGAGGCGTAGATTTCTCAGCATTGATGTCGAAGGCGGAAACTTTGGAAGCGGATGGCAAGACGGTGATGTTCGTCGCGTTGAACGGAGAGGCGGCGGGTTTGATTGCGGTGGCAGACACACTGAAGGAATATTCTGCTGAAGCAGTCAAACGACTCCACAAATTGGGACTGGAAGTGGCGATGATCACCGGCGATAATCGTCGCACAGCAGAAGCCATCGCGCGCAAGGTCGGTATTGATCGTGTGCTGGCGGAAGTCCTGCCGCAGGATAAGGCAGAGGAAGTCAAGAAACTCCAGACGCAAGGTAAAAAGGTCGCGATGGTCGGCGACGGTGTGAATGACGCTCCCGCGTTAGCCCAGGCTGAAGTCGGCATGGCAATCGGCTCCGGCACGGATGTAGCCAAGGAAACCGGCGACATCATCCTCATCAAAGATGATATCCGCGATGTCGTTGTAGCGCTGGAGGTTGCCAAAGCCACAATGCGAAAGGTCAAACAAAACCTGTTCTGGGCGTTCTTTTACAATGTGATGGGGATTCCGCTGGGAGCGGGGCTGTTCTACTCCTTTGCTTCGGTCATCATCAGCCCGGAACTGGCAGGCTTGATGATGGCGGTAAGTTCGATCTCCGTGACGCTCAACACACTGCTATTGAAGGGTTTCAAGCCCTCAGTAGGACGCGGGCAAAAAGCGGATCGGGGCAGTTCATCTCTGCGACAAGCGACTGCATCAGTTGGCGATGATTAATGGAACGATTTACAGAGAAAGGAATCTGATTATGGAACACGAACAAGTCGAGAAGGAAGTGGCGCAAAAGAGCATGTTGATCTACCTGCCGATTTCCATTGGTTCGGCGCTGGTCTTCCTGTTTGCCACCACATTGATTGGAAACTACCCGCTGGTGGCGCGAATCGGCGGGACCGTATGGGTGGGACTGCTTAGTTTGATCGTAGCCATGCCGGTTGTGATTTCGCGCGTCAAAAAGAAAGCCCAAAGCAGGATATAGCGATTTGTGCGCACCAAATTGAATAACAAATCTTTTTCTCGCCGCGATTTTCTAAAAGCTTCTGGCGCGGGTCTGTTGGGATTGTTCCTGGCGGACCTGCGCCTTGAGCACGTCTTTGCCTCTCCAACTCCCAAGCAGGGACGGGTTACGATAAGTGGCACTGAGCTGCTAAGCGAACCATATTTTGCGGCGGAAAAATTGTCTGCGTTCGGTCTCGACAAGGTGGTGGAGATCACTGGCGTAACAGAAGGCGACAACGGTTACGGCAATCCTTTCAATGCCACTTGGTACCAGATCAACGGGGAAGGTTACGCTTACTCAGGCCTGATCCAACCGGTTGAGACACTGTATCAAAAGCCGGTATTTGATATTCCTGAAGTTGGTAGGCTGGGCGAGATCACGGTTCCTTTTTGCGATGTAAAGCTCAGCCCAACCGTTTGGGCGAAGCGAGGCTACCGACTCTATTACTCATCCACACATTGGGTTACCGACACGGTTGTGAATCGAAATGAAAAGAGTATCTGGTACAAAATTTATGACCGCCAATTGCAGGCATCGTTTTATGTCGCAGCATATGAGATGCGGCTGGTTTCACCAACTGAGTTGGATATTCTTTCTTCGGATGTGCCAGAGGAAAACAAGTACATTTATGTGGATCTCAAAAATCAGTTTGTAACTGCTTTTGAAGATGAAAAACCTGTGTTAGCTGTGCGATGTTCGACCGGTGATAAGGGAACCGAAACTCCCGCCGGTGAATTCCGGACTTTTCACAAGGGGCCGAGCATCCACATGACCAACCAAGGCGATGGGACAGCAAACACCTATCAACTTCCGGGTGTTCCCTGGGTGTCGTTCTTCACGGGGACGGGGGTCGCCTTCCACGGTACGTATTGGCACAACAATTACGGCAGACCGAGCAGCCGCGGTTGCGTGAACCTGACACCAGCGGACGCAAAATTCATCTATCGCTGGACCAGACCCACGGTTCCGAAGGAGACGCCATATTTATACAAGCCGGGTGAAGGGACGCTTGTTAAAGTCGTCACAGTTTCTTGAAATCCAAATCAAATATCATTCAGGAGAAGAACATGAGCAGAATCAGAGTTTCAAAAACCGCATCGAAAATCGAGGAAACAAATAGCAAGGATTGGCCTGTCGTGGTCTATATCTGGATCATTGGTCTTGCGGTTGTAAGTTACGTGTTGGCTAGGGTTGCGCTCGACGGATACCCACATTCCTATCACTGGCTGTCGGCACTGGCCGGCGGCGTTGCCGGCATCCCGCTTGGCTGGTTGTGGTATCGCTGGCGCGGCGACGTCTTCTGATCTCTTTACCATATCTTTACGATTGCTTGAAGATGACTTTAACATTGCCTGATACCATATTGAACATAACTTACGAATATCATCAGTGAAATAAGAATTCACAGAAAGGAGAAATGACTATGATGGGAGGTGGCGGTATGATGGGCTACGGCGGTTTTGGTTTGATCGGTCTGCTCTTCAACCTCGTGATCATCGTGGGGATCGTTGTCCTGATCGTATGGGCGGTCAGACGCTTCACAAACGGGACATCGAACTGGACTCAATCTTCGAGCAACCAAACCCCGCGTGAGATCCTGCAGGCGCGTTACGCGCGCGGCGAGATCACTCGTGAACAGTACCAGCAGATGTCGAGCGACCTGGGCTGAACAGCCATGTTCGTCCATGAAGAAGGAGCGGCGGATGATGTCCGCCGCTTCGTGATTCTACGATTTCTCTGATTCGATTAACCGAATGGATTTTGGCCGGGGATTTATGGTTCCACACCCATTTGCTCAAGTTTTGTTGCTGCCGGTCCAAAGCCGGGATGCACCTTCAAAGCAGATCGCAGGTCTTTGGCAGCCCCGTTTGTATCACCCAAAGCCTCACGCGCCAGTGCCCGCCAGTAATAACTTTCCTCCAGCACCGGTTCGCTCATGGCATCCAGTGTTGTAGTAGACAGGTTGATCACATCCTGGTAGCGTCCGCTATAGTAGTACGCCCAATAGGGGCCGGTCTGGTACCACATCATCCGCCAGGGGCGTTTCTTTTCAGGTATGGATGGGTACAAGCCAAAGGCTTGATCGTAAGCCGACGCGGCACCTACATAATCCTGTAATCTCACCAGGTTGGTTCCGCGGTTGAACCACGCAAAGAATTGATCTCGCCCAGTTGTGCGGTAAATCTCGTCGGAAGCCTTTTGCGCGGCATAGCGGTCGTTGTGTTCTTCGTCAACATGGGGACCTAATATCGTGAAGACCTCTTCCTCACGTTCCGATGGATAGATCACAAGATATGTGTAGTTGAACGCCCGCCAATAGGAAATCAAGTCTTCATATCCCATGAACTGGTCGGGACCGTAATATGAATCCTGCATGGTGAACCGACGGCTTGATTCATCGTATCCAGTTGTCAGAACGTAATGACCGATCCAGCCTTCGAAGCCGGGTCCTTCAAATCCTTTTTCGATGATTACTGGAAAGCCAGATGCCAGAAAACGCTTGAGCAGTTCGATCTCGCCGCCCACGCGATAGATACTCTCAAGGTCAGTCTCCTGTTCCACGAAATCCGTGAGTTCGTAAGGCATGACGTTCTTATCGCGAGGATTGGGTTTGGTGAATGAGGCAATTGGGCGTTGATCGCCCTCCCAGCCCCAAAAGGAAAGAGCCATCGCCAGCGTGGCAGGTCCGCAGTTATTCCAGGTCTGGTATTCGTGGCGAAAGCCGTCGAGTTGTAAGTTGAGGGGGAGAGGCTCCAGCGTGGCAGTCGGACTGGGGGAAGAGACAGGTATCTGTGTAGATGGGAGGCGTGTGATCGTATCAGTAAGAGGAGCAGTCGGGGAAATCTGCGGTGCTGGTGTGGGAGTCGTTGGCGTATCAATTTCCTCGGGAACGAAAACAATCTGTTCCGGCGGCGAGATTGCATATTTGATTTTTGCCACAAGCTCTGAAACCCTCCAATCCAAACGGTCTCGAACGGGCGGAAGATTGTAGATGAGTGGGATGCCGATCAGCAACCCGGCAAATACCAGCAGATATATCTTTTTTCTTTTCATTGTCAGGAGAGAGCCAATGGGTTTGTACTATAAAAGACGCCTGGCTCTCTCCATCAGTTCCCCGCGCTGGTGCTGATGTTCCTGCGCATCGAGCTGTCCCAGTTCATGCTTCTCGTCCAGTTGGGCGATCTCGAGGATCAGATCATCCAATGGCGTGTCGTTAGATTGGTCATCGTCTATATTCTGTGAATTATCGGGTTTTCTCCACCACCAAACTCCAATACCTATCAATGCCAGCCCGAGAACTGCCACACCGACTGCAACTGGCGGAATGGATGAGCCCGCCGCCTTGTTGGTTTCACCATCACCTGTGAAAGTAATATCTAACGACTCTCCTGAACGCAGGTGTGCGTAGGAATAAACAAGGTAGGATTTGCCATCGTCCAATGTCATGTGTTCCGGACCCGCCAAACCTTCGCCTTGCAATGTCACATTTGATTTTTCCTCAACCAGGAAATTCATGCTCACGATGTTCAGCGGGGCAGTGTAGTTATAAGATCTTCCATTTGCAAAAGGTACCAGGTAATTAATCATGATCTGTGCAGAATTCGCACCGGGAAGCAAGGGATAGGTATCGGCAAATCTACCGTCAAGTTTTACAAAGCGATCCTGATCGTCGGGCTTGAAAAAGACAAAGTCAGCATCGAACGGCAACGGGAATTCCAATGTGGCGGCCTTGTCCACATCCAGTTGATAGACATCCTTAATAGTTCGCTCGCCTGTGTTCGAAAGGATATAAATTTCCTTTGTCTCCATTCCATCTTCGGCGAAATTGAACAGTACATGCATTTGGTCCACTTGAACGTTTGTCAGGTCGGATGTGCTTTCGTAAACGGGTACATCTACGCTGACCTGCATAGACGTTGTGTCCACAGGCACCACATCGGAAAAATAGGTCACGCCTTCGAACGTTGCCATCACAGCGTACTGGAGATTTGTATCGAACGGAGCATCAGAGAAGAGAAAGGTTCCGTCCGCGAGGGATTGTGCATGCAGCATTCCGGTGTCGGCGTAGTTCTGATCCAAAACATGAAGCATTACATCCAATGGCTCAGAGACTGCCTGCCCAGTGTTCTGGTTGATGATCGTTCCCATTACTTCGCCTGTTGGACCAGTGGGCGGCGTATCTGATTGGGCAGAGACTGGGTGTACCGCAAATACCAATATCGCCAGTGCTATAAGCAATACATAGGAGATCTTTTGGCTCATGAATGCACCGCTTCCATCTTGACCGTTACCTGAGTCCCGCACGACGAACAGAACAGATCGCCAGTCCGGACTTTTTTCCCGCAAGAGGGGCAATCCACATGATCCGACTGTGCACCGCATTTTGAACAAAATCGTTGACCAGACTCCATCGGCGCTCCACACTCCGTACACTTCTCGCCCTTCGAATTGCGGCGCTTCAGAATCATCCCTTCGAGTTGATCCTCCTTTTCATCCCGTCCCTCGATATGGCGTGCCGCCTCCGCCAGAAGTTGATCGTGCGCAGGGAGGTAATCCTCGTCGCTGACCTTGCCGGTCTTGTAATCGAAATCCAAATCGCGCAAGGCGGATAGAACCGCGACTCGTTCTTTACCTCTGTTCGTGGCTTTTCGATGTTCTGTTGTCTTTATCTGTTTTTGTTGAAAGGGTCTGGTGATAAATACAAGCGCAATTCCAAACAGCGCCAGCCCGATCAATACCGCAGTAATATTCATAATTTGCACTCCATGCTCAGTCCAGTTCTCGTATTTCGCGTTCGATCTTTTCCAATACATCCTTCGAGATCGAAGATGTTGATGCGGCAGGGGCGGGTGCCAACTTCTGCTTCTTCCAGTTTCTCAAAATCTCATAAACGATTCCAAGCCCGATCAACACCACGATTACCGGCAAAAACCAAACCAGAGAGGTGAATCCCTTGCGCTGCGGTTCAGCCAGCACGCGCTCGCCGTATTGCGCGACGAAATAGTCTATGATCTGCTGTTCGGTCCATCCAGATGAAAGCTGGTCGCGGATCTGGGCGCGCCAATCCTGGCAGGCTTTGGTTTCGCATACATCCAACGGGGTGTTGGGGCAGACTGGGCAGTACAGTTTTTTCGCAACCAGGTTGACATCGTTATCCGTTGGATAGCCGGGTTGTTCACCCTGGGCATATGCGATGCCGACAACAATCAGGCTGGCAGCCAATACAAGTATCAGTAGAAAGATTTTTCGTTTCATGTCAGCCCTCCTGTAGAACGGGATACGAAGTCAACCCGCCGGGCTTGAGCACGTAGGTTGCTTCACGCTGCTCTGTCGTTGACCAGACGGCAATGATCGTCCCAAGGATCATCATGAAGCCACCGATCCAGACCCAGTTGATCAGGGAGTTGATATAAATCTTGAACGTGGCAGATTGACCGCCATCGGTCCAGCCGACGAGGAGCACATATACATCCTTCCCTGCAGTGGAATAGACGCCTGGTATGGTAACCGGTTGCTCCTGGACGATGAAATAGTCACGACGTGGATTAAGTGAGCGTATTGCTTCGCCATTCTGACTGAGGGTCGTCACTGCTTCGACGACCTCGCGCCCGTCCGAGCCGGCATAGCCGCGCAGTTGTTCGAATTGCAATTGATAATCGCCGATCATCAAGGACTCGCCTTCTGAAACGGTTCCCTGAGTCTCCAGTTTGAAGTTTCCATCGCCAATGAATCCCAACGCTATCAACACAACGCCGATATGGATGATGTATCCACCGTATCGTCTGTGATTTCGCCCGATGAGGTGGAACAAGGCGGTAAGCGGATCTTCACCACGTGAGGAACGGCGCGCCTGCACACCTTTCCAGAATTCAGCCAGGATCATGCTCAGAGTCAACGTGACAAGCCAAAGTCCGAGGATGGAAGCGGGGTGCATACGATGTGTGTATCCCCAGACCGCAGTGGGTCCCAATGAGACGAGGAAGGGTATCCAAATCGCTTTCCCAAGTGTGCGAACGGCTTGTTTGCGCCAGGCAAAGAGCGGCGCGATTCCCATCAAAAGTACAAGTACAAAGAAGAGCGGACCGCTTGCTTTTATAAAATAAGGCGCCCCGACCGTGATCTTAGTGCCGGTGACCAGTTCGCTGATGAGCGGAAAAACAGTACCCCAGAAGACGACAAAGGTGATCGCCAGGAATAGCATGTTCTGGAGGACGAAGGCAGATTCACGCGAAATGAAACTTTCGAGTGAATCATCGGATTTCAAGGTGTCCCAGCGCAAATACAGGATGGTGACCGAGCCGAGGAAGGTAAGACCGATAAAGGCGAAGAAGGCGGGACCGAGCGCGGATTTTGCAAAGGCATGCACGGAACTGATCACGCCGGTGCGGGTGATGAACGTGCCGAAGAGCGATAGCGAATACGTGAGGATGATGAGCACCATATTCCATTTTTTCAACATGCCGCGTTTTTCGGTCATCATCACAGAATGGAGGAAGGCGGTGCCGGTCAGCCACGGCATAAGCATGGCATTTTCGACCGGGTCCCAGCCCCAGAAGCCGCCCCAGCCGAGAACGTCATACGCCCAGCGCCCGCCAAGGATTAAGCCAATCGAGAGAAATATCCATGCAACCAGTGTCCAGCGGCGTGTGGTGCGGATCCATTCGTCGCCGCGCGATTGACCCGTGATCAATGCCGCAATGGCGAAAGCAAAGGGAATGACGAATCCTGTGAAACCGAGATAAGTTGTGGGCGGGTGTCCGATCATCCCGAAGTGTCGCAGTAGAGGATTCAGTCCGCCGCCGTCCTCCGGGTAATAGGGCATCGAGTTAGCGGGTTGGAAAAGGGATTGCGTCACTTCGTTGGCACCCTGAATATGCCATAGACGCTCGAAGGGATTGGTAATGAAGAGGACAACACCGACAAAGAAGGCTGTGGTGAGCATGGCAGTGGCAGTAAACCAGGGCATCAGCTCCCGGTCACGGTCCCATTTTCGCAGGAGCACGGTTGCAACAAAGCCGGACATCATCCATGCCCAGAAGAGCACTGATCCCTCCTGTCCACCCCACAGTGCTGTGATGCGAAGAAACGGCGACATTGCCTGGCTGGAAACGTCGTATACGTAGGTCAGAGAAAAATCGAGGGTGTACAGGGCGTATACGACAACAATGACAGAGACGGTCAGAAAGGGGAAGGCAAGCAAGGTGGCATTGCGGGCGCTTTCCACCCATTTCTGCTGCTTATACCAGCCGCCGTATGCCGATGCAAATGTAGCAAAGACAGTGAGGAGGAAAGCGATGATAAGGGTAATCAATCCGATGTCTGTAATCATGGAAACTCCGATGTTTAGGGATATGGTTCTGCCAGCAACTCTTCGATCTTTTCATCGAGTTGAGGCGATTGCATGGGTCCGATATGAACGCCACGCAGCTCTCCGTTCTTGGCGACGAAGAATGTCTCTGGCACGCCTTGAATGTTGTATGCCTGGGAGATACGTGTGGCGACATCGGGACCATTGAGATAGGTGATATCGAATTCTTCGATGTAGGCGAGCGCTTCCTTTTCCGTATCCACATAGTCCACACCGATGAAGACCACGCCCTGATCCTGATATTTGCGCCAGGTTTCTTCAAGGTATGCGGCTTCCTCGCGGCAGGGCGGGCACCAGGATGCCCAAAAGTTAATGATGACCACTTGTCCGCGCAGATCGCCCAATGCAACAGTCCTGCCGTTGAAACTGGTGATGGTGAAATCAGGCGCCATGCCCTTCTCAACAGGACCTGCCTGCGCTTTTTTCAACCCCCAAGCCAGCAACCCGAGGAGAGCGAGGAGGATGGCAAATGCGGCAGTGGCTCCAATGTTCCTGCGGCGAGTGGATGGCAACTGGTCTTGTTGTTCAGTTGTAATCGGCTCGTTCATGACTGTTTCTCTTTTACAGATGTCCTTGTCGCCGAGGTTGCGAGGTGCTCATGTTGAGAATGATCTGTTGAGGAATGATCATGCCCCATGTACTTCATCATCAACAGATGTGAAACCGGGCAGAGCAGGATCAAGCCATAGAATATGACATTGCTGACCGGAACATTGAAGAGATAGATTGCCGCCAGCCCGATGATCGGGATCAGGCAGCACAGGATCATGATCCATAGGTGTGATTTTTTCATGGGTACGCCTCCAGGATTTGTTCGATTGCTTCATCTGCGATGGACGGGTCTGCCGCCAGCCAGATGATGAGATTCTTGGATTGAAAATAGAAATGCCTCTGTCCCATCCCATCCAGTTCGTAGATCGTTCGCCCTCCGATTTTATATTCGCTGTTTGGGGTAAAGGGTGAATTACCTTCAGAGATCTTGTCCCGCATGGAGTTGACCATACCTGCAGCCATGAAGTTGAACGGCGCGCCTGCCACCCAGATCGTTGCCTGGTTGCTTCCATAAAAGCCAATCACCCCGGAAGTGATGATGAATTCTTGATTATGAAGACCGATGAAATTCTCTGCCGCCTCCGCCCCAACCATTCGATCCGTTAACGACAGATCAGCAATACGCTCTGGCAACGGCAAAGCCGCAGGATGACTGACCATGTTATCCAGGTAATACCAGCCTAACCCGCCGAGAAACAGGGCGACTCCCAGCGCGATGAGTCCAATCGGGATGAGACGTTTCATTGCCGTGATTATCAAATTTTGTGTGTGTTTTCACAAGCGCAAATGAGCGTATCAGGCAGATAGGCATTTTGGCGTATTCGAATTGCGTGTTGGGTTATCAAGATCAGGAATAGGTCAAATGGCTTACAAATATGCACGTCAATTAACGGCTATCTGATATCAAGTCAAAGACTATAATCCTTGCGGATGGTTATTCAAAAATGAAGTTTTCGGAAATCACCGTCTCAATCGGCGGCGGTCGTGAATTGGATCGCGCAGGGCTGGCGGCATTGGCTTCCCGCCTTCCCGGACTACGTGTTGTCCCTCTGGATTCAAACCCGCCCGCGCAGGTTTTGGTCTGGGATGCGCGAACAGGGTTGGATGCCTTGCCGTCTATTTCGCACGATACCGCTGTTTTGTTACTCGTCGAAGACTCAGCGTTGGATTCGCTTCCGGAAACTGTAACAGGCTTATTGTCCAGGGATGAACCGCCAGCGACACTTGGCGTAGCTGTTCGTCAAGTGTCGCGTGGTGAGCAATATCTAAGTCCATCGTTGGCAATTGGAATCCTGCAAAAGCGCCAGAAGAAATCATCGCTCACCGAATCACATGGAGCGATCATCGAGTTGTTGACCGACCGGGAGTGCGAAATCCTTGACCTGCTTGCGCAAGGTTTGAGCAACAAGGCGATTGCGTCGCGGTTGTATCTCAGCGTTCGCACCGTTGAAGGACACCTTGCGAGCATTTATTCGCGGCTGGGTGTGCATTCACGCACCGAAGCCATGCTGATTGCTGTGAAAGTCAAGTAGTTTTGCGCTTATGAATAATGGAAATTTGGAATATCCTTTTTGAAAATGAACTCTTCTCCTCAAACCCGCCTTGCCATTCTTGGCACAATGTCCAAACTTCACAAACAGCCGATCAGCTATGACCTGGATTGTTTGAAAAAAGTTGTTGCCGATGTTTCGCCAGACTTGCTTTGCGCCGAGATCACCACAGCTGCGTGGGAACATGAAGACATGTCGAAGTCATCGCTTGAAGTCCGCGATGCGTTGGCGCCTGTGGTCGCTTCAACCGACATTGTGCTTATCCCGATCTCCCCAAGCCCGGAACAGTATACGGATTTCAAGCCTGATTCTGGATGGAGGCAGCGCCTCGTGCGGACCCTTGACCGGCTCCTGCGCTGGGGGCAGATCCAGGCTGATAATGTGCAGGCGATCAATGGGATGTGGTTTGAGACATTTTGTCATATCGTGTGTTGGTTCAATGAGGCGCTTTGGACTGCAGAGGATCGCGCCGCGTGGGAAAAACAGAACGAAGAGATGGTCACAAACATTATCCACGCGGTGCAAAGAGATGCTGGACGGCGCGTGTTGGTGGTCGTGCAGTGCCAGCGCGTTCATCAGTTGATTCCCTTATTGCGTGCTCACGATGATTTATTGAAACTTGTGGATTATCAGGAGCTGTGACAGAAAACGATGACAGTATCGAAACGATCATTCATTGTGGTTGTTGCCCTTCTTGTGCTGTTTGTCTATTTACCAGTGTCAGCTCAGGATGGGGAGGAAGCGTACTACATCGTGCAAGAAGGTGATGCATTATGGAGTATTGCAGCGCGGTTTGGTGTAAGTTTGGATGACTTACAGCGGGCAAACGGCATTACTGATCCAAGCCAGGTGGGAATTGGCGCGCGGTTGCTCATTCCCGGACTGCAAGGCGTAAGCGGGGAATTGGATACGATCACGGTTTCTTACAGTGAAACGCTTCGTAGCTTGAGCAAGCGCTATAGTATTTCGGAACAGGCATTAGCCCGTTTGAATCGCATCGTCAGTCCGAGTGAAGTGTATGCAGGTGTAGCGTTCATCGTCCCGAAGAAAGAGAATTTATCTACCGCAAAAAATTTTCCCATGATTGTAGGTCAGTCCTTGTTGGAGTTGGCTGTGCTAAACGATGAGAGCCCGTGGAAGTTCGCCAATGAAAATAATCTGTCCAACACGTGGTTATGGATACCGGATGCTTTGCCGACAAGTATTGCGAAGATCGATGTGGAACCGTTGTTGATGACGCAGGGTGGGACAGAAGGAATTAAGGTTCACGCGCCGCCGGGTATCACGCTACGTGGTTCACTGGCTGACTACATGCTGAACTTTTTTCCGCTGGAAGACGGGTACGTTGCTTTGCAAGGCATCCACGCCATGTTGCCATCCGGCTTGTACCCTTTAGAGTTAGAGGGAATACTACCTGATGGGGAGCGTTTCGCCTTTTCACAGAACGTGCTGATTCAGGATTCAAATTTCCCGTATGATCCAAGTCTGCAAGTAGATCCTGCCACTATTGATCCCGCCGTAACGATTCCAGAACAGGAATTATGGGAGTCTTTAGGCAAACCAGTTACGCCTGAAAAAATGTGGGATGGAATGTTTGCAAGCCCTGTTCCAGCAGACTTCAAGGATTGTTGGACTTCATTCTTTGGCACCCGCCGTTCCTACAATGGCGGCACGTATGATTACTTCCACAGCGGGTTGGATTTTTGCGGGCGGACGGGGACGGAACTCTACGCGGTTGCTCCCGGCAAAGTCGTATACGTGGACATGTTGACTGTGCGGGGCGGGGTAGTCGTCATTGATCACGGATGGGGCGTTTACACGGCTTACGACCACTTATCCGAGTTTCGTGTTCAAGTCAATGATCTGTTGCAGCCCGGACAGGTGATCGGGCTGGGAGGTTCAACGGGGCGAAGCACGGGACCACATTTGCATTGGGAAGTATGGGTCGGAGGTGTCCAGGTCAACCCCGTGGATTGGCTGGCACGGTCCTATCCGTAATAGGCAGAAGCGCCTGAATAGGGACAGGCAAAACAGCGCTTCATTTCCTTTGAAAAATCCATACAATCTGTTGCAAGATCATCTTCTATATTTATGCTATCCATATTTCTACACTAAAAAGAGATACCATGTCCAGCCGATTGACCAAATCCCTTCAACTTTTCATCATCCTGCTCGTTCCGATATTGATCGTATTGACTGCAACGCGCTTCTTGACCGCGGATCGATTCCTCGCCTTCGAATATGGCAGGACTGGTTTTCCACCTGATCCGTATGGATTCAGCGAAAGACAGCGTTTTGTCCTTGCCTCAACAAACGTCCATTACGTGCTCGCGCATCTTCCTGAGGATGAGTTGGCAAAACAGACACAGGATGGTGTGCCAGTCTATAGTCTGCGCGAGGTAACTCACATGGCGGATGTCCGCACTGTGTTTCTTTTTGTCATGCGGACATGGCAGGGTTCCATAATTCTGTTCACCCTGACAGGCTTGACCCTCTGGCAGAAGGGCAGGAGAAAAGAACTCGTTTCTGCCATTCGATCAGGTGGCATCCTGACGACTGCCTTGATTGGTTTCATTGCGCTATTGGCACTTTTCGCATGGCAATCCTGGTTTGAAAATTTTCACATTCTTTTCTTCGAGCCGGGATCATGGCTCTTTTCCTATTCCGACACCCTCATCCGCCTCTTTCCACTGCAATTCTGGATGGATGCGACTTTTATCATTTCGACGATCAGTTTCATTGGGGGATTGCTGTTTGTAATCATAGGCTGGCGCTGGGGACGGGTGCAGGGTTTGCCAGTTAATGAAGTCTGATTAATTTCTTATTCGAACACACTTGTCCCCACCCTGTCTTTATCCTGTGGCGCCCGCTGACTAAACCATTCTCTAAGGATCGGATTGGGGCGAATGAACAACGCGTTGATCACGATGGGACCTGCCACGCCGATCAAAAAGGAAAGCCAATAGGATATTTGCAGGTTGTTCGAGAGTCTCATGATCTTTTGACCCCAGTAATCCTGAATGGGTACTTGGAAAATAAGGATGATGAGCGATGCCTGACCGATATATCTGAACAAGGAGGAAAGCCAGCCCATTCGTTCCATCTGTTTCGAAAGCGCGAGGATGAACAAAATTCCCAAAAAGGCTTCCAAGGTATTGATGGGCAGGGACTCGAACAGGCGGGTATTGAAATCGATTGTCTCGGGGAAATACCATACGAGGAACAATAATGCCGCTCCGGAGACGAATAAGGTAAACAGATTGCTCAAAATAGAATCGAGTCGGATTCTGTGCAATTCATATCCCGGGATGAAAAAGAATCCGCTGACAAATACCAGGTCCAGGCTGAAAGGCAGACCAAACACTGTGAATTCTCTCCCTAGTATGTTTGGTTCGAACGGCCAGAAAAGAGTGATGCCCAATACACCTGCGATGTACAGAAGGGACAGAATGACCCAACGTAGGTGAAAGAGTTCCTTTCGATGGAACACCTTGTAAAAGAAATATGCAAAAAGACTCACAACGAACAAGTGGGGCAAAAACCATAGTTGTACCCAGTCCAAATAATGCCCATTGCCATATAACGCTTTAGCAAGCCGCCGACTGGCTTCTGGGATGCCCACTATTGAAAAAGAGATGCTTGTAAAGAAGATAAACACGATCATGAACAGGAACGGCTTGAGTACCCGGTCGAATCGATGTCGCGCGTACTTCCAAAAAGGTAAATCAGGTTTGAAGAACATGCCGGACATGAAAAAGAACATCGGCATGTGGAAGGAATAGATCAATTTATGGGCGAAGGGGGAAATGAGCGCAAAGTCATTATGACCCATTACGACCAATACAATACCGATCCCTTTCGCAATGTCCACATAATCAATTCGTTTTGAAGTAGCTACAGTTTGCTGGATCGGTTTGTCCAATTCTATTGTTTGGGCTTCGCTAGTCATGAAAATCCTTGCAGGTGATTTTGAATTGACCCAAGTATATAAGTCTGCCTGCCATAACCGTAGTGCGATTCGGCTTATTTGGTTGTAGGCAATTTGGCTGATACGGAATATCCTGTCTGGTAGTTGTACCTCCTCTCATCAGATGTCGCAGCAACCGCACACTTTGGTGCAGGTAAGCCACACGCAAGCATTCGTTGGAATGGGGCGGGTGTTCCTCCATCCCACAGTCTATCTTGCCACAACCAAGGGACTTCCTCTTGACATTCCAGTTGCTGGAAGGTGTATATTAAGTAGGAGTAATTCGATGAAAATACAAGAATTTTCTCAGCAAGCAGGTCTATCTGCCAAAACGATTCGCTACTATGAGTCGATAGGCATACTGCATTCTCCGCAACGTGCGCCAAATGGCTATCGTGAATACAGTGAAGAAGATTTAGAACGCGCGCGCTTTGTAGCGGGAGCGCGTTCACTGGAACTCTCCCTGGAAGAGATTTCGGAATTGCTGGCTATGCAGGATCAAAGAGAGGCTCCGTGCCGCACCATGTTGAATCAGATCAAACACAAGGCAGAACAAATTAATGCGCGAATTCTGCTTTTGCAAAAAATGGAGAAGGACCTCCAGAAACTTTATAAACTCGGCTTGACATTTCCAACCGATGATATAGACGGAAAAAATTGCATTTGTCATCTGGTGAAAGAACATTCCATTATGAAAATCAGGAACTAATGTCCTTCCATGGTAACAAGCACACTTTCATCATTAAAAAAGATCTATCAAGATTCAGAGAAACATGTTCTTCTTCTGGCATTGCTGTCACCAACGTGAGTGCCCTGTCTTCGAGGTGCTCAGTTGGTGCACGAGATTTTTGAAGAGAATAAATCGGAAATGCTTCACGGTGTGATTTTCTGGACTCCAATGCTTGAAACCGATAACCTGATTGCGGCAACACATCAAGAAACCATCCTTATGGACTCTCGCGTGATTCATTATTGGGATCCAGAGCGGACGGCAGGGCAACTTTTTTCAAAGACGTTGAAGTTGAGATCGCGTATAGCCTGGGATGTTTATCTTGTGTACCCTCCTGGTCAAAATTGGGATGCTGATCTCCCACCTTCACCAGAATTTTGGATGCACCAATTGGACGAAGAGCCGACATTATTTCTTGATCCGCTTCGCCTAAAACATGCTGTGCGGGCAATGATTGGAAAGGACAAGCATGATTAAAAATTCCTCTTATGACTTGCTCATTCTGGGTTCAGGTTCAACTGCTTTCGCGGCGGCATTACGCGCGGCTGAACTCGGCAAGACCGCCGCCATGACCGAAATGCGGACGCTGGGCGGGACGTGTGTGAATCGCGGTTGCCTGCCAAGCAAGAATCTCATCGAAGCCGCTCGGATTGTTTGGGAATCCTCCCACCCGCGTTACAAAGGTCTCAAGCCTGCAAAGATGAAATTCGATTTTGGGGAATTGATTTCTCAGAAACAGGATGTTGTTCACTCTTATCGCGATAAGAAATATCAATCCATCCTATACGAAGAAGACAAAATCAAAGTCTTTAACGGACAGGCAGAATTGATAGATAAGCATACTGTTCTCGTTGGCGGGCAGAAAGTCAGCGGCGACCAAATTTTGATTGCCACTGGCACGCGCCCAACCATTCCTCAGATTGAGGGCCTTGACCATGTTCCATATTTAACTTCTGACCTTTTGACTTCGGATGAGTCACAGGAATTTAAGGAACTCCCTGAATCATTGGTCATTGTTGGCGGCGGTTATATCGCGCTTGAACTTGGGCAAATGTTTCATCGTTTTGGTACACGAGTGACCATTCTGGAGCGCAATCAAGTCATTCTTCCCAATTACGAGCCAGAAGTCTCCGACGCGCTCACTTTTGCTTTGCGAGAAGAAGGTCTCCAAATTGTGACGGGCGCACAGGTTGTGCGTGTCTCAAATAAATCTAGCAAGGAAATTGAAGTGGTTGCGAATCTTGTCGGAAAAGAGCAACTTTTCAAAGCACAGAAACTCCTGGTTGCCACAGGCAGAGAGCCAAACACCGATAATGCAGGTCTCGATAAGGTAGGCGTTCAACTCGATGAACGCGGTTTCGTGAGAGTCAATGACAAACTGCAAACCAATATTTCCAACATTTGGGCGGCGGGGGATGTGATTGGTCGTCAAACAGAAAGCCAGCCCGCTACGCCTGTTGGAGCGCATGACGGTGTAATTGCTGCCAAAAATGCCCTGGTAAATGCTCATCAGAAGGTTGACCATCGCGTGATTCCCCGCACGGTTTTTACCGACCCGCAGGTGGCAGTCGTTGGGCAGACGGATGAAGAGGCAGTTGGAATAGGAATCCGTTGCTGGTGTGGAACGATTCCGCTGGAACTGGTTCCGCGCGCAGGCGCGACCCATCAGACCAACGGCATGGCAAAGTTGGTAATCAACAGGGACACACAGGAAGTGTTGGGTGTTTCGTTGGTTATGCCCAATGCGGGCGAAGTGATTCATGAGGCGGCAATGGCATTGAGATTCCGAGCCAAACTTGAAGATTACATTGACATGATTCACGTTTATCCAACTATGGCGGAGGCGTTGAAGATCGCGGCGATCTCGTATTTCAAGGATCCCGCGAAGTTGTCGTGTTGCGCAGAGTGATCGAATCCATCTGCATTCGATTGCTTGAAAAACTCTCACTTCCATCAACCCGGCGAGCGATCGTCGGGTTTTTATTTTTCCGAACAGGTAGTTTTACGGTTCCCTATTCAGGTAATTTTGCGCTCGTCCGGGAATTGGCTTGATGATATTCTCAATATATGAGTCAAAAGGAGAAACGCTTATGAATACCGAACATCTCTCTCGAATCAAAAAAGCGGAACTTTTAGCCTCTGTCGGTGCGGGCGTATTGGGCGGAGGGATCACCCTCCTGCTGGCAAAATTCCTGGTGCCGTATGCAATACCGATCCTGCTGATTGGTCTCATCTCGCACGCCGCGGGTATGTCCCGCAAACATGGATTGGAAGGACAGAGTCAGACGGTTCGCCTCGGCTGGGCGGAGGCGTTGTATTGGTTCTGTTGGCTGGCGTTGGCTGCATTACTGGTTTTCATCATCGTTCGGCAATTCTGAAACTGAATGCAAAACATAATAGGCGATGAACAGTATATCTCTGATAAGGAATATCAAATGAAAACTGGAAAGATTCTTGTCGTTGGTGGATATGGCTATGTGGGTCGTACCATTTCCACCATCCTGGCAAACCAATTCCCAGGGCGGGTTATTGCTGCAGGGAGGGACATTCGTAAAGCAGAAAAACTTTCCCAGGAAACCGGCGGCAAAGTGCTTCCATTGGCTCTGGATGTTTTTGACCCTGACGCTGACATCGATAAGGCGCTTGAAGGTGTTTCCCTGGTGATCATGTGTCTGGATCAGCCCGGTACCCGAATCGTTGAACAGATCATCCGAAGGGGCATTGATTACATTGACATTACCGCGACCAGCAGCTTTCTCGCCTCGTTAGAAAAGTTCGATGGTCTTGCCAAAGAATCAGGCAGTTCGGCGGTTTTGAGTGTCGGGCTGGAACCGGGCTTGACCAATTTGCTGGCCGCTTATGCGGCAAAAGCCCTGGATATCGTCCATCACATCGACATCTTTGTCATGCTTGGAATGGGAGATGCGCACGGTGATGCTGCCATCCGGTGGACACTGAGCAACATCAATACCGATTTTACAGTGCTTGAGAAAGGAATAGAAAGATCTGTTCGTAGTTTTGAAGATGCCAAACGGACCAGGTTCCCAGGAATTGGGGAACGGACGGCGTACCGGTTTGACTTCCCGGACCAGCATAGTCTCCCAAAAACGCTGGGCGTTGACTCGCTGTCTTCGAGGCTGTGTTTCGATATCGAATCTGTGACAAATATCTTTGCCGCACTCAAAATACTGGGGGTCCTGCGCATTCTCCGCCGCCGGAGAGCAAAGGATCTTGTTGTGAAATTATTGAAAAGCCTGCGTTTTGGGGCGGATCTATTTGTTCTTAAAGTGGAGGTCTCGGGTAGAAAAAAGGGGAAGGATATGAGGATTGATGCTGCGATTCGCGGGGCAGGTGAGGCTCAACAAACTGGATTGGTTGCAGCAGAGGTTGCCCGCCGATTGTATTCTGACGGCTTTCCTGCCGGCGTTTTCCACATTGAACAGCTTTTTGAACCGCAGGAATTCATCCGGAGTATCGATGGAATTACTTTTCTATCGGGAGTTGAACAATGACTGAGTCGATCATCTACACTCAGGGACTCTCTAAAACCTACGGTTTCGGGATGAAGAAAGTCGAAGCGGTTCGCGGTTTGGACCTCGAGGTGGGGCGCGGCGAAATCTTCGGCTTGGTCGGTCCCGACGGCGCGGGCAAGACAACCACCATGCAAATGCTATGCGGGATTCTCACAGCATCCAGTGGAAAGGCAACCGTTGCTGGCGTGGATGTACTTAAAAATCCTGACGGACTTGGCGGTCGCATCGGTTACATGTCTGAGGGCTTCACGCTCTACGGCTCACTTAGCGTCCGCGAGAATCTGGATTTCTTCGCCGACCTGTACAAAGTTCCAGAAAGTGAACGCGAAAAACGCATTGGTGATCTCTTGCGCTTCACTCGTCTTGAGGAGGCAAGTAAGCGCCGTGCCGAGAATCTATCTGGTGGGATGAAAAAGAAACTCGCGCTCGCCTGCGCGTTGACATATTCACCGCAGGTTCTTTTCCTCGATGAACCCACCACTGGTGTCGATCCAGTCAGCCGCCGCGATTTCTGGCTGCTGCTCAATGACTTTCTCGAACAGGGTATTACCGTTTTTGTTTCCACTCCCTATATGGATGAAGCTGAACGATTCCATCGTGTGGCATTCATGCATCAGGGACGGATCATTGCCTGTGACACGCCTGCCGCATTGAGGTCCAGTTTGAAGGGCGAGATGCTCGACCTGCTTGCCAAGCCGCAAACGGAGGCGGTGAAATATTTACGTCTTCATCCACGCGCTTCGCACGTTCAAGTCTTTGGTGAACGATTGCATTTGCTCGTAGAGAATCAGAAACAGGATTTGCCTGTCTTGACATCTGATCTATCCAAACAAAATATTCACCTTTCTGACGTGCGTCATACCACTCCCAGCCTCGAGGATGTTTTCGTTGCCTTGCTGGAAAAGCTGACCGTGAGCAGAGAACAACATTCAGACGTTGATGACCTGCCGTCCATCGCCAACCGCCTGTATGCAAATATTGCGGTCAGCGTTTCAGATTTGACAAAAACATTCGGAGACTTCACAGCTGTGAACAACACCTCGTTCCGAGTCAAGGAAGGCGAGATCTTCGGTTTCCTCGGTCCCAACGGCAGTGGCAAGACGACCACCATCCGTATGTTGTGCGGACTGCTTCCTCCTACATCAGGTACAGGCATGGTCGCTGGTCGAGATATATTCACACAGCAATCTGCCATCAAGCCTGAGATCGGTTACATGTCTCAGAAGTTCTCGCTTTATAACGATCTAACCGTGGAGGAGAATCTCGATTTCTATGCAGGGGTGTACGGTCTGACGGACTCGCATCTTACATCACGCAAACGCTGGGCGTTGGAAATGGCTGGGCTTACAGGTCGTGAGCGCGCCATGACGCGTGATCTTTCAGGTGGCTGGAAGCAACGCCTTGCGCTGGGTTGCAGCATCCTGCATGAGCCGAGCATTCTCTTTTTGGATGAGCCGACCTCGGGCGTTGACCCGATCTCGCGTCGCGCCTTTTGGGATCTGATCTTCGGGCTTTCCTCGCGCGGCGTGACGGTCTTCGTCACCACGCATTACATGGACGAAGCCGAGCACTGCAACACCCTCGGTCTCATCTACAACGGGCGGATGATCGCACAAGGCAGTCCCGCTGACTTACGAAGCAACATGCAAATTGGACAAATGCTTGAAATTATTAGCTCTCGACCGTTACGTGTACTGCGCGATGTGAAAGAAATGGATGGCGTGCTCAGCGCGGGCTTGTTCGGTGACCGCGTCCACGTGTTGGTCGAGGACGCGAAACGCCTCACACGGGACATTGGCTCTGCTCTTGCCTCCGACAGTTTGTCTCCCCGAAATATTACACCCATCCCGTTTTCGCTTGAGGATTTGTTTGTGACACTTATAGGGACGGAGGAGAACAGGAGAAAAAATCATGTTTAGCAGAACCTTTGCCATCCTCCGCAAGGAAACCCGCGAAATCCTGCGCGACCCGTATACATTGGGTATTGCCCTCGCACTGCCGTTGGTTATGCTCTTCCTGTTTGCCTATGGTGTCAACACCGATGTGCGGAATATCAAGCTGGCTGTTCTGGATTATGACCAAAGTTCCGCCAGCCGTGCCTATGCTCAAATCTTTTTCAACTCGGGTTATTTCATTTCAACAGATATTGTTCGAAACTACGAACAAGCCAGTGACATGCTTGACCGCGACACAGCCGATGCCGTGCTGATCATCCCTTCGGGGTTTGCCCGCAGTCTCAGTCGCGGCGAACAGGCTCAAGTTCAGACTTTGATTGACGGTTCGTACACGCCATCTGCACAGGTAACGCAATCCTATATCGAAGCCATCAATGCATCCTACAACGCCCGTCTCCTTTCCCAATATGTGGAGAACCGCACGGGTCAATCGCTTGATCGATTGATCGCATTGCATGTCGAATCGCGCATACGTTATAACCCTGGATTGAAAAGTGTCAATGCCATCGTGCCAGGATTGTTCGGCGTGATCCTGATGGCATTCCCTCCATTGCTTTCCGCGCTGGCAATTGTGCGCGAGAAGGAACGCGGTTCCATACAACAGGTGTTCGTCTCGCCCATCCGTCCAGTGGAACTGATACTGGGTAAGTTGCTTCCGTATTCAGTGATCGCCTTTATTGAAATGCTCATCATTCTGGCTGGGGGCATACTATGGTTTGGCGTGCCGTTTCGCGGCAGTCTGCCTGTGTTCCTTCTCGCCTCGATATTGTTTGTGCTCTGCACAGTTGGGATCGGCTTGTTAGTCTCGACCCTGACGCGCAGTCAGGTGACCGCCATGCTGCTGGCTCTTGTGTTGACCATCATGCCTTCGATGTTGTTTAGCGGTTTCATCTTCCCAGTGCATACCATGCCGACACCTATGCAGCTTTATGCCAACGCATTTCCCACACGTTATTTCATTGACCTGTCACGTGCCTTGGCTTTGAAGGGCGTGGACTTTTGGAGGGTCTCATCACAGATGAGCATCCTGGCTGCCTATGCCGTTGGGTTGATCCTGGTTTCTGCGCTTCGTTTCAAGAAACGGATTGGATAAACATGAAGACACGCCTCCTTTCCCTCATCCGTAAGGAATTCATTCAAACCTTCCGTGATGTTCCCATCGTCATTCTGGTCGTGTACACCTTTGCTGAGATCGCTCTTTGTGGCTGGGCGTTGACGATGGATGTAAAGAACGTCCCGACTGCAGTGGTGGATCGAGACAACTCGCCTGCCAGTCGCGCTTTGCTGGATGAATTTCGCCAAACGGAAGCCTTTCGTCTGGATTTCTTCCCTGCCAACGAAGACGAGTTGGAGAAACTGCTGGACTCGGGTCAAGCCTCCCTTGGTTTGATCATCCCACCTGGATTGGCACGTAACCTGACGAGCGGCGATCCTGCCAGCGTTCAGGTGTTGGCTGATGGAACGAAACCCAATGAAGCATTGCTCTCGTTGAGTTATGTGAACCAGATCGTGCGACGCTATTCTTCTGAGATCGAGGTACAACGCCTCAACCAAAGTGGAAAACAGACTGTATTCAATGAGGCTCCATCTGTAATAAACAATATACGCGCCTGGTATCTGCCTGAGTTGCGCTATATCCACTTTGTGATGGTCAGTATGGTGGCGCTGGCGGTGGTCATGCTCGGGATACTGTTGGCGGCGGCTGGGATCGTGCGGGAAAAGGAAAACGGCACGATGGAGCAATTGATGGTGACGCCCATTCGCCCATTCGAACTGATCGTGGCAAAAGTGGCGCCGATGATCCTGATGGAAATCGTCGGTTTGATCATCGGTCTTGCCATCTCATATTTCGTGTTTGGTGTTGCCCCGCACGGTAATCTGATTGCGACACTATCTCTGTTTATCTCGCTATCCACGCTGGCTTTTCTCGCGTCCGCTGGGATTGGCATCTGGATCGCGACCTATGCCCGCAACCTGATGCAGGCTCTATTGCTGGCTTTCTTCGTGCTTTTCCCAATGATGTTCCTCTCTGGAACGATTACACCGGTAACTGCCATGCCGCTTTGGTTACAGCGTTTGTCATTTATCAGCCCGATGCGGCATTACCTATCCCTATCGTTGGGAGTATTCCTGAAAGGCGTCGGACTGGATGTGGTCTGGTCTCACGTTGCGGCGTTGATAGGTTTTACTTTTCTCATTCTATGGATCGCTCTGCGCCGTTTTCGGCGTGGTCTGGCTTGATCCCTTTACCAAACGGAGGTACCCATGAACCATCTAAAACATCGTTCAATTCCGATTTTCATCCTGATTGCCACGATATTGGCCGGAGGCGGCTGGTGGCTGCAAGCGCGCGCCGCTCCTGTTGATAGCAATAGCGTAATCGAAGCCACTGGTGTGATCGAATCTCACAAGGTTGCCCTGGCAAGCGAGATCGGCGGACAGGTTGTGGAAGTGCTTGTCGAGGAAGGTCAACGTGTAAAAGCAAACCAACCGCTCCTGCGGCTGGACGATTCCCTGCTTCAGAAGCAGCGTCAGCAGGCACAATCCCAATTGGATGCTGCGCAGGCAACGCTGAAGTTGCTTGAAGCAGGCGCAACGCAGGATCAGATCAACGCAGCGGAGGCGCAGCTCTCTCAAGCCGAAGCCAATCTGGGACTGGCACAGTCCGCGTTGGATATTGCTTCCGCTGGCACGCGTCCCGAAGTCATTGCGGCATACCGCGGCCAACTAAACCAGGCGCGGGCGAATTATTACAACATGACCATCGTGCTGACCAGTGACCAACTCAATGAACTCGAGTCCGCATTGACGCAGGCTAAAGATAACCTCGCTCGAGCGAGTCGTCGCAGAGATGCACTTAAGAACAACAATTCGATTCCCGATTATGTGAATGCATTTGCAGAATCGGCTGTAATCGACGCGCAATCTGCATTGGACTTGACTCAGCAAGCCTATGATGTCGCGCAGGACGAGACGATCCCTTATTATCGTCAAATCGAACTTGCACGGTCAGTTTGGCAATTGGCTCAGCTGAATGAGGCTCAGGCGCAGGCACGGCTCGATGGTCTGCGATCAGACTCGAAAGTCCCGAATGAAGCGATTGATGATGCAGAAGCCACACTGGATGACACGAAAGATCTTGTCGATGTGACGAAATCTGCCTATGATGAATTAACATCTGGCGCATCTGCTAAACGTTTGGATTCTGCATGGGCTGAAGTGGAGAAAGCGCAGACACAACTCGCTTCGATTGTACGAACGACTGATATCTCCGCTGAAACACTGCTCACCCAGGTGGATGTGGCAACTGCTCAACATGATGTGGCGGCTGCAAACCTTGCTATTCTCAACGATGGTGCTCGTGATGAAGAGATCGAAGCGGCTCGCGCTCAGGTCGATGCGGCTCAATCGCAATTGGATGCAATCGATATCCAGTTGAAGAAATTGACTGTCACTGCACCGTGGGATGGCGTTGTACTAACTCGCAGTGCTGAAGTTGGCGGTTTGGCATTGCCAGGCACAACGCTCATTGAAGTCGGCAGGCTGGATCAATTAGAGTTGACGGTATATCTGCCTGAAGAGCAATATGGTCTGGTCACACCGAATCAGAAAGTTCAAGTGCGGGTCGATGCGTATCCTGACCGGGTCTTCGATGGAACCGTGTCACGTATGGCCGATGAAGCCGAATTCACACCTACCAATGTCCTGACGAAGGAAGATCGCACGGGGCTGGTGTATGCGGTGATGATCCGCCTCGACAACCCTGATATGATGCTCAAGCCCGGCATGATCGCAGATGTGGGATTTTAATTGTGCGACTTGGCAATCTCCGGGGCAAGATGTAAATACGATCTATTAACCATGCGCCATTTTGCTTATCTCAACGATTGGCAAAATGGCGCTGGTAACTTGTCAGGCGGGGAAATATCATCAGATACACGACTCCTATGAAACGTGTGTTTAAAATACTCCTCCTGGCAGGTGGGCTTGTTTTCGGGCTGGCAGGCATTTTTGCGGTCTTCGCAAAACCCTCCGTGACAGTTGCCGCACCAACGTCTCTTAAAGAACCGACTGTTTTGCCGTCCTTACCTCCACTTAACGCGAATCTCCTTGTATCATCATCGAACGATGGAATCCCGCGTTACATTCAATTAAAAACCGAGGTCTCTGATGGACCCACCAATGAAATAACGGAATATGTTGTAAAGCGAGGCGACTCCCCCTGGTCTATCGCACAGAAGTTCAATCTCAAGCCGGAAACGATCTTGTGGGGGAATCCCCAGTTGAACGCGGCGGCAGGAAGCCTGAAGGCGGGCGACACGCTGATGATCCTTCCGGTGGATGGCGTTCTGCACATTGCCGAGGATACGGATACACTTGAACAGATCGCGAACCTGCACGGAAGCCCGTCACAGGAGATCTTTGAATATCTTGGCAATGATTTTGACCTGACTCAGCCGCCTCAATTGACAAAGGGACAGCGAATCATCGTCCCCAATGGAACCAGTCCTATCGTCTGGTCGGAGGCACAGGTGCCTAACGCGATTCAAGGAGGTTCCCGTGGTGGTTATTCTGGTAATATCCCGAACCTTGGGTCCGGTTATTTCAGCTGGCCGGTCAACGGATATATTCTTACGCAGGAATATTGGAGCGGTCATCCCGGACTTGATCTGTCTACCAGTTTTCGTCAGCCTGTTTTTGCCTCCGACAGCGGAACAGTCGTATTTTCCGGTTGGGATGACACCGGTTATGGTTACTTTCTCGTGATAGATCATGGCAATGGCTACAAGACCACTTACGGACACAACGAAGCCAACCTGGTTTCTGTTGGGCAAACCGTCATCCAGGGACAGCAGATCGCCGAGTCGGGGAACACAGGAAACTCTACAGGCAACCATCTTGATTTTCGTGTTCTCTATAACGGTGTTTTTCTCAATCCACTGGAGTATTTACCATGAATGAAAATGTAAAAATAGATTCAAAAAGCAAAACTGGAGCCACCTCTTTAAAGCCAGACCCTGACGCTACAGAAGCGACGCGCCGGCGGTATCAACGCCTCTCTTCCACTTACGATGCGATGGAAGGAATGGCGGAGGGACGTTACCGTCCGTGGCGTCAAAAGCTATGGTCGCTGGTTCCAGGTTTACGCGTCCTTGAAGCGGGAGTTGGAACGGGCAAGAATATGCCGTATTATCCATCAGGCATCTCAATTACCGCCATTGATCTGACACCCGGCATGTTGCAACATGCACAGGATCGCAAGGAAATCCTGGTGCCTCAGTCAAAAGTAGAATTTCATCTCGGCGACGTACAGCAATTGGACTTTCCCGATGCTCTGTTCGATTCCGCAGTTGCCACGTTCGTATTCTGTTCCGTCCCTGATCCGGTTCTGGGTTTGCAGGAATTGCGGCGCGTGGTGAAACCCGGTGGGCGCATATTGCTTCTTGAACACGTGCGTTCTCCAAATCCAATCCTCGGAACCATAATGGACTTTGTGAATCCATTTGTTGTGCGGGTCATGGGGGCGAACATCAATCGAAGGACTGTGGATAATGTTCGGAAGGCAGGATTGGAAATTGAGCGGGTTGAGGATCTGGGAATGGGAGGAGTATTCAAATTGATTGTGACTCGCGTTCCAGCGGGTGGATCCGGGTGAATTGATGAAGCGATTATCCCGCCGTGATTTCCTGAAATTTACCAGCTCAACCTTTGCAGGTTTGGCATTTTCTCCTTTCCTGCCGGGGCTGGATTCGTTCGATGATGCGGCACAGGTACGTGTGGCAACCAATTCCGTCAGTGTGTACAGTGAACCGAATGATCAGAGTTCGATCGTCATGCAATATTTCCGGGACGAGCTCATTCATGTTTACAGAGATGTCAACGCTGGGCTGCCAGCTTACAATCCGATCTGGTATCGTGTCTGGGGCGGATACATTCATAGGGGGCGCGTCCAAAGGGTAAAAACAATCTTCAATAAGCCGCTCACTTCTTTCCCGGATGGATCGCGCCAGCCTGCCGAGTTGACTGTTCCATACTCCCAAGCCATGCGGTACACAAAGACGTATGGCTGGCAGCCCAATTTGCGCCTCTATTACGGATCAGTCCACTGGATCGATGGAATTGACGAAGGTCCCGATGGGGAACCGTGGTATCGGATCTATGATGAATTGGTTGGCTTTCCCTATCACGTTCAGGCAATCCACCTGCGACCGATCCCCTTCGAGGAATGGTCGCCGATAACTCCTGAAATATCTTTGGAGGATAAACGCATCGAAGTCAATCTTGGCACACAAATCCTGTCTGCCTACGAAAATGAACAGTTGGTGTTCAAGACTACTATCTCCTCAGGGATTACCACTGCCAGACGAAACCCGAAAGATCTCTCCACGCAAACACCGACTGGTGAGTTTCGCATCATCACAAAATACCTTTCCAAGCACATGGGAAATGGGAACTTGTTCGCAACGCCAGACGATTACGAGTTGCCAGGTGTTCCCTGGACAACTTTCTTTCATCAGGCTGGATATGCCTTCCACGGCACCTATTGGCATGATAACTTCGGCACTCCCATGAGCCGTGGATGTGTGAACATGCGCATTGATGAAGCCAGATGGTTGTTCCGTTGGGCACGCCCGTTACACGAGCCTAATCGTATCTATACCCCTGGATATGGTACTCTGGTCAACATTCATCCCTAATGAATAAAGTCAGTTACATTTATCATAAGCCATTTTGCTCGTGCCTCTTCACGCCATTTTGCGCTGAGTATTGTTGGAGTATTCCACTAACATCAACAAGAAAATACAATGCAGCCGAATGGTGAAAGAGAGGTTCAATGAGCAAGAAGAACAACAATAAGAACAAAAAGAAACAGCAGAAAAATCAGAATCGAAAGAAAAGCTTTCCCTGGGCTTTGACCATAGTGGGAGGCATTCTATTGTTGGTTATGATATTTCAGCTTGTGGGTGCAAGCGGCGCAAGTAGTGCGGATGATGGTGGGACTCCAAGTGTTACTGTGGAGGAATCAAATATAGATTTGGGATATATCAAGCTGGGCGAATACAGGTCTCTCAAGATCAAGGTAACAAATACAGGTGATGGCACTCTTCGCTTTAGTGAGCAGCCTTATATTGAAGTGTTGGAAGGGTGCTGTCCCCCTCAACTTACAGTAGGTAGAATGTCGTTGAAGCCTGGTGAAAGCACATATGTGCAATCGCCCGATTTTATGATGCACGAAGGCATGGATGGAAAGCATGATTTCGCGATCCACCTCAAGACCAACGATCCTGCCAACCCCGACTTTTTAGTTCATGTTTTGTCGGATTGGGGGCTCTAAAGGCTTCTACTTGCAAGAAGTGGAATAATTTGTTGTGCCTTCAACTTTGTTTTGCCACGGGCAAAGTGAAGTTGAAGGTACTGCCTTTTCCTTCCCCTTGTGACTCTACCCAAATTCGTCCTCCGTGCGCTTCGACGAGGGCGTGTGCAATTGTCAATCCGATCCCGCTTCCACCGCCTGCCTGGCGTGAGCGAGATTTGTCCACGCGATAGAAACGATCAAAGATGTGCGCGAGATGTTCGGGGGGAATGCCAATGCCAGTATCACGAACAGAAAATTGAATTTCATCGTTGATTCGTTTTGCAGAAATAGTGACGCTTCCACCTTCAGGTGTGTATTGCAGGGCGTTGCCAGTGAGATTGGTCAGGATTTGAATGGCACGATCTTCGTCGGCGCGAACAAGCGGAAGGTCAGGAGTCAGTTCAAAGTCCAGAGAGATGCGCTTGGCTTCGGCTTTTGAAACAAGTCGTTTGGTCACTGTCTGCACGAGGGAGGAAACAACCAGTGAGCTGAAATCCAATCGATAGGCACGCGCCTCCACCCGGCTGAGTTCCTGCAAGTCATCCACAAGGCGGTTGAGACGATCTGCCTCCGAATGGATTTGCTGAAAGGTCTCGTCATTGGCGGGCAGGACACTGTCCATCAAACCTTCCATCGAACCCTTGATGGCGGTGAGCGGTGTGCGGAGCTCATGGCTGACATCGCCGATGAGACGCCGTCGCATGGATTCAACCTGATCGAGCTTCTCCGCCATTTGATTGAAGCGTGACGCAAGTTGAGCGAGTTCATCTTGACCAGCAGCTTGAACACGCTCATCATAACGACCATCAGCGATGCGTTGAGTGGCGTGCGACATTGCAAGCACTGGTGCAACGACACTGCGGCTGAATAGAAAACTGAGCGCAAGTGCGGCGAGCATTGCGGCGGAGGCAGCGTACATGAGGGCTTCATTGAAACTGGCACGAAAATCAACATACAACTGCGACATGTCATTTGAGCCACCCATGCCCATCATGCCATTCCCCATCATTCCTGTATTCATCATGTGACGGTTGAAAGCGGCGGGCAAAATGAACTGGCTGGCGACGATAAGCACCGTCACGCCCAAAACGATAATGACCAGATACGAGAAAAATATTTTTGCACCCAAATGACGGCGGAAATAATCAACCATGATTCCTCACTTACACTTACAGCGGCTCATCTTCAAATCGATACCCAACACCGCGCACTGTGGCAATTAGATCATCGCGTCCAAGTTTCTGGCGCACATGTCCCAAATGCACATCCACCACACGGATCTCACCGAAATACTCGCCGCCCCAAACTTTTTCAAGCAATTGCTCACGCGACAACACACGCCCATGATTTTCAGCCAACGCTTTGAGCAGATCGAATTCGACGGCTGTCAACTCAATGGGATTTTCATCCACAGTGACTTTGCGTGCACCAACATCGATCCGCACATGCTGGAAGGACAACACACTTCTCTCTCCGCCCGAACCTGATCCGGTTTCGATGCGTCGTAACGCTGATTTGACTCTTGCCACCAACTCGCGTGGACTGAATGGCTTGGTCACATAATCGTCCGCGCCAACAGATAGCCCAACGATCTTATCTGTTTCCTCCGTCCTTGCTGTGAGCATGATGACATAGACGTCTGACTCACGCCGCAAACGTGAAAGCAATTCGATGCCATCCATGCCAGGGAGCATGACATCGAGGATGACGAGATCAGGCTTGAAAGCGCGTGCAGCTTTCAGCCCTGCGTTACCATCAGAAGCCACAAATACTTCATAGCCCTCAGGCTTGAGATAAGCACTGACCAGATTAGTGATCGAAGGTTCGTCGTCCACTACAAGTATCTTTGTCATAAGCTACCCTTTGGTTTGTTCATTCAGGTACCCACCAATACTGTAACAAGCGATACCTGAACAATCGTCTAACTACATACATCGTTAAATGCCAGCCATCCCTTGAGAGCCACCATGTCCATTGATTCCAGTGCGAGCCAGAGGGGGCATGAGAATTGTAAATCTTGATGTTGCTTCCCATCCATGCCCGCTTCGCGGTAAGGTGGGCGCGCAGTCCTGTAAAGTCGGACATAACCAGTATGACAGTTTTGAATTCATGTTGTTGAATGGTGGTCAATGCAAAGGACGCGTTTTCTGCCGTATTTGTCGCTCGGTTTTCAAGCAGAATATGCTTGCTTGGAACGCCCAAGTCCATGAGATTGCTCCGAAACCATTCCGCCTCTGTTTGTTGAAGGTTGGGAACGATCACTCCACCACTGACAATAACATAACGCACCATTCCCTGGTGATAGAGTTGGACAGCATGTATCCAGCGGGCTTCTGCCTTCCAGCCCAAGCCTGTCCCGAAGACCAATGCCACATCGGCTGGATGGGTGGGCAGGTCACGTTTGTTGAGGAGATGCCCTGTACCAATGAAGAGAATAATAAGTGTAAAGAGCACTGTCAGGGCTGGGATCAACATGTGGCAATTATAGTGATAAACGAACAGAACGCGCCATGTCTGTTGATGGCGCGTTCTGCAATTGTCACTTCGATCTACTCTTGCTCAACTTCTTCGATGAACGTGCCGTGCCAGGTATGGAGGAAGACCTGTCCGCTGTAGCCGTTGATGCTCAACATGCCAGCTACCTTGCCGTCTTTTTCAAAGTCGAGAGTGTAGTAACCATAGAACTGCATGGGGTCTGTAACAGCGACTGCGCCAGAGATATTTGCGTCGAGATACTTTTGAGCATATTCAATTGCTTGTTCTGGTGTGACAGTCAATTCAGCACTGACATCAACAGAGGTTGTATTGTCCCAACCCTGCATCATGGTGTTGCCATATCCACCCATCATGTTCATCATACCGCTATTACCCATCATGCCGTAACCACTCCCGCCCATCATGTACTCGTGATTAAGTCCGCTGTATTTCAGGTTCCACATCATGTTGGGACCGTGTTCGGGGTAGGCAACCTGTGAAGTGGGGTCAACGAGCAATTCGAAGGCACCGATTCCCGTGCTGGCTTCTTTGACGATGACATAGCCGTTGTTGTCGAAAATCATGATCTCGCCAATTTCGAAATCAGAATTGTCCAGGTTCGCCAAATATTTTTCTGCGGCGGCTTTCGTCTGGTCAATAGTCAATGGTGTGACGTTGGCAGAGTTGTAACCATAGCCATTCATCATGTTCCCGCCGTTGCCCATCATGCCACCATTTCCCATCATTCCGTTATTTCCGCCCATCATGCTGGATCCGCGACCATTCATCATGGATGGACCATAAGCTTGATTATTGTTCCAACCATACATCATGGAAGGTCCGAAAGAGTTGGCTCGTGCATACATGCTTCCAGCGAAGAAGATAGCGCCTGCCAGTACGAGGACGAGGAGTACCGTTAAAATTGTGGATAAAGTTTTGTTCATTTCTGTGATCTCCTTTGATCAATTCAAACTTGCATGTGTTGTATTTATGATCACATTTTACTTTTGCGCTTTAAAGGCAGCATAAAGCGATTTTAAAGATTTGGTAAAGAAAATAGACATGGCATGAAATGTGGGGGATGCGATCTCAGGGTACCTCATAAAGCCAGATGCGATCCAAAGGATCTGTATCACGTCCAGTCAGTTGCTTCCAAGCTAGGGATAATTCCAGATCAAACAAGGGGCCTCCATTTAATACCGAGATCTCATGCAAGCCAAAGTTTCCTGATAATAAAAACAAAGGGTTTTGTTCTACATACTGTGAAAGTCGGCTTCGTTTGCTGTTTCTGATTTGGTGAAGTTCAGACGGCGAAAGTGAGGAAAATATCACCTTTGAGTTGCCGTCACCAGTGGCGCAAACCAATGATTGAGGTGTTTCAAACACCTCAATCATTTGCAATTGCATATTATGACCGCAGGCTTTGGATGCAATATTGCTGAACCATACTAATGGGTCGGCAACCTGAATAGTACGGGCAAGGTTTTCGCGCTTGAGCTTTAGATCCTGTATTGCCCAATTGACAACCTGCTCTCGTAGGTTGTCAATTGCTTTTCTTTGCCTCTCATTTCCCATGCTGATCAACGCGCCGAAGAAGATAACAGCGGATGCCACCACAATTGCAAGTATTATTTCCATTTGTTTTATTTTCCTTTTCGTTATTTGTTTTTGATAGAGTCGTCTCTTACCCGCGCGGACATAACCCTAAACGTTTCACCCATCCTTTCCAACGCTTTGGGGCGGGGGTCAACCACACTAGCTGACGCGATTATGATGAATAAACCCAGTAAGCCGATGATTTGCCAAAACGGTAGCGGAGATTGAGCAGGTTTAGTTATTACTTCTGGCGCAGCTGTAATCACTGCCAAAGTAGGTGTCAGCATAAGTTGTGTTGCAACCGGCGTCACTGAAGACATCAAAGTGCTAGTCGCTGTTGGAGAAGGAGTCAGAGTGGCAGTCGATGCCGCCACTTCTGGGATCATAATCCTTCCCATATCCTGCCCACATAACCCATTCATGTCGCAAGCCTTCGCCAAAACCGAATATTCTCCGGAAGGCGCCAACGTTCCATCCCCAAAGCGCCGATCCCAGTTCACAAGATAGGAATTCTTTCCAGGATTGAACTCCAACTTCACCGCCGGCCAGCGGTTCTGCGGGTCGCGGATCATCACCTGAATGCTGGTAATCGGAAAGTGGTTGGCAGATACTTTCAATGTTCCAGACTCCCATATCCACCATCGTTCTGTGATGGACACAGCAGGTGGGGCATTGTCCACAGTCAACCTAAGTGAAACCACATTGCCAAGGTTGCCGGCGCGATCCCTGCCGCGCATTTGGATGAGATGCTCTCCATTTGGCACTTCCCCGGAATCCCAAATGGTAGACCAGCCATCTCGGGAATCCATCGAAACAGGCTGCCAGGTGTTCCCTCCATCGACCGAGACTTCACCACCCTCTGGACCGGACGTACCATCCATCAAACTTCCACTGAAGCGTACATTACCCTGCACAACCTCTCCATTGGAATGGGATGTAATTTGAGCCACAGGAGGAACGGTGTCTATGCGGATTACTCTGGATACCCTCACTTGATTTCCAGCCACATCCCTGGCGTGGATCAAGACAGTATGTGACCCATCCGTGAAGTGCATCGGTGGAGCTGCCCAACTTGCACCCTCATCTGTGCTTGTCAGCAGAGATGAAAGCCCCGAGATCGCATCTGTAGCCGCTACTGACAAGTTCACCTCCGAGATATACCAGTCGTTCCTGCCATCAATAGGTGGAAGACTGACAACGAGATCAGGATGAGTTTCATCCCGCTGCCACGTGGATAAACCGGTGGCGGTCCGTCCACTGGTGGAGGTCACAATGTAATTGGCTGTGCCCGTCCCTTCCGGTAAAGGTAAGTTACAGGAACTTCCACAAGTAAATGATTTCCCATTCAAATCACCGGCGATAGTCACATCAAAACCCTGCGGATCACTGGTGGTAAGTTCCAGAGTCTCATTCCCTCGGCACCAGCCAGCCTCGCCCCAAAGATCACAAACCACCACGCCTGTAATTTGCGGCGGCAGCGGAGTCGGTGTAGGCGATGGAGTATTGGTGTAGGTTGCCGTGGGCGTAAACGTCGAGGTCGGCGTGAAGGTCAACGTCGAGGTAAGGCTGGGTGTAAAGGTCGCTGTCGGAGTGAGAGTCACTGTTGGCGTGAATGTTGGTGTTTGTGAAGGGGTTGGTGTGGCGGTGGATGGTGGTCCAATATAGTTGACATCAATCGAACGAAAATCCACATAACCACCTGATGCGGTCAACGACCAGGAACGGCAGCCTGTTGGAACAGGAATATCCATACTGACAAATCCTGGCAGACCTGAACCAGTCTGCAAGGTCCAGGTACTGACAGATGAACATGCCCGCAGAGTCGCATTCCCCACATTCGAATCAGGTGTAAACTCCACCATCACTTCAAAATAAGACACATCCCGATCAAAGGAACCGCTGGACTTGCCACCATTCCCGAGTCGTGTGACCCATTCAGTGCAATTGGACCAACAAGAGGCTCCACCTTCCTCGGGAGGCAATGATGAGCCATCACGGTGTGTAACGTACACATACTGGGCAGAGCCGCTCCAATCGATATACCCCAGGTCATGTGCCTGATCATAGGTGCGACCTTCCTGCAAAGCAGCTGCCGCCAGAGGCGCGGCATGGGTGGAGGTGGATGTCCACAAAAAGAGAATGGGAAGGAAGATGATTATTCCAATCAATCGAGATCGTTGCATCAAAACTCCTAATATTCCTGGAAATCCTGAACGCCAAGATGGAACAGGAAGAACAACAGAACCGCCAATACCATGAGCACCAGGCAGGCAATCATGAAGATCTGTAACGGGATTACGAGTCCCAGAAGGTATCCAGCAAAAACGCCGACAACCAAGCCGGAAAGGAGACGAATCATCTATGACACCACTTCCGTCTTTGTGATCATCTTCAAACGAAGTGGATCGAGATCACGCCACCAGACAATTTCAGCGACTACCGTCTTGTATTCCCAAAGCAAATCCTGGACCGGTATGGACTGTAGCCAGCCCTTCAATGCCAACCTGAATTGTCCCTCGATGACCACTCCCCGAAGCACAACATGATCCATATCAAGAAAATTTCCAAAGGTTCTTTTCATTTCAGCACTATGCATGACCAGCCAATCCAGAAACATTTCCAACCGCAGATCATCCAGTTGATACACCCATGCCCAAATCTCCGAAACCATTTGCTCGATCACAGCATCCATTTCATTCATCAATCCCATCCGTTGTCACGCCGGGACATCCTCCAGGCGGAATAAATCACGCCGATACAAGTCAATACACAGGCAAGCGAACCGCCACACGACACAAGCAAAAAACGTAAGATGATCGCTGTCATCAGAAACCCAGCCGCCTTTCATCTTCCTTTGGCGCAGGTTGATGAATTTGGGTGTTATGTTGTTCCTCGATACGCACCGCCAGGAATTCATCCAGCAGTTTGGACAAAGCTGCCGGCAGCATCTCCTCCAGGACTCCGGACGCTTTCTCCTGCCAGCCATCCGCAGGTAGATAGTCTGTTGGATGAGCGGCAATCACTTCCTCGATCAATGCCTTTACCTTTGCTGCATCTGCACACGGCAAGGGCTTGATCTGCGTCAAAGTGGGCGGTTGCCATCTTCCACCAATACGCGCCCGCAACCAGCACTGTAGGGATGGCAGATCGAGAGTCATGTTCCCGTATCGGACTGTGGAACTTAACGTGGCACGAATGAGATCTGCATCTTCCGGGTCAGGAGAGAAAAACATCTGGGTGGAGGTGTTAGCGAGCATCGCCTGCACGACCGGCTCCATACCCTCCACTTTGCGCATCATCGAAAGCGATTGCGCCAACACAAACATGCGTGCGCCAAATTTAGCTCCTTCCGAGAGCATAGATTCCAATCTCATCCCCGATCCAATCTCCTGCGCCTCATCCACAACAAAATAAAAATGCGCAGGCTTTTCCAACGTCGCTTTGCGATAGGCGGCATCGAAGACGTTGTAGAGAACAGAGGCGGTGAGTCTTGCGCCTTCCCGTCCCATCTCACCGGAAGGCAACCGCAACACAATCCATGCACGATCTTCTATCCATTGATTGAGATCCACAAAACGTTCCTGGTGCATGGCGGAGAACAACCAGGGAGACAACTCCAATGCCATGACCTTCGAGAGCACCGGACTGATCACCTCTGTCACCCAACCCTGACTCCATTTGTCGCCTTCGCCTGTCTGCCCCAGCAAGGCATCCAATGCCAACGCCCCCATTCGTTCACCCGGAGGTAGGAGTGCCATCGCCTTATGCCGCCAGGGTTTATTGAATGCCATGAAAACCACATGCAGGAGTCCAAGCCCTGCGTCCGGGTTGTTTTGATTCCAGACGTGTGCCAAACGAAACAAGCCCAACAAGGCTGCCTGCATGCGCGGTCCCCAGTAATCGTCCCAGATGCGTCGCCCTACCTGCACGATGGCATTGCCTGCCCAGGTAAAGTCGGGAACGGCAAGCAGATTCAAGGGGATCACCTGCGGTTGATCCGGGGTGACGATCCGTAACCGCTTGATCGCCTTCCGTTTGTGTTCTTCAGGCAATTGAGCAATGGCATCGAGAAAAGCATCTGCCAGCGACACATGTGGATCGACCAGAAATATTCCGGGCGCATCATCACCTTTGGCAATCAATTGCTCCAGCATCGAATACACAAAGGAGGATTTACCCGAACGACTGCCGCCAGTTGCGAGACCATGCCCATCCGGATCGACACCGACCATTTCACCGGTTGCAACGCTCTGTCCGATCTTGAAGCCCGCCTCCAACAACGATTGAGACGGAGGCGGCGCCGGTACTTCCTGCCAGACCGCGCGATCCAATAAACCTGATCCTTCACCCAATTGCAGGGGAGCGATCAATCCAGCGAGTTCACCGGCTGGTAACGGGAAGGTGTGTTTCTGGATTGTGGGCCAGGCTGATTCAACCGTTTGCCAGGTCTGTTCTCCAGCCAATAACGGAAGGCTGATCGGTTCAGATATGGAAAAAGCAATCTTCAACAACGGTTCCTGTATCCGTCTCTCTACGACTTCCTTGGGAATGGATCTCCAGGCAAGCCAGTCCCGAATGCCAAAAGCCGAAGCAACACAGATCGTGATGCCGGCGATTACGAACATGGAGACCCCAAACGGATTGAACCAACCCGCAAACAATATTCCGCTGCTGATGCCGGCCATGATCATGCCGAAGAACAAACCGAACCGCAGAAAGTCTAGTTGCATGCCCCAAGAATTAGGCGTGTCATTGCCCACGCCGCCCTCGGTGCCATATGAGTAAGAAGACAGGCTGCGCAACTTCTCCTGCAGTTGATCTTCGTTCCCGAGCAGCCATAACCTCAAAGTCGCCTCCTTTCCATCCCGAGCGGCACTGATCAGCCGGCTGCCGATGGCAAGCAGAGGATCGCTATCCTTGGCAGACGCGATGAGCGATGGCAGGCGGTTGGGTGTGTGCAGGGCATATCCATTGCTTTGCACTTTCACGATGCCCAGACCGCGCCATCTGGAATGCTGTCCGGTCATGGCAGACCAGGAATTCACCACGCCTTCTGCCACATGCGGAGGCAGATACAGGCGCACACGCAAGCCTTTTGGGGATGCGGTCCATTCCATGATGGTTGGAAATGGCAGTTGTGCAATCCAGCCCATGACCTGCGCACGCAGATCATCCAATGCGTGTGGAGCAAAGAGCAACTCCCAAGCCTGCCATTCACCATTGCACAGAGGGCATTGATCTGGAGCATCGGCATGTTCATAACCACAGTGAATGCATATGTACCCATTCTTTGGGTGGATCATCGCGATACTCCCATTGCCCCAAGCTGCTTCCAGAACTGGATCCATGTGGGAGGGATGGAAACCAAAACAGGGAACAAAGCGCCGCGTCCAGCAGAAGGTGCGGCAAGGAAGACTCGCGGCGGCAGGCGCGAGGTCGTCTCGGCATTTTTTCTGGCTTCACTTTCCGGAACACCCAGCGAGCGATAGAAAGCAAAGGCTTCATCGGGTCCAAGCCGGCCAATGAAGGCGGTGGATGCCAAACTTAACGATGTGGGATTTTTCATCAGGTCGGCGGGCAGGTGTGTGATGAGTGTCACACCGACGCCGCGTTTGCGTGCCCGTCTGCCCAGTTCATCGAGCAAGTCTGTGAATGGACCACTGCGCAAGAGACGCCAGCCTTCATCAATGAAGATGTCCATCGGCTGTTTGCCAACTGTGACTGCATGATAAAGAAACCAGGCCAGCACTGAATGCACGATGGCGCGATTCTCTTCACGAAGGGAAGAGAGATCGAAGTTCCACCACTGTCCGGCAGGAAAGTGCGGAGATAAAAGGGCTTTGGGTCTATCGAAGAAACCCTCGAAGAGTCCACCGCGCATGAAGGGTCTGAGTAACGCGAGTGGCATGGCGGCTTCGGGCACATTGATCGTCCCCAACGTCTCCACAAATTCCGCAATACTCATTGCGCCGGGTCTGCGATCCCAGCGTCGCTTCACAGCTTCATGCAAGGCGGCTTGTACAGCAGGAGATAAGACAGACTCTCCCGCAAGGGATGCAATCAGGAAACGGACAGCGAGTAAAAGTTCAGCCGGGTTCTCGCCTTGCAGTGGATGAATGAGGCAAGTCTCTTTATCCTCAGGGATGCCAGCCGGAACAACCTTGCCTCCAACTGCTTCACAGAGTTTATTGTTCTCGCCCTCGGGGTCGATGGATATAACGGTCCTACCCTGTAATAAACGCTGCAACATAATCCAGCGCAGGAGACTGGTCTTGCCTGCGCCGGGTTCGCCGAGTATGAGTGTGGTTGCATGGGGCGGAGGCGGGACCGCAGGATCGAGTCCCTTTGTGAAAGAGAAGTGGATATCACGTCCATCGCGGGCGTGCGTGCCGATCCAAACCGAATCGTCTACCGGCATGACCTGTCTGGAAGGTGCGGGCATTAAAGGCAGAGTCTCTTCCAGGAATAGTGTTGGCTCATCCAAACCAGGGAACAACTTCCCTCCAGGTTGAAAATGATGCAGAGCACGTTCGGCGATGTAGAACAGACGTTGAGCTGTGAGACCTCGCGCACGTAAATTGGACTCAATGACTCTGCGTGCGGCTTCCGCTTCCTCGAAGCGATTGCGCTCGACAAACAATGCCGACATCAGGGCGATCTGGAATGCTGGCTTTCCAAAGGAAAGTTCCGACTCAGCCGCATCCATTGCATGATCGGCTGAGCGCTCTGCCATCGAAGGACGACGACCGGTCTTCTCCGCCAGCGCCATCATGAAGCCTTCGAATAAAGTGCGGCGCGCGCGTAATGAGCCACGTAGCACATCCGGCGGTTCGCGCCGCATGGATAAGGAATACAGCACAGGCAGATTGGGAAAGAAGACATCCGCAGAAAGCCGCGACCAGGGGCGGTCTGTCATACCAGGCACACCCGTGCCGCGCGTCGAGAGCGGCAGGAGATAACCACCTGGAAAGAGCAGATGATCTTCCAGCACTTCAACGGCTTCGGATGCAATTGAAGCGGCAAATAATTCTTGAGGTTCAGGCATGTGCCGCATGATACAAAAAGACACGGACAGGTATTCCGTCCGTGTCGCTAAAGGTCTCAATACATCCATTTTCTCATGTCCGGTATTCCAGATTCGGATTGAGCACCCAGCGCGTCAATTCCTGAATGGCAGATTGATCCAGATACCGAATTCCTATCCCAAAGCCAGAACATAAACCTGATAACCCTTCCCACCAGGCAATACCTTCATCACCAGGTAATACAAACTCAATTAGTGTGCGACGCACAAACGGCAGGGGATATTCCTGAACAGCCAGCAACAAGCCTTGCTGCAATATATCCAAGCCTTCTGTTACCGGCTTTTGCCAGTGCTGTACTTGTCCTTGAAATGCCAACCTTGGCTCGGGGTCGGGCCAGAATAGTTGTAGGAGTCGCATTGTCCAACCAGGTTGCATCGAAGATAGTATTGCCTTATACGCTTCCTGCGGTCGCACATCGGGACGATCCGGGTCGGCATAGACTTCGGCAAATAAGCGTTTGGTATCATCCTCGCCGATCAGTGCGGAGTGATTACCAACCTGTGTAAAGCCCTTTGCCAATACAAAAGTTCTCGTCGAACCGATGGTCTGCTCTGGCATCACAAGCCTCCCTTGAAGACAGACTCGGGAATGTTCAGGTCACTCGCGCGAAACCCGGGTCGCATGGGGCGATTGCCGGTCGGCACCAGCCCCTTGCCAGTTTCAAACTTGAACAACGGGGAAAAGGAAGGTCTCGCCGCTGTACGTTCCACAATGGTGGACACCTCCACGATCTCGCGTACGATCTGTCCATGTTGAGGATTGCGTTCTATGTATACTGCCGCCGTCACCGCCTCTGCAAAGGATTGAGCGATCTGAATCTCCGACATTCTTGCCGCGTCGGGATGCGCCTGCACCACTTGCAGGAAGCGCGGCCAGACATGTTCGGCACTCGTGGCGTGAATGGTAAATGCCGAATGACCATGCCCAGTGGCTGCTGCACGAATTAACTCCCAGGCTTCCGCACCACGAGCCTCACCGATCACCACTCCATGCGGACGCGAGCGTAATGCGGAACGGATCAGGTCATACATGGTGACGGGTGGTGGTCCACCGCGAATTTCAGGTCGAGTCACAGTGTAGATGATATTGCCCGTATCGGTTTTGCCATCGCCATTCCAACCATTGAGAATGATTTCATTGCTATCCTCTACGATGAACAAACGAATCGCTCCTCGTGGGTAATAGTCCAACATCTCTTGAAGAATTCGTTGACCCACGAAAGTCTTGCCCGAACCGGTTGTGCCGGCAATGACCAACGTGCCGCCATGTACCATCACACTCAATAAATAATTCGCGGCTTCAGGTGTCAGAATGCCATTGCCGCGTGGGAAATCCTTTGGATCGAATTTGGGTCTTGGCACAGGCGGGAGTCTGTTCTGACACAACAATGCTAGACTGCCCTGAGTCAAATCGGAGGCGGTACGATAATTCGAGACGCGCAACGTGATCGTATCGCCATACGGAGAAGCCGGAGGCATGACGTAATTGATACGTACACCCTTGCGTCTCACACTGCCATCCACCAGCGGGACCATCACCTGCAACATCGCATCCGCGACCGGGTAATCGGGTGTCGGTGCGCGTTGCCCAGCGCGGTCGATCATCACTCGTAAAGCATCGCCAATGCCATCCGGTGCAGCACCGGCATGTTCCCAACCATTGCTGGTGGTGTATACATAGATATGTCCGAGGTTGATGGCAATATCTTCAATATCCGAACGGGCAATCAGTTCCAGCAAAGGGCCCATACCGGAGAGTTCACCAATCAAACGCAGGATGTATTCCCTGGGTAACGCTACACCTGCATCGACGGCACGAGAACTTACTTCTTCAAAAACAGCTCGTGCCAATGCTTCGATTTCTGTGGAGGTTAAACTACGTTGCAGGGACTCAATCGCCTTCTTTGCGCGCCCTTCTTCAACAAGGATGGTCCACCAACGCTCCAACTCGTCCGTGGATCTTGTCTCGGTAATGGGTTTCAAGGTTTTGCCGGCAATATCAAACATGGCTATCCCTTCCCGAACCAACCGCGCTTCTTCGTTGGATTGGGTAGCAATCCAATGCGTGAGGCTCCTTCCCGCACGGCTGGCACGAAGTGCGAAGCAAAGCCCAATAAGGAGTCGGCGAACGGTCCCAGTTCCTCCAACTTCTCCTTCTTGTAGCGCCAGATCAAAATATCATCACGCCGGTCGGAGTTCACGGCTTGGGCTGCCAGGCGTGGATCGACAATGGGAATGATCCCGTTGGGAATCAATGCCAGTTCGATCTTGTCTTCACTCAATGCCTGTTGCAACATCTTGTGTGCGGCTTTGAAGCCATCGCCCACCACCTGGTTGTAGCAGAGCTTGACGCGGTTACCCACAAATTCTTGCGCACTGCCTTTGCCAACCGCGCTTGCCAATGAGCTGATCATCCTGGCGATCCAACGCCGTGTTTCTGCCAGATCGGGAATCTCCGGCTTGATTACAATCGCAATGCCCTCTGCGGATTTCAAGGCAGCGCGATGCACGACATGCGCAGGATTGATGCCTACATCCATGATGACCACACCGCCAGCCGCAACGCCCGCTTCGTACAGCCCCTGAATCACTTCCGCCACCTTCGCTTCCTGTTGCAGGACTTCATCACCGAGATCATCGGTGATGAGTCCGGGTAGGACTCGCAAGGTTGGCAGATTTTCCAATGGGGTAAAGGCATTGAGAAAGGCTGCTCCTGATGCCACGTCACTCATCACGCCTTTGCTGGCTTTGGCGATCTCGCGGCGCAATAGACCAATCATCGTTGTATTCACGCGTTCCATGCGCATGTGATACTGTAGCGCGCCGGCATTGCCATCTGCATCCACGAGATAAGTAGTAATGCCAGACAAAGCAAGCGCTACCGCAAGATTAACCGCTACAGTTGTCTTACCCGTTCCACCTTTCGGCGATGTGATCGCGATCTTCCTCACTGCCATCCCAGATTGAATGCGGGCCGACATATCACTGCCCAGCACTGCACGGCGGTATTGGTCATCTGCCGCGAGATTGCCGGCATCTGCCCTACGCATCTCTTCATACAATTTATTGATGTCCACATCCGAGGGCGGATAGGCAATCGAAGGCACGCCGACCCCATTCGCCCAGGACGCCATGCCATCGCCAACGCCAGCGACCACAAAGATCATCTTGCCACGTTCCGCCGCCTTGACCAGACTCTCCGGTGAGACCGAAGACTCAGGCGAAACAACCACCAAGGCACGGAAATCAAACAAGTCAATATGTTGCGGCGTGAATGCCGCGATCTGAGCGATAACAGAATGACCTTGTTCCGCGAGCTGCATGTTCAAGCGGGATGTCACGGTTCCCGCACCGAGCAACAATACTTGCATTACTGCCCTCCTCCCAGGACTTCTTCACGATCCTGCTTGAACAAGTCTTCGAAATCCCAATAGGTAAAACCGGCAGAAGGTATTTCATCGCCACGTGCCATGAGCGAGACCACCAAACGATCGCTCTGCTGCAAGGCAAGCGACAACACTTCACGGCTCTCATTTGGGACGAGCAGGATCAGCATCTTCTGCGTATCTTCAAGCGTGAAGGAGGAACCACCATCGCTATTCTCAGTAGAGTCAGTCTGTGCCGGCAAGCCTTGTATCGCGATCACACGTACACCCATTGGGAACAAATCCTTGGCAAGCGGTGGGAACGTGCGGTTCATCGCATCTGCCTGCTCCAATTCAAGCGGCGATGGCTGGGCGGTCGGCTCCACATACCCAGGATCAATGACCAATTCCGGCATCGGGGTCGGTGTGCTCATCTGCTGCGGTCGGGTGCTGATCACCACAGTCACGCCGATCAGGTCTCCGGGCAGGAAGGCTTCTGCATCGGGCGATACCAAATTCATCGCGTCCAATGGCAGAGGGAATAAACTGTGTCCAGGGAATTGAGCCAGCACAGCCGACAGGCGCGTGCCTTCTGCTGCTGGCGCTACGATGGCGTTGCGAAAGACCGGCTGTCCGCTTCCAATGGGTTGGGCGACAATGCCGCCGACTACACCAGTCACTTCCTCACCGGGGATATACAGACTGGCGTTGTCATCCTGAAAGACAGTCTTGACCGCCAGGTCATTTGCCATAATGACGTCACCAATATTCAAGTCACGCGTGGCGGACAACACAGAAATGGTGGGCGGCTTCTGCGCCGCACCGAGGGCGTTGAGGGCGATGAACGCCACCAAAAAAATTCCAACTGACACGCCCAACACCACCAGGTTCACACCGGTCGAGGCAATTCGTTTTAACATGTTTCTTCTTTTCTCCATTCATTGGTTTTTTCAAATGCCTGCCTCAGGGCAGGGATTTCTTCAATCATCTCTTCGAGTCGTTCGAGTGTCTGGAGTACCAATCCATATAAAGTCAGCATGACGAAATCCGTTTTGACGTGATTGGACTTGAATACCTGTTGATGGATCTCTGCAACGGATCGAACGACCTGCATAACATCTGCATCTGCCAGCGCTTCCGCCGACACACGCGGCATGTCTGGAAAACATTCCTGGATCAGGTCCGCCACTTCCTGTCCAATGGATGAAGAGTCGGTCGGTGCAGGCAGTTCTGTTTCAGATTGTGCAGGAGGATCAAGCAGGTCGGCAACAGAAGTCTCCGGGTCGGCGCGTAATTGTTCAATGGCACGCGGCAAACGTTTGAGCCCGGCTTGAACGGCTTCCAGCAAACGAGTCTGTGCCTGTGGGGAAAGCGCTGCCACGGCTTCGATGTTGCGGACGGAAACGTACGGACGAAGTCCCTCGGGCAGCGACTCCAACAACCGTTGCCGGCGTTCCTGTTTGGACTGGTACGACTCACTCATGGGCGTGACTATACTTTTCAGGAGGACAAGGTGGTTTGCATGTGTCGCTTATTGTTTTCAAAAAACTACGCCCGGTTCACGACCGGGCGTAGTTTTCATTGTGTGCTTATTCCTGAACTTCCTCAAAGATACGAATGTCATCCAGATGAAACTCCTTGTTCCCACCATCCTGGAAACCCAACTCAAGGACCGGTGCGATCTGCCACCATCGTTGCGGCTGGGTGCTCACCAGATAATTATCGCTCCAGACCTGGACCTCCAGCGGTCCAAACGCCGGCATCATCAGCCGACACAGTTCCGACCCATCCACCGATACAGTTCCCATCCATTCGATCCTGCTGACTTGATGCAGACGGATTTGGTAGGTATGCCACAATTCCGGGTTCACGTTCAAGGCTTTGACCTCGGCGGGAATCCAATTCAATGCCAGATAACAAATCGGACCATTGATCCCGTTGACGGCGGACTCTCTGCCGATCACAGAAAAACCGAACATATTGAATGGCAGGGCAAACATTCCATCTGCCTGAAGTGTTCCGGCCGGCTGTAGAATGACACCTGCCGTTCCATAAAAATTCTCATCTACCCGGCTTTTGAATTCCACAACCACATCGCTGGATGAAGTAGGTTGAAACCCACTGCCTCCAATCAACGTGACATTGTTGTATTGCCCGCTGGATGGTTCCTGCCATTTCGGGCTTTCGGTCTCAAACTTCTGATCCTGCCCATGCCGAAGGATGAGTTGATGATCGATCACCATTTCCGCTGCGTGCCAGGCGGTTTCATTGGAGACCTGCCCGGCGCCGTTGATGATCGTGAAATCCCAAAATGCTGTGGAAAGACCCTCCTCGAAATCCTCCGTGAGAGGCGCAGGATTTTCAAAATCATCCGGTGTATCTCCCGCCAGCTTCGCAAGCCGCTGGATCTCGCTTCGGAGTGTCCAGGCAGAATACAACTGCTGAAAGTTGAGCCCCACGAACAATACAGCCAGTGCCAAAACCGAAAGCGCGATCTTTACAACTTGTTTTTTCCATTTTTGTTTGGTATCCATTTCGTATCCTTTTTCGTTTTTTTTGCACGATGATACGAAAGGCAGTCAAGGGGTATGAGAAGCGTGTCGCCACTATTTCCCCGCAGTGTAATTCTCGAAATTGGCATATTCGATAAATCCGATGGCATCCAATGTTCACAACTTCCAGTTCTCAAACGCAAGTTCGCCCGTAGGGAATAGGGGCGTGTTTTCAGGTCGCATAAGGTTATTCAAGGGGAATATCTGCCGCCTACGTACTTTGACAGTTTTCTCAAACTCCATATAATCCGCACTGTTCCTATTTTCCACAATCCATCCCTCTCTTCAAGAAGCCTGGCAAACCGCCGGGCTTCTGCTGTTCTACCCAATCCCCACTATCCATTCAACGAAAGGAGCCCAAATTCAACATCCCCAAATCAATTCATCCGTATCATTCACTTCCCCATGTAAGAAACAGGCTTGTTTGGAAATTTGCATCAACTCACTGAAAGAAATCTCGAACGATTGGGAAATGGGAACCAATAAGAACAAGTTCAAGCATCCCAAACAAGCCCAACGTCGGAACCGACACACTTCATGATTTTCATGGGTGTGTCGGTGAAAAAATATTCCCTTGAAACCCACACAGGAGGCAATCTGAATTCGATCCAATAACTACATATCCCCACACAGGCCAAACGGGCGTTGTGCATGGACTTCCCATGCCAACGCCCGTTTTCGTTTTCCACAGTGAGGACTCGCCGGGGTGAGAGGCCCGGCAGATAAAAAGTGAAACCGCCCAGCGGCAACTGGACGGCTTCGAGGTACTGAAAATGTACAAGCCCGATCATATCACAACCGTAAAAACCGTCAAGATTTACGCGCCCTTTCCACTCAAAGCCAACGAACGCATGGTGATCGTGAACGGCAAGGCGATCAATGTCGCCGCCTCCGCCGGACGACAGCAAGGGGACTACCTGTACACCGCCGACGTTACACTGCTGCGCGAAGATGCAGCCGTGTATACCACCGCGCCCAGCTGGGCCAGCGTGGAGGTGGAATGAGCCGATACACTGGACTGCCCGGATGCGTGATCATGCCCTCTCCCTGGAACTTTTTAATCCATCCAAACAAGGAGACGAATCATGAGAACCTTCGCAATGCTTCTCATCCTGGTCGCCATCGCCGCCAGCCAGCCCCATCACTGGTTTGCGGTCCTCATGGCTGCCATCGCACACTGTATCGGCAAATAGTCAGACGAAAAGGAGGTCGCAGAAAAGCACATGGAAAACATCTTATCCGCCGCCGAAGAAATTTTGGGAACGGCGGTTCGTGTGGAGGATCATCGCAATTGGGCCATCTTCTGGTGTCCCTTCCATAACGACGCGAGTCGGGAAGGGGAAGGTGGTCAGCCCAACTTCGGCGTCAACCTGCAGAGCGGATACTGGAAGTGTCTGCGCTGTGGCGCCAGCGGTGGTTCACTGAAGTCATTACAAAAAAAGCTGGGTCAGGATTGGAAGCCAAGTGTATCGGCAAGCACACCGACACGCCCGAAACGCCCGCCGACACAGGTGCAACTGCTCGATGAAGCCGTGTCGGAAGCGCGTTCCATCGTCCAACGTTCGCCTGCCTGGAATTATCTGGCAGGACGCGGTGTGACACCTTATACCGCACTGGTCTATGGACTTGGCTATGGTATTCCCGCTCCACGGGTCCATCGCGAGATCATCGATGCGGCAAGACAATCCATGATGGTGCGCCGTGATGGCATCTGGTTGTGGGCGGGTGGGGTGGTGTATGCCGACCCGCCCACACACCCGGCAGTGATGAACGTGCGCTACATCCCGGAGGAACAATTGCCCAAAGGCACACGCAATTTCACCCCGCTCAAGAATCACAAGACCTGGGGTAATCGCGTCCAGCCTCTCGGCAGCTGGCGCATCACTCCTGCCACGCGCACGTTGATCGTGCTGGAAGGCTTGTTCGACATGCTCATCACCGCCCAGAAGATTCATCAACTGGGACGCGAAGCCGACACGGTCGCGGTCTACACCAACGGCGCAAGTCCAAGCGCAACCATGCATCGCTGGTTCAGTGAGCATCCCCAGTACGAGTATGTTCTACTGCGCGACCCGGACAAAGCCGGCGTCGAATGGGCGCAAAGTGTGTCGGCATCCATCCGACACGGTGGCGCGAAAGTGCGCACCCTGCGACCTCCCGACCAACTTGACCCGGACGAAGCCATCCTGAGTGGATGGTGGCCATCCATTCTATAAATTCAAATCCAACCCATTCCCTGAATCGGGGAGCGATCTTACATCGCTCCCCGATTTCCATTTTCCAAGGAGAAAACAAAATGTCTGCATTGACTCTCTTCGCTTCCATCATCGCCACCCTGATCCTGATCTGGGCGGTCTGGTTCATCGTGCGGTTCATCCAATACGTTGGTTCCGGCGAGTATGAAATGGATCAACGCCTGCGCGACATCTGCAAGTAATTTCAAATCCAAACCTCATAACAAGGAGACTCTCATGTCAAAGCAATACAACAAATTAACTTTTGTCGGTCACCTCGGTGGTGAACCGGAAATGCGCTATACCCCGGCAGGCACCGCCGTGACGACCTTCAATGTCGCCACTAATGACCAGTACAACAACGAGAAGGGTGAAACTATCAAGGTCACCACCTGGTTCCGTTGCACCGCCTGGGGCAAGTTGGGCGAGGTCTGCAACCAGTATCTGAAAAAAGGCAGCAAGGTGTTGGTCGAAGGTCGCTTGACGCCGGATAAAGCCACGGGTCGCCCGCGCATCTGGGTTCGTCAGGACGGCACGGCTGCAGCGGATTACGAACTCAAAGTATTGGAGATCCATTTTCTGGATGGCAGGAACAACGAACCTTCCATCGCACAGGCCGATCCGGTTGAGGATGACATTCCGTATTAGCCCATTACATCACGAGTGGCAGTCCATCAGGACTGCCACTCATTTTTGGAGAACGCAATGAACGCCGAACAAGTACGCTCACTTTCCCGCGTCCTCGATTATCTCTCGCAGGACGAAGGATCCCACTTTGATAGCGCCTTCCCTGAGGAGCGCACGAACCATATTTATCTGGATGTCCTGATCCTGCAGGACTATCTGGAACAACAACAAGGAGAACCCAATCCATGATCACCCTTCAACAAGATCTGCTTCACTCGGCATTGAATGCCGTGACCCGCGCTAGCACGAAAAGCACCCTGATGGCAGCATTTTCCCTCGTCCGGCTGGATGTCCATACGGACGGCATCCTGCACCTGTCCTGTTTCAACGGCGAGACCGCCGCGCGTTCCACGGTGAATGTGGATTGCAGCGAAGACCTTTCCGTCTGCGTGGATGCCGCCACCTTGAAAGCCGTGGTGGAGACTCTGGCAGGTCAAATCCGCTTACATGTGGATGGGACTGCACTGGTTATTCAACAGGGAACCTCCAACCGTACCAGCCTGCGCATTGTGGATGAACCCCTGCCGGTGATCGGCGAGGAAAACATTCAAACGGTTGCCACGTTCTCCGGAACCATCTTCCGCAGCTTGATGCGCGCCCTGCCCTTCGCCTCCACGGATGATTCACGCGCAGTCCTGCAGGTCGTTCACCTGATCCTCAATTCCGACACGGTGATGGCACAGACTGCTGATGGATATTCGGCAGGTCTCGTGCTGGAGAGCATCGAAGGTCCCGCTGAATCCAAATCTGTATCGCTCCCATTGAGTAGTGCCCGCCTGCTGTCCACACTGGTCGATGACCGGGACTCCGTGCGCATGGGCAAAGCAGGTGAGAACCGTTACATCTTTCAGATCACGGGTGTCGATGACTCCAAGAACCTGACCCTGGCGACCGTCACGGCGGACGGCAACTTCCCATCAGCGCAGATCAAGACCCTGATCGAGGAAGCGCGGCAGAACGCCATAGCCATCCTTCAAATCCAGCAACCCAGTCTGATGCAATCCATCCGCATGGTCAATGCGATGGGCACACAAAGCACCTTCCTCAAAGCTGTGAATGGTGTCGCAAAGATCGCCTCGGCGGAAACAGAAACCGGACAAGGTCGCAACATTCTGGAGGGCAGCGCCAGCGGTGAGAATGCCCAAGCCTGGCTGTCTGCCACTTTCCTGAAACGCGCGGCGGAAGCTTGCAAGGGTGAACTGCTCATGCGTATCACAAATAACACAAAGCCGATTCTGATCGAGGCCGGCAGTTTCACAGCCGTCATCATGCCGATGATGGTGGAAGGCAGCAAGGATCCCTTCCCCGAGGATGAAGCCATCGCCATCTCTCTGCCCGAAATGGCAATGGCGTAACCAGCAAACCATATTCACAAAGACGGCATGGAGCCAATGACTCCATGCCGTCTTTCATTTCCCAAGGAGTCCCATGAACGACAACAATTCCCTGTTGCTCCAATCCCCGTCCACCTATGAACAACCCATCCTCAAAACCATGCCTCTGCGCGAACAACCCGCATACCGTATTACTCAAAATGCAAATGCCTGCAACATCACCGAACTCATGGCAGCTGTGATCGGCGGGCAGAAACAGATCGAACTCTCGCAGGCTCTGCTGGCTCGTTTCGATGGCGATATACGCCGTTTGTATCAGGCGCATCCCTCTGAACTCGCCAAAGTAAAAGGCATCAATCAGGCAACCGCCATCCGCATCAAGGCGGCGCTCAATCTGGGGTTGCGTTTGAGTATGCCGGGCGATGAACGCACGGCGATCAACTCACCAGCCGATGCCGCCGCTCTGGTTCAGGCTGAAATGTCGCTGCTCGAAAAGGAACATTTGAGAACGATCCTGTTGGACCGGCGAAACCGCGTGTTGGAGATCGTGGAGGTGTATCAAGGATCAGTTAGTTCCTCCCAGGTGCGGGTGGGGGAGGTCTTTCAAGCCGCAATCAGCCGCCATGCCTCCGCCCTGATTTTGATTCATAACCATCCCTCGGGTGACCCCACGCCTTCGCCGGATGATGTGGCTGTGACGCGTGCAATGGTGCAGGCCGGCAAATTGCTTGACATCGACCTGCTGGATCATCTCGTGATCGGGCAGGGCAAGTGGGTCAGCCTCAAAGAACGCGGGTTGGGCTTCAACTAGGAGGCGAGATGAAACAACTGACTCTCAATCTCACCTTTGCTGTTGCACCCTCCGTAAAAAGTATCTTCAAAAACACCACCTGGTTGAACGCAGGCTGGGCAACGCCCTGTCTGGGTTTCACCAAAAAGGTGGAGATCAGCCAATCGTTGAGCGATGCCTTGATGCCCATCCATGCCGATGACGAGGATGACCACGACCAGCAACTCTATGATGCACTCTGGATGGCGCATCACCATCTGGTGCTGGATCAGCGTCCGTCCTTCTCCTTCACGTTCGACTTCCTGCGCGATGACAAGATCAGCGGTCGTTTCATCGCGGCCAACTTGCGCCTGCATGTCGAAGAAAAGGAGCAACTGATCCTGCTGGGACTGATCCAGGATTTTTAGGAGGGAACATGCCATTCTATCTCGGCAGACGAAGCGAGGATGATCTGATCCTGTTTCACTCTGCCATGCCACCCACAAAACAGACTCACGGACATTTGTACAAGGCTGTGATCGGACCCTTCAAAAGCAAAGTCGGGGCAGGTTACTTCGCACGCTATGGAAGTAACAATCCAGACATCCGTACAGCCGCTGATGCCGAACGCTTGGCACGCGCCGACCCACGCATGGAACAACTCATCGTCGAGGAAAACATGACGACTGAGGAACTCACCATTGCGTTGGAATGCGATGCGCAGGATCAAGCTGAATATTCACCACTATCCACCCTGCCGGTTGAAAACCGGCAGGAACTATTTCAAACACAAGGAGCAATCCCATGCCTAATTGGAATGAAAACGAACTGACCATCACCGGCCCCGATGTCAAGAAGGTGCTCGAAACCATCCGTTCCCAATCCGGGGAGGATGAAGATGTCCGCATCCTGGACTTCAATAAGATCATTCCCTATCCACAGATCTATCGCGATATGGATAAACGCGCGGAAGAGTATCGGGAAAAACTGAACGCCATCGCAAACGATGACCCGCAACGCAAAGAAAAACTCGAAGCACTTGGCACGGAATATGGCGCGGAACCCGGCGCACCGTGGCTCAAGGACGGCTACAACTCAGGCGGTTATGAGTGGTGCTGTGATAACTGGGCGACGAAGTGGAACGCATGTCATGTCCATCTCACCACGCGCGCGGACGCATCCAAACCTCTCCGCAAAACATCCAAGTGCGCCTACTGCCAGACGGTTCATAAGACTGAAACGATGGTCGTCCTGACCTGCCAGCAGTGCGGCAGTCCATTGCCAGATGCCGAACCCATCCAGGCTTTCCTGGAATTCGATACCGCCTGGAGTCCACCCATCCCCGTGATCGAGAAACTTGCATCGATGTTCCCTGAGCACACCTTCGAGTTGAAATACTACGAAGGCGGTATCGGCTTCAGCGGGCATGTCCGCTGGTCCGAGGGGATCGAGGAATTTCATCAGCAGTACGAATACGACGGCCCGCGCGGCGGATAAATCCAAATCAAAACCACAAGGAGCAAATCATGTCTCACCATTCTGAACATCAAAAAATGAAACCCGTACTTGACCTGGCGCGCAAACTCGACATTGCCACCAATCCCCATCCTGCTGCGATCTTCGATGTCGGCAGCGACGGCTTCCAGGTCTGGTGTACTCCACAGGATCATCCCAAAGGCTGGGATGGCATCGTGATGAATCCCGGCGCGTTTTCCAAGCCCTGCGAATATGTCGGCAGTGTGCATTGGAAGTGGGAGGAAGACATCATTGTCGGTCTGGAGATCGAAACATCCGCATATGCCCTGGCAGAGCAGAAGCCGGATGAGTTCTGCAACCTGACCGACATCCCCCGTGATTTCCAGCGCTGCACGATCTTCAATCGCGACGCCGACATCGAATGGCTCAAGGAAAAGATCACCTGGCTGTTTGGCGAAGCCGGCGTGTCAGTACCGCCATTTGAATACAAACAGGCGGCGCTCTCCGAGATCGGACCATACATTTTGGCGCACTATATCTCCGACTCCGATGAATACGTGGTGATCGTTTCACCGGAACTCGACCCGCAGGAATTCTGCAAGCTTGGCTATGAAGTCGCGCGTACCCTGGAGATTTGGAAGGCAGGCGATTTCCCGGTAGATGTCATCCTGCGTCCCGATCAAGAATACCAAGAGGCGGAAATTGAGCCCGATGAAGGTCCATTGGTGGAGCAGTATGAGAATGCCTCCCGTCTCGGTGATGACAGTTGGCTGGAAGCCGCAATGGATTACAGCATCAGCGGCTGGGACGAATAGATCAAATACCTTTCGGAGGGCGACCACGTCGCCCTCCGATCTTTTTATGGAGAAACCAAAATGACCACACTCTTTCAAGAAACCATCGAACATCTGTTGAAGTCACACAACCTGTTGGAGGAATTCCAAAACAAGGACTCCTTCCATGTACGCTTTGAGAAAACCGGCTACCAGCCGTTGGTGATCGAACGTCACGGCGAGATGATCAGCGTCGCGCACTACTTCGAGCAGAACGGCGACCTGATCGCCGACCCGGATGTGGAGCTTCATTATCCCTCATGGGTGCCGACCGGCATTACCAAAGCCTTCTTCGGGTATCGCTCGAAGTTCATCGAACGGGACGGCAAGACCTTCATCGACACCCGCTTCCACAAGGAGGTCTCCTCCTTCCTGAGCATGTGGGCGCGCAATATCAAGGCACAAGGCTGGGCTGAAGGAGGCAGGGTGTCCGATGACTAACATCCGCTTTGTCTACATGTACCGCGATGCGAGCAATTACAAGCAGCATGGTGAGTTCATCCTCTCGAATGAAACCCTGTTGACCGTTGATGAAGTTGATAAACAAATACATTCCCTTCTCTCCGATGGATTGTTCTTCATCGCCCGGCAGGTGCAGGTTGAGGAACGTTTCTTCGCTGTCGTGAGCGAGGACGATCATCCTTGGCATGAGTTTGTCATGGTGGAGGCGACCACCGATCCCACCTTTGATCCTGTCCCTGAGGAAAAACGCGACATTACCAACTTCTTGAAGGAATTGGAGCAGGCACATCATACCGGCTGGGATGAGACGCGGGTGCGTGATGATCTCATTCAGCAGATCGAGAAGGAAAGGCAGGAATTGAAACGATGGCTTAATGAGCAAAGGGATGGGACGCCATGATGCCGACCAAACCGGACCTGGTCATCCTGCCCTTCAAGGCAACCCTGCCGGATGTATCGCTTCCGCTGACTCTGGAACAAACCTTGTCCCTGTTGCGGAGCGGTGTACACATCCAGATCGAACGCAGTCAACCTGGTGCGCCGGATGCCATCGGCTGGACGATCTTTCGCCGCACGCCCAGGATGTATCTGTATGAGAACGAACCCCTCTTCCGCTTCGAACGCGGCGCACGCCGCTACATCCGAAAAGCTTATGCCATTCATTACTCGCTGCTTGGTGATGATGGCATGACCTATTCCCATCTACACCTGTAAAGGAATAAACCATGAACGATCATGTCATTGAAGAAATGGCCGACGCCATTTCAACCGAACTGCACATCCCAAACGAGGACGTGCTGTGCATCCTGCATCGCTACTGGCAGGACAAGATTGCCCCCATCTGGCAGGTCGATGACCTGCTGGAAACCGCCCTGAATGCGGGCATCCCGATCACAAAGGACGACGCAGTCGCAGTCTTGAAGGATCTCTTTGAAGGACACGACGCGGAACTGGGGATCACCTGGATCACGCTGGAAGTAGCCCTGCAGGAATATCACCTGAACTTCAATCAGCTGCCCGAAGATCGTTACCCGGAGGTACAAGGTGTCTTCAAGGTCTGGCGTAAAGGTAATCTGATCGCCCATCAGGTCGGGTTATTCCCGAACCACATTCACGGCAATCTGCCGAAGGCACTCGCACTTGCCAAATCCTTGGCGGACGAAACGCCGAACGTGCCGATCCTGATCGGCTGTGAGCCGCGCCATTCGGAGGAGGTAGAGCCGTGGCTGTCGGTCGTGCGCGAGGATGATGAGACTCAGGTGGAGGAATGCGAGGAAACATGCACGCCGTAAAACCCAATCAGCAGGTTCGCATCCTGACCATCCAGATCGTAGTCGCCGCCGATGACGACCCCGACTCCGTCGCAGATGAAATGTCCGAACTGTTGACCGGGAACGGCATCTGCTCGGATGACAGCCACATTCTCGATTGGCGCTATCTCACCGAATACCAACCCACTATCACAGCTGGTGACGACCCCGAGGAAGGGGAGGTCTTTGGGCGGCTGGATTTCCATCTCACCATCACTACTCCGGAGGAATAATGTTTGCATGGACTGAACCGTATGAAGATGAATACATCAAGGAACGGATTGAAGAGTTGATGACTGCTCAAAAGGAGGCAGCCGCAAGTGGAAAGATCCTCGTATCCTCCTATGAACAGTTCTGGCTGCCAGCATTGAACGACCTGCCCGATGTCGAGTTTCAGGGCAGGGATCGGTACACCGCGCCATATGGAAAATTCGAGTCTGTTCCCAATGTTCCGTTTCATGGCGCTTTGTGGTTCACACCATTGCTTGGCACAGAACTGCCGCCTGTCTTGAAGAACATCAAGGAGTGGCTGCCGGCAAGCGCGACAGTGGATATGAACGCGCGCACCGTTCGCATTCAGGTGGAGGAGATCGAGATCACCTTCACCAGCATCAACGTGGGCTTGAACGCGCATGAACTGTTGCGGGACATCAACCAGGAACTTGTGCGGGTCAATGCTGGTGTGTACGTCTATCGCATCGAACCGGTGGAGGATGTCTCTCCTGTTCAACACCTCTTCCCGGAAGGACGCATTCCCGCCCTGACCAATGCCCACACCCGCGCCGATGTGACTGGCTATGCCGTGCTTCAAGACAGACCCTACCAGCATACGTTGGTGTATGTCGGGATCGCCGCCCACAAGACCAGCGTGGAGAGTCTCTGGGCGTCACTGATCCGTGGCAAAGGCAGTTGTTCCATGCGCGGCACATCGGTGCTTGCTGATGGCGAAGTGAAGATGCTGACACAACCATTGCCAGAGTTCAACGTCCTGCACGCCGGGATCATCAGCCGCAAAGCATTGCCTGGCAAGTGGGAGGCAAAGGACGATGCTGCCTATGCTCTGGTCTCTGAAGGCGGTGATGTTGAAGCGCAGTTGCAGGCGCTGACTCTGAAACGCCTGCAGGAGACGCTTGCCTTTCCCATTCCGGACGCGTGGGTAAAGACGCTTTGGGAGTATGCGCTGGATGCGGAATACATCCAGCGGCTGGTTACGGGCGGGGATTGCCGCGGGGGAGTCAGGCTCGATCTGACGAAACCCTGGCAGGACCTAGTGCAGAACCTGCTGGAGCAGGAAGTCTTGAAGATATAGGAGGCAACCCATGTTACGTTCCATTCCCGCAGAGGAGATCTTCGACATGAACAAAGCCTTGAATTCGAACGATCCCCTGGCATACTGGCTGGCGCAAATGCGCAAAGCCGACTGGCAGCATCTGCTGAAATTTGTGGATGTGAAAATTCCAGTGAAGACAAGGAAACAAGTTATGGCAGAAGCAGCGCTCCAGCGCTTCGAGTTCACCATCTGTGATGGACGTGGAGAGGTCTGGCAATTGTGGACCGATCTCCGCAAGGAACATCGCACGCTGGTGATCCAGTTCCGTCATTCAGAGTCAGACTGGTCTCGCGGATTGCCAGAGTTTGTGGATCTTGAAAAGAATGAACCGCTCGGCTTTGTAAACATCGCCGGGCGGTTGTTCTGTAAGGTGAAGTAAGGAAACAAAATTCGACTTGATCCCCCATGCCATTCGGTGTGGGGGATTTTATTTTCAAAAGGAGATTTGATATGCGACCTCCCGCAATAGAAAAGTGCGGTTTCTATGAAACATCCCAAACCGTTGCTCAACTACTCACAAAATATTTCAAGCCTGCTGACTCTGGCAGGCTGCTCGATCCCTGTGCCGGCGAAGGCACAGCCGCATCGATCCTAGCGAAAGCCTTGAACTGCCAGAGTTGGGGTGCAGAACTTTCGCCTGCACGTGCTGCACTTGCTGCAGAAAAGATGGACCGCCTGTTCAACACGCCCTGGGGTTCCTGTCATCTGACCAGCGAGTCCATCACGCTGTTGTTCCTCAACCCGCCTTATAGCCATGATCGTCTCGGTGACCAGAAACGCCTCGAATTGGAGTTCCTGAAATCCACTACACCCAAACTGGTTCGCAGTGGCGTATTGATCTATATCGTTCCGCATCCATTGTTGCGTGATCTGGATGTGGCATCCCACTTGGCTGGGTATTACGAGAATATCCGCATCTACCGTTACCCTGACACCGGATTCAATCAGGTCATTGTGCTGGCAATAAAGTGGGTGAAATACAAGATTCCATCCCACGAGGAAGTTCACCAGGTACAGGCATGGGCGGATGTCGAACCGCCCATGTTGGTGGAAGTGGATGAACCGTTGTATGAACTACTTCCTGCAATTGACAAAGGATCGGGAGGACAACCCATCCGCTTCTCCCGCCTGGATTGGCAGCCGGAAGAGATCGTGGATGCGACACAAAAACGTGGATTGCATTCCTCAAAGGAATGGCTGGACCTGCTCAATCCATCGCGCGGCTTGGGTGAGTTGAAGCAACCGGTCATGCCTTTGAAGAAGGGACACATCGCGATGCTGATGGCGTCCGGCATGATGGGAACACTGCGGCTGACCGATGAAGACGGCAAACCGATGTTGGTAAAAGGTCGGGTCGTGAAAGTCACGGAAAAGGTTGAAGAAAACACGGACAAGAAAGGGAATGTGACTTCCGAAATCTTCCGTGACCGTTTCGTTTCCACGGTTGCCATCCTGCGCCAAAGTGGGATCGAACTCATTGATACCGTTGATCCACTCTCCAAGTTCATGCACAAGTATGGAGATCAGATTGGCGCCCATATCCTGTCCACATATCGACCGTTGTACAACTTCGACCCAACGATGGAAGAGACTGCGATCCTGGATATGCTTGGGACAAAGCGAAAACCATTGCCCGGACAGGAAAAACCTGGGCTGTTGCCGACACAACGTCATATCGCAGCCGGCGTTGCAAGGGCGATAAAGAAACATGGCGTTGGAAACGTGCAGGGCGAAATGGGAGCCGGAAAATCGATTACTGGTGCAGCGATCATGGAGCTGTTGAATGCCTATCCCGCTATTGTGCTCTGCCCGCCGCACCTCGTGCCCAAATGGATCAGAGAAATCGAAGAGACCATTCCAGGCGCAAGAGCAATGGAACTGAAGCGGATTGGTCGCAATGCAGATGATCCCGGCGATGTAAATGATGTGAGCAGATTCCTGAATCTTTATAAAGCAGGTGAACTGGGGCAAAGGGCAGTTGCGGTCATTGCCCATACCTCCGCAAAATATGGCGCTGGTTGGGAACATGCCGTGGTGCGTAAAAGGTTCGTGGATGATGAAGATGGACGGGTGTTTGAAGCCCTGACATGCCCAACATGCGGTTCGCCAATTCAGATCAATCTGCCAGGTGGTTTTACCAAGGTGGCAACCAGTCTGGATGATCTTGGTGACAAACGCCGATTTTGTGAGGCTGAGATCAGCGGATATGAACTCGATGATAAAGGCAGGCTTGTAAAAGATGAAAACAGGAAGCCGGTTTGGGGAAAACGGATTTGCGGTACACCATTGTTCCAATTCACCGGACGCCGCTGGGCAATCGCCGAATACATTGCGAAACAAGCCAGAGGCGCATTCAAACTCCTGATCGCGGATGAATGTCACGAACTCGCAGCCAAGGCATCTGATCGCGGTATCGCCTTTCATCAATTGGTTGCCTCAACCAAATACACCCTGACCTTAACCGGGACCTTCTTTGGAGGTCGAAGCACATCCATCTTTTGGCTGCTCCATCGCTTGAATGCCAGTGTGCGAAAAGACTTTGCTTTCAACGATGAAAAACGCTGGGCAAGATTGTATGGTGTATTGGAGATGACCCGCAAGAGCAAGCGCGCCACGGAAGATGGGGATGAGGATGGTTTCACTGGAAATCGGCGATACCAGAATCAGGCAAAGGAGCAACCCGGGATTTCACCTGCCATCGTGAACCGTCTACTGGATACGACCGTGTTCCTGTCCCTGAGAGATCTAGGTCTCGCTCTGCCTCATTACGCAGAAGAAGTAGTGACACTCACGATGACGGATGAGCAGGGTGGGCAATATCGTTCGATGGCAAAGAAGTTGCGTGACCTGGCGATCAAAAACAGACGCTATCTTTCCACCTGGCTGCAATGGACTCTGGCACGACCAAATTCTGCCTTCCGAAATGAAATGGTGGAGGTGGATGAAGTTAATCAGAAAGGAGAAGTAATTCGACGAAAAGAATTGATGGAACTGCCGGCTGTGGTCGATGACGAAACTATGCCCAAAGAGTCCTGGCTGGTGGATTTCTGCCGTGCTGAACGCCAGCAGGGACGCAAGGTGTTGATCTACTTGCGTCAGACGGGAACACGGGACATTCAGGATCGTATCCTGAAAATCCTACGGGATGGCAGGGTACGCGCCGAGGTTCTATCAAGCGGCGTCAATCCACGAAAACGTGAGGAATGGATTGCGAGGCGTGTCATCGGGTTGGATGCTCTGGTGGTGAATCCCAAACTCGTGGCAACCGGGCTGGATCTGATCGCCTTTTCGTCAGTTGTGTTTCTTGAGATCGAATACTCACTGTATGTGCTTTGGCAAAGCCTTAGGCGGGTTTGGCGTTTGGGGCAGACGAAACCGGTCAAGGCAATCTTCTCAGTCTACAACGACACAATGGAGTCGCGTGCCCTGGCGCTCATCGGTGCGAAAATGAAAGCTGCCCAGTTGTTGTATGGTGATAATGTGGGTGGCGCCATTGTTCCTGAGGAGGAAGGAGACATCCTTATGAAATTGGCGCGAGAAGCACTGGATTCGGCTGATCTACCCGACCTGCAATCCTTGTTTGCCGATGAAGTGGTTGTCTCGAATTCTCCAATGGGTTGCCCGACAGCTCCAAGTGCGCCGTTACCTGTACCTGAAACGCCTAAGACGGTTTCCTGGTCTGACTGGATGACAAACAAAGGTGTGGCGGGAAGAGTGGCTGGCAGAGCACGTCCCAAGCAAGCGACACAAAATCAAGTAACGCTTTTCTAAACGACAGCAGTCCGGGTGTGCAGCCCGGACTGCGCTATCCTGTAATGGAGGTTATGATGGAAAAACAACCAAGATGCAAAAAATGTGGTCGGCGGTTGAAATCTCCCCTGAGTATTGCAATCGGCATGGGTCCCAAGTGCGCGGGAATTACGTCCGCCTCTGGGAGAAGTGTTCGTGTCCAGAGCAAACCAAGTTCTCGCACGGCTTATTCTGATAAGTCGCTAATCCAGGTGCAAGCACCTCTTTTCACGGGTGAATTGCCAAAGAAGCGGCTTAGCAGGAGAGAGTTGTTCCGCAGACGCAGGGAGGAACGCCGACGATTGTTTGAGACCCGATTGCCATTCCAATGTGGATTGGTGTTGCCAGCGAGAAAGCCGCTGGTGTACATCCCTTTGGAAGATGGCTCATGGCGGGAAGACTACAGCGGAAGGGTGATCTCGCATGAAAGGCTGCAACAATACCTGGTAAGGTTCAGGTTTATATAGACAGCAAGCCCTTGATTGGTTGAAAATCAAGGGCTTTTTTGTTTAAGCACTTGTCATCATTAAGGCAATACTGATAACGAGTAAAATATACGCAAGCGATGGAGTTGCATGTTTACTACTATTCCTGAAAAAACTCTGATAGTTTATCTTGACCAAAACAAGTGGATTGATTTGGCGAAAGCGCGCGTTGGGCGGGCAGATGGTCAAAAATATCAGGCAGTTCTGGAAAAGATCATTGAAGTCGTTAGACAAGGTAAAGCAATATTTCCCCTTTCTTGGATTCATTTCGTTGAAACTCGAAAGAGGCGCGACCTAAAGAAACGTAAAGAACTAGCCGAAGTAATGGCTGAAGTATCACTGGGCATAGGGATAATTCCCAAGTCAATAATAATGAATTGGGAATTGGAACACGCAATTTCAACAGTGTTTGGAGAAACGCCTACTCCTACACTGTCAGTGTTTGGATATGGCATGTCAATGATTTTTGGTCGAAATTTTATAGAAAAGGAAATGAACAACCAACCTCATCTCAAAACAGATTATCTTGTTGATCGTGCGATATCAATCCTGTCAGACAAAGAAGCGACTCTCAGCTTTTTAATGGGAGATGACGAAGACTTAAATTTTAAATTCGTGAACGGTCTCAGGGATATCAATGAATCATTTGTTGCAAGGATGGAAAAATCCAGAGAACAGGATAGAGGAGATAATGATGATTTACAAGAGAGGGTGTATTTGGCAGTGTTAACCAAGGAACTACGACCCAAATTAATAGCCCTGCTTGGCAATCATGGTAAAACAATGAACGATTTCTTTTCGTTAGGTCTTGATAACGTGAGAAAATTTTTTCATGATGTACCCACTCTGGATGTCGAGATTGGATTGGCACTAAGTCTAAACAAACATTGGGACAGGAAATTAAAGGTGAATGACACGTCGGATATAGCATTTGCTTGCATATCCATCCCTTATTGCGACGTGGTTGTGACAGAGGTTTTTCTGCGGACTCTGGCAATGCGTCAAAAGATTGATAAAAAGTACAATACAAAAATCATCAGCGATCTTAATGAGCTGTTGCCGATTCTTGGCAGCCTTTAAGCGCTTTATTGGTTGACTACGTCTTTAGTCCAGACTCAGCCGATAATTCTTGAATAAAAATAGATTGCAACCAATATCAGTGCGATGATAACGACAAGGACTTGCTTTCCCAATCGCAGCACGGACTTTCGTTGGTTGGCATTGGCAATAAGCTGTCCCAATCGAATGACCATAACAATTCCCAATAATCCAAAAACAACGTCAAACAGATTCATCTTTCCTCCATTCTTTAGGTTTTCCAGCCATCGTCAAATTTATCAATAGGCATTGGAATATTTATTCCCGAAGCTTTCTTGAGTTTTTCTTCTTGATGAATTGCAAGGGATAAATAAATCATTGCCGCACGAGTAAGCTTTAGTAATCGCATGGTTTTTGCATGAAAACCCTTTCGGTGTAGCGAGTAGCCAATTGGATATTTGAACACTCCAGATTTCGTATCACCATCTTTTTGTTTTTCTATTCCCCACCACATTTCATCGTGAATTTTCAGATACTTGTGTTCAAGATGGTTTCTGATTTCAGAGAGCAATCTTGCATCAGGCTCAGTAGAATCCTTGAATCCGCCTTTCTCCTCAAACAAGTCTTTTGACAGCCAAAAAAGACCCCTGAGTCCCCAATTGCGCCGTTGAGACATATCTCTCCGCAACCTCAATTTCTTTTGTGCTTTCTGATACCAGATGGAGCGAAAACTGATATTTCTTTCTGGAATATCCAAGTGCCAATAGGCGTTTAGGAAAAATGCAATCTTATCGAATATCGAATAGGCAGTACGATATGCTCCTTTGACCCTTTCAATAGCAAGCGAGTAAACAGGATAATCGAGCGTGTTGTAAATCAGCACCTCTTTGTCGGAAAAATGTACCTCCCGAATTGTCGTGCCCTGATAGAAAGCATATCTTGCTGAAACGTATTCTTGTTTCAGCTGATCGAAGAATCCATGATAGTAAGGACCTTCTTCAAATTTATAAACAATATCAGGAAGCGAAAAAATATCCGTTGCCGCAATGGGAAAATCCCCTAAATCATTCAAAGGGTTTAGAAAAAGTCGATTCTTGAGACACCATTTTCTGTATTGAATTTCGTCGTCTGTTTCACCAAGTGGGAAATTTGAAAGATTGAACTCTTCAGTAGTCAATTTGGGAGAGCGTGAGAGAATTTCGTCACGCCTTTGCTTGTAGATCACCTTTGCCCCAGGATCATCCGTCGGTGTTTCTAATGACAGGTTCAAATCATTCAGTGCAAATTTCAGAAAGACAGTTGCATGTCCAGGGTCGTAAAGTGAAGAAGCATAGTGCCAAAGACCCAAACCACGGTTCCCCAATGCCATACCAAAATTTGGATTTATCGCGAGTGCTCTTCCCCAATATTCTTGCGCTTCAACAAAGCGCCCAATTGTGTCATACGTGTTTCCCAGATTAGTGAGAATTTGACATTGGCGATAGGAATCAAGATTCTTGAAAGTAGAATCTATGAGCGCGGAACGAAGATAAAAAATTTCTTTTTCTGCTTCTTCTTGTTCCCAATCCCAACCACTGTATTTCTTTTCAAAGTGGACCAAAAGATTCCACAAGCAAGACCACGCATTTGCCCGAAAATAATAGAAAAGAGGTAGATTTACCTGATCCAACCCTCGCTGTTCTATCTCATCTCCCCATCTTATAGCTAATTCTAGCCCTTCTTTTCTCCTCAGGTCAAATGACAAATCTATCAAAACTCCCATGTACTCAAAAAGCTGTTCAGGGATCAATTCAGTGGTTTCTATCTGAATCAAAAACTCATACAGCTTTTCAGGAGAATTTTTGTCATATGGAAGCGGTGAAAACATATCACTTCACCTTATCCTCAATTTGCCTGTGCACGTCCCTGCCCTTTTCATCGCGCTTGACTGCCATGAGGAATAAGGCTTTTTTATGACTTGTCTCTTCCCATTTATCGCCGATGTTTTTCTTTTCCTGGGAAAACTCGATCAGGTGCTCGCCTTTGTATTCGATCACAAAGATACGCCCATCATTGAGCAGAGCAACGAAATCGGGGTAGAAGAATTTGCCATTGGAGAGGGGAAGGCGGAATGCCCAGGTGTCGTGAACAAGGTTTCGCACCCAGTATTTGACTTCGTTGCATTGGTCAATCGCTTTTGCACATTCCAATTCTTCTTCTGTATCAAAGGCGCCGATGACACTGCCGTAGTAGTGTTTATTGAATTGATACCGCCCGTGATAAAAATCGCTGGCAGGATAGCTGTTCGGATCAAACTTGAAGGAATAAACGTAGGTGGTTTCTGCGGTGGTGTTGTCACCAAACAGGAGCGCCTGATAGTTGGATTTGCTGTCTTTGACCTGGTATTCCTTGATCTTGGCTGCCATTGCTTTAAGCAGTTGGAAGCGGGCACGCACGAGGGTGACAAGCGAGATTTTTCGCTGATCCAACAATTGTTTCAGCGTCTTGCGGGTGAATTCAAGCAGGTTTTCAGGGCGGATGTTCGGCTGTCGTAGACGCGGCTCAAGCCAACGCGTGAGCTGCAAATCGGTCAACCCGCTTTCGGTGTCGCTGAAATCGAGCGGGAGCTGTTTGCCCAAAAACTTGTAGGTAAGCTTTTCACCGTTGATATCAAATTCATAGGTGGAGGCTTTCTCTTCGATTTTGAAATCCGTTTCAGTGAGTTCGGCAGGATAGTCGAGAATGTTCCACAGGTGATCGTCCAAAACGTATTCGGCAAGCTCTGGTTCACCATCCTGAAAGAGAGTCAACTGCGGGACGATGAAGGGTTCACCGCGTTCGGCAGGAGAGAGTGGTCGCTTGGGATGTGTATGGTACTGCGCGATGGCTTCACTGACTTTATGACGGTCTTCTTCCTGAACGGAAGCAATGATCTTATATTCCAGTTCGGGGGTGACATTTCCTGAAACGCGCAATAGCAGGCGGTTGTCACTGCCAGTTTCGATCTTGAGTTGTGAACGTTCTACCAGATCAAACTTGGACAGGTCTGGTTCTTCGGTGAGGATAAAGACAATCGGTTCCTGTGGTGTGACTGTCGCAGGTTCTGTACTGATAGGGAGCTGCACCTGTGTGTATTGCTCGGCTTCCAGTTTGTCGAAACCCATATCTACCAGGCAGTCTTCCATTTGTTCGGCGGCTTTTGTCCAGCTTGTGGATGAGACATGAGCATAGGCGCGGTTCAGTTCAGTATGGACTCTCTCACGCGCGTAAGGCATGCGCAGCACACGCCCGAGCAATTGCTCAACATCCTTTTTGGAATGGACGGTGGCGACAGAGCAGAAGACATAGGCGAAGGAACAATCCCAACCTTCTTTTAGAGCTTCAATCGTGATGACAGCTTCGATCTTGTTATCAGGATCGAAGAGATTGACACCATCCAACTCGCGCTGCGTGCCTGTGGCAATGGCAATGTGCTCGCGCGGAATGCCGCAGGTTTCCATCAGGAATTTTTCCACAACATCCACAGTGACTTCGCGCCCTTTTTCCTCCGCCTGGATCAGGACAATTGGACGGACAAAATCGGGTTCGTTGGTGGCAATTTCTGCGAGTTTTTTGCGTGTGAGTATTGCATCTTGTATTGCTTCGTCCCAGGTTTGGTGCTCGGTCAACACGATGGGCAGTTTGATCATTTGCTCGTGTTTGAGTTGGGAGGCGGAAACGTTATATAGAATGTTGCTATTCGATGTCGGCGTAGCAGTAAACTCAAAAACACATGCAGGTTGAATACGTTCAAAGACTTCATGCATGAGTTTTGTGGCAGCGTTCTGCGACTCGTCTACGATGACCAGTGGACGATGAATAGTGAGCAGGTTACGGAAGGAAAACTTGGGTTTGCCTTTGTCTGCACCTTCTTCGATGGTTTCCAAGCCTTCGATGCCGGCGGGGAGGTTGACAAAGTGCGGTTCAAGATGTTCATTGTGGGCGTAGACTTTGCGCCCATCGGTATCTTTTACGCGCAGGCTGGCAAACGTTCCCAAGACCACACAGGCACGATCACGCAAATCTTGCGGGCGAATTTGGGTGAACTCGTTGATGTCCAACACCTTGACCTGCCCTTTGAAAGCATCCATCAGAGCTTCACGGTTGGGGTGATTCGGTTTCTGGAGGGTTTCAAGAGTTTGTTGGCGGATGACATTGGTCGGCACAAGCCACAGGATGACAGGGTACTCGTCTTCAAGGTAAATGTTCGAGGCAATGGACGCGCTACGGGCTGCCATGTAGGTTTTGCCACCACCAGTTGGAACTCGAATGCAGAGATAAGGAGTCTCTGGCAGGGGAGGCAAAGGCTTGTAAGGGCGAGTCAGTTCCAAGTCACGCGTGATGCGGGTGAAGCCTTCTGCTGCTCCGTGAACGCGGGCTGCTTCGAGGTAATCCTTCAAAATTCCTAAAGCACTTTCCTGATATTCTTTGCGTTGGAAGGTCATGTTAGCGTGCCTTTATATCGTATGGGACCTGTTTGAAGAGGATGTTTTCGCGGGCGAGTCTTTGAGAGCTGAAGGTGGTCAGTTCGCCATAAATCACTTTTTGCCCGTGGTGGGGCGGGAGGCTGGCGAGAATCTTGCCCGTGAGGACGTTACCGCCGTCTTTGGATTTTTCGCCAAGAATGCCGTTGTAGAGGAGGTAATAGGCGATGCCATTGTGAACGCCAAGCAGTGCCGATGCTTTTTTGCCTTTGGTTCCAAGGGGGATGTGCGTTTCTGTGAACCACACATGCGCTGCCAACGCGCGGAACTTGACAGCAGGATTGATCTTGCCTTCCTCATCAAAGATGGCTTCACCGAGTTTGTAGAAATGGAATCCGCCGCCGCCCTGCCAGTTGACTTCTTCACTGATGCCGCCTTGCTCACCATCCACTACTTTTTTCAGACGTGGTGCACAGTGGGTAACAGCATGTTCGCCCATTTCGATACCAATGTAACGCCGACCCATTTTGTGGGCAACTGCGGCGGTTGTGCCTGATCCAAGAAAGGAGTCAAGAACAATATCGCTAGGATCTGTAGCAATATGTATTATTCTTTGAAGTAATCGTTCAGGTTTTGGGGTCGCAAATACTTCTGAATCTGCAAAAAGATTCTGCCCTTCTTTTTTTGCCTCATCAGTATGTCCTGTCTCTTCATGCCCCCACCATGTGTTAGGAACAATTGCAGAAGCACTCTTCAAAAATTGTTTGAATGATGGTGCTCCATCTCCTGATTTTCCAAAATAAGCAAGTCCATCTTCAACGATTTTCAACCATTGATCTTCTGTTCTCGACCAACATCTTCCTTGAGGAGGCATTCTAACTTTACCTGTAGGTGTTGTGATTGGATAGGTAAGGTTTGGTCGAATATTTGGGGCATCCCAAGGAATCGCACGCCAAGGACCTCGTGGGTCATTATCTGGGTTTGAATATTGAGATGACTGTTTTTCTGTTCTAGGCAATCTATTTCTGACTGTCTTCCAAACTTCTGGGTTCCGAGAGTATACATGTATAAAGTTGTGGGAAATAGATAGACTTGCATCATTAGAGCGAGAATAGCGACTTTGCCAAACTACCGTAGCAATAAAGTTGTTTCTCCCAAAAACCTCATCCATCATGACTTTTAAATAATGCCCTTCATTATCGTCAATCGAAACCCAAACCGAACCATCATCAGCCAGTAAATCACGCAACATTTCCAAACGCGGGTACATGGTGCTCAACCAAATGGAATGTTCCAGATTATCGTCGTAATGTTCAAAGGCGCTTCGGGTGTTGTAGGGCGGGTCAATGTAGATGCATTTCACCTGTCCCGCATAGTAAGGTAGTAAAGCTTTCAAGGCTTCGAGATTGTCACCTTGAATGAGCATGTTTTCGGAGCTTGGGTCACCATAGGAAAGCGTGTCGTCCGCTTCAAGCAGGCGGTATGGTACGCGGCTGGAGGTCTTCCGTGCTTCTTCGTCATTGAGCCAGTGCAAAATGGGCATTACGTTATCTGTCCTTTTGGGGTGCAGGTTGCTCGCCGTTGTCTATGACCACGTCAAGGTATTTTAATTTCATATTTTGGGCTGCTGCCAACCTATGTTGCCCGTCAAGTAAAAAGAGGTCGGGGTTCACCATAATGGGGAACCAGGCACCAATTTCAAAATTCTTGCTAATATATTCGACCTCAGTCCAGTTGACTTCGTTTTGAAAAGAGAACAAGGTCTTATCTACCCTGATCTTTTCAATCGGAGTTTTGGGCATGACGATCCATCTGCCGTTGAATTCAGGCTTGTCATACATGGATGTCAGATATTCAGGGGAAGGAATGTAGGTCTTTTTCATTGCCTCTAAATCGGGCTTATTCTTCCAACATGTCGGCTATGAATTGAATGACATCAGGTTTGTCTTTGTTGTCTCGTAGAAGTTGAACTAGGGCGTTTCCGATGTAGTATCCCTCCTCGATGCCGTATTCGTTTTCGGGTATAAGACATTGGAAGCGCAGAACTAATACTTCCTGCTCAGATTCTTCGTTTTCGTTGTCCTTAGGATCTTCCATTTGGTCCTCTCGCTTTCTCTAACGAGTAAGTATAAATGTAAATTGGTGACGCAATTAAGGACTCTTTTTAGGAGTAATGCGCCTAAGAATGTAACTCAATGCCCTTGTAAGGATGATGGATATCCCTACTACTCCAGTGATAGATGGAAGTCGCCATTTTTGGGGAACCCTATGCCAGTTTGATCGAATTTCATAAAAATTCTTGTAAATGCTTGCCGAAGTCCAGCCCAATATCACACCAAAAAAGGTTCCAGCAATGCCATACGATTCATCTGCAAATGGGCTATTGGTTTTTCTGTGTTTTGACGTTGTATATCCCATAATACCCCCAATAGACCCGCCAAGAAGAATTCCGAAAGGGATGCCAGGCGGATTTCTTCTCTCACCAAAACGAAAGCGTTTGATCTGTGAAATAGTGTCACGTTCTTTGGCTGAAGCTACTTCGGTCCCTTCATTGTGACGAACAAAAACTGTGCGCTCGCTGAAAAATGAGTCCGATGTTTCTAGCCTCCTGGTCGTTTCGTGCAAGTAAGGTGTTGGGTGGATCGTAATAACCAACAGACGCTTGCCTTCGATTTCGACCTCATCACTAAAGACATCTTCCAGAGCGGGCTCACAGGCAGGGTTTACAATGTCCAGTATGTTTCTGGACGTTAGGCGGTGATTCCCAACATCAAATAGAGTTCGAGTGCCGTCTTCCTTTTTCTTGTCGTCCGCGCCAATCACCAGATAGGCGGTATCGCCTGCAACAATAGAATTCCCATTTGCCAAAGCAAGAATATCCTTGATCAATTCTCCGCGCTGTTTATCTTTCACCGTTTTGTCTTCCGCATAAATCAGGTACGGTTTTCGCTTAAAGTCCAAAGTTGGACCTTCCTCTTTGGAAAGGAGGGTGAACAGGAATTCAGGGGTAATAACTTGGGCAGGAGGATTGTTTATCATTGGGCATTACTCACAATTAGACTGTGCTGGTCAGATTCTCTGAACTTTATATATTGTAAGCTACGATAACTCAGGGGACGATTGCCATTGCGCAAATCACTTGTAACTTGGAAACATCCAAATCATTTTGTTCTGCCCAGTTTCTCCGTGTTCGTTCGATCCATAGATCAAAATCATCTTCACCAGGGTAGCTTTCAAAACTTGCTTTTGCTGTTTCGGGCAAGCATCGAATCATTCGCATCACATCGTCACGGCGATTACTTTCCTCCATTGGTCTTCCGTGAACATCAGCAATCACTGTGTCAATTCGATTTCTGCTGCGCCGTAACAATAAAAACAAACGCTTGCGTCCTGGCTTGTTCATTGCACTGCGGATACCTGCTGGTAATTTTAATACCTCATTTTGATTTGGAATAATCGCTAAATCATTATAAAACGTACTGGTTGTCAGGTCTTCCACCGTCTGAAGAAATTCCATTACTTGCTCCAAATCCAAGTCTGCGGTTGAGTCACTTGCAAGGAACATCTCGCGCCCCAATTTTTCCATTTCAATTTCCTGGGTCATACCCCCTCCTTGCTGACTTTCTTTGTGAACCATTACCGGGATTTGTGCAAGTGATCGGTGTTGACGGCTCCTTTCCTGCAATCGGTGTTCCCAGTTTCGGGCATGACGGATTCGCTCATGATCCATCGTGGATGGCACAAAGTTATAAATGACGACATCTCTGGGCGCACCCCACGGACGCAGAACACGCCCCATGCGCTGTGCCAACTGAAGCACGGTCCAAGGCAAATCATAATTTACCAGGATTGATGCATCCTGCATATTGAATCCCTCAGACATAGAGCGAGTAGCGATTAATACTTGAACTTCCTCTTTATCAGTTCGTTCTTCAGGCAGGACTTCGTTTGCAATTGGGGCAAATCTGCGCAACAAATCATCGAGGTCAGGAGTGTCAACAGTTGTATCAACTGTAAGAGAAGGTATAAGTTTCTTTAGTCCGTCTTTCAAGGAACGTGCAGTTTCATGATATTCACAAAACACTACAACCTTCTCGTTCCCAGCTTCTTTTATGAGTTGCATCAGGTGTGCAAGTTTTGGGTCGTTGCGAGGTCTTAATGCATTTTGCACCAAAGAGCGTTTTTCGCGAATGAACGCCGTTAGTTCCTTTTGCTTTGCAAACGAATAATTGTAGTTTCCCTTTTCCAATTGACTACAAACGTTCTGTACTTCGGCGGGTGAGGAGCAAAACTGGTGCAAGAACAAGGCTTCCTGTAAGGCAAGCCGTTCTCCTTCCACAAGCGGCATATCCAAAGGTAAATAAGCTTGAAGTGGCTGATCTGGTTTTTCTATTTTCTTGTATAGTAGTTTGCTTTCGAATAGATCAGCTAGAAAATCGTCGAAGGGGTTTTGATATCGTATCGTCCTGAGACTGATCCGTCTCGGAAAATATCTTTGGTCTTTTTCTGAGAAGACAACGAATCTCTCGCCATGTACATCTTGCCTACTAAAATGGCGGACGACATCTGGAGTCGTCAGCACGGTACAAGGGGGGAGTTCGGGCAAATCAGAAAGTTGTTTTGCCTGCCACATCTGAGTCTCAACTGTAAAGCCAAGAGCAGTGCTTTGCGCTTGTTTGGGCGCCGGCAATAACCGCAACTGGCTTTCCACCTCGGAGAAATCCTTCCCGTATGGTGTTGCCGTAAGCAGTAATACTTTTGCGCCTTTTTCTCGTGCCGCTTTTTGAATGCGGTCATTGCTTAAACGCAAATCTCCACCGTTAGCCTCCTCATTTCGGAGGCGATGAGACTCATCTAAAATTATCAGTGTTTGTTGATTGACTTGCTTCAACTCATGTTCAAGGATGGGTAAATTCGAGTCGCCATCTTTACGTGTCAGGGTGTGATAGGAAAATTCTATGCTCGGTACCCTGGCTGAACGCATGGAGCGGCGCCATACCTCCCGCAGACCTGCCGGGCAGACGACCAAGGCACTGTCGATATCCCCCTGCATTCGTAAATAAGCTGCAACATGAGCGGCAATAACAGTTTTTCCCAGTCCAGTAGATGCGATAAGAAATGCCCCATCATGTTCCGTTATGGAACGAAGCACACTGGAGACAACACCTTCCTGATATTTTGCTAAAGGAGGTAACTGTGGGGCAGCTCCTTCCTGTGGAAGTCCATATAATTCCAGTAAGGCTCTTGCATAAATCGTGTAAGGATCATACGCCTTCAACCAGGAGCGTAGCGCTTCAATCAAGTCCGCTGTAATCTGGCGTGCTTTTTCAAAGTAATAGTCAAAACGTTCTACAAAATAGGTAACATCCTCAGTATCATCGATAGTGATTCCTGCCTCGCGGCTGACGCAAAGCCCATGATAAGAAAAATTTGCGGAGGTCACAACGGCTGTTGTTTTATCTGCAATATAAAGTTTGGCATGATGGTAGAGATATCTGGCATCCATGACAGGAGTATCTTGTGGAAAGGAAGCCCCTACCGATACGGTCATCAAACCCTGTTCAAGCGCTTCCAGCATTTGACGCATGGAGCGCGTCCGATTTTCCATCGGACCATAGGAGAGCTCGTTGACAAACTCCTGCAAAACCTCTCGCAAGCTGTCCTCGCCGCCTTCTTCTCGTCCAACCAACAATTTGACTTTCTTGCCGCTTAATATATTTTGTAGTGCTTGAAACCCAGACCCTTCAAAATACGCTGTTGCAATACGCACCTGTTCAGCCGATGTCAAGGCAGATGTAATGCATTGAAGTGCAGCTCTTTTTCCATCGAAAAACCGAGAATTGTTGTTGAGATGATTGTCTGTATTTATCATATTTCCCCCAGTACATTCTCCTTGGGAGGTGACCAGTAGTGCTAAGTATAACCGTTTTCAAAGTGTGGTTATCTTTCCCCATTCAACATTTGGTAGTTTTCCGTACTTTCGCCTATTCCCTATCACCACTGCGATGTCTTCAAGTAAATTTTTAAATGCCCAGAGAGCTGCCTTCTTGACCCAATTTGGACTTACCTGTGCATAAACAAGCCGGACACCAGTTTCCCGACAGAATGCCAGGGCTTCTGTCCATCTCTTTCGTGTAATATCCTCTATTTCTTCCTTCTTTTTGTGTTCGTCTCCAAGCTCCAACCAGAACAAGGTCTCGAAACCCTGAATCCGACCCCAGGCAAGCCCGTCAGGGCGCACTGACGTTTCAGGAAGTTGCACTTCGGTCCATCCCGTCCATATTTCAACTTGTGGGTAGGCGGATCGTAGCCATGCCGGCCACCTGCGGGAATTTGTCCTATGGGACGTCCCGATTAAGTGCGGATTCAATTCCTTCACGCCGCTAAAATCCACTCCATTTGATGCCCCCCAACTGCGTAAGGCAACGGATACTCCTTTGCGGGTTGGATGCCACATCCAATACGGATCCATTTTCTTTGGCTTGGACTTGTCTTTTTGGAACTGCTCGCCAAGTTTGAATACCACCATTTTACTTTTTTGAAGCCTCTGCAAAACATCATAGGTCATTGTTTCAGGAAGACCTGTCAAAGAAGCGATCTCCTCCTCAATCCCTTTCCGGTTTCTTGCCAAAACCTGTAGACATTTCAACTCTTCACGAGAGAAACGGGAGACCTCATCGTCCACCTTGGGAGGATGACGGAGTGAAGAAGAAAATAATCTTGGACCAAAAGAGAAACTGCGATAATCCGGTGTCTTGTCTTTTGAAGTGACAACATATGGAATGGAAAATCCACGCGTCATGGAGCGCTTGACCTCCATTACATACCATTCCCCTGGCGATGCCACACGGATCCAAAGAGATGCACCCGGTCTTTTTTGATTCAACTCCGCAACCAGTCGCTGCAAGAGAGGGTGATAGCCAAATGGCGGCAATCCATTCAAGGCGTCAATATCGAAGATGAAGGTGTCGGTATATTCACCCTCATATGGGAGGCTGATCCAATCAGAGAAGGTCACATCACCCAGTCGAACGGTCATCGGTCAATCCGAACATCCAATGGAAATATATTCATCTGTAGTAAAGAAGGATTGTGGGTTGAGCCAAACAACGCTCTTCTCGCCGGTCTTCTGCTTGATCCCATAGTGCACATGAGCGCCAGTGCTATTGCCGGTGTCGCCACTGGACCCAACCACCTCGCCATAATTCAGGATCTGCCCTTCAGCAACTTGAATACTGCTCAGATGTGCCAGCCACACCTGATAACCGTTGTTCTCCACCACCACCAAATTTCCCCACGGACCATTTTCCCCAGCCCACACCACTTTTCCGGCAATCGTAGTGTGAATGGGTGTGCCTTCATTCACAGGAAAATCACTGCCAGTATGAGTTGAGTAATGAGGGTCTTGAAACTTGCAACCCAACAGTGGCTTGTCATACCATTCGCTCCAATGCTGGATAGGACCCACCAGCGGCAAACCATAAATCTCTGAACCCGGTCCGACATAACCATCCCACGGAACTGCACTCATGCCTACTGGAGTCGAATTGCCATAGGAACCGTTGTTACTGGTTTCTGCATACTGGGGAATATCGAATAACCATTGCTCCGCTCCAGGTTGCGCCCATGCTGGTAATTGTGGAATGGTCATGACCACCAACATCACATATCCCACTACCAAAGCCGCCCCGCATAACAACGGGGCGGTCATCAGGGCAATGGAAAATCGAAAGAAGCCTTTCACTACAAGACTCGTCCGAGGCGGTCCAGGCGGATTTCGCCTTGTTGCCCTGCCTGCAAGCCCATCGAGGCTTCGATGGATAAGCCATTGCGGATCATGCGCATCGAGAGCCAATACGAAACGCCAGAACCAATGATAACAGGCGACAGAAATAGCGGATTCCCGGAATACAACTTCCCGACTTCCGGAGTCGTGATGGCGATCAACACCAACACGGCAGGAGGAAAGAGCGCCAGAAAACGTGCCTGCCATTCCACGCCTTTAGCGGCGGCACGGGCGCGTGATAACACTTCCACTACCGTTCCCAGAGTCTTTCGCAGAGAAGCTACCAAAGGACCGATCTCGATGCGACCTTCGATGGATGCTAATAATGAAGTGGCAACAATGTCCACGGCGGGATTGTCCCAGGCGGTAGTCCATTCGAGAACAGCTAATGCAGCTTCATCGGCAGGTGCAGTTCGGAGTCGCACTACAAGGTCGCCCAACACCATCCTGCCATCTGGTCCAACGGCTTGCGCTGCGTCATCGAGTGCATCGCCCAATGGCTTTCCTTGTGAGAGCAGTGTCTCCACAACCCCCAATCCGCGCAAGATATCTTTGGCTTGCTTCAAGCGGAATTCCTGACGTTTATCGGATAGCGTGCCTGCATACAGTAAGCCACCTGCGATGGCAAACAGGATCGCAGGAAAGACTCCGAGGAATATCCCTCCCGCCAGTCCGCCACCGACCCACGCCAGAAACCCATACGCAATCTGGTTGAATGCCAGTCCTGTTCCAGTCTGACGCGCAAACTTTTCAGGATCGAATTTTTTCTTTGGCTGGGCAATGCCCATCGCGCGCGCCATGCCCGCTTCATCCACGGTGCGACGCCAGCCAAATGCAATCGGGATGGTTGCCAGCGCCAAGGCGCCAATGATTGAAATCAACGTAATCATCTTATCTCCATGTAAACCAGAATGCGAGTTCCTGCGCTCCACCACTTGCAAGCCAGACGGCAAAGTAAATTCCCACGACTCCCAGCAGGACAGTCAACAGCGGATAGACTCCGACTTCGTTCCATGCGAGGTCAATGGGTCGCATGTTTGCTTGCGACATCTGTGGTTGGTATGAAGGAGCAGGACGTTCACGCTCCACTGTGGGACGCTGTGCCTTTTGTTTGGACGGAGACGGATCGCCTTCTGTTTTACGGGTCGCTGCTTGTTGGTTGACATACTGCCGGGTCTGCATCGAATACCGAAAACGACGCATCAACCAGACTTCGGGCGGGACGCGGTCGGGTCCAAGGCGCAGGAGCGCGAGCGCCATGAACCCGACCAATACCAGAAAACCGATCACCACCTTTCCGGTGAAGGATAGCGGAAGGAATAAACACAGGACAGCCAGCATTGCGCCAGCGCCAAGGATGCCAAGATCACGGTCGTTGAACATGACACTCCTAAAACGGCGGTTTGGGTTGGAAGTTCTTCAACATCTCACCCAACTGCGGCAGAAAGAGGAAGGCAAACAACACAATGATGACCAGACCGACCACTCCGATGATCGCCATCGAGGTCATGCGGCTGCCGCCGAAGGCCATACCCGCCGTGCCTTGCAGAATGAAATACAGACCGCCGAGCAACGCCACAACGATCAAGAGTCCTGCCATGAATGCCCAGGCGTCGCGGGCAATCGCCAGAATTTGTTCCATGATGGGATCGAACATAAATATCTTCTCCTTTGAAAATTCAACAAGTACCGAGAAACCAGGCAGCCAGAGGAATGGCGGCACTGGCAAGGATCATGCCAAAGAGCGCTTCACCGCTTTCGATCAGAGCATTGGCAAATGAGGATGCACCACCGATCGAAGCGGACAACATCGTCGTGAATGCCGCTTTCAACATACGCAAGGCCGCCAGTCCACCGATCAATCCAGAGGCAAGTGTGCCCAATTCACTGATCGGTCCACAACTGCCTCCACCTGGCAGGGTGGACTGCAAAGCGCTTACGATCTGCGGAATTCCAAGGAAGGCAAACAAGCCCAACACCAGAATGGAAATCAGCGCAGATATGGATTCCCACACCCAAAGATTCGCGCCTAATACAGAGGCGGAACTCACGCGCAACATCTGGGCAATACCCGCCAGCAGCGCGAAGGCGATAAATGCGCCTGCCAGGGCAACCCAAGCTTCGCGCAGGAAGGTCAATAAAAGGGATGTGACTTCACTCATGACAATGCCATCGGATTATGTTTATGGAATTCCGCTTCGAGCGCGGGATAGAAACGTTCACCCCAGAATTGCATCGACCAGCGGCGCGCCGGTCCGGTGCGATCTTTGAGGGTCAGGACTTCCAGTGGAGCGCAGCCGCAATCGCGGACATCGCCGGTGCGGTTGACCACCAACACACGGTCCGCTTCATAAGGGACACGTTCATCGCCCAGGAGAGCAGATAGATCACCACCGTCAATGAAGCGTTCGGATTTCAAGGCGGCTGCCGCGATGATCGCCCAACCATGATGCCGCGCCATCTCACGCAACGCGGCGGCGGCTTCGCCACTGCGACCTTCTTCGTTCATCATGCCGGTCAAGCCAAC
>WBZO01000356.1_pt1 | contig 104476 bp, 94 predicted proteins | sample 5204261 | NCBI WGS metagenome assembly WBZO01 (sample SAMN12412400, study PRJNA552823) | activated sludge metagenome | isolation source: activated sludge from anammox sidestream of wastewater treatment plant... | place: USA: North Carolina | collected 2017-09 | reverse complement strand
TCGGGTTGCTGAGGGTGATCTCGACGTGGTCGCCGACGCGTGCGCGGACCATCGGCCCCGGGATGGTGCCGTTGAAGGTCCAGAACTTGTACCCGACGCCGTCGGCGAGCTTCGCCTCGACCTCGGCCACCTCGAGCCGGGCCTGGACGGTGCCGGGCTCTCTGCGGTCGATGGGCGGTGCCACCTCGGGGTTGGGGAGGTAGGCCAGGTCGACGGCCTGCTGGGGGGTGGCCGCCGCCTGGGCGCCCGTCCCCGACGCGATGGCCGCGTTCGCGGCCTCGCCGCCCGCGGCGGCCTTCTGCTGCTTCACCGCGGGGTCGTCCTTGTCGTCACAGGCCGTGCCCAGCAGTCCCACCATCGGGACGGCGACCCCTGCCAGTCCAATCCGCCGGAGGACCTCTCGGCGTCCAAGCGATTCGTGGGTGTTCATGGATCTCTCCCTCGGACTATTAGCTGTCCGCTTAACGTTCTGCGGCAAACTATCTGTTACACCGGCCTTCCGCTCCACTCCGGAAGGCCCACGCAGTCGGGACGTTGGTCCTACAATCGCTGTCACTGGCGCTGAACGTTTAGCCCCGAGGTCGTAGATTGGGCGTACACCCACCGAAGGGGAGTGCGCGTGGAGATCTCACTGGGACGCAAGGGCGACTACGCGGTCAGGGCGATGCTCGCGCTCGCGCGGTCCTATGGAGAGGCGCGACGGAAGTCGCGGCAGATCGCGGCGACGATGGATATCCCGGAGCGGTACCTTCCGCAGATCATGGCGCCGCTCGTCCACGCCGGGCTCGTCCATGCCACCGCCGGCCCCGGCGGCGGGTACGAGCTGGCACGCTTGCCCGGCGACATCACACTGCTCGAGGTCATCGAGATAGCCGAGGGCCCGCTCGCGAGCGACCGCTGCCTGCTCCAGGGCGGCCCGTGCGACTGGGAGCACATCTGCCCCGTCCACGACTCCTGGGCTCGGTCGCACGACGCCCTCCAGAAGGAGCTGCGACGCACGAACTTCGAGCAGCTCGCGAAGTCTGACCGGCTGATCGAGGCCGGCAAGCACCCGCTGCCTGAGCAGCCGGTGCACCCCGTCGCCGTCGCGCGCAACGGTCGGCGCGAGGCGCTCGAGGCATGAGCGCCTCGGCGGGCCAGACACCGGGCGCCCGTCCGCGTGATGCCGTCCACGGGCGATTCGTGACCGCGTCGCTGTTGTTCGGCCTGCTCGGCGGCTTCTCGCTCGCCGTCTCGCTCCCCATCGAGGTCATCGTCGGCTCGGTCGATGCCTCGTGGGTGGCGCATGCCCAGGTGCACGGTCACATCCAGGTGGTCGGCTTCGCGGGGCTGTTCATCGCGGGGATGGCGTTCCGGCTCGTGCCGCGGTTCGGCGGGCGTCCGAAGATGGCCCTCCCCCGCGCGGAGGGCGCGGTCTTCGTCCTGCTCGTGCTCGGGCCGCTGGCGCGAGCGCTGGGACAGCCGCTCGCCGATTTCCCCGTGTTCGCGGCGATCACTCTCGTCGGGCTCGCTGCCGAGCTGTGCGGCGCCCTGCTGCTCGCGGCGATGCTCGCGAGCACGCTCTGGGGCGCCGTGCGCCGCCTCGAACCCCACGCGATCCTGCTCACCGGCGCGGGAGCCGGGCTCGTCGTGCAGGCTGCCCTGGGGGCGTGGTGGATTGGTGCGACGGTGCTCGACGGCCGGACGCTGGTCGCCACGCCCGAGGACCGCGCACTCCTTCACCTGCAGCTGTTCGGGTTCCTGCTGCCCGCGATCCTCGGCGTGGGGATGCGTTCGTTCCCCACGTTCTTCGGGCGGAAGCCGCCCGGGGCGCGAGCCGGGAACGCCGTCGCTGCGACGTGGGTCGTGGGGCTGACACTGTGGGCCGGCGCGGAGACGTCGATGGCCACGGCCGGAGGACGCCCCTGGCTCGTCGCCGGGCTGGGGCAGGCGCTCGTCGGCGGCGCGGTGCTCCTGGCGATCGTGAGCTTCGGGCCGTGGCGGCGCGCGAGCCGGCTGGCGCCGGCGTCACGAGGCCTGGCCTGGGCGATCCACCCGGCCGTCCTCTGGCTCGCCGTCACCGGCGTGGCCCTCGTCGCCACCGCGGTGCAGGCGCTCCTTGACGGCACGACGGTCGCGCCGCTGACGCTGGACGCCGTCCGCCACGTCTTTGTCGTCGGGGTCATCACGCTTGCCATCTTCGGGATGGCGCAGCTCATCCTGCCGGAGTTCGCGAGCGAGCGGCTGGTGGCCCGTCCCGGCGCGTGGCGAGGCCCGGCCTTCGGCGTGACGGTCTCGCTCGCGGCGTTCCTCCGAGGCGTCCTGCCGCTCGCCGGGCTCGGCGGGACCGAGCGGTGGTGGGCGATGGCCGTCGCCGGCAGCCTGGCGTGGGGCGCGATCCTCGTGTTCTCGGTGCTCTGCTGGCGCGCGTCGCGCACCCACCGCGCCTACCTCCAGCGCATCGAGCGCTTCCGGGGCAGCGAACTTCCCGTACGCGAGGGCTGACCACCCGCGAGGGCGGCCTAGCGGCTGGCGGCAGCCGCCAGGGCGGCCCGGCGCGAGGCGTGCGTCGGCGCGTCCGGGACGTCGGCGGGGCGACCACCCTCCATCTCACGGCGCAGGACCGGGACAATCTCCGTCCCGAGGATCTCGATCTGCTCCAGGACGACGTCTAGCGGCAGCCCGGCATGGTCGACGAGGAACAGCTGGCGCTGGTAGTCGCCGATGTGCTCCCGCATGGCCGCGTAGCGCTCGATCACCTGCTGCGGGCTGCCGACGGTGAGCGGCGTCGCGGCCATGTACTCCTCGAGGGATGGTCCGTGGCCGTAGACCGGTGCGTTGTCGAAGTACGGGCGGAACTCGCGGATCGCGTCCTGCGAGTTGGGACGGACGAACACCTGGCCACCGAGGCCGACGATCGCCTGGTTGGCGCGGCCGTGGCCTGCCGCCTCGAACGCCTCGCGGTAGATGCTCACCATCCGCTGGACGTGCTGGATCGGCCAGAAGATGTTGTTGTGGAAGAAGCCGTCGCCGTAGCGGCCGGCCTGCACGGCGATCTCCGTCGTGCGGATCGAGCCGTGCCAGACGAACGGCGGGACGCCGTCCAGCGGACGCGGCGTCGAGGTGAACGCGTCGAGCGGCGCGCGGAAGTGTCCCTGCCACTCCACGCCCTGCTCGCGCCAGAGCCGGTGCAGCAGCTCGTAGTTCTCCACCGCGAGGTGCAGCGCGTACCGGATGTCCTGCCCGAACCACGGGTAGACCTCGGCCTGGTTGCCGCGCCCCAGCATGAGGTCGACCCGGCCCCCCGCGAGGTGCTGGAGCATCGCGTAGTCCTCGGCGATCTTCACCGGGTCGTTCGTGGTGATGAGCGTGGTTGCCGTCGACAGGATCAGCCGCTCGGTCCGGGCGGCGATGTACCCGAGCATCGTCGTGGGCGAGGAGGGCACGAACGGCGGGTTGTGGTGCTCGCCCGACGCGAACACGTCGAGCCCGACCTCCTCGGCTTTCAGCGCGATCGCCACCATCGACTGGATACGCTCCGCCTCGGACGGCGCGCGTCCGGTCGTCGGGTCAACGGTGACGTCACCGACGGAGAAGATGCCGAACTGCATGGCGGACATGAAGGGGATCCTCGTTAGTTGCGGGTGGAACTAACAGGATAGCGCACTGGCTCTCCGCGGTACGCTCCCAGTACGCGCGAGTCGGGGTGGAGGGCGCATGGATCTCATTCAGGCGGCGGACGTCATCAACCGTTTTCAGGGTCCGAGCCTGACCCGACGGATCTCCTCGATCGAGCAATCTCTCCGGGGGGTGGACGCGGGCTCGATCGGCGACGCCGTGGGCGGAGTCGCGGCCAATGACGCGACATTCGATGCATCCCTGGTGCTCAAACGGGCTGCAAGCCAGATCAACGTTCTCATCCACGCCTTGGGAATCCTGCGTGCCCTTCCCGACCTGCTGGAGCAGGGTGAGATCGTCGAGTACGTATCCCTGGGAGCGGGAAATACCGGTCGATCCTTTGATCTCGAAACCGACCGGCGGGTTGCAGAGTTCAAGTTCATCAACTGGCGGCCGAGTGGAAACGTGATCCGGGAGAATGGACTATTCAAGGATCTCTACTTGCTGGAGGTGTCCGCCACAACCAAGCGGAAGCAGATGTTCGTGCTGGAAGACCAGCAACCGCTTCGGTTTCTCCGCGGGGGACGGGCGCTTTCTAGCGTCTTGAGCCGGAACACGAGGTTGACTGCGTCGTTCTACGAGCGATTCGGTGACCGCTTCTCTGTCGTTCGGGACTACTACGATTCGTTCGGTAGCCGCGTGGAGCTTGTCAGCCTGAGCCGCCTGTTGCCGGAACGCTTCGGAAGCCTGAACGCGCGGACGTCGGACGGCTGATCCCCTCCTGGGGGGCGGCGTCCTCAACCATGCGGTCGGCCTTCTGAGTACGGCAGGAGATCGAGAGCGAATGACGGCGAGCAGCCATGAGGTGCGCACCGGGTGGTTGCAGGCCTGGAGCGGTCGCTACGGGCCAGGGCTGCTGCTGTGCGCGGCCCTCGGGGCGGCCGCGTACGTGCTGGATCAGCTCGAGCGAGAGCTCATCGAACACGCGGTGATCGACTCGCTGGTGATCGCGCTCGTTGCTGGCATCGCTGTCAAGAACCTCGTGTCTCTACCGAAGGCGGTTGACGCGGGGGCGAGGTACGCGTCAAAGCAAGTCCTCGAGGCTTCGATCTTCCTCCTTGGTGCCAGCGTCGCGTTCGGGCAGATCGTCGACGCAGGCGCGACGCTGTTCATGCTCATCACCTTCTCGGTGGTTGGTGGCCTCACGTTCGCATGGCTTGTTGGACACGTGCTCCTCGGGCTCCGCTCGAAGCTCGCGGTCCTCGTCGGCGTGGGAGGATCCATCTGCGGGAACTCAGCGGTGGCCGCGGTGGCGCCGGCGATCGGGGCTACCGCTGATGACGTCGCGGCGGCGATTGGGATCAGTGCGGTCCTCGGAGTCGGCCAGATCCTCCTGCTCCCGCTCCTCGTCCCCGGCCTCGACCTGACGCACTACCAGTACGGCGTGGTCGCGGGCATCGCGGTCTATGCCGTCCCGCAGGTCGTGGCCGCGGCCTTCGCCGTGTCGTCCCTGTCGGGGCAGGTCGCAACGCTGGTGAAGCTGGTTCGCGTGCTCTTCCTCGGGCCGATGATCGTGGTGCTGCGCATCCTCCACCGCGGCGAGGTCGCGCGTCCCGCGGGACAGACGACGGTCCAGCGGATCCAGGGGTTCGTGCCCTGGTTCGTCGCCGGGTTCGTGGTGCTCGCCTTGCTCCGCAGCACGGACGTGATCTCGGCCGGCGTCGGTGACGACGCGAAGGAGCTGAGCAAGTCGCTCTTCATCGTCGCGATGGTGGGGCTGGGTCTCGGCGTGGACCTGAAGAACGTGCGCGCCGTTGGCCCGCGCGTGGCGACGACCGTCCTGGCGACCATGGCGTTCATGATCGTCGTGTCCCTGGCGGGCACCGCGTTGTTCGATCTGACGGGCTGACGCTCCTCACCGGGCGTCGGGGCGTGCCCCGCGCCGGGGCGGGTGCGCGGGCACGCTCAGGAGCTCGGCGAATGGCGCCCGGAGCGATCACCCGGCATTCTGGGTGACGGCCGCGGACAAGGAGCGCAGATTGCTCGCCCTGATCGAGATCAAGCGCCGCAAGCTGCAGTTCGGCCTGGTGACCGGCGTGGTCGCGCTGATTTCGTACCTGATCATCATGGTCACGGGCCTGGGGCTCGGGCTGAACGAGCAGGCGGGCACGGGGCTGCTGTCGCTCAACGGCGACTACCTCGCGTACGCGTCGAACGCCAACCTGTCCGTCATTCGTTCTCGCCTCACCGACGAGCAGGTTGCCGACGTCGCCGCCGCCCCGGGGGTGGAGCAGGCGTCGCCAGTCGGGTACATCGCCGCCGTCGTCGAGTACGGGCCCGACACGAGCGACACCGCGGCGACGCTCGGCATCATGCCGGGCACCTTCGCGGAGCCGGAGGTCGTGGAAGGTGAGCAGCTGGCCGCGCCCGGCGAGGTGCTGGTCGACCGCGCCTGGGTCCGCCTCGCCGGAACCGAGATCGGCGACACCCTGCCCCTGCCCGTGGGATTCGCGACCCGGGACTTCACGGTGGTGGGGGTGGTGGACCAGGGTTACTTCTTCTTCCAGCCGACGATCTTCGTAAGCCTGGAGGACTGGCAGACCCTTGCCTACCAGGGCGACCCGAGCCAGCGGCCCGCCGCCAGCGTCGTCCTCGTCCAGGGCAACGACCTGTCCGGCACTCGCGGCGACGGCTGGGAGATGGTGACGAAGCAGGAGGGCTTCCGGAACATCGAGGGCGTGCAGGCCCAGCAGTCCACCGTCAACGCCCTGCGCTACATGGGCCTGCTCATCGGCATGCTCGTCGTCGGTGTCTTCTTCTACGTGATCACGCTCCAGAAGGTGTCGCTGCTGGGCATCCTGAAGGCGATCGGCGCGTCCGGGACGTTCCTGGTGACGCAGGGCCTGCTGCAGGTGTTCCTGGTGGCGCTCGGAGGCGCGCTCATTTCGGTGGGGCTCGCGCTCCTGACGGAGGCGACGCTCCTCTCATCTGACGCGGTGCCCATCATGTTCACCCCCGGTGCACTCCTCACCTCGTCGGCGTCGGTGGTGGTCGGCGGGCTGGTGGGGGCGGCGCTCTCCGTGCGCCAGGTGGCTGCCATCGATCCCATCATCGCCATGCAGCAGCAGTAGGGACGCGCATGGCCATCCTCACGCTCCGGGGTGTCAGCAAGTCGTTCGGTGAGGGCGCGCAGCGCGTCGATGCGGTGAGCGACGTGAGCCTCGACATCGAGCGAGGCGAACTGGTGTCGCTCGTTGGGCCGTCCGGCTCCGGCAAGTCCACGCTCCTCGCCATGGTGGGCGGTCTCCTGACGCCGACGTCCGGCGAGATCCTCGTGGGCGGCGCGGACATCGCCCGCTTCGGGCCGCGCGAGCGCACTCGCTATCGTCGCGACCGCGTGGGCTTCGTATTCCAGGGGAGCAACATGGTCCCCTTCCTCACGGCGCGGGAGAACCTGCTGCTGGTGGCCCAGTTTGGTGGGGCGGACAAGGCGGCGCTGCGCCGGCGGGCCGACGAGCTGCTGGAGGAGCTCCAGCTGAGCCATGTCGCGGGCCAGCTCGCGAACCGGCTGTCCGGAGGCGAGCGACAGCGTGTCGCCATCGCCCGTGCATTGATGCGTGACCCGATGCTGATCCTCGTGGACGAGCCGACCGCCAGCCTCAACACCGAGCTGGGCGAGCGGGTGGTCGATTCCCTCGCTGCCGAGGTTCACGATCGGAACAAGGCCTGCATCATGGTCACCCACGACGATCGCATGGCCGCGCGAGCCGACCGGCTTCTCGAGTTCCGCGACGGGCGGCTTGCTGGCAGCTTCGACGGCCAGGGCGGCTCCGTTCGGGCACCTAGCGCGCGCTGAGCGGTCACAGCACAGCTGCCCACCGACTGCGACCACCACCCGGCATGTCAGGTAGCCTCTGCCAGCGAGATGCCGCGGCGCAGGGCGCCTGGCGCGTGCCGTGGGCTGGAGGCTTCGCGGGATGACGTCTGCCTCGAACAGCCTGCGGAAGCCGACCGCGGCACTCCTGTCCGGTCCTCTGCTCTTCGCCGCGGTGCTCGTGCTTCCGATCCCGGGCGTCGATGGCGAGGCGCACCGGCTCGTCGCGATCTACGCCTGGGCGGTCGCGTACTGGGTACTCCAACCGGTCCCGGCCGCCGTTACTGCGGTGCTCTCGTCGGCGCTCGCGGTGCTGCTCGCGATCGCGCCAGCGGAGACGGTGTTCGCCGCCTACGGCGACCCGATCATCCTGCTCTTCGTCGGCAGCTTCATCCTCGCCCAGGCGATGCAGGTCAGCGGTCTCGACCGCCGGCTCTCGCTCGCGGTCCTGCGGCTCGACTGGGCGACCCGGAGCGGTGGCCGGTTGCTGCTCGCGGTAGGGCTGGTGACCGCTGTGGTCTCCCTGTGGGTGAGCAACACCGCCACGACGGCGATCATGCTCCCCGTGGGGCGCGGCATCCTCGCGAGCCTCGGGGCGACCGACGACCGCTCGCGCCGGCAGTACGCCATCGGCTTCATGCTCATGCTCACCTGGAGCTCGTCCGTCGCGGTCGGCCTGCCGGTGGCGTCGCCACCCAACCTGATCGCGATCGGGATGCTCGAGAACCTCGCGGACGTGCGCATCACCTTCTTCGAATGGGTGCTCGTCACGATGCCGCTCACGTTCGCGATGCTGGCGCTGGCGTGGCTGCTGTTGCGCTGGCGCTACGCGGCGACGACGTGGACGGCGGATGGTGTCCGATCCTACGTCCGTGGCGCCGCGCGCGAGGTCGGACCCTGGACCCCTGCCCAGCGGAACGTCGCGGCGGTGTTCGCGCTCGTCGCCCTCCTCTGGTTCCTCCCCGGTGTCGTGTCCGCAGTGGCCGGGCAGGAGGCCGCCAGCACAGCCTGGTTCGAGCGGCACCTGCCCGAGTCGGCCGTCGCTCTGCTGGGCGCCGTGCTGCTGTTCGTGCTGCCCACCAGCCTTCGGCGCGGAGCCTTCACGATCTCGTGGGAGGATGCCGCGCGCATCGACTGGGGCACGATCCTGCTGTTCGGGGGCGGGCTCGCGCTCGGACGCCTGTCCTTCGAGACCGGGCTCGCCGCCGCGCTGGGCGATGGCATCGTCGGCCTCGCCGGAGCGGACGACGTCTGGGCGCTGACCGCCGCGGCGATCGTGCTCGGCGTCCTGCTGTCGGAGCTGTCCTCCAACACCGCCTCCGCCAGCACCGTCATTCCGGTCATCATCGCCATTGCGGCAGCGGGCGACATCAGTCCGGTGCCGCCCGTGCTCGGGGCCGCGCTGGGGGCGAGCTTCGGATTCATGCTCCCGATCTCCACGCCCCCGAACGCCCTCGTGTACGGCTCAGGGCTGGTGCCGCTGCGCGAGATGATCCGCTCCGGATTCTGGCTCGACCTCAGTGGGGCCGTGCTGATCTGGGTCGGGCTGCGGGTGCTCTGCCCGCTCGTCGGCGTGATGTAGTCCCGCCGGGCGCGCCGGCGGAGCGTCGCTGTCACGAGCGCGCGGCTGGACGGGCAGCGTGACGTGGTCGACGTCTACTACGCGCCGCCCACGAGGCGCATCAGTCCGGCGCGGTCGATGATGCGGATCTCCTGGCGGGTCACCTCCACCAGCTCGTCGGAGTCCATGCGTCCCAGGGCCCGCTGCACCACGTCGGGTACCGTTCCCAGCCGCGCGGCGAGCTCCGTCAGCGTGAACCAGCGCGGCCGGAAGAACGTGTCGTCGACGGCCTCGTCCAGGAGTAGTTTCGCGAGCCGCTCCATCACCGAGCGCAGCGAGAGGTCCGCCACCAACTCGACAAGGTGGACCATGTGGACTGCCATGTTCTCGATCATGCGCTCCGCGAAGGCCGGGTGAGCGCGGAGCAGCCGCACGATCGCCTCCTGGGGGATGAGCCATATCCGCGTGGGCTCGAGCGCGATCGCCGTTGCCGGGCTGGGGCGGTGGGTGAACGCCGCCACGGCGTTCACCGGCTGCGGTGGAGCCAGGAAGGCCAGCGTGTGCTCCCGCCCCTGGCGGGAGCTCTTCACCACCTTCAGGTAGCCGGAGTTCAGGATCAGCAACCCCGGTGGTGCTTCGCCCTCCATGAAGACCACCTCGCCCGGCGCGTAATCGTGGGCTACCGCCACGGCTGCCAGCTCACGCAGGATCTCGGGCTGGAGATCCGCGAAGAGTGGGACCAGGGCCAGCTGCTCGGGCAGGCTATCGGCCGGGCGCGGAGGTTCCATCACTGCATGCTAGCCGCCGTTCTCGATCTCTCGGCAACGAACCGACAAAAGTCGGGGAAGCGCGCGCGTCCATCAGCCACACTCGTGACTGACGGAGGTCGTCATGTCGCGCGACTCGGGCACGTTGGAACGCTGGGGGAGGTTCGCCGTCCGCAGGCGGTGGTTCGTCCTCGCCGCGTGGCTACTGGCCGCGGTCGCGCTGGGCCTGGTCGCCCGCAGCTTCTCCCGAGGGACGGTGAACAGCCTGGACCTGCCGGGCGCTGAGTCGCAGCAGGCCATCGAGGTGCTCCAGCGGTCGCTCCCGACGCGCTCCGGCGACTATGCCGACGTCGTCATAGCGACGGCCGGCGGGATTGATGCTCCGGAGGTCAGGCTGGAGGTGGAGGCCCTCGCCCAGCAGCTGGCCGCGGTCCCCGGCGTCATTGCCGTTGCCTCGCCGTATGCGCCGCTCGGAGCCATCGTCTCCCCGGATCGGACGACGGCGATTGTCCGCGTGCAGTTTGACAGCTCCGCCGACGAGGTCTCCGACGCCGGCGCGGAGGCGCTGGAACGAGCCGTCGACGAGGCGCGCTCGGCAACGATGCAGTTGGAGCTGGGCGGTCCAGTGCCCGCAGCCCTCGAGCGAGAGGGACCGAACGAGTCGACGGTTCTGGGCGTCGCCGCCGCCATGCTCGTCCTCTACGTCCTGTTCCGTGCGGTCGTACCCGCCGCCCTGCCCATCGCGAGCGCCATGTCTGGCCTTGCCATGGGTTTCGCTGTGATCTTCGCGATGACCGCCGCCGTCGACCTGAGCAAGTTCGCGCCGAACATCGCCGCCATGCTGGGGCTGGGGGTCGGCATCGATTACGCCCTGTTCATCGTGGCGCGGTACCGCGAAGCGGTTCTCTCCGGCCGGAGCACCGAGGACGCAGCGGGCATCGCGATGACCACGGCGGGCCGTTCGGTCGCGTTCGCGGGCGGGGTGGTGATCACCTCCCTGCTGGGCCTCGGGCTCATGGGGATTCCATTCGTTGGCTGGATCGGTCTCGCCTCCGCGGCGATGGTGGGCGTCGCAGTGGTGGCTGCCCTCACGCTGCTGCCGGCGCTCCTCGGTGTGGCGGGCAGCCGGATCGTGCCCCGTCGCCAGCGGTCCGGCCTTGAGGTCGCGGGAGGCGATAGCGTCGATCACGAGTCGAGCAACTGGTACCGGCTCGGTCACGCCATTATGCGTCGGCCGTACGTCTTCTTCCTCCTGAGCACGCTGATCCTCGTGGCCCTGACGATCCCGCTGGTCGACATGCGGCTCGGTTCCGCCGATGCCGGCAACAACCCGCCTGCGTCCTCCACGCGGCGGGCGTACGACCTGGTCTCCCGTGCGTTCGGTCCCGGGATGAACGGCCCGCTCCAGCTGGTGCTCGAGGGCGCCGGCCCCGAAGAGACGGCCCGCGTCGTCGACGCCGTGGCCTCCACGCCGGGTGTCCAGTCGGCGAGCACGCCGCCCGGTGCCTCCTCCGCCGACGTGACGCTCATCTCCGTCGTGCCGTCCACCTCGCCGCAATCGGCGGAGACCGCGGACCTGGTCCATCGCCTCCGCGGCGACGTGCTCCCGGGCGCACTGGCCGGCACCGATGCCCGCGCGTACCTCGGCGGCGTGACGGCGCGATCGATCGACATCGCCGACCGCATCGGGGAGCGTCTGCCCCTCTTCTTCACGCTCGTGATCGGGATCAGCTTCCTGCTGCTGGTCGCCGTCTTCCGCTCGATCCTCATCCCGCTCAAGGCAGCGCTGATGAATCTGCTGTCGATCGGAGCGGCCTACGGCTTCGTCGTTGCCGTCTTCCAGTGGGGGTGGGGCGGCGCGCTCATCGGCGTCGACCAGCCCGGACCGATCGAGTCCTTCCTGCCGATGATGCTCTTTGCGGTGCTCTTCGGCCTGTCGATGGACTACGAGGTCTTCCTGGTGGGGCGCATTCGCGAGGAGTACCTCCAGTCACGCGACAACGCTCGGTCCGTAGCCCGCGGACTGGCGGCGACGGCGAGCGTGATCACGGCAGCAGCCGCGATCATGATCGCGGTCTTCCTGAGCTTTGTCCTGAACGACCAGCGCGTCGTGAAGGAGTTCGGACTCGGCCTCGCCATCGCCGTGCTGGTCGACGCCACCGTCGTCAGACTCCTGCTCGTCCCCGCCACGATGGAGCTCATGGGCGAGTGGAACTGGTGGCTGCCGCGCTTCCTCGAGCGGGTGGTGCCGCGGATCTCGCTGGAAGGTGTTGAGGCCGAGGGCCGCGGCTCTGCCCCGTTTCGGGCGTCGGCGGAAGAACGCGAAGGGAGTGTTGGATGAACCACACAGTCAGTACGAGCGACCGAGGACCGACCGCCATCCTGGCGGCGGCCTCAATCCTTGCCCTCCTCGTGGCGGGGATGTACGCCGCGATCGGGGCGGGAATGGTGTCCGACGACTTCGAGTCGCCGCCGGCCCCGGTCATGCTCATCGCTGCCGGCTGTTACCTCGCCGGGTCGGTGATCATCTGGCGCGCGAGCCGCCGCCTCCTGGTCGCCGGCGCGGTCGTGAACGCGATCGTGATGCTGCTCTTTGTCGCCTCCGCGGTGCGCGGCAACGCCACGGTTGACGCGTTCGCGCTCGGCGGAAAGGCGGCGCAACTGCTCCTCGAGGGGGCACTGTTGCTCCTAATCCGCGCCGCGACGGACCGAGCGAGTGCTCGCTGATCGGATCCGCAAGGGCGCCTGTCCCCTCCCGGGGCCGGGGGAGGGGGCGAACCCTCACGGTGTCCGCCCCCGCTGGGGTCAGGGGAGGTTGACCGAAGGCCGTCTGGATCGGTCAAGACCCGGACCGGGTGTGTGACTATCCTCCGCACCAGCGGCGGTCGCGTGTGGGGAGTCGGGCGTCGCTCGAGTCCATGCGCCCGACCTCGCGGGTATCGAGCCTGCGCTGGGCGGGGCCTGCCGCGGAAGGATCGTCAGATGGCGCAGGGATTGGCTCCCGGGGCCGTGTCGGGGACGCTGGCGCTGATCGGCGGAGGTGACTACGAAGCGTCGGAACAGGTCGACCACTTCCTGCTCGACCTTGCGGGCGGTCCGAGCACCCCGGTGGTCTTCCTCCCGACGGCACGTCCGTCACGACGCATGGGTGAGAAGTTCACGGAGTACTACCGGACGCTCGGAGCGCGAAACGTCCAGGTGGCGCCCGTCTTCGAGCGCGAGGATGCGAACGACGAGCAGAACGCTCGGCTCTTGCGAGAGGCCGGCCTGATCTTCATTGGTTGGGGCAGTGACCTCCGTGTGCAGGAGGTCATCGCCAACACGCCAGTGCAAGCGGCGATCGAGGACGCCTGGAGGAACGGCGCCGTGCTCGCCGGGACGAGCGCCGGGGCGCGCGCCGCGGGGGAATGGGTGGTCTCCCCGGCGAACGGACCGGTTGGGCTGCGCGGCGGGCTGGACTCGGGTCCGCGGCGGCCCTCGGACGGGCTCCCGCTGGACCAGAAGACGGTCCTGCAGATCTGGCCCGGGATGAACTGGCTCCCTGGATTCGGAATCGACGCGCATCTCGCCGAGTGGAACCGCTACGGGCACCTCCTCCTCATGGGGGCCCTGCGACCCGACGTAACGTGGATCGGGCTGGACGAGCGGACTGCCCTGATCGTCTACCCGGACGGCACCGCCGAGGTCGTGGGGCCCGCCAACGTGCTCGTGGCGCGGCGGTCACCGGCCGTGCAGGTGCGTCCGCCGGAGCCCGGGAAGGCTCTCGAGGCTCGTGGCCTCCACCTGGACGTGCTCTCGCATGGAAGCCGCACGACACTCGACGAGCTGCGCCGGCCCTTCGAGTAGGAGGGCCCGCGCGACAGGCCGTCCGAGACCCCTGAGGCCGCCGGGCTCCTCGGCCGTGCGGTGGCCTTCCCCGCTTCGTCAGGCGAGGATGGACATGCATGAGCAGGATCATCGCGCGCCGGAGGATGGCTGTTGAGCGCACTTCCTCGGGCGGCGGTGTCGAAGGGCGAGGCACCCAGCCAGCCTTCGCTCCGCCCGAGCTGCCAGGGGAAGAGTCATGAACCGACTCCCGACCGCCGAGGAGATGCCGGAACCGCTGGCCGGGCTGCTCCGTGACCACGAGCAGGCCGCACTCGTGATTGCTGAGGCCCGCGCGACATTCGATGGTGCGGCGCCCGACCGCCGAGGTAACGGTGGCGCCGCGCGAGTCGTCGAGACCGCACACCGCCTGCAGCGCTTCCTGGCTGAGGACCTCACGCTTCACATCGCAAAGGAGGAGGAGGTCCTCTTCCCCGCTCTGCGCGCCCTCGCGGACGACCCCGCCACGATGGACGACGCCATCACGCACATGGTCGCGCAGCACGATGAGATCCGCTCACGGCAGGACCTGATCGACCGGACGATGGCGGCGCTCGACGCGCATCACGACGAGATCGAGGTAGAGCGCGACGCGTATATCTCGGACGTCCGAGGGCTGACGGCGGCCGTCACGCCGGAGGTGCTGGCGGAGCTCCGCGAACGGTCGATGCGCCTGGAGCGGATCCTGCTGGGGCACTTCGCGGAAGAGGAGGAGGACCTCTTCGTGCCGGCTCGGATCCTCCTGACGTCCGTCCTCGATGAGCTCACCGCTCAGATGGAGGCGCTGGCGAGGACCGGACCGCCTGCATAGGCCGTGGAGTCAGATCCTCGCCATTCGAAGACCTTGCCGCCTGGCTGCGCGGTTTCGGCGCCCGCTTCGTCCCGCAGGAGGCCCGAGCGGCTACATCTGCGGGATGACCCCGCCGGTTACATCGCGAGGGTGATGCAGAGCGGGTCACGGCGGACGAAGATCGTCGGGGCGCGCCTTACGGGGCGCCATGCGTACGTCCAACCTCGGGGGTCTCGTGCGGTCACTGACACGCCAGGGTTCAAGGGTTGCCGTCGCGCGCTGGCTCCCGGGTATGGGCCGCGCCTCGCTGGCCGCCGCGGCGGATGCTGCCATCGCACTCGCGCTCCTGGCGGCCGCGCTCTTCGAGATCGTGACTACTAACGCCGGTGTGCTGGGGCGCCGCGAGCCCGACTGGTTCGCCTATACCCTCGCATTGGCGCTCACGCTTCCCCTGGCGGTCCGTCGGCGGTGGACCATCGGGGTCTTCGTGGTTGTCCTCGTGAGCGTCTCCGCCTACGAGTGGCGCGACTACGCCGGGGAGAACGTCAACTTCTTCGGGCCGGTGCTGGCGCTGTACACGGCTGCCGCGTATCGCCCGCACCGCTTCTCGCTCGGGACCGTGCTCCTGCTTCTCGGCGGTCTCGCCGCCGGCCTGATGACGGCGGAGTCCGGCGGCAACAGCGATGGTGCCGTCACGCTCCTCACCATCGTGCTCATCGTGGGCGGCGTGTGGCTACTGGGCGATGCGGCGCGCGACCGCCGGATCGCCGCGGAGCGGCTGGCTGCGCAGGCGGAGGAGTTGCGTGCCGCCCGCCTGAACCTCGCAGAGCAGGCGGTGAGCCAGGAGCGGCTACGCATCGCCCGCGAGCTGCACGACGTGGTCGCGCACCACATGAGCGTGATCGTCGTGCAGGCCGCCCTTGCGAAGGATCGGCTCCAGTCCGACCCAGGAGCCGCCCGCCACGCCATCGAGGAGGTCGAGTCGGTCGGGCGCGGCGCCCTGCGCGAGATGCGCCAGATCCTGGGCGTGCTACGGCAGGCCGGAGAGGAGCAGGGCGCACTGGAGCCGGCGCCCGGCCTCGGCGACCTGGAGCGTCTCTGCGCCGGAGCTCGCGACGGCGGCATAGCCGTGGACGTCGCCGTGGAAGGCGAACCCGGCAGGGTCGCCCCGGCCGTGGAGATCGCCGCCTACCGGATCATCCAGGAGTCGCTCACGAACGTGGTGAAGCACGCCCCCGGCGCGCAGGCGCGGGTGCGCGTGCGACACGAGCCGGCGTCCCTCTCCGTGGAGGTCTCGGACGATGGCGCTCGGGGGGCAGCGCCGGACGGACGGCACGGACCAGCCGGCGGGTGGCCAGGGCATCCGTGGCATGCGCGAGCGGGTGGCCCTCCTCGGCGGCTCGTTCGAGGCCGGCCCGCTCCCGGGCGGTGGATTCCGGGTGCGAGTCTCGCTGCCCCTGGAGGTGCCGCTGTGATCCGGGTGCTGATCGTGGACGACCAGGACCTGATCCGCGAGGGCTTCCGCGGCCTCATTGACTTCGAGCCCGACCTGGAGGTCGTCGGGGTGGCGCGTGACGGGGTGGAGGGCGTCCGGCTGGCGTCCGAACTCCATCCGGACGTGGTGTTGATGGACATCCGGATGCCGGCGATGGACGGCCTGGAGGCGACGCGGCGCATCCGCGGCAACCCGTCCCTGTCGGACACGCGGGTGTTGATGCTGACCACCTTCAGCCTGGACGAGTACGTGTTCGGGGCGCTGCGCGCGGGGGCCAGCGGCTTCCTGCTCAAGGACGTGCCCGTGGACGACCTGCGCAGCGCGATCCGCGTCGTCGCGGCCGGCGAGGGCCTGCTGGCGCCCTCGGTCACGCGCTCGCTGATCGAGGCGTTCGTGCGCACGCCGGAGGCCGCGCCGCCCGCAGCGGCGGCCGCGGCGTTCCCGGACCTCACCGCCCGCGAACTGGAGATCACGCGTCTCGTGGCAAGCGGCCTGTCGAACGGCGAGATCGCGGAGCGGCTCGTCCTGAGCCATGCGACGGTGAAGACCCACATCAGCCGCATCCTTGCGAAGCTCGAGCTGCGTGACCGCGTCCAGCTGGTGATCGCGGCGTTCGAGTCCGGCCTCGTGCAGCCGCATTCGTCCTCGCACTAGCACGAGCGCCTGGCGCGCCCCTCCGGATCCCGTACACCTCGCGGACGAAATGCCCCGCCGGCTCATCCTCCAGACGCAGGGCGAAATGCCTCCCCCGGGCGGACGCGGCCCGCCTCCCTGGTCCCGATGCTCCCCTCGCGACCGGTCCTCAACGCTTCCGGCCGCGTATGCCCGCACGGGCGAGGAGGTCATGATGGGACGGTTTGCATCAACGCAACGAGTGGCGGGTGTGGCGGCGCGGCACCCATGGCTGACGATCCTGCTCTGGGTCGTGATCCTTGGAGCTGCCGTGTTCTCCGCGGTCAGCCTGGGGGACGTGCTCAGCGACGACGGTGGAAGCGGCGGCTCGTCGGAGGCGGCCCGCGCGCAGCGCATCATCGAGGAGCGCCTGCGGGCCGACGAACCACCCCAGGAGTTCATCGTCGTGGAAGCGAGCGACGAGGTCGGGCGTGAAGACCTCGACCGGCTGGTCGAGTCGCTCACGGCCAGGCTGCGATCCCTTGACGAGGTCGTCGCGGTCGCGAGCCACCTGGACACCGATGCCGGCTTGCTGACGGCCGACGGGCGCATCGCGCTGGTCCAGGTCACGCTCGCGGGTGACGAGGCGGATGCGACCGAGGCGGCGGTGCCGGTCGTGGAGGCCGTCGCGGCGGCGGACGATACCGAGGGGTTCCACGTCACCGTGGTGGGTGTTGGGAGCATCAACGGCGAGTTCGAAGAACTCGCGAAGGAAACCCTCGAGCGGGGCGAGTTGATCGGCGTCGGCGTGGGGCTGGTGATCCTCCTGCTCGTCTTCGGCGCGGCCGTGGCCGCGGGCCTGCCGCTGCTGCTGGGGGTAGCGTCGATCGTCGTGGCGCTGGGCGCGACGGCGGTGGTCGGGCGGGCGATCGAGATGTCGTCCTTCGTGACGAACATCATCACGATGATCGGCCTGGCGGTCGGGATCGACTACACGCTCTTCATCGTGCAGCGCTTCCGCGAGGAGCGCGCGCACGGCCTGGAGCGGCTGGAGGCGATCCAGCGCGCCGCCGGCACGGCCACGCGCGCGGTGGTCTTCTCCGGCGTCGCGGTGGTCATCGCACTCAGCGGCCTGTTGATCCTGCCGGACTCCACGCTGCGCGCCTTCGGCGTGGGCGCGATCCTCTCGGTCGTCGTGGCGGTCGCGGCGGCGCTCACCCTGCTGCCGGCGGTGCTCGGGCTGCTGGGGGACCGCGTGAACCGGTTCTCGCTGCCGCTCGTCGGTCGTCGCGGGTCGTCGGAGCGTGGCGAGGGCTTCTGGGGCCGCGTGACCCGAGTGGTCACCGCCCGCCCGCTGGTGAGCGTGGTGGTCGCGGGTGGCGTGCTGGTGGGTGCGTCGACCCTCTTCGCGAACATCCAGCTCGGCACGAACGGCGTGTCGTCGCTCCCCGCTGACAGCGGCGGCCGGCACGCGTTCGAGGTGATCAACGAGCACTTCACGGACGGCGTCCTCGCCTCCGACGTGGTGATCGACGCGGCCGACGTCAGCGCGCCGGCTGTGGCCGCCGGCGTCGACCGGCTGGTGGCGCTTCTCGCCGCCGACACGTTCTATGGCGACACTGCGTACGAGGCGAACGCGTCAGGCGACGTCGCCGTCCTCCGCGTGGCGATGCGGGGCGACTTCGCGAGCGCCGAGGCGCGCGATGCGCTGGAGCGGCTGCGTGGCGACTACATCCCGCGCGCGTTCGCGGGTGTCGAAGCGGACGTCCTGGTGACGGGCGATGCGGCGTGGGTGGTGGACTCGGTCGCGGAGACGTGGCACTACATGCCCATCGTCATGGCCTTCGTGCTCGGCCTGTCGTTCGTGCTGCTGGCGGTCGTGTTCCGCTCGGTAGTGGTGCCGCTGAAGGCGGTGGCCATGAACCTGCTGTCTGTGGGCGCGGCGTACGGGCTGCTCGTGCTGGTCTTCCAGGAGGGCGTGGGCGCGGACCTGTTCGGGTTCCACCAGACCCCGGTGATCGAATCCTGGCTGCCGCTGTTCCTGTTCAGCATCCTGTTCGGCCTCTCGATGGACTACCACGTCTTCCTGCTGAGCCGGATCAAGGAGCGCTACGACGAGGTCCGCGACAACTCCGCCGCGGTCGAGTACGGCCTTCGTTCCACGGGGTCCATCATCACCGGCGCCGCGCTGATCATGGTGGCGGTCTTCGGTGGCTTCGCCCTGGGCGATCTGGCGATGTTCGAGCAGATGGGCTTCGGCCTGGCGGTGGCGATCATCGTGGATGCCACGATCGTCCGCTCGGTGCTCGTTCCCGCGAGCATGGAGCTACTGGGCGACTGGAACTGGTACTTCCCGCGCTGGCTCGAGTGGCTGCCGCGCATCGACATCGAGGGCTCGCGAGCCGAGGCTCAGCCGGGGCGGGAGCCCGCGCCCCTCGTGGCACAGCCGATCCCGCAGCACCCAGCCCGCTAGCAGCTGCGCTCGCTGGCACCTGGAAGCCCCCGTCCGACGGGGGCTTCCAGGTACCCGGGCTCGAGCCGGCGCGCTCGGATCGAGGAGCTGTCGCGCGCCTCGATTACCGCTGCTGTCGTCGCCTGGTGCCGGGGGAGGGGGTCGAACCCTCACGGTGTTGCCACCCGCGGGGTTTAAGCCCGCTGCGTCTGCCATTTCGCCACCCCGGCAGGGTCAGGACGAGGCGGGGCGTCGAGGGCGTCCCGCTGCCCGATTCTAGCCTCCGCCGACCGTAGATCCGGGCGCGGATACACTCGGGCCGATGCTGTTCAAGACCATCACGCACGAGCCGATCCGGCGCGGCGACATCACCCTGACGATCCGCCGCTGGCGCGCCCCGCAGGCGAAGGTGGGCGGGCAGTACCGCCTCCACACAGGCGGCGCGGTCGAGGTGACGTCGCTCGAGGTCATCGACGACGCCGACCTCTCGGAGGCCGACGCGAAGGCGGCCGGCTTCCGCTCGCTCGCGATGCTCGGGCGCTGGCTCGCCAAGCAGGAGGGCGACCTCTACCGCATCGGGCTGCGCTACATCGGCGAGCTGCCGGACCCGCGCGCGGAGCTGGCGGAGGACGATGACCTCTCGCCGGACGACGTGCGCGAGATCCGCGATCGCCTCGATCGGATGGACGGTGACCACCCCTGGACACGCGACGTCCTCTGGCTGATCGAGGACAACGAGGGCGTGCGCGCCGCCGACCTCGCTCCCGCGGTGAGCATGGAGACGCAACGCTTCAAGACCAACGTGCGCCGGCTGAAGTCGCTCGGGCTCACGCAGAGTCTCGGCGTCGGGTACCGGATCAGTCCTCGCGGAACGGCGTTCCTCGAGGCCGAGGGGTCGGTCGGCTAGTGCCGACCGACCGACGCGTGGAGCGGATGCGCGAGGTGGCCGCGCGCCGCCAGCTCGACCTCCAGGTGGTCATCGACCACGTCCATGACCCGCACAACGCCTCGGCGATCCTGCGCACCTCGGACGGCTTCGGGCTGCAGACCATCGACCTGCTCTACGAGCAGAAGGAGTTTCCTGAGATCTCGAACCCGGTGGCCGCCTACACGAAGCGCTGGATGACCATCCGCCAGTTCAGCGACGCCCGGACGCTCGTCGACTTACTGCACGCCGAGGGCTTACGCGTCCTCGCGACGAACCTCGCCCCGGGGACGGTGGACTACCGCGAGGTCGACTGGACGCAGCCGCACGCCGTGGTGTTCGGGAACGAGCATCGCGGCTGCACCGAGGAAGTCATCGCGCTTGCGGACGCGAACATCGCCATTCCGATGGTTGGCTTCGCGCAGTCGTTCAACGTCTCAGTCTCGGCCGGCATCATCCTCAGCGAAGCGTTCCGCCAGCGCTCGGCGGCGGGCATGTACCGGGACGCCCTCGAGGAGATGGACGAGGCACATCGCGCCCTCTGGGACGAGTGGACGCAGCGTGAGATCCGTCGCGAGCTGCGGCAGGATCGCTAGCGACCCCTCCGCGCAGTACCCCCGCCTCAGCTACAGCCCAGCGCGTCCCACGTCGCACGCACGAGGTCGGCGCAGAGGGCGTCGCTGACCGCGTGGCCGGCGGAGCCGTCCGGCATCGTCACGGGCACCTCGGCGCTGAAGTACGTGAAGATGAAGCGCGGTTCGCCCGAGGCGTACACGACGCCGACGTCGTTGAGGTAGCCGCCGAGCGAGCCGGTCTTGTTGGCGACCTTCGTCTTCTCCGGGAGCCGCGGTGGGATGCGGTTTCGCAGCCGCTGCTTGCTCATCACGTCGAGCGCCATCGCGCACAGCTCCGAGGTCACACCAAGCCGCGCCGCGGCCGCCTCATCGCGCGCGCCGTCGACGATCGCGCGGAGGAGTAGGCGCTGGTCCTCGGGTGTGGTGTCATTCGAGACGCCCGGGCCGTGGTCGCGAGGGAGGGAATAGTCGGGCGTCCCGCGCCGGTGAGCGGTGCCGGTCATGCCGAGGGCATCACAGTACGCCTGCACCCGGTCGAGGCCGACGAGGTTGGTGATGTGCCGCGTCGACACGTTGTCCGACACGATGATCATCATCAGGATCACGTCGCGGATCGGTAGCTCGAGGCCGGGCGAGAACCACTGGAAGCAGCCCGAGGTCGTGTCGAGCGAAGTGTCGACCGCCACGCGCTCGTCGAGGTCGATTCGCCCGTCGTGCACATCGGCGAGGGCGCGCATGAGGATCGCGACCTTCCGCGTGCTCGCCGAGGGCGTCACCACGTCGCCGTGGCGCGCCGCTCGCCAGCCGCTCGCGAGATCCTCGACGGCCCAGCCGACGTGGAAGGGCGCCGCGTCGCTCATCTCGTTCAGCCGCTGCTCGAGCTCCTGCATCGTCGCCTCCTCAGCTCCTCGGGGCGGGCGGAGGATAGCCCGGGAGAAGACCGAACCGGGCAAAGCTGCCGGTTCCGGGGACGAACGTCCCGGATGGACCGGTTCGCGCGACCTCCTCGGCCGGGTCTTCCCCGGGGGCATGCTGTCCTCGGGCGGCGCGGGATCGGCCGGACTGCTGGGAGGATTGAGGATGTTCATCAAGGTTGCCGTCGTCGCGCTCTTCGCAGCCGGCGTGGGGTACGCCTGGTTCAACGGGTGGCTGAGCCGTCGGGACGACCGCTACGAGCGGGAGCACGGAGGGCTGGCGACTGGCTGAGCAGGGGGCTGTGACGATGGAACAGGACCGCGGCTGGGTCGAGGTGCTCGACCCAGCGACGGGTGGAGAGGTGGCCCGCGCGCACCTCGTGATCGACCGACGCGTGCGCGGCGACGAGAGCTGGGAGGGGACCCTGCGATCCGCGCCGGCCGTGGCGCCCGCTCAGCAGCCAGGGCGCTATGTCCACCGGTTCGAGTCAGGGGCGGAATCTGTTGCGTGGAGGTCGTCGGCAACGCAGACAGGCTCAGAGTGAAGGGCGGGGCTCTGCCCGCGGTCCGCGCGGAGCTACACAACGCTGACTGAGGCGGTATGCGGCCCCCACCCGGCAATGACAGGCGTGATAGAGTCGCGCCGTCGTCCGGGCCGCGACCGCGCGCCCGATCCATCGCTGCGTGGGCGCCCCACCTCGCTCCGGTGAGGTGGGCGCGGCCCCTGAGTGGGAGGAAGGCGTCGTGGACTGGAGTGATTCGAGCGAGCAGGCGCAGTTCCGAGCGCAGGTCCGGGAGGTGATCGAGACCCGGCTTCCGGAGCGCTATCGCGGAGCCGGCGGTGAGGGTGAGGGGGCCGGCTCCTGGCAGGCCGACCGCATCTCCAAGGACCCTGCGGCGAAGGCCGCAGCGAACGAATGGGCGCAGGCGCTGGCGGAGCGCGGATGGATCGCGCCCCACTGGCCGAAGGAGTACGGCGGCGCCGGGCTCACCCCCATGGAGCAGTTCATCTTCAAGCAGGAGATGGCGCAGGCACAGGCGCCGTCGGTGGGTGGCATGGGCGTCTCGCTCCTCGGGCCGACGCTTATCGTCCACGGCACCGAGGAGCAGCGCGCCGAGCATCTGCCCAAGATCCTCTCGGGCGAGGTCGCCTGGGCGGAGGGCTATTCCGAGCCGGGCGCGGGCTCAGACCTCGCCTCGCTCCAGACGCGCGCGATCCGAGATGGCGACGAGTACGTCATCAACGGCCAGAAGATCTGGACGTCCGGCGCGCACACCGCGGACTGGCTGTTCGCCCTCGTGCGCACAGACCCGGAGGCGCCGAAGCACCGGGGCATCTCGTTCCTCATGATGGACATCAAGACGCCCGGCCTGAACATCCGGCCGCTGATCAACATGGCCTGGCAGCACGGCTTCAACGAGACGTTCTTCGAGGACGTGCGCGTGCCGGTGAAGAACCTCGTCGGTGACGAGAACCGCGGGTGGTATGTCGGAGCGTCGTTGCTCGACTTCGAGCGCTCGAACATCGCCGGCGCGATCGAGAACCGGCGGCTCATCTCGGACCTGATCGACCACGCGAAGAGCGCCGACGGGCGCGGGCACTCGCGGCTCGCGGAGAGCGTTGGCCTGCGCCACGAAGTCGCCGAGGCGTACGTGCAGACCGAGGTGCTCTTCAACTTCTCGTTCCGGGTGATATCGATGCAGAATCGCGGCCTGATCCCGAACTACGAGGCCTCCACCAGCAAGCTCTTCAACTCGGAGCTCGTGCAGAAGGTGGCCCGGCTGGGGACGCGCGTCTTCGGCCTGTACGGGACGCTTTGGTCGAAGGACGAACCGCTGTCGCCGATGGGCGCGCAGTTCACTCGGCTCTACGTCACCTCGATCCCGAGGACGATCGCGGCGGGTTCCTCCGAGATTCAGCGCAACATCATCGCGACGCGCGGCCTGGGCCTACCTCGAGGCTAGCGTCCCGCCTGAGGGTGACACGCACGAGGGGCTCCACGGAGCCCCTCGTCTGTTCTGTCGGATCGGGTGTGCCGGGTCGGGCGGGAAGGTGGAGGCCCCGACGGGAATCGAACCCGTGATAAAGGTTTTGCAGACCTCTGCCTTACCACTTGGCTACAGGGCCACCGCGGCCCTCACTGCAGCGTGAGGGCGGACCGGCTGGGATCGAACATCGGAATGGTGCCCAGGATGAGACTTGAACTCATACGCCCGTAAGGGCACTGCCCCCTCAAGACAGCGCGTCTGCCAATTCCGCCACCTGGGCAGGTGTCCGATCCGTGGCAGGAGTGGAGGGACTCGAACCCCCGACCGGCGGTTTTGGAGACCGCTGCTCTACCAACTGAGCTACACTCCTAAGAGGCCGGACGACCAGTGTACCAGCGGGTTTCCGTCTGTGAAAACCGTGACGTACGAGGTTCCGTGAGCCCCTCAGACCTCTCTTGTAGGGCTTCCGGGCCCTAGCCGCACGAGCGCTGCGCGCACGCGGTCCGGGAAGTCCGAACACACCGCATCCACGTCCGCCTCGATCACCCGCTCGATGTCCTCGGGCGAGTCGGGTGTCCAGCAGTAGACGGACAGGCCTCGGCGCCTCGCCTGATCGACACGTCTTGCGTCCAGTCCCCGGTGGTTCCACGAGACGGCTGCGAAACCAGCATCGACGGCGATCTCGATGGGCGTCTCCGGGTAGCCGAGGCGTTCGAGGGCGCCGGATGTGTTGTTCAGGGCAACCGGGACCTCGGGTAGCACCCGACGGCACGCCTCGCCCACACCCGGGTCGAACGTCCAGATCCACGTCCAGGGGGCGGCCTCGAATCGTCGCACCTCGGCTGCGACCAGCTCGTGGATCTCCGGCTGCTTGACTTCGACGATCACGATCGCGCGCCCCGCTACTCGTTCGAACACCTCGGCGAGCGCTGGCACGTGCTGACCGCCGACGCCGTGTGAGGCGTGCAGCTCGACCTTCCGCAGCTCGTCGAACCCCAGGTCGGTCACCGCTCGTGGATCCCCGGCAACACGCTCCAGCTTCTCGTCGTGCAGGAGCACCACGACGCCGTCTGCCGTTGCCCGCACGTCGAGCTCGATCCCATCGACGCCCGTGTCGAGGGCGGCGTCGATCCCCGCGAGGGTGTTCTCCGGCATCGTCCCTGCCTGGGTGCGGTGGGAGATCACGAGCGGGCGCCGGGCCACGGGCTACATCCTCCCGATGACGAACCCCGGCGCCAGCCGGAGCGGGATGCTGAGCCAGCGCAGGATTCCCGGCGACCAGCACACGGTGCTTCGGCCCTCCAGTGCCTCGGCCACGTCGTGGGCGACGCGCGGGGGCGTGGTGCCGAGGAGCCGGCCGCGCATGCCGCGGGTCATCTTGCTCTCGACGAAGCCGGGGCGGACGACGAGCACCCGGACGCCTCGATGCTTCACGGATGTGGCGAGGCCGCGCGCGAAGAAGTCGACGCCGGCCTTGGTCGCCCCGTAGACGTAGTTCGATGGCCGCGGGCGGACCGCGGCGATAGAGCTGAGGACGATGATCGCGCCGGGGCGGGTCTGGCGAGCGAGGGCCCTCGCCGCGGACAGCGAGGCCGAGACGGCGCCGGCGAAGTTCGTGATCGCGGCGCCCCCGGCCAGCGCCGGGTTCGCCTCATAGGACATGGTGTCGCCGAGGATGCCGAAGGCCACGACGACGGCCTGGGTCTCGCCGGCAAGCGTGAACGCTTCTTCGATCGCGCCAACGTGCGCGTCCGGGAACCGAGCGTCGAACGGCACCGTCTCGATGCGGACGCCAATGCCCGCCTCGAGCGCCTGTTCGCGCATCTGTTCGCGATTGCGGCCGGCGAGCACGACCGTCTCGGCGCCACGAGCGACGAGCTCGGCGGCGATCGCGATGCCGATGTCGGAGCCACCGCCGAGGACGATCACGGCGCGCGTGTCCGGCTCCGCGGCCGCATGCGTTTCGCTGCGTTCCGTCCGGGAGACGTCAGCGGCGGAGGCTGATTCGCGGTCGCGCCCCACGAGGCGCGTTCCCATAATGCGTAGAAGGACCAGCTGCGACCGCACCCGTCGAGCGAGAGTGGGGAGCATGACTGAAGAGCTTTCAACTGGCGGAGCCGGCATCGCGCCACCCGCGATGCGCTCCGTGCCGTGCAACCTCTGCGGCGCGAACGATGTTCGCACGATCCGAGAGTCCACGGGAGAAGGCCGCATCGTGCAGTGCCGCCGCTGCGGGCTCGCGTACGTTAGTCCGCGCCTCGCGCACGATCCGCGCTTCCAGTATGAGAGCGATGAGTACCACGAGAAGTCGCAGCTCGCGACGGGACGTCCGGGCTACACCTCGTACTCCAGCGACTCCCCCGTCCTCTACCCGTACTTCGGCCGCGTCGCGCAGGAGATCGCGAAGATCAAACCGGGTGCACGACTCCTCGAGGTCGGCGCGGCGAGCGGCTTCTTCCTGGACCAGGCACGGCGCGCCGGGATGCGGCCCGAGGGCATCGAGCCGTCGAAGGCGTGCCAGCGCATCATCCGCGACGAGCTCCGTCTGCCCGTCGTTGCCGGTTCGCTGGAGGAGGCCGCGGTCGACCCCGGCACCTACGACGTGATCGCGCTCTTCCAGACCATCGAGCATCTCGACGACCCGCGCGGTGGGCTCCTGCGCATGGCGCGCTGGCTGAAGCCCGGCGGGCTCATGGTGGTCACCACGCCGAACCGCGGCGCATGGTTCGGGCGCTTGATGGGCAAGCGCTGGTTTGAGTACAAGCCGCGCGAGCACCTCTACTACTTCGACGCCACCACGATCGCGAAGATGCTCGAAGCGGTCGGGTTCGACCGGATCGTTGTCCGTCGCGACCCGAACCGGTACCCGATCTCGTTCATCTTCGAGCGCCTGCGTCGCTATTACCCGCCGCTGCGCCCGCTCGTCCGGCTGGTCGAGAAGCTCACACCGGCACGCGTGAAAGAGTGCTCGATTCCGCTGCACTACGGCTCGATGAAGGTCATGGCGTACCGCGCCGGGATCACCCAGTGACCATGCGCGCCGGCGTCAGTGCCGCCCAGCTTGTCGAGGAGCGCGGCGTCACCCTGCTCTCGCTCGACCTGGACGACACGCTCCTCGACTCGGACGGCGTCGCCGAGATGCGCGTCCGGGCTGCCCTCGAGGTTGCCCGCCGGCTCGTACCGGACCTCGACCCGGTGCGCGCCGAGCTGGCTCTGAGCGAAGGCGTGCACGCCAACCCGGTCGTGGTCGGCCGGATGCCGGCGTTCCTCGCCACGCTGGGGGTCGACCCGAAGAGCGAGGCAGGACAGGCGATCCGGGCGGAATACAACCGCGTGCTCATCGACGCGCTCGACTGGATCGAGGGCGCGCGGGACGCCCTCCTGCGCCTCCGCGAGCGCTTCACGCTGGCGATCGTGACCAACGGACCGCCGGAGATGCAGTGGCCGAAGGTGCACAAGTTCGGCATCGAGTCGCTCGTCGACTACATCGTGGTCTCCGGCGACGTGGGACACCACAAGCCGGATCCCGCGATCTTCGAGCACCTGCTGCGCCAGGCACGGGTCGAGGCGTCAGCCGCGGCGCACGTCGGGGACTCGATCCACTCGGACATCGCCGGCGCGCGTGCCGCGAAGCTGACCGCGATCTGGTACCCGCCGAAGAAGCGCGAGCCAGACGAGGTCGGCGAGCACCAGCCGGATGCGATCATCGACCGGCTCGATGACCTCCTGGCGGGCTGACCCTCGTCAGCCCTCGAGCAGTGGCGCGAGGGCGGCCAGGACGGCCTCCCGCTGGTCGGGCAGCGCGAGGGCGCTTGCCACGCTGGCCTGCAGGTACCCCACCGGGTGTCCCGAGTCGTAGAACGGCCCGTCGTACGGCACGGCGTGAAACGGCTCCTGCTGCGCCAGTAGCACCATCGCGTCCGTGAGGTTCACCTCGCCCCTCACGGTCTTGCCAGTGCGCTGGACCTCCTCGATGCACTCGAAGATCGCGGGCGTCAGCACGTAGCGGCCGTTGATGCCGTGGCCACTCGGCTCCGTGTACGCGCGTCCGGGCTTCTCGAGGATGTCGCGCATGCGGAGCAGGCCGCCCCCGGCGGCGTCGCCGGTCACGATGCCCCACCCGTCGTAGTACTCGGGCCCGACGGTCGTCGTGGAGATCGCGCTGCCGCCGTGCTTCGCGACGACGTCGCCGAGGCTTCGCCCGGGCGGCGTGCCGGTGAAGATCATGTCGGGCAGCATCAGCAGGAACCGGCTGTCCACGCCAGCATCGCGCGCGTAGAGCGTGGCGTTGCCGGTGCCCTTCGCCACCGGCTGCCGCACCCAGCGGATCTCGCAGCGGTCGAGGATCGTCTTCAGTCCGTCGAGGCGAGCGTCGCCGGCTTCCTCCTCGTCGAGCGGCGCGAAGTACGTCTCGAGGAACGGCTCGGAACGGTCCGACGTGACCACGGTGATCCGCGTGACGCCGCAGGCGAGGGCCTCTTCGATCGCCGAGTGGATGAGTGGTCGGTCAAAGTTGGGGAGGAACTCCTTCGGGACCGCCCTGGTCGAAGGCCGCATGCGGGTTCCCCGCCCGGCGGCGATGATCACGGCGTCCTCGAATGGGGCGGTCGGCATCAGGGCGGCCTCTGATCTCTACGTAGCCTTTACTGGCTTACGGTGGGCATTCTGACGGCTCACTGCCTATCGTACTGGTGAGGTGGATCGCGACGGTTTTGTCGCATCCTGGGAGCGGCTCGATGATCATTACCCGTGCGCCAGTTCGCATCGGGATCGGCGGCGGCGGGAGCGACCTCCCGGCGTTTTATCGCCAGTACGGTGGACGCGTCGTCAATGCGACCGTCAACCGCTATGTCTACGTCGTTCTCTCATCGAACCGTCGAGGATCCGTTCAGCTCACGTCTTCAGACTTCTCGGCGTTCCTCAATTTCGAAGCAGGGGCCGATCTGGCGAACCCCGACGACGCCCTCGCCCTCGTGCGCGCGGCCCTGGCCGACTTCGGGCTCTCCGAGGGGATCGACGTGTTCACGGCGTCGGAGACACCCCCGGGCACCGGGCTCGGATCGTCGAGCGCGACCGCCGTCGCGCTCGTGAAGGCGCTCTCGACGTACCTCGGCGAGCATCCGACCGACCTCCAGATCGCGGAGCGCGCATGCCACCTCGAGCTGGAGCGCCTCCAGGCACCGATCGGGAAGCAGGACCAGTACGCGGCCGCCTTCGGAGGGTTCAACACCTTCGAGTTCGGGCCGGACGGGGCCGTCCAGGTGCGCCCCCTCGCCATCGACGCTGCCGTCGTCGAGGCACTGGAGCGGCGGCTGCAGCTCTACTTCACCGGGATGCAGCGCGAGGCGAACCGCATCCTCCAGACGCAGTCCGAGAACATCGCCGCCCGCCGCACCGAGGGTGCGCCCACGGACCTGCTGACCTTCGCGACGCAGACGGAGAGCGCGCTCCTGGCGGGCAACCTCGATGAACTGGGCGAGCTGCTCCGCGTCGGGTGGGAGCGGAAGCGCGGTATGGCCGCCGGCGTCTCCACGGACCGCATCGACCAGTGGGTCTCCACGGCCCTCGCGAGTGGCGCCCTGGGCGCGAAGCTCACCGGGGCGGGGGGCGGCGGCTACCTGCTCGCGATGGCGGCCGAGGGCCACGAAGAGCGCCTGCGCCAGGCGATGCAGGGCGCCGGCCTTCGTCCCCTGGACTACCGCTTTGACTGGTCCGGCGCGCGCGTGCTGATGAACAGTGAGCACCGAGCGGCGGCGGTCGTCTAATGCGCTCGCTCGTCGCTGTCCTCGGCCACCGCTGGTTTGGGGCGTCGCGTGATGCGGCGTTCGTCGCCGCCGTGACCACATCGGTCCTCGCCATGTCGGACGGCTACCCGGCCCTGGAGGTCCCGGCGCTCACGCTGATCAACGTGCTCGTCGTCCTCGCGTGCGGAGTCTCCACGGACCTCTACGACACCTCGCATCCACGCGTCGTCGCGCCACCGCTCCAGCGGATGGTCCGCACGCTGGTCGGGGTGCTGCTCACGTACCTCACGGTGCATTTCGTCACGGACGGCACGCCGGAGCGACGGACAATCGTCTACCTCTCGGGCTCCGCGGTCGCGGCGTTCACGGTTGGCTACCTCCTGCGGGCAGCGGCGCTGGTCTGGTTCCAGCGGCGGGGCCTGCTGCGGGAGCGCCTGCTGATCGTCGGCGGCGACGAGCAGGCGCTGATGGTCGCGAACCAGATCTCCCACGAGCGGCGGCTCGCCCTGGAGGCGGTTGGCGTGCTCGACGAGTTCTCGCCGAGATCGTCCTTGCTCGGGACGGTTCCCGTGCTGGGCGATCCCCTGGAGCTCGACGCCATCCTCGAGCGCACGCGGGCGACGGCCGTCATCGTCGTCGCGAACGCGATCTCTTGGGAGGCGAATGAGTATGTCATGCAGGTAGCCGCCGACCGCCCGTCGCTGCGTGTGTTCATGGTCGCCGGCGTCTCTGACCTCCTGTCCTCCGAGGTACTTGCTGCCCGAGACGGGCTGCCGCCGCTCGTGCGACTCCGCCCGGCGCAGCTCAAGCGCAGCGACGCAATCGTGAAGCGTGCCATCGACGTGAGCGTGGGCCTGGCGCTGGTCCCGCTGCTGTTCCTCGTGCTCGCCGTCGCGCGGGTGACCTCGCGTGGCCCGCTGACACGCACGCGACAGGTGCTGGGACGCGGCGGCGAGGTGGTCTCGATGCGACTGCTGGCGTACGGTCCGCCGGGTTCGCTGCGTGCCCGCCTGGCGGGAGGCCGCGCCGGGAAGCTCCCGGCGCTGCCAGCGGTGCTTCGCGGGCGCCTCAGCCTCGTCGGTCCCCGGCCGCTGCCGGCTACCGTCCCGGTCGAGGCCGTCCCGTGGCGTCGCCGCCTGCTGCTCATGGCCCCGGGCCTGACCGGCCCCTGGGACCGCGCCGGCTCACCGTCGGATGGCCTCCTCGACGACCTCACCTACATCCGCACGTACACGCCCTGGTCGGATATCCGCCTGCTGATCGCGTCAGTCGGGCGGCTGATGACGCGCCAGCGTGCCGTGCCGGCGGTGCGCGAGGTGACGAGCGCGGCCGGCGCAGGCCACACAGCCATCGACACGGCGCTCGAGCCGCCGCCCCCGAACTAGCCTGGCCGTCGCGGAGCCGTCAGAGAGGAACAGCGATGCGGGTCGAGGACTTCGTCGAGGGTGCGCGAGTCGGCGTGGACGCGGTGGACGTCGGCGCGACCCGCGCGGTCGCGCAGCTGCTTGCTGGCGCGGCCGAGCGAGACGCCCGGGTGTTCATCATCGGTAACGGCGGCTCCGCGGCGATGGCCAGCCACTTCCACAACGACCTGATCAAGGGCGCTGCCGTAGCGGGCAAGCGGCCGATCCGCGCGGCGTGTCTCATGGACAACGTCCCGCTGCTGACCGCGTGGTCCAACGACGACGCGTGGGACGTCGCGCTCGTCCGGGAACTCGAGGCCCTCGCGACGCCGGGGGACGTCCTCGTCGCGATCAGCACGAGCGGGAGGTCACCGAACCTCGTCAACGCCGCGCGCTGGGCCGCCGAGCACGAGCTCAGCGTCGTCTCGATGACGTGTCGAGGCTCCAACCCGCTTGGTGAGCTCTCTGACCACTGGTTGCCCGTCGAGACGGACAGCGTGCCGCTCGCGGAGGCGCTGTTCGACCTCCTCTGCCACGCGATTGCATGGGAGGCGAAGGCGATCCGCGAGGGCGAGCCTCCCCGCTAGGCCAGCACGAGCACGGGACGACGCAGACCTGCGGCCGTCCCGGATGCCGCCGCGGGTGCCCGTGTCGGACGATTCGTGGTCACTGCAGCGGGTCGACTTTCCGCTTGTAGATCCGTTCGACGAAGGTCGGGTTCGTCAGCGACACGCGGCCCACTTCCTCGAAGTCTCGTTCCAGGAGGACGGGCGAGATCAGGTCGTCGAGCTTCCCCTGCCCATCCGTCCTGATGATGATCCAGCGGACGTAACGTGCCGGGTCGCGCAGGGCATCCTCCCAGTTGGGGGAGGTCTGGGAGACACCCTCGTGCATCACGTCGCGCAGGTCGAGGTGCGTTGCGGGGATGAGCTGGGCGTGATCCCGGAGCGACAGGAGGACGTCGCCGCCGTCGTACAGCGCGTTCCATCGCTCGGCCGTCGCCTCGAAGTGCCGGTAGCCCGGCTGCGTCGCATCGCGCACGGTGATGACGGGCTGCGATGACGTGATGAAGGTGCCGAACTGCGCGACGACGAGGATCGCGGCAAGGATGGTCGGGAGGCGGCCGAAGGAGGCGAATGCCCCGATGGCAATCGCGGCAAACGGCACAGCGATCACGCCATACCGCGCGTTCAAGAGGCCGAAGCCGTGGTACACGGCGTCGTGCCGGAGCACGGACCCGCCCTGGTACAGCGAGACCGCGAAGAACGCGAGCGATGTGGCCGGCAGCAGGAGGGCGAGGAGCGGCACCACCTTCCGGGTGACCGCCCCGTAGACCACAAGGCCGGCGAGACTGAGGAAGGAGGCGATCCAGCCAACGTTGTCGAAGATCGTGTAGAAGAGGTTCAGCGAGACGTTCTTGACGTTGCCGGTGAGGTTCAGGCCGGCGGCCTGCTCGGCCACCGCTGTCTCGTTGTTCCGCAGGAAGGCGTCCGGGGCTCCGAAGATGAGCCAGTTGTAGACGATGAACAGGAAGATCGGGAACACCGAGAGCGAGACGAACGCGAGGAGCTCGCCCTCCATGCGCCGCTGCCAGTCCCTCGACGGCGGCGATTCGCTGAGGTCCAGCCGCGAGACGACCATGAAGACCACCCCGGCCGGCACGAACAGCCACGCCTCGTAGCGGATCATCGCGCCGGCGCCCACGAGCAGCCCCGCGATGGTCAGCGCCCGCTGGTCGCCAGCGGGGGACCGGGCCCACACCACGAGGTAGTAGAAGGCACCCACGGTGAGCGCCGCGAAGGGCGTTTCGGACATCGGCGTGCCCGCCATGAACATGAAGTTCGGCGAGAGTGCGAGGGCGATGATCGACACCCAGGCTGCCGAGCTCGACCGCGTGAGCACAAACACGAACCGGTGTGTGTAGTAGAAGCACGCGACGAGCGAGACCACCGAGATGAGGATGCCGGCCGCGCCGGACCGGTACGCCCAGTCGATCCAGATGAACGGCAGCATCGCAGCCGGGTGTAGCGGCAGCCACGTGTTGCCGAACTGCGTGAAGCCCGGCTGCTTGTTGTCGATGATCGATCGGGCGATGGTCAGGCGCGCACGGCCGTCCGCCCACACCCAGTCGAGGTCGGCCTGGAGGATGATCCAGAGATTGACCACGGCCACGATGACGGAGACGCCGAGGACGATCTGCGTGTGACGCCGCGAGGGCATTGCCAGCGGCATGTCCCACGCCTGGCGCGGCCAGTTGGTCAGCCAGCGCCGCCCGAGCCCCTGGAGCAGGCGCTCGATTCCGCCCGCCCGCGTGCCGCCACCCCGGTAGGCGCGGGTGCGCGGGGAGGCGCTCACCGGGAGGGCTCCCCGCGCCGGAGCCTCCGGGCGCCATGGCGCCGCCGGATCTGCCAGAGCACACGCGGCTGCTCGAGGAAGTAGCCCGGCGTCAGCCGGATCGTCGATCCCTCGACGTGGACCCACTCGACCAGTAGCTCGCGGACGGTGAACCCGAGGTTCTGCGCCACCACGAGGAACTCGACGTCGAAGTTCCAGCGGTCCACGAACAGGTGCGGGATGACCTGCTCCGCAACCTCGCGCCGCAGCACCTTGAAGGGGCACTGGGTGTCGAGGAACGGCAGCCCCACGAGCGCGCGCTGCATCAGCCCGAACAGCCTCGATCCGGCCTGCCGGACCACCGGCTGAGTCTCGCGCTGGCGGCGCTTGCCGGTCACCACGTCCGCGCCTCCATCGATCAGCGCGACCGCGTCGGCCAGGTGCTCGGGGCCAACCGACAGGTCCGCGTCGAACAGCGCGATGAGGTCTCCCGACGCGGCCTGCATGCCCGTGCGAAGCGAGGCGGACTTGCCGCGGTTCCGCTCGTGCTGGACCAGGCGGATCGCCGGCGACGGGCACCGTCGCGCGTAGTCGTGGACGACCGCGGCCGTGCCATCGGTGCTGCCGTCGTCCACGACGATGACCTCAGCGATCCCAGTCGCGGGCGCGGTCGCGACGAGGCGTTCGAGCGTCGGGCCGATGCGCCGCTCCTCGTCCTTGGCCGGAAGGACCACGGAGATGGTTGTCACAGCTCGCCGCTCCCGGCCCCGCGCGCGTCCGGTCCGAAGACGAACCGCTCGTAGCCGAAGTAGTTCCACACCACGAGCAGCCCCATCGCAGCGACCTTGGACGCGTTCAGCGCGATCGCGGAGACGGCGCCCGAGATGCCTCTGATCCAGAGCAGGTTGAAGTTGTAGAACACGAGCCCGAACGCGGTGAAGGCGACATAAGCGATCATCGTCCGGCGCGTCGGGCGGAGGCCGAAGGTGATCTTCGAGTTCATCAGGTAGTTCACGACCATCGCGCACGCGAACGCGACCGAGTTGGCGCCGAGGACGTGCATGGTGCGCTCGCGGTCGAGCCCGAGCATGAGCACGTTGAACACGCTGAAGTCGACAGCGGCCGAGGTGGCCCCGGCGAGCGCGACGAGCATCATCCGGTGGGAGAGGATGCTGTCCGCGAGCCGCTGGACGGGCCCGCGCGGGATCGTGCGGCGCGGGGGAGGTGTGACTCGGGTGCTCAGGGGACCCACCTCCCGGCGAGCGATCCGTCCGCGAGCGGACACTCGGAGGGCCGCTCGTCACGCATTCTCAGCGGTGGCGCACCTGCCGGGGAAGCGTCGGCGCAGTGAACTTCCGGTAAACGGCTCCCACGCCCGGAAGCTAGGAGTCGTCGCGGCGCTGGTCTCGAAGGAAGCGCTCAAGGTCGTCGAGCAGCTCGGGCGTCGAGGGCAGGTCGAGGTCCCTCGCGGGCGGAAGCGGCGCCTGGGGCTGGTTGGCGTCGTACTGCTCTTCGAGCTGCTGGACGTACTGCTTCGCCTCGTCCGACTCGTCGAGCACCTGCGAGACCTGCTCCGCGAACGCGGCGGCCTCCTCTCGGAGGTCGTCGGTCGAGGTAGTCGTCCCGAATGCCTGGTCGATCAGCGACAGGAGCTGGATCGCGATCGCCGGGTTCGGCCCGACCGTCAGGTAGTGCGGCGCCATTCCCCAGAGGCTTGCGTTCCGCCAGCCGAGGCTGCGGAGGTGGACATTCAGGACCCCCACGATGCCGGTCTGTCCCTGGTAGCGCGATGCTGGCGCCTTCAGGCCGAAGAGATCCTCGAACTCCGTGTGCGACGCGGAGAGGCTTACCGGGAGGGGACGCGTATGGGGCACGGCCGAGGGCTGGGCGCCCAACGTGACGCTCATCGTCGAGCCGGTCATGCGGAGGATGTCCTCGATCGCCTCGCAGAAGGTGCGCCAGCGGAGGTGCGGCTCCACGCCCGCGAGGAGGATGAAGTCGCGGGTGGCGCCGGGAGGGCTGGCCACGTAGAAGCGGTTCTCCGGCCACTCCAGGATGCGTTCGCCGTCCTCCGTGCGGGTCCGGGGACGCTGCACGGTGAAGTCGAAGAACCGTTCGGGGTCGATCTCGGCGAGGGGCTGCGCGCCCCACTCCGAGATCAGCGCGCGCACCGCGGCCGTGGCGGCCCCGTGGCCGTCCGTGAAGCCGGTGAACGCCGCGATGAGGACAGGGTCGCGCAGTGCGCGGACCTCGCCCAGCTGGCGCAGCGCTTCGTGCATGGTCCGATCCCCTCGGCGTGACGTCCCCGTCCGCTCGGTCGAGCTAGATCTGGGAGTACCCGGTCCCCTTGATGTCGATCCCGCGCCCCTTGCCGTCCTGGATCCAGCCGAACTCCTGGAGGAGCTGCTGGCTGTAGCCCACGCGCCCCGTGATCCGGTCGAGCGGCTCCGTCGCGCAGAGGAGCGCGCACTTCGCCATCATCTCGGGCGGTTCGCCCCGCGGGTCGTCCATCCCGTCCACGAGCTTGTGGAAGACGGTGCCGGGCGTCGGCACCACCTGCGACGGCGAGAAGCACGTCACGGAGATGCCATGCTCGTAGACCTCTTGCGCGAGGCCCTGGGTGAAGCGTTCGAGGGCGGCCTTCGACGCGCCGTACATGGTACCGCCGGAGGCCTTCGCGCCCGGGTAGGGGCCGCGGCCGGGGCCGATCGCCGCGCCGGAGGAGATGCTCACGATGGCGCCGCTCTGCTTCTCAATCATCTTCGGAAGGACGGCCTTCGACAGCATGAACGGCCCGTGCACGTTGACGGCGAAGGCGCGCATCCACCGGCTGGCCGGGTAGTCCACGATCGGGATGTAGTAGTTGAGCGCGGCGTTGTTCACGAGGACGTCGACCGGTCCGAAGGCGGCCTCCGCCTGCTCGACGAGGCGATTGCAGTCGTCCTCCAGGGAGACGTCCGCGGTGACGGGGACGGCCTGGCCGCCGGCCTCGGTGATGCGCCGCACCGTCCGCTCGAGGGAGCCCTCCAGCTGGTGGTCGCCTTCCTTCAGCGTGCGCGCCGCGCACACGACCTTCGCGCCCTCGGCTGCGAAGAGCTCCGCGATCGCCTGGCCGATGCCGCGGCTCGCGCCGGTAACGAGTGCGACCTTGCCGTCCAGCTTGCCCATGTGGCTCCTCCTCGCGTCGCGGACTCGTGGCTGCCGCGGGAGTGTAGGCCCGACCGCCGGGTGATGCATCCGCGTGCCACGGCGTCTGATGACGCTCGTGAGGGCGCTCCCCGGCCGCCTGGAGGAAACGAACAGGCCCCCGTTTCCGGGGGCCTGCGACGTTCAGAGTGGCTGGGGATCAGGGACTCGAACCCCGACTAACAGAGCCAGAATCTGCCGTCCTACCATTAGACGAATCCCCAGCGGACTTCCCATGTTACGGCATGAGCCTGCTTGGGTGAAGTCGCGAGCCTTACGAAGGAGTGACCCCCGCGAGGTATGCCGAGGCCGCCCGTAGCCGGTCCACGCAGACGCCCCGCCCGATGATCTCCATGCTCTCGAACAGCGGCGGCGACACACGCCGCCCGGTGACGGCGATGCGGATGAGCGTGAAGAGGTCGCCCGGCTTCACCTCGAGCTCGTCACAGAGCGCGCGCAGGCGTTCCTCCAGCGGGACGGACTCGAACGGCTCGGCCTGATCGGTGGCCTGCGCGGCACGTTCGAGCGCCGCCGCGGCGTCCGCCGCGCGATCCTTCCACCGCTTCTGGAGGAACTCCTCCGCGGGCGCCAGGGCGATCTCTGGCTGCCAGAAGAAGTCGATGAGCGGCGTCGCCTCGGCGAGCGTCTGGATGCGCTCCTGGATGAGCGGGGTCACCGCCTCCACGAGCGCGCGGTCGACTGGCCGGGAAACCTCTGGCGGCAGTTCGAGATCGAGGCGCCGGGCGACCATCTCGGCCAGCTCCTCCACCGGCGTCTGGCGGATGTAGACGCCGTTCATCCAGGACAGCTTCTCCATGTCGAACGTGGCGGGGTTCAGCCCGATGTTCTCGATTTCGAATACCTCGATGAGCCTGTCACGGCTCATCACGGTCTCGTCGCCGTAGCCCCACCCCGTGATGCACAGGAAGTTGAAGACTGCATCCGGCAGGTAGCCGTCTTCCGCGTACTCCAGCATCGACTTCGCGCCGTGGCGCTTGGAGAGCTTGCCCCCGCCCGGCGCGAGGATGATCGACGTGTGCACGAAGATCGGCCGCTCGTAGCCGAGCGCGTCGAAGAGCAGGCAGTGACGCGGCATCGAGGGGATCCACTCGTCCCCCCGCGTCACGTGAGTGATCTCCATCGCGTGGTCGTCCACGACGTGCGCCAGGTGGTAGGTGGGGTAACCGTCCGACTTGAGGATCACGAAGTCGTCCAGCGTCGAGTTCTCGACTTCGATGCGGCCCCGCAGGAGGTCATGGCACACGGTCGTGCCGTCGTCCGGCACGGCGAAGCGGATCACGTGCGGTTCGGTCTTCGCGCGCTGCTCGGCCTCCGCCGGGGGGATCGCGCGACACTTGCCCTCGTAGCCGGGCGGGCGCTTCTCGGCGCGCTGGCGCTCGCGGAGGGCGTCGAGCTCCTCGGGCGTGCAGAAGCAGCGATAGGCGTCGCCAGATGAGAGCAGACGCGCCACCGCCTCGTGGTAGAGCGGGAGTCGCTCCGACTGCACGTACGGCCCGAAGGGGCCGCCGACGTCCGGGCCCTCGTCCCAGTCGAGCCCGAGCCACTCCAGCGAGCCGAGGATGCGCTCCACCGAGCCCTCGACCTTGCGCGCCTGGTCTGTGTCCTCGATGCGGACGATGAACTGGCCGCCCGTGTGGCGTGCGTGGAGCCAGGCCCAGGCCGCGGTGCGGATATTGCCCACGTGCGGGTCGCCCGTGGGGCTCGGTGCGTAACGGACGCGGGCCGGCCGGTCGCTGGTGCGGCCATCAGTCATGGGGGAGGGCTCCGATCTCTCCGATGTCGGCGTTCGGCGTCACGCGGTAGTCGGCGCGAAGCCGCTGGATCGCGTCGCACATGTCGTCCGGCAGCGGCGCGCGGAACGTCCGGAACTGGCCGGTCGACACGAGCATGAAGCCGAGCCGCCACGCGTGCAGCGCCTGCCGTCCGATCCTCGCCGAGGGACGCCCGTACTGGAAGTCACCGAGGATCGGATGCCCGATCGCCAGCATGTGCACCCGGATCTGGTGCGTGCGTCCGGTGAAGATCCGCACCTCCAGCAGCGCGGCCTCGTCGCCGTACTGCTCCAGCACGCGGTACTGGCTCCGCGCGTACTGGCCGTCCTCGACCACCGCGCGCCTGCGCGGGTCGGCAGGGTCGGGGCCCAGCGGCGCCTCGATGATGCCCTCGGCGGGGTCAGGACGCCCTTCGACGATGGCGAGGTAGTACTTCTCGGTCTCGCGGTTGCGCCACTGGTCCTTCAGGACGGACTGCGACTCCTCCGTCTTCGCAAGGGCAATCACGCCCGAGGTGTCGCGGTCGAGCCGGTGGACGATGCCGCCCCGCTCGGTGTCATCGATCTCCGCGACCTCCGGGTACCGGGCGCGCACCGCGTTGATCAGCGTTGCTTCCTGCACCCCCTCGCGAGGGTGGACGACGAGCCCGGCCTGCTTGTTCACGACCAGCGTCTCTTCGTCCTCGTACAGGATGTCGAGCGGGATCTCCGCGGCCGCCAAGTCGTCCGGGCCCAGCGTGGGCTCCTCCACGCGGATGTGGGCGCCGCTCACCACGGCCACGCCCGGTTTCGTCACGGTCTGGCCGTCTACCGTGACGGCGCCGCTCTCGATGAGCCGGCGCGCCTGCGCCCGGGACAGCGAGGGGATCTGCTCGATGACCGCGCGGTCGAGGCGGCCCTCGGTGGCCGCGGCGAAGTCGGTGACGCTGCTCACGTCCGCGCCTCCGAGGGCTGGCGGTCGTCGACGTGCTCGGTGTCCGGCGCCGGGTCGTCACGGCCGGCGGGGGCGAAGAACGAGAGCAGGGCGATCGTGATCACGCCGACCACGACGGCGGAGTCGGCGACGTTGAACGACGGGTAGTGCGTCGGGTCGATGAAGTCGGTGACGTAGCCGAGCCTGATGCGGTCGATCAGGTTGCCGACCGCCCCCCCGAGGATCCCGCCGAGCGCGAGCGGGTACCAGCGGCCGGTCGACGGGAGCATGAGCAGGAAGAACGTGATCGCCGCGATAGCGATGAGCGGTGCGATCACGAGGAACGTCGACGCCCCCTGCAGGATGCCGAAGGCGGCCCCGGTGTTGTGGACGTGCGAGAAGCGGATCAACTCCCAGCCGTCGGGCCAGGTCTCGCCGGGGTGGAGCGAGGCGCGGACGGCGGCCTTCGTGAGCTGGTCCACGAGGATGACGACGAGCGAGAGCACGAGCGGCCCGACGAGGCGTCGCAGCGTGAGGGTCGAGCGGCGGGAGGCGTGCTCGGAGTTCGGTTCCATGGACGATCCATGCTACGTCCTCCGCCGGTGAGGTTCTCCCGGATTTCGCGCTGCGCGCCTCCCGACGCGCCACGGGACACGCCCTCGTGACGGCACGTGGTCAGGAATGTCACGGAGCCCACCTCACCGCGCGGTAGACTGCAATCACCCACGGACCCGGTACTCGAGGACGCGCACGCCCTGTACGGCACACGCTCCAGGCGCCCCGGAGGTCGATCATGTCCCTGTTCCGCGCCGACCCTCGCACGCAGGAAGCCCGCCCGGACGGTCGGAGACGGCTTCCTCCCGGCCAGCGTCTGACCGACGGGTGGCCGGTGCTCCACTACGGGAGCATCCCGCGCGTCGACCTCTCCGAATGGCGGTTGCAGGTCTTCGGGCTCGTCGAGCGTGAGCTCTCGCTCACGTGGGACGAGTTCCTGGCGCTGCCGCAGACCTCTGCACATAACGACATCCACTGCGTGACGACCTGGTCGAAGTTCGACAACGACTGGGTGGGTGTCTCGTTCCAGGAGATCTTCAGGCTCGTGCAGCCGAAGCCGGAGGCGAAGTACGTCGTCTTCCACTCGTACGGCGGCTACACGACCAACGTGCCGTTGGAGGAGATCCGGGACGAGCAGAACATGCTCGCCCACACGCACAACGGCGAGCCGCTCTCGCTGGAGCACGGCTGGCCGCTCCGCTCCCTCGTGCCGAACCTGTACCTGTGGAAGAGCGCGAAGTGGATCCGCGGGATCGAGTTCGTCCCGCAGGATCGCCCCGGCTTCTGGGAGATGTACGGCTACCACATGCATGGTGACCCGTGGAAGGAAGAGCGCTACGGATAGCTTCGCGCTCACCTCCGGTGTGGTGGATCGCCGTCCGTGAAGCTCTTCGAGTGTCAGGCCTGCGGCCAGTTCCTCTCCTTCGAGGACACCCACTGTCTGCGCTGCGGGCGGGTCCTGGGCTTCATCCCGGACCGCATCGAGCTGTCCGCGCTCGAGCCCATCGGCGCAAGGCAGTGGTCGCCCCGGGTCGCGCTCGGTGAGAGCTACCGGTTCTGTGCCAACGACCGCCACCAGGTCTGCAACTGGATGGTCCCGGTCGAGTCGAGCCATGCCTTCTGCCCGGCCTGCCGCCTGAACCGGACGATCCCGGACCTGAGCCAGCCCGGACACATCGAATACTGGCGCTCGCTGGAGCGGGCCAAGCACCGGCTGGTGTACGGCCTCATGCGGCTTGGCCTCCCGCTCACGCCGAAGGCGGATGCGCCGGAGGTCGGCCTCGCGTTCGACTTCCTCGCCCCCGACGAATCGCTGGACGCTGAGCCCGTGACCACTGGCCACGCTCGCGGACTCATCACGATCAACATCCGCGAGGCAGACGACGTCGATCGGGAGCGGTTTCGCGCGAACCTCGCGGAGCCGTACCGGACGGTGCTCGGCCATTTCCGTCACGAGGTCGGCCACTACTACTGGGAGCGCCTCATCGGGGGGACCCCGGTGATCGAGCTCTTCCGCCAGGTCTTCGGGGATGAGCGCGTGGACTACGCCGCGAGCCTCGAGGCGTACTACGGGCCGGAGCCGCAGCCGGTCACCTGGCCCACGCTGCACATCAGCCAGTACGCCGCGGCCCACCCGTGGGAGGACTGGGCGGAGACCTGGGCGCACTACCTGCACATGCTCGACACGATCGAGACGGCGTACTGGTACGGCCTGGGGATCGCACCGAAAGCCGGCCAGGATCCCGGTCTCACGACGATCGCCGACTTCGACCCGTACTCGACGCTGGACTTCGACGCCTTCCAGCGCGTGTGGTTCCCGGTGATCTACCTCGGTAACAGCCTCAACCGAAGCATGGGGCAGCCCGACCTGTACCCGTTCGTCCTGACGTCGACCGTGCTCGACAAGCTGCGCTTCGTGCACCAGGTCGCGCGCGGTGCCGGGGCCGCGCCCGCGAGCGCCGTCGAGGGCTGACGCTCCGGCGTCCGCCGCGCTGCTAGTAGACCTGCTCCTGCGTGACCCCCTCGGCGCGCAGCACCGCCAGCGTGTCCGCGTCGAGGCCCAGGAGCTCGCCGAGCACCGTGTCCGTGTGCTCCCCGAGCAACGGAGCGCGCTCCTGCGCGACCACACCTCGCATCCGCAGCGGCTGGCGCATGAGCTTCATGGTGCCGTTCACCGGGTGCTCCACCTCCATGATGAACCCGCGCTCCGTGAGGTGCGGGTCCGTGAAGTAGTCCATGGTGTCAAAGACGTACGAGCAGGGGACGCCGGCGCTGCCCAGCGTCATCATCACGTCTCGTTTGTCGCGCTCGCGCGTCCACGCGGTGATCTCCTCGCGCATCTCCTGCGCGTGCGCCGCGCGCGCCTGCGCGTCGACGAACCGCGGATCCTCGCTGAGCTCCGGGCGGCCCATCGCGACCCACATCGCGTCGAGCATCCTCGTGGTCGCGGGGTAGATGAACACCCAGTCGTTCGGCCCACCGCCCCGGCAGGGGTAGAGGCCGCCGCCGGTGCGCCCTCGGTTCAGGCCGTGGCGCTGCGCGGGCGCATGTCCCCAGTTCGCATGGTCGGCGGTGCGCATGAACATCGTCACCGCTTCCTGCATCGACAGTTCGATCGTCTGTCCTCGCCCCGTCCGCTGGCGCTCGACGTACGCCGCCACGATCGCGAGCGCTGCCTGCATGCCCGTGCCGGAGTCGCCCATCGTCGGCCCCACCACGGTCGGCGGGCCATCGGGCTCGCCGGTCGTCGAGAACGTCCCGGCCGCGGCCTGCGCCACCCAGTCGTAGACCTTGAAGTCCTTGTAGGGGCCGGAGAGGCCGAATCCCTTGATACGCGTGTAGATGAGCTGCGGGTTCACCTGGCAGAGCACGTCCGGCGTGAGCCGCAGGGCTTCGATGACGCCCGGCCCGTAGTTCTCCACGAACACGTCGAAATGCGGCGCCAGCTTGAGCAGCAGTTCCCGCCCCTGCTCCGTCTTCAGGTTCAGCACCACGGAGCGCTTGTTGCCGTTGTAGTTCGCGAAGTACTGAGGATCGCCGGGCAGGTCCGGATTCACGCCCTTGCCCGTGTAACGTCCCGGGTCACCCGCGGGCCCCTCGACCTTCACGACATCCGCGCCGAGCCAGGCGAGCCACTGCGTACAGGACGTTCCCGCCTCGTACTGCGTCATGTCGAGGACTCGCAGTCCATCGAGCGCAGCCATGGCGACCTCCGGAGGGGGGAGTTGGGGGATTCTACAGCGTTCGCTATCCCTTTTGTGGAGCGTGCAGCGTCGAGGTCAAGCGGAGGTAGATGGGCGCTCCGGCCACCCGGCAGCCGACCATCGAGCGATCGCCGCTCCGAGGCGCGCGAGGCCGACCTCGTGCATCACGCGTGATGCCTCGGACGGCTGCGGCCCACCCGCGCCGATGGCGAACACGGCCGTCGAGAGGATCAGCGATACGGCGTAGTCGCGGCGCAAACGCGCCGCGTCGTAGTCGACACCCCGCGCGGCGAGGGCGGCCCGATACCCCTCGAGCAGCGCATCCTCGTGGGTCGCGAGCTCGCCCGGTTCGAGGTCGAGCGCGAGGAAGTAGGCGAGGTCGTAGGCGCCGCGGGCGCGGCAGGCGAACTGCCAGTCGAACGCGATGACCTCCGTGCCGCCCTCCCCCGTGACACCGTCGGAGGATCCCATGTTCGGGAGGAACAGGTTGTCGAGCCGGAAGTCGCCGTGGCAGAGGGTCACCGGACCGGTCGATATCTCCGTGAGCAGGTCGACGTAGCTCTCCACGCCGGCATCGAGGAGGGCGCGCGCCCCGGGCTCGACGCTGTCGCGCACGCGCTCCCACGCACGGGCGAACGCGCCTTGCACCGGCCGGCCGCGCTGCAGCCCAACCGTGGTGAACGGGAGCCACGGATGCTCCGTCGGACGGGGCTCCCACCAGCGCGCGTGGAGGCCCGCCAGCGATCGCACCACCGACGCCGCTTGCACCGCGGAGCAGCCAGTGACCTGGTCGCCTTGGGGATGTCCGCCAAGGTCCTCCAGCACGAGCACGAAGTCGTCGGTCGGAGCGATCTCGGCGGCGTAGCAGCGGGGCGTGCGGAAGGGCGTCTGCGGCGCGAGTTCGCGGTAGAAGCGGACCTCCCGCTCGTACCACCGTTGATAGACCGCGACGCCCCGCGACGGCGCGTAGGGGAACTTCGCGACGATCGATCCGGGTGTGCCGTCTCCATCCACGAAGATGCGGTGTGTTTCGCCGTTCACGCCCTGGCGGTCATGGAGCGGCTCCACGCGGTGTGAGCGCACCTCCGCGCCGAGGATGCGCGACAGCCAGGCGTCGTCGATCTCGTCAGGCTGAGCGGGGAACGAAGGTGTTGCGATGGTCGCCATGCCTGGATGGTAGGGCGACGGGCGCGGCGTGGATCGCGCCGTGCTCAGTCAGCCGCGACGAGCTGTTCCAGCGCGGAGGCCACTGCCACGAGGTCCTCGTCGGCGCCGAACCGGCCGACGAGTTGCAGGCCGACCGGCAGGCCGTCGATCGTTCCCGCCGGGAGCGAGATCGCCGGCACGCCGGCGTGGGTCCATGGGGCGTTCATCTTCGGGTCGCCCGTGGACCGCAGTCCCGCGGGCGCCGGGCCCAGCGCGCTCGGGGCGATGAACGCGTCGGCGCGTGCAGCGTCGAGGGCATCCTGGACCTCGGCGCGCAGCCGGGCCCGCCCGTCGAGCGCAGCGGCAAGCTGCTCGGCGGACACGCGCCGACCACGGTCTACCTGCTCGGCCGCGCCACCCGAGAACAGCGACGCCCACCGCTCGAAGCGGTGCTCGTGCTCCGCGGCGAACTCGGCATCCATCAGCATCCCGTGGCGTTCGAGAATGTCCTCGACGTCGTCGAGGAAGGACACGCGCAGCACCTCCACGCCCGCGCGCGACAGGCGCGTGACGGCCTCCTCGAAGGCCTGGCGGCCGCCGGTGGAAGCGATCGCGAGGTAGGTGCCGTCCGGCACCGCCAGCCGGATCGAGCCAGCCGCCCGTCCTTCGCCAGAGCCATGCCAGCCGTCGAGCAACGCGCCCGCCGCCACGGCGATCCCTGCGAGGTCCTGCGCGAAGAGCCCGAGCGTATCGACGGAGACCGCGTGTGGTAGGACGCCATCGACGGGAATGCGGCCATATGACGGCTTGAAGCCCACGATCCCGCAGAAGGCCGCCGGCCGGATCATCGAGCCGCCGGTCTGGGTGCCGATTGCGAGGGGGTAGTAGCCCGCCGCGACGCCGGCCGCGGAGCCGCTGCTCGATCCGCCCGGGGTGTGGCGAGGGTGGTGCGGATTCGCTGTCGGGCCCGGCGACATCGAGGCGAACTCCGCCGTGACGGTCTTGGCGAAGACGATGGCTCCCGCCTCCCGAAGCCGGCGCACGACCGTCGCCTCCGGCATCGCGAACGCCTCGGCGGGCAACGCGGAGCCGGCGCGCGTCGGGAGGCCCTCCACGGCGACGATGTCCTTCACCCCCACCGGGACGCCGAACAACGGCGGGCGGGCGTCCGGGACTGCCCAACGCTGGAAGAGCGCGTCCGCTTCGCCCACCAGGCGCTCACGCCGTCCCTCCTCGGGCAGGAGCGTGCGCAGCACCGGCTCCAGCTCGTGAGTGCGCTCGAGCAGGCCGTCGAGGAACGCGATCAGCTCGTCTCGCCCGGCCCGGCGCAGTCGGTCGGCCGTCTGGGCGAGCGGAAGTGGTCGAAGGAACGGCGCCTCTGCCCCGAGCATGGGCGGATTATAGGTGGCTGCTCCTCCTACGCCGCCGCCGCGCGCTGCTCGCGGAACCCGGTGCGTAGCATCCGGGTCGCCTCGTCCGCGCCGACGGCGGGTGAGTACAGGAAGCCCTGCACGAGGTCGCACCCGATCGCGCGGACGACATCGAGCTGTTCCTGGGTCTCCACGCCCTCGGCCACGACGGTCATCCCGAGCGCGTGGCCGAGCGCGACGACCGCCTCGACGATCGCGAAGTCGTTGCCGGAGGCCACGATCTGGCGGATGAACGACCGGTCGATCTTCAGCGTGCCGATGTGGAACTGCTGGAGGCGGCCGAGCCACGATTGGCCGATGCCGAAGTCGTCGATCGCCGTGTGGATGCCAAGCTCATGCAGCGCGTCGAGGACACCCGAGACCGAGTCGAGGTCGAGGAGGCCCGCGGACTCCGTCAGCTCCACCTCGAGGGCCCCAGGTGTGAGCCCGGCCTCGTCGAGGATCGACTTGATGCGGCTGTCGAGGTCGGCGACGAGGAACTGGCGCGGTGACACGTTCACCGCAACGCGCACGTGCAGTCCGCGGTCGTGCCAGCGCTTCGCCTGCGCGACTGCGCTGCGTAGCACCTGCTCGCCCACCTCGACGATGAGGCCGGTCTCCTCCAGCAACGGGATGAACTCGTCCGGGCGGACCATCCCTCGCTCGGGATGCAGCCACCGGAGGAGCGCCTCGAAGCCGGCCACCTCGCCGGTCGTCGGGTCGACCTGGGGCTGGTAGTGCAGCGTGAGCTCGTGCTGCTCGACCGCGCGTCGGAGATCCGACTCGAGCTCGAAGCGACGTCGGGCGGGGTCGTCCGCGTCGTTCGACCCGGTGCGGTAGGCGTTCCCGCCGTTCGCCTTCGCCTCGTGCAGGGCCGCGTCGGCCAGCCGGATCAGCGTCTCTCCGTCGAGCGCGTGGTGCGGGAAGACCGTCACGCCGGCCGTCGCCGCGACCTGGATCGAGTGTCCATCGACCTCGAACGGGTCGAGGAAGGACGCGAGCACACGACGCGCCGTCGCCTCCGCGGCGGCGACGCCTGAGATGTCCGGGCAGAGCACGAGGTACTCGTCGCCGGAGAAGCGAGCAACCACGTGGCGCGGCGGGATGACGCCCGACAGCCGCTCCGCCACGGACTGCAACAGGCGGTCGCCGGACGCGTGCCCGAGCGTGTCGTTGATCAGCTTGAACCGGTCGAGGTCGAGCAGCACAACGCCGACGGCGCGCTGGGTCGCCTTCGCATCGACGATGGCACGGGAGAGGTGCCGGTTGAACAGGTCTCGGTTGGGGAGTCCGGTCAGGCGGTCGTAGTCGGACATCCGCTGGATCGCCTCGACGGCGCGGCGCGCCTCCGTCAGGTCGCGCACCTCGATGAGGATGCTGGTCGCGTGGTCGTTCTGACGGATCGCGGCGAGCGAGACCTCGACGTCGATGGCGGCTCCGCCCTTGTCGACGAGCTGGACCTCGTAGTTGCTCGGCGCGGCGTCCGACCACGCCCGCGAGGCCATGAACGCCATCAACTGGTCGATGTAGGCCGGGTGCACGATGTCGGAGAGGCTGCGGTTCGTCAGCTCCTCGGGTGTGTAGCCCAGGAGCTGGCGCATCGCGTCGTTCGAGAGAAGGAGGCGGCCGTCGTTGGCCGCGAGCACGATGCCATTCACGGCAGCGTCCAGGACGCGCCGGAAGCGGTCCTCGGAATCGCGCAGGGCTGCCTCGATGGCGAGGCGTTCGGTCTGATCGCGGATGACCCCTCGCAGGACGCGCAGACGCCCCTCTGAATCGAAGGACGGGTAGAGCGTCGTCGTCAGCTTCTCCCGGCCCTCGCGGCCGGACTTCCACGTCGCTTCCCAGTTGACCGCGTGTGGGCCCTCCGGTGTGAGCAGCGGAAGTGGCTCGTCGGTGAGGTGTCGCAGCGGCCGTCCGATCGCCTCCGCGGGCGTGACGCCGAGCAGCCGCGCACCGGCGTTGCTCATCCGGCGCACGACACCTTCCGGACTCGCCTCGAAGACGCACTCCATGGAGTACTCGTCGAGGTGCCGGAGGTCCTCCGAGGCATGCCGGGCGACTGCCCGGTACCGGAGGCTGGTTTCGATGCCGGCGAATGTGCCGATGAGCGCGATCAGCGCGCAGCCCTCGACCGCCCACCACACGGCAGGCGTGCCGGTGAGCACGAGCAACGCGGCGCCCAGGGCGCCGGCAACGGCCGCGCCCCACGCGATGAGGTCAAGCCAGGGCTGCAGGCGGGTGATGTGGCACCCCCTCGGCGCTGATGACGGCTGGTCTGTCATGGGAATCATCGGCAGAGGCCCCGATCTCCACAGCGCGGCCCGGTAGGTGGCGCCGTCCGACGCCACCCGGGGAGCGACGTAGAATGCGGCGATGCCAGCGACCACCGGCGCGGAGTCAGAGGAGCAGACGTCCGTCGGCATCCGATCGCTGCTGCTCTCCGTCTACCTGCCAACCCTGTTCTTCGCGGTCGGCCAGGGGGCGGTGATCCCCGCGCTGTCGCTCTATGCGAAGAACGACCTCCAGACGTCCGTCGCCTTCGCTGCGTTCGCCGTCGGCCTCCGTGGTATCGGCACCATGCTGTTCGACGTTCCGGCCGGACTGCTCATCGGGCGCCTTGGCGAGCGGTACGCCCTCGCCATCGCGTCCGCCGTGCTCGTGGGCGTTGCTGTCGTGCTCAGCGTCTCGCCGTCGCCGGTGGTGTACGCCGCGTCCGTCCTCGTCCTCGGGGCGGCGCTCTCGGTGTGGCTCCTCGCCCGGCTGTCGTACATCAGCGAAAAGGTCGCGGTAGAACGCCGAGGGCGCGCGCTCAGCCTCATGGGCGGCACGCAGCGCTTCGGCAACGTCCTCGGCCCGCTGCTGGGTGGGTTCGTTGGGTCTGCGTTCGGGCTGATCTGGGTCTTCTGGCTGTTCGCGCTGCTCAGCGTGCTGGGCGCCGTGGTGATGATGTTCTCGCTCGGCCCGGGAGCCGAGGCGTCCCGCAGCGACGAGGGCACCCTGTACGCGCGCCTCGCGGGTGTCGTGGTCGACCACCGCCGCATCTTCCTGACCGCCGGCCTCGCTTCGATCTGTCTGCAGGTGATGCGTGCGGCGCGCCAGGCGATCATCCCGCTCTGGGGCGACGCGATCGGCCTCGACGCGGCCGAGGTCGGCGTCGTGTTCACGCTCTCCTCGGCGTTCGACGTGCTGCTCTTCTACCCGGTCGGCATCGTGATGGACCGCTGGGGCCGGAAGTGGACCGGCGTCCCCTGCCTGGGCGTGATGGCGGCGTCCCTCCTCCTCATCCCCCTGACCGATAGCGCATGGCAGCTGATCGCGGTCGGCGTGCTCTCGGGGCTGGGGAATGGCCTCGGCTCCGGCATCAACATGACCCTCGGCGCGGACTTCGCGCCCACCGGGAATCGCGGCGAGTTCCTCGGCGTCTGGCGGCTCGTCGGCGACATCGGGACGGCGAGCGGCCCGATCGTCGTGTCCGCGATCGCGGGCGTCGCGACGCTGGGGATCGCCTCGATCGCCACGGGCGGCATCGGTGTCGCCGGGACGCTGATCTTCGCCTTCCTCGTGCCGGAGCCGCTGTACCACCGCGCGACGAGGCGCGACCCGGCGCGACCCGGCGGGCCGTAGCGGCGGACGCTTACGCCGGCGCGCCGAACTCGGCGACCTGCGCCTCCACCTGCCCGCGGTCTCCCACCACCACGATCGGCATCTTCGCCGGGTCCAGGTAGGCCTGGGCCAGGCGCTGGATCTCCGCCGGTGTGACCTCCCGCACGCGCGCGACGTAGTTCGCGGAGTACGTGGTGTCGAGCCCGTGCAGGTCGAGGAACTCCAGGTGGTTCAGGATGCCGCCGGGCGTCGCCTGCCTGATGACGAACGAGCCGGAGACGTAGTTGATGATGCCGCGAAGCTCGTCCTCGGCGGGCGGCTCGGCACGGAGTCGCTCGATCTCGTGGAGGATCTCTCGGATCGACGCGCCCGTGACGTTCGTGGTCACGTCGGCCCCCTCAGCCCAGTAGGCGTCGCCGGGGCGCGACGAGATCGAGGAACGCGGGGAGTACGTGTAGCCCTTGTCCTCCCGGATGTTGAGCGTGATGCGCGAGTAGAAGGATCCGCCGAGGAGCGCGTTCAACACCTCGAGCGGGACGTAGTCGGGATGGCCCGGGGCGGGGACGCGCAGGCCGATCTGCAGCGTGGACTGCTCGGCCCCAGGGCGCTCGACATAATGGACGACGCGCTCGGTCTGGGCCGTCGGCGGGGCCACCGTGCTCTGCTCCGGCCCGTCCCAGCCGGAGAGCGACTCGGACGCCGCCTCGAGGATCGCGTCGCCGTCGAAGCGTCCGGCGACCATCAACCGGACGTTCGAGCCGCCCGAGCGGCTGCGCCAGAAGTCGCGGGCCGCTTCAACGGTCAGACCGGCGATCTCGGCCTGGGAGGGGATGACGGTGCCGTACGGGTGGGAGCCGTAGAGCGCGCCCCGGAACGCCGCATGCGCCAGCCAGCCCGGCTGCGCGCCGGCAATCGCCCGAGTCCGCTCCAGGTCGTCGCGCAGACGCTCGGCGGCCGTCGATGGAAAGCGCGGGGTGCGGGCGACGCTCGCGAGAAGCCGCAGCGCCGCCGGCGCATTCTCGGACGGGACCTCGGTCGAGAGCGTCGTCGTGTGTTCGTCGCCGCTGACGGAGAGCGAGCCGCCCAGCTCAGCCAGAGCGGCCGCGAACGACCCCGCGTCGAGCGCCTCGGTGCCCTCGCGCAGGTAGTCGTGCACGAAGCGGTCGAGCCAGGTCTGGCCGGCCTGGACGTCGGCGGATCCGGCACGGACGACGAGGCGGATGCCCGCGACCGGCACGACGCCGGCCGAGACGAGCGTCGCCTTGATGCCGCTTCCGACCGCCTCGATGCGACGCGCGGGCAGGGGTGACGACTCGAGGGGGGTGACCTCCGGGCGTGGGTAGGACGAGGTGCTCACTCGGCGGCTCCAGCTTCCAGGGCGAGGATGTTGCGGTTCGACGGGCGGAGGTATTCCTGCGCCGTCCGCAGGAGCACCTCGGGCGTCACGGCCGCGAAGCGGGCGTCGATCTCGTTGATGCGCGAGGCGTCGCCCTCGAACAGCTCGAACGACGCGAGGAGGTCCGCGACGCCGAAGCGGGGGTAGACGCCCTCGGCCATCGTGCGCAGCAGCCCCGAGCGGGCCTTGGCGCGCAGGCGGCTGAGGGTGGCATCCGACTGCGCGAAGCCGCGGACCGGCTCGATCACGTCGTCCATCGCCGCGAGGAGGTGGTCAGGCGTCACGTCGGCGTCGTGCATCATCGTGGTCGTCCAGAGCAGGGGGGTCTGGGCATTGTGCATGTGGCCGAGGAAGTTCAGCTCGCCCTCGATGTCACCGGTCAGGGCGCGCTTCTCGACCAGCTCCGCGTGGAGCAGCGCGTCCTGGCCCTCGGCGAGGAGCTGGTTCAGCAGGCCCATCGCATAGAACTCGGGCGTCCCGCGCTCGGGGATGTGGTAGGAGACCGCGAGGGCGGGGCGGTTCGCCAGCGGGTCCACGTATGACCAGCGGCGCTCCTCGTCTCGGCGAGGTTCGTCGATCTCGGCCGGCGCGGGCGGCGTCGCTGCGGGGATGTCCTCGAAGTACCGCTGCGCGAGGGTGAGCGTCGCGTCCGGGTCGAGGTCACCGACGACCACGAGGACGGCGTTGGCGGGTGAGTAGTACGCGTCGAAGAACGACTGGACGTCCTCCAGCGTCGCCGCGTCCAGGTCGCCCATGTCGCCGTAGCCGTTGTGACTGTTGTGCCAGTTCTGGAATGCCCGGCTCTGCATCTCCAGCCACGGGAACGAGCCGTACGGCCGGTTGAGGACGTTGACGCGGATCTCGTTCTTGACCACGTCACGCTGGTTGTCGAGCTCCGCCTGCGTGATGACCGGGCCGCGCATGCGGTCCGCCTCCATCCAGAGCGCGAGGTCGATGGCGTTCGAGGGCATCACCTCGAAGTAGTTGGTGAAGTCGTAGCGGGTGGAGCCGTTGAGCGTGCCGCCGTTCTGCTGCACGTGGCGGACCAGCTCCATCTTCCCGAGGTTTGGGGAGCCCTGGAACATCAGGTGCTCGAACAGGTGCGCGAAGCCCGTGCGACCGGGTGGCTCGAGGCGCATGCCAACGTGGTAGTAGACCGCCACGCAGACAATCGGCGCGGAATGGTCCTCGGAGAGCACGACCCGGAGGCCGTTCTTGAGTCGATGGCGCCTGACCGGAACGTCCAGGGCGAAAGCCCCGCTCGTATTCGACATCGTGCCGCCTTCCCGTGTCATCAGCGTGGCGTCGTCGGCCGGGGCGCGCTCCAGCGACCGGTGCGCGCGAGGCGCTAGCAATCAGGATAGCCGGACGCCGCGCCTGGACCGGCGAGCCCGCGGCAGCGTGTTACGGTCGATCTCGTGAACGCCCTTGCGCGCGTTGCCCTCGTAGGCGGGACGGCTACCGCAGCCGTGGCCGTGGCCGTCGCGCCGTGGTACTACCAGCCGCGCCCGCTCACGCGCGCCCTCCAGCGCGCCTGGCCGGGCGTCCTGCTCGACGTCCACACCGCCGCACCGGTCTACTCGCTGACGTTCGATGACGGCCCGCACGCGCCGTACACGGCGCAGGTGCTCGACCTCCTCGCCGAGCACGATGCCCGCGCCACGTTCTTCCTGATGGGCGAACAGATCGAGCGCCACCCGTACCTGTTCGACCGCATCGTCCGGGAGGGCCACCAGGTCGCCAACCACTTCTACGACGGACGCCTCACGATCAGGCTCTCGAACGAGGCGGTCATCGACTCCCTGGAGCGGACCGAGCGGTTGCTGGGCCCGCATAACGCAAGCCACCTCGTGCGTCCGGCCGGCGGCGTCCTGCGCGCCAGCACGCGCGAGCTGCTCGAGTCCGCCGGCTACTCGATCGTGCTCGGCTCCGCGTACACCTCGGACGCGACGAACCCCCCGAGGGCGTACATGCGCTGGGCGTTCCGCCACATGCTGGCGCCCGGCCGCATCGTGATCCTGCACGACGGGCGGCGCGAGCGGCAGCGCACCGTCGACGTGCTTCCCGCCATCCTCCACGAGGCGTCGGCCCTCGGGCTCCGCGCGGTCACCATCGACGACCTGCTGCGACACCGCACCGAGTATGGCGACGCGGCCCCGCGGCGGTCCGCCTGACGCTATCTTTCGGCCGACGGGGTCCACGCTGGATGATCGGAGGCGTGTCCATGGGCCTGCTGAACCTGGCCGAGTTCAAGAAGTTCCTGCTGCGAGGGAATGTCGTCGACCTCGCCGTAGCAGTCGTCATCGGTGTGGCATTCGCGGCGGTCGTGACGTCACTGGTGGAGAACATCATCACGCCGCTGATCGCGGCCGTGATTGGTGAGCCCGACTTCTCGAGCCTGTCGTTCACGCTGAACGACTCGGAGATCCTCTACGGGAGCTTCATCAACGCCCTGCTGTCGTTCATCATCGTCGCGGCGGCCATCTTCTACCTGGTCGTCCTACCGGTAAACAGCCTGATCACCCGGTCGAAGAGTCAGCCCGCGACATCGGAGCCCACCACGCGCAAGTGCCCGCGCTGCTGGAGCGAGATCGCGGTCCAGGCCTCGCGCTGCCCGCAGTGCACCGCGGACATCGAACCGGCGGTGGCGGCCACGGCCTAGCGGCGCCCTCTCTCTCCGAAGGCTACCCGTCGAAGGCGGCGAGCAACGCCGCCTCGACCTCCTCGCGCGCCGCGAAGCCCTCGAAGCGCGCGGTCACGGTGCCCCTTGCGTCGACGACGAACGTCCACTCGTCGGTGTGCAGCCCCCACTCCTCGAGGACCGGCGTGCGCCGGGCGAGGGAGAAGTCACCCTGGATCTCGCGAGGGTTCTCGTAGAGGTCGACGTGGATGAACGCGGCGCGATCCCCATGGTCCTCGGCGAGCTCCGAGAGCACCTCGACCTGTGGCCCGCAGAGCGCGTTCGTGCAGAACGCCGGCGAGGCGAAGGTGACGACGAACGGTTCGCCGCGCTCGAGGGCGTCCGCGATGCTGGTCTCGTACAGCCGCGGATCCGGCTCGCTGGCCGTCGTGAGGTCGCGCAAGTCGGACACCTCCGCCGAGGTCCGGCTCGCGCTTGCCGGCGCCGGGTCGCCAACCGCGGGGGCCATCGCCTCCTCCGTGACCTCAACGGGGAACACGACGTGCGCGGGCTCGCCGTCCGGCCGGGGCACGGTGACGTCGAGGGCCCAGAGGCCCGCCCTCGGGAACGAAAGCTCGCCCGCGTAGATGCCTCGCGAACCCAGCGGGAAGGGGTAGAACCTGAGCTGATCTCCTGCTCCCGGTTCGAACTCGCCGGCAGCGCCGTCGGGGTAGAAGCGTGTGGCGACATCCAGCACCGGGAACGAGATCAGCCCGACATCGTCGAAGAGGGCGAACGAGACGCGCGAGGCACCCGCGCCGAGGTCCGGCGTGCCGAACACCACGCGGAGACCGGTCGCCTCGTCGTCATAGGTCGGGTAGCCGCCCGAGAAAGGGTCGTCGACCGGGGTCGCTCCGCCGGGGAGGGCGACGCCGGCGGCGGTGGCGGTGGCGGTCGGGGTGCCGGCGGCGTCGCCGTCGTCCGAGCACGCCACGAGGGTGGCGGCGACCGCGCCGAGGAGAAGCGTCAGCAGGCACGCGCGGAGGTGTAGCCTCACGGGCCCTCGACGTAGGAACCGAACGTGACCGAGTAGAGGGAGAGGCCGCGCTCGCGGCTGAAGATCGTGAGGACGTGCGTGCCACGTTCAGGCAACTCGACTACGCGGTACATCCTCGGATCGACGATGCGCACGATGCTGCGTCCCATGTCGTCCCAGTCTACGTCGGGCCCGGCCTGCTCGGCAGTCAGCGGTGTGCCGTCCAGCTCCACGACGACCTCTGAGCCTCCCGAGGGCGCGCTGAGCACCGGGTTCACCGCTCGTGCGGTGAACTCGAAGGTGACGTAGTCCTCGTCGGCGTCCGTATCGCGGCTGTGGACCATCGCCTGGTCGGCGTTGTTCCATAGCCCCTGCGCGTACCAGACGTTCGGGGCTCGGGGCGGGCCGGGATCGACGAAGTCGATGACCGTGTCGGCCTGGGCGTAGTACTCGTCCTGCGCGGCGTACACGCCGCTTGAGCTGTAGTTCCGCTCGTAGCCGAAGTACAGCTCGCGGGTCATGCCCTGTCGCTCGCCGTCGAGCGCAGGCGCCGGCAGCCCGCCGACCGCCACGCCGGCCACGTCGCGGCCGGCTGCCTCGAGGGCGGCCCGGATGGCCTCCTCGGTCTCGTCGTACGCGCCCTCCCCGAAGTGCCGGTAGAACACCGTCCCGTCCGCGCCGATGAGGTACTTCGCCGGCCACACCCGGTTATCGAACGCACGCCATGTCCGGCGGTCGTTGTCCTGCACCACCGGGTACTCGATGCCCGCTTCGAGGATTGCCTGGCGGACGTTCTCGGCGTCCTCCTCGAAGCGGAACTCCGGCGTGTGCACGCCGACGATCGTCAACCCGAGGTCGCCGTACTTCGCATGCCAGTCGCGGAGGTACGGGAGGGTGCGCTGGCAGTTCACACACGAGTACGTCCAGAAGTCGACGAGCACGACCTCGCCGCCGTCGAGCAGGCCCTGGAGCGTGAGAGGTTCGCTGTTGAACCACTCCTGCGTGCCCGTGAACTCCGGTGCTGTCTCGCCGGCGACCAGGCCGCCATACGGCCCTCGATCGATCGCGCGCGTCGGCGTCGCCGTCGGAGTCTCGGACGTCGAGGGGACGCCGCCCGGGTCGCGCGGCCCGGCGGGATCCTCTGCCTCGGAGCACGCGACGAGCGCGGCGGCGAGCACCACGACCGTGCTCGTGACCATGGCCGCGACGATGAAGCGCTTCATGCACCGATGCTACGGGGGCTCCGCTCCGGTGGCATTACGGCGGTTACGCGTTCGGACCGCCCTGACGCCCCTCGATCTCACGCTCCGCCGCCTGGGCGTGGGACACTCCGCGCATGCCGACCCACGTCCTGGCCGCAGACATCGGCGGCACCTCCATGCGCGCGTCACTCGTCGAGGTCGACTCGGGCGAGCGGGTGGCGCGCGCGCAGGTGCCGACTGACCCGGCGACCGGGTTCGAGCGCGCGACCGAGCGGCTGGGCGAGATCCTCGAGCGGATCGTGGAGCACACGGGCGTGAGACCCGTCGCCGCCGGCGTCTCCACCGCCGGGCCGCTCGACCCGCGGACGGGGACCTACCAGCACCCGCCGAACCTCCCGGGCTGGCACGGCCAGACGATGCGGCCGGCGCTTGCCGCGCGCCTGGGCATCCCCGTCGAGGTTGGGCACGACGCGACCCTCGCCGCGCTCGCGGAGGCGCGATACGGCGCCCGCGCCGGGGTGCGCGACCTCGTCTACCTCACCGTGAGCACGGGCATCGGCGCCGGCATCATCGCCGGCGGACGTGCCGTCACGGGCAGCCACGGCGGCGCCGGCGAGGTGGGCCACGTGATCGTGAACCCGGGAGGACGGGCGTGCGGCGCCGGCTGTGCGGGGTGCCTGGAGGGCCAGGCCTCTGGCTCGGCGATCGCGGCCGTCGGCTCCGAGCGTCTCGGACGCGCATTGCTGGCCGAAGAGGTCTTCGCGCTCGCTACGGGCGGGGACGAGGTCGCGCGGGCCGTCGTGACGGAGGCGATCGGCTTCCTCGGAGCTGGTATCGCCGGCCTGCTGGCGACGCTCGACCCGGCCGCGGTCATCCTCGGCGGCGGCGTGGCGCGCGGGCTCGCGGCAGGCTGGTGGAAGCAGCTGCTGGATGCCACCGTCCGCTACGCGCTCCCCCGCTACGAAGGGACGCCCCCTCTGGAACTCACGATCCTGGGCGACGATGCGAGCCTGCTCGGCGCCGCCCTGTGGGCCGCCGGCGCGGCGGAGGCGTCCCGCGCGTAGCGACGGCCGCCAGTCTTTGGCGACGCCGGGGCGGCGGCGGAATGTGCGCCTAGCCGCTCCTCATCTACGCTGGGATGACCGTGATCTATGCCGAGAACATCTGGAAGTCGTACGGCGGACTGGACGTCCTGCGCGGTGTGACGTTCTCCATCGGGGATGGGGAACGCGTGGGCCTCGTCGGCCCGAACGGCGCCGGGAAGTCCACGCTGATGGAGATCGTCGCCGGCCTCGAGGAGGCCGACGAGGGTGTCGCCGGCTGGCGTGGCGGAGACCTCTCGTTCCTGCGCCAGGAGGCAGGCCTCGACCTGCAGAAGACGCTGGTCGAGGAGCTGTGGACGGCGTTCCCCGAGGCGCGCGCCGTGGAGTTCGAGCTGGCCGAGGTGGCCGCCCTCATCGAGCGAGGCGAGGGCGACCTCGACGCGCTCATCGAGCGCCAGTCCGCGCTGTTCGAACGCTTCGAGGCGCTGGATGGCTACCGCATCGATCAGCGCATCGGCCGCGTCCTCGATGGCCTCGGCTTCAAGCTCAGCGACCGCGAGAAGCGCTGCGGTGAGTTCTCCGGGGGCTGGCAGATGCGCGCCGGGCTGGCGAAGGTGCTGGTGCACCGTCCCCCGAACCTCCTGCTGGACGAGCCGACGAACCACCTCGATGTCGCCGCGCGCGACTGGCTGGCGCTCGAGCTGTCCGAGTATCGCGGGACGGTCCTCCTGATCACCCACGACGGCGAGTTCCATGACGTCGTGGTGAACCGCGTCCTGGAGCTCCGCGATGGCCGGGTGGAGTCGTACTCCGGCAATTACACCGACTACCAGCGGCAGAAGGCCGCCCGGATCGCCGCGATTACGCAGGAGGCTGCGCGGCAGGACCGCGAGATCGCGAAGCAGGAGAAGTTCATCGAGCGCTTCCGGGCGAAGGCCACGAAGGCGCGCGCCGTGAAGTCGCGCGAGAAGGCCGTCGCCCGCATCGAGCGGGTCGAGCGGCCCCAGTCGGATCGCGCCGTGCACTTCCAGCTCAAGTCCTCAGGTCGGACCGACCTGGACGTGCTCACGGTGGAGGGCGTTTCGCACGCCTACGGCGACCACGTGGTGCTCGTCGACGTCGACCTCGAGGTCGAGCGCGGCGAGAAGGTAGTGCTGATCGGCCCGAACGGGAGCGGCAAGTCCACGCTGCTGAAGATCATCGCCGGGCGCATCGACCCCACGGAGGGCCGCGTGCGCTGGGGCGACCGCGTCCGCGTCGGCTACTACGACCAGCACCAGGACGAGGAACTCGACCCGGCGCGGACGGTCCTCGAGGAAGTCCGAGCGGTCTCCGGCGGCGAGCAGGGCGACGGTGCGCTGCGCGGGGTGCTGGGCCGCTTCCTCTTCACGGGGGATGATGCCTTCAAGGCGGTGTCCGTGCTCTCCGGCGGCGAACGCAGCCGCGTGGCGCTGGCGAAGTTCCTGATCCAGCCGTCGAACGTCCTCCTGCTGGACGAGCCGACGAACCACCTGGACGTGGGGACGCGTCGGAAGCTCGTCGAGGCGCTCGAGTCGTACGACGGCACGGTCATCTGCGCGAGCCACGACAGCGCCATCCTCGACCGCGTCGCGACGCGCGTGTACGAGATCTCCGATGGTGGCTGCCGGGAACTCGAGGAGTACCGAAAGCTCGACTGACGGCGCTCAGCCTGCCTCGGGTGCATCGCGGAAGCCCACCCACGGCACGACCCAGGCACAAACCAAGAGCGGGCCCAGCAGGGCCCGCTCTCTTGTTTCCGAGTGTCCTCGGAGCGTTACCGCTAGCGGCTGCCCCGGAGGCGCGGGTCCAGCTCGTCACGGACCGCGTCACCGAACATGTTGGTGGAGAACACCAGGACGGAGATCGCGAGGCCCGGCAGAAGCGCGAGGCGCGGGTTCGTCTGGAAGAACAGGTTGCCAGAGCCGGTGAGCATGGCGCCCCAGGACGGGGTCGGCGGCTGCGCGCCGATGCCGAGGAACGAGAGGGACGCCTCCACGACCACCGCGAGGGCGATCAGGTAGGACGCCAGCACGATCATCGGCGCCGTCACGTTCGGCAGCACATGCCGGAACATGATGCGACTGCTGGTGGCGCCGAGGCTCCGGGCCGCCTCGATGTACGTCTCGTTCTTCACGGACAGCACCGAGCCGCGGATGACGCGGACAGGGCGCGGAATCGAGAGGAACGCGAGGATCCAGAAGCCCTTCATGATGCCGGGGCCCGTGACGGACACGATCGCGATCGCGAGCACGAGCAGCGGGATCGTCTGCACGAGGTCGACGAGGCGCTGGACGATGAGGTCGAGCCAGCCGCCGAAGTAGGCGGACACGAGGCCGATCACCGAACCGATGATGATGGCGAAGGCCGCCACGCCCAGGCCGAAGTAGATTGAGAGCTGAGCGCCCTTGATCAGGCGGCTCCACATGTCACGGCCGAGGTCGTCGGTACCGAGGATGTAGGTGCCCTCGCCCACCTTCGACTCGCCGAAGTATCCCAGCAGGCGGTCCGCGCCGCGGAACCGCTCCGGGTCATGCGTGAGCAGGATCCCGGTTTGGCCGCCGACGGCGGCGATGAGGGTCAGCAGGCAGAGCAGGCCCGCGAAGGCGCCGAGCGGGTTGCGCCGGCTGAACTTCCACACCTTCTTGAGGTTGGCGTTGATGGGGTTCGGGCGGCTTTCCGTGCGAAGCGCGCCAGCAGTGGTCTGAGTTGCCATCGCCTGTTTCCTCCCGATCCCTAGTACTTGATCCGCGGGTCGAGGAACGAGTAGCTCAAGTCGACCAGCAGGTTCACGACCAGGGTCGTGGTGATGATGACCAGCAGGATCCCCTGGACCAGCGGGTAGTCACGCTGCTGGACGGCGCCGATGAAGTTCTGCCCGACACCGTTGATGCCGAGCACCTGTTCCACGATCACGGACCCACCGACGGTGGTGATGATCTGGAAGCCGAGGAGCGTGACCACCGGGATCAGGGCGTTACGGAACGCGTGCCGGTAGATGACGGTGCGCTCGGTCAGGCCCTTCGCCCGCGCGGTGCGGACGTAGTCGGCGCGGAGCGTCTCCAGCATGGTCGTGCGGAGCAGGCGCGTGTTCTGCGCCATCAGCGCCATGCCCAGGATGACCGCAGCGGGCACCATCTGCTGGATATTGCCATTGAGGTCTTCGAATGGGTTGCGATACCCCTGTGGTGGGAACCACCCGAACCACTTCGCGCCGTAGATGATGACGAGCGTCGCGAGGAAGAAGTTCGGGATCGAGATTCCGACGACCGCGAACATTCGGCTCGTGTAGTCAGGCCAGCGGTTCTGTTTGACCGCGCTGAGCACGCCGAGCGGAATCGAGACGACGATCGCCAGCACGATGGACATCGTGCCGAGCTGAGCGGACACCGGCAGCGCCTTGCGGATGACTTCCAGCACCGGCCTGTTCTGCCAGTACGACTGGCCCCAGTCGCCGGTCACGATGCCGCCCAGCCACTTGAAGTACTGGAGCGGCGCCGGCTCATCGAGGCCGAGTTCAGCCCGGAGCTTGTCCAGGAATTCCGGGTCGGCACCGCGCGACTCCGCCATCTGGGCGGTGATGTAGTCGCCGGGCATGATGCGCACGAGCGCGAACACACACACGGTGACGAACAAGAGCGTCGGCACCATGAACGCAAGCCTGCGGATGATGTACCGCGACATTTCCCCTCCGTTCGCCCGCAGACCCGGAAGTCCCCCGACTGGGGCCGCGAGTGCCCGTGGGTATAGCACAACGCCGATCAAACTCACAAACGTGTGAGGAAATTCGCAAGTGGCACAGGGCGCCATGACGGCGCGCCGGACGCAGCCGTGATCGCCGCCCGTCGGGGCGACGCCGGAGGTCAGTCTTGCGCGGCCTCGTCCGAGCTGTCGTCCGCCGGGACCCGTACTCCGGCGGCCCGGTGCGCCTTCTGCATATCCCGGTAGTGGTAGGAGTAGAGCGTCCCGAAGTTGGTCGCCCGCTCCTTCGTCGCCCGCTCGGCCCAGTACGCCTGCTGGCGCTCCAGGAACGCCGAGCGCTCGGCCTCGGTCCCCTCGCGCAGCCGCACCGGCTCCCGTGGGACGAAGAGCACCTGGCCGATCGGGCTCTGCCCGTTCGCGCTCAGGATCTCGCCCGGCTCCAGCACGTACCTGAACTCCGTCGGCTGGCTGTACCAGTCCGTCTCGACGCGAGCAGTCAAGACCGGGAGCGATGGGCGGTCCGTCCGGTTCAGGATGCCCAGGTAGACCGTGTCCCAGCCCTCGGGCGTCACGAAGTCGTAGGCGCCCCGCAGGCCGACGCCACCCTGCGGTGCGTTGACGTTCGCGATGAGCGCGTCCGAGAACCGCTGCACGCCCGCCGCATCCAGCCCGATGGACTCGTCGATGTACTTCACGTCGTGGCCGTCCAGCCCGCCGGTGCCGGCGGACGTGGTGATGTCCATCACCCAGACCGGCTGCGGTGAGCTGCTCCCGGACGCCGTGCGGTGCAGGGAGACACGGAGCTTCCCTGCCTCGAGGTAGCGGATCTGCAGCGCCTCCTCCGGGAGGAGGGGCGGGTAGACCAGGTATCCGCTCTTGCTTGCGTCTTCCAGGACCGGGCAGAACCGCGCCTGCTGCGGCAGGGCGGCGCGACGGTTCTCGGAGGTCGGCGGCCGGCCGACCCCGGGGCGGCGCTGGTTGGGGAGGACGGTGACGTCCATGGAGCCCTCTCCCCCTCGATGGCCCTCGGTGTGAATACGCGCGTGATGCGCAGCCGCAGCCTACTCCACGTGTGAAGGGGATCAGAGTTCGCGCGCCCGAAGCGGCGGTTGGGCGGCGGCCGCACCGCCCGGTGACTAATTCATTTGTGATATCTGTAACAAACTCCTTGTCCCTTCCGAGGGGCGTCGCGTATGTTCACGGGAACTAATGATATCCACGAGCTAGCGCGATTACGTGAGTGATTGTGAGAGCTGGATGGATATTACGTGTGTTGAGTCCGGCTAGTTGCCGGACATCGGAGGGGACCGCATGAGTTCGGAGTATTGGAGCCGGCGCGGTATGAGCCGGCGCTCGGTGCTGCGAGGCGCCGGGCTGGGCGTCGCTGGCCTGACCGGCGCCGCGCTGATCGGTTGTGGCGGCGACGATGACGGCGCTGAGCCGTCCGCGACGCAGGGCGGCCTGGCCGGTGGCCAGCTGACCGCGACCGCTGTGCAGACGTCCGCGGACGCGAACGCGACTCCGGTCCCCGCGGACCAGGTGCGCGTGGTGCCGGGTCTCTACCAGGGCCCGGTCGCTCCGTCCGCTGCCGAGCTGAACCCGGGCGTGAACGCCAAGTACGGCGGCTTCGCTCGGATGCGGTACCTGGACCCGCCGCGCATGGACCTCGCGCGGACGCTCTCCTGCACCATCTACAACACGCTGTCGCACACCTCGAACAAGCTCACCCGCGGCAAGGTGGGCCCGCTGGCCGACCCGTACCGGGCGGAGATCGAGCCTGACCTGGCCGAGTCCTGGGAGGTGTCCGAGGACGGCCAGAAGCACACCTTCAAGCTCCGCAAGGGCGCCAAGTTCCACAACAAGGCCCCGGTGAACGGCCGCGAGTTTACGGCGCAGGACGTCGTGAAGACCGTCGAGATGTACTCGGCGGGCTCGCAGAAGGACGTGTTCTCCATGGTCTCGAGCGTCGAGACCCCGGACGACTACACCGTCGTCTTCAACCTGAGCACCCCGCTCGCGGACTTCCCGATCTCCGTCGCCGCGTGGTCGTACATCTACCCGGTCGAGCTCGTCGACGACGAGGAAGCCCGCCAGCAGGTCGCCATCGGTACCGGCCCCTTCATCCAGGATCAGTGGATCCAGAAGGAGAAGTCGGTCGTGGTCCGGAACCCCGACTACTGGGAGACGGACAGCGCCGGCAACCAGCTGCCGTACCTCGACGGGGTCGAGCTCTTCGTCCAGAACGACACCAACGCCGGACGCGCTGGCTTCGCCACGGACAACTACCACGACTACCAGGCGCGTGACGGCGAAGACCTGGCGGCCCTGTTCCAGGAAAACAAGGACACGATGATCGGCCAGACGTTCCCGCGTTCCCGCGGTGCGAACGTCAACGGCTTCCAGTTCCAGATGAAGAACCCGACGTTCCAGGACGACCGCGTGCGGCGCGCCCTGTCGCTCGCGTTCGACCGGAACGAGTACGACCTGGCCCGGAACGGCGGCGACGGTCAGGGCCCGGAGGGGCCGTACTCCACGTCTCCCATGCCGTGGCCGTACCTCTTCGACTCCTTCCCGACCGGGAAGGTGAACGGCCCCTGGTACCAGTTCAACCCGACCGAAGCGTCGAAGATGATGCAGGCGGCCGGCTTCACCGCCGACAACCCGCTCGTCGCTGAGCTGCCCTCGTACTACTTCCGTACGGAGTTCGCCCAGCTCATCGTCCCCGGCATCAACCAGTCGCTCCCGGAGGTGGACATCTCCTTCCGCGAGATCGACAACCCCACGCACGTCACGATGATGTCGGATCGCAACTTCGACACCCTCGTGGGCTTCGTCTGGGGCCCTCCGGGTTACTCGATGGACCAGTGGGTTTACCCCTTCTACCACTCGGAGGGGAGCCTGAACTACGGCTCGATCGTGGACACGGAGCTCGACAGCCTGCTCGTGAAGCAGCGCGCGGAGAGCAACGCGGAGGCGCAGAAGGAGCTCTGGCTCCAGATCTCCGACCGGATCCACGACATGGTCTACCAGGCGTGGTTCCCGGAGCCGTTCATCCGGCCGGCGTGGCACAACTACCTGCTGAACTACCGCCAGCACGGTCTGATCGGCACGTACCAGTGCTACGCCAGCGACCTGGGCCGCATCATGTGGCTCGACGAGGGCGCGCCCGGCCGCTAGCCGGCACGAGCCTCTGAGCAACATCGGCTCCCCCGCGACGGCACCGCCGGACGCGAGGCGAGCAGGGACGCCCGGACGAGCCATCGTCCGGGCGTCCTGTTTGTCCGGGCGGGATGCGTCTCGCCCCCGCGCCCTCCGGACTTCGTTCGCCCTGGCTCGACGGGCGCGAGGTCCGGGAGCCGGCGACGGTGACGGAATCCTGGGGTATTGGGGGCCGCGCTCGGCGGCGGCGCGGCCTGAGCACGGGGCGACGGCGGGCGCGGCACCCTGTGCCGCACGTACAACATTAGTGATACTTTTTAGCTACATATAATGGAATTAGTATCCACTATCCACTTGAGTCTCCACCGATGTCATCCAGTGCCTTCTAATCGTATTCATAACGTTGATTGTCTCTCCGGATTCTGTCGCTAATGTCCGCACTCGGGCGGCAGTGCCGTCTCGGAGGGGAATCCGGAGGGAGTTCGATTGGAAACCACGTACTGGAGCCGGCAGCTCAGCCGGCGTGGCGTGCTTCGTGGTGCTGGCCTCGGCGTGGCCGGTCTCGCCGGCGCGGCACTTATCGGATGTGGCGGCGGTGACGGCGAGGACGGCGGGACGACGAGCGGCACCCAGGCCGGCGTGCAGCTGACCGCGACCGCGATCGCCACCCAGGCGGACGCCGCCGCGACCCCGGTGCCGGCGGACCAGGTCCGCGTGACGCCGGGCATCTACCAGGGCCCGATCCCGCCGTCCGCGGCGGAGCTCAACCCGGGCGTCAACGCCGTCTACGGCGGCGTCTCCAAGATGGTCTACCTGGACCCGCCGCGCATGGACATCGCGCGGACCCTGTCCTGCACCATCTACACCACGCTGGCGCACACCTCGAACAAGCTGACCCGCCCGAAGCTCGGCCCGCTCGCGGACCCGTTCCGCGTCGAGGTTGAGCCGGACCTGGCCGAGTCATGGGAGGTGTCCGAGGGCGGCCAGAAGCACACCTTCAAGCTCCGCCAGGGAGCCAAGTTCCACAACCGCGCGCCGGTCAACGGCCGCGAGTTCACGGCTGAGGACGTCACCAAGACCGTCGCGATGTACCAGGCGGGTTCACAGAAGGACGTCTTCTCGGTGGTCGACACCATCGAGACGCCGGACGACTACACCGTCGTCTTCAACCTCAACCAGCCGCTGAACGACTTCCCGCGTTCGCTGGCTGCGTGGTCGTACATCTACCCGCGCGAGCTGGTCGACGACGAGGAGACGCGGCAGACCGTGGCCATCGGCACCGGGCCGTTCGTCCAGGAGGAGTGGGTCCAGAAGGAGAAGACCGTCCTCTCCCGCAACCCGGAATACTGGGAGAAGGACTCCGCCGGCCGCTCGCTGCCGTACCTCGACGGCGTCGAGCTGTACGTCCAGAGCGACGTGAACGCCCACCAGGCCGGCCTGCTGACCGACAACTACGGGCACTTCGCAGCCAGCACGGACGACGTCCTGGACCTCCTGATGAGGGAGAAGCCGGACACCATGGTCGCCGGCGTCCACCCGGTGTCACGCGGGTCGAACATCAACGGCTTCCAGTTCCAGATGACGAACCCGGTCTTCCAGGACGAGCGCGTGCGCCGCGCCTGGGCGCTGGCCGTCGACCAGAACGAGTACGACCTCGCCCGCGGCGGCGACAACCAGAGCCCGGAGGGCCCGTTCGCCCAGGGGCCCATGCCGTGGCCGCTGCTCTGGGACTCGTTCCCCACGGGTGCCGTCAACGGCCCCTGGTACAAGCACAACGCCGCCGAGGCGTCCAAGATGATGCAGGCCGCGGGCTTCTCCGCGGACAACCGGCTCGAGGTCGAGCTGCAGGCCTGGTACTACCGCCAGGAGCTCTCCTCGCTCATCATCCCGGCGATCAACCAGAACCTGCCGGAGGTCAACATCTCGTTCCGCGAGGTCGACAACCCGACCTTCGTCACGATGATGTCCGATCGCAACTTCGACTCCGTCGTGGGCTTCCTGTGGGGCCCGCCCGGCTACTCGATGGACCAGTGGGTCTACCCCTTCTACCACTCGGAGGGCAGCCTCAACTACGGCTCCATCGTGGACACCGAGCTCGACGACCTGCTGGTCCAGCAGCGCGCCGAGGGCGATCCGGACGCTCAGAAGGACGTCTGGCACAAGATCTGGGACCGCATCCACGACCAGGTCTACCAGGTGTGGTTCCCGGAGCGCCTGCTCCGCTCGGCCCACAACAACTACGTCCTGAACTACCGGCAGCACGGGTGGGTTGGTTCCTACACCTGCTACTCGGCGGCTCAGGCCCGCTCGATCTGGCTGGACGGCGGGAAGTGGGGCTCCTAGCCGCCTGAGACGGAGCTAGCACCCGACCCGGGCCGCGCGCAGCGGCCTGGGTCGGGCTCCAACCCTGCTGCGGGGGTGCCGGACAGCCGCTCACCTGAACCTGCGCTCGTCGAATGTCGCTGAGGGTGGGGAATGTCGTACGTCATACCCTCAAACCCTCGAACACGCTCGCAATCTCTCCTGTTCTCCCTCGAATCATGTTTGTAAACAACGATAGACGATCGTTATCGTCTGTCGCCGTGGGCGGCATCCGCTGCCCGGAGGGGACTCCGGAGGGAGATTGCATTGAGTTCGACCTATTGGAGCCGGACGGTGAACCGGCGCAGCGTGATCCGCGGCGCCGGCCTCGGTGTCGCCGGACTCGCTGGCGCAGCCCTGATCGGCTGTGGCGGCGGCGACGACGAAGAGGGTGGATCCGGCGGCACCTCGAGCGGTAGCCAGGCTGGCGCTCAGATCACCGCGACCGCGATCGCGACCGAGACCGAGACCGCCGCAACCCCGGTGCCGGCGGACCAGGTCCGTGTTGCCCCGGGCATCTACCAGGGTCCGATCCCGCCGTCCGCTGCGGAGCTGAACCCGGCGGTCAACGCTGTCCGCGGTGGCGTCACCAAGATGGTCTACCTGGACCCGCCGCGCATGGACCTCGCGCGGACCCTGTCCTGCACCATCTACACCACGCTGGCGCACACCTCGAACAAGCTGACCCGCGCGAAGGTGGGCCCGCTCGCCGACCCGTTCCGCATCGAGGTCGAGCCTGACCTCGCCGAGTCGTGGGAGGTGTCCGAGGGCGGCCAGAAGCACACGTTCAAGCTGCGGAAGGGTGCCAAGTTCCACAACAAGGCCCCGGTCAACGGCCGCGAGTTCAGCGCCGAGGACGTCGTCAAGACCGTCGAGATGTACTCGGGCGGCTCGCAGAAGGACGTGTTCTCCGTCGTCGCCAACATGGAGACGCCGGATGACTACACCGTCGTCTTCAACCTCAACCAGCCCCTGAACGACTTCCCGCTCTCCGTGGCGGCGTGGTCGTACATCTACCCCAAGGAGCTGGTGGACGACGAGGAGACCCGGCAGACCACCGCCATCGGTACGGGCCCCTTCACCCAGGAAGAGTGGGTGCAGAAGGAGAAGTCCGTCTTCAAGGCGAACCCGGACTACTGGGAGAAGGACGCCGCGGGCAACCCGCTGCCGTACACGGACGGCGTCGAGGTGTACGTTCAGAACGACACCAACGCCCACCAGGCCGGCCTGCTGACCGACAACTACGGTCACTTCGCCGCCGGCACGGACGACGTGCTCGACCTCCTCATCAAGGAGAAGCCAGACACGATCGTCGCCGGTGTCTACCCGGTGTCGCGCGGCTCGAACGTTAACGGGTTCCAGTTCCAGATGAAGAACCCGATCTACCAGGACGACCGCATCCGCCAGGCGTGGGCGCTGGCCTTTGACGCGAACGAGTTCGACCTCGCCCGCGGTGGCGACAACCAGAACCCGGACGGCCCGTACTCCAACGCGCCGATGCCGTGGCCGCTCCTGTACGACGCCTACCCCACGGGGAAGGACCAGGGCAAGTGGTACGGCTACAACGCCGCCGAGGCCTCGAAGATGATGCAGGCCGCCGGGTACACGGCGGACAACCGCCTCGAGGTTGAGATGGTCGCCTGGTACTACCGCCAGGAGCTGTCCGGACTCGTGGTGCCGTCGATCAACCAGAACCTGCCGGAGGTGAACATCTCGTTCCGCGAGGTCGACAACCCGACCTACGTGACGATGATGTCGGACCGCAACTTCGACGCGGTTGCCGGCTTCCTCTGGGGCCCGCCGGGCTACTCGATGGACCAGTGGGTCTACCCCTTCTACCACTCGGAGGGCAGCCTCAACTACGGTTCCGTCCAGGACCCCGAGCTCGACGACCTGCTGGTCAAGCAGCGGGCGGAGAGCAACCCGGACGCCCAGAAGGAACAGTGGCAGCAGATCTGGGACCGCATCCACGACAAGGTCTACCAGATGTGGTTCCCGGAGCGGATGATCCGCGCCGTCCACAACAACTACGTCCTCAACTACCGCACGCACGGCTGGGCCGGCACGTACACGTGCTACTCGGGCGACCAGGCTCGCTCGATCTGGCTGGACGGCGGGAAGTGGGGCTCGTAGCCCGCGCCGCGTAGAACTGCGTAACCCCCGTCACGCCACCGGCGTGGCGGGGACCCATGCAGCCCCTCCGGGCCCGGTCGCTCCCAAGCGGCCGGGCCCATTCCTTTCTGCTCGCCCGCAGAATCCTCCAGCACCCTGCTTGTCGCGGCTCACGACGTACCAATCCCGTTCGCGAGAACGGAGCCCTATCCGATCTCCGCCGCAACCCCCCATAACGCTTGTGTTCTGTCCCGAGCTCTCAATCATCATGTTTGTAATGCCGCCGGCCAGATAGTTATCGTTCTTGAAACGGCGTCCACCCGGATGCCGAGGAGGGAGCCCGGAGGGGGCAAGTCAATGGCATCGACGTATTGGACGCGCGCGCGCATTGGGCGACGCGGCGTCCTCAGGGGGGCGGGGCTCGGCATGGCCGGCCTCGCGGGAGCCGCGCTCATTGGGTGCGGCAGCGATGACGAGGACGGCGGCGGCACGGCCACCGCGACCTCGTCCTCCGGCAGCCAGGTGGGCGCACAGATCACCGCGACGGCTGCCTCGACGGAAGCGGCGGGTTCGACCCCGGTCCCGGCCGACCAGGTCCGCGTCGCGCCCGGCGTCTACGACGGCCCGGTGCCGCCGTCGCCGGCGGAGCTCAACCCCGGCGTGAACGCCGTCCGCGGTGGCACCATCCGCATGCTGTACCTCGACCCGCCGCGGATGGACCTGAGCCGCACGCTGTCCTGCACCATCTACAACACGCTCTCGCACACCTCGAACAAGCTGACGCGCGGCATCACCGGCGCCCTCGCGGACCCGTTCCGCGTGGACATCGAGCCGGACCTCGCCGAGTCCTGGGAGGTCTCCGAAGGCGCGCAGAAGCACACGTTCAAGCTGCGCCAGGGCGCCAAGTTCCACAACAAGGCCCCGGTCAACGGTCGCGAGTTCACCGCGCAGGACGTGGTGAAGACCGTCGAGATGTACTCGGCCGGATCGCAGAAGGACGTCTTCGCGGTCGTCGACAGCATGGAGACGCCGGACGACTACACGATCGTCTTCAACCTCAACCAGCCGCTTGCTGACTTCCCGCTCTCAGTCGCGGCGTGGTCCTACATCTACCCGGCCGAGCTGGTAGACGACGAGGAGCTCCGCCAGACCGTCTCGATCGGTACGGGCCCGTTCACGCAGGAAGAGTGGGTGCAGAAGGAGAAGTCCGAGTTCAAGGCGAACCCGGACTACTGGGAGAAGGACGACGCCGGCAACCCGCTGCCGTATGTCGACGGCGTAACCACCTTCGTCCAGAGCGACACGAACGCCGCGCGCGCCGGCTTCTCCACCGACAACTACGGGTACTACACCGCGCGTGACCAGGCTGACCTCGAGTCCCTGTTCCAGGAGAACCAGGACACGATGGTCGGGTACCGGTACCCGATCTCCCGTGGGGCGAACGTCAACGGGTTCCAGTTCCAGATGAAGAACCCGACCTACGCGGACGACCGTGTCCGTCAGGCGATCTCGATGGCACTCGACCGCGCCGAGTACGACCTCGCCCGCAACGGCGGCGACAACCAGAACCCCGAAGGGCCGTACTCCAACTCGCCGATGCCGTGGCCGCTCCTGTTCGACGCCTACCCGACCGCGGCGACGCAGGGCCCGTGGTACCAGTTCGACGCGGCCGAGGCGTCCAAGATGATGCAGGCCGCCGGCTTCACCGCCGACAACCCGCTCACCGCCGAGATGCCCTCGTTCTACTACCGCACGGAGCTCGCGCAGCTCGTCGTGCCGGGCATCAATCAGAACCTGCCCGAGGTGAACATCACGTTCCGGGAGATCGACAACCCGACCCACGTGACCCTCATGTCGGACCGGAACTTCGACGAGATGATCGGGTTCCTCTGGGGCCCGCCGGGGTACTCCATGGACCAGTGGGTCTACCCCTTCTACCACTCCACCGGCAGCCTCAACTACGGCTCGGTCAACGACCCGGACCTGGACGCGCTGCTTGAGAAGCAGCGCTCCGAGGCGAACGCGGATGCGCAGCTGGAGCTGTGGAAGCAGATCTACGACCGCATCCACGACAAGGTGTACCAGGCGTGGTTCCCGGAGCCCCAGGGCCGTCCCGTGTACCACAACTACATCCTCAACTACCGCAGCCACGGCTGGATGGGGAACTACACCTGCTACTCGAGCGACCAGAGCCGTGAGATCTGGCTCGCGGCGGACGCACCGATCCGGTAGGCGTCCTGTCGCGAGGCGGTCCCGACCGTAGGGCCGTGTCAACGAGGGGCGAGTATGGGAACATGCCCGTACTCGCCCCTCGTCCGTCCTCGGCGGCCTCCCGCCCCGACGGCTGGAGGGCGCGCCTGCCGACGACAGACCAGAGGGAGGTCCACGGTGTCGGATGAGAACACGCTGTGTATGCAGACCGTGCGCATCGGCGACGACTGCTGCGCGAGCTTCGACGGCCACTGCGCCGCGACGGCTACGTGGGAGCGCGCCGAGAGCGGCGTGCGGCTCTGCGACATGCACCTGGCGAACGCCCGCACGCTGGGCGGCGCCAAGCTTGGCTACTGGGTCGTCGGTGACACCAAGGTCCCGTACCCGGATGGCTGGACGCGCATCGAAGACGGCGAGCCGCTGATCGATGAGCGCCCGGTGAACGTCAAGGCGCCGGCCAGCGCGGAGTCCGAGAAGGTCCGCCCGAGCGGCCTCGTCCTCCCCTAGCTCCCGGTCACGTCTCGCACGAACGTCACGGCCACCTGGACTGCTGCGTCCAGGTGGCCGTCGTACGTATGTCCCGAGGCCTTCCGGGGCTTGAGCGAGTGATCGCCGTCCTCGAACCACTGGATGCGCACGGCCGGCGACAGCCGGTAGCCCTCGACCTCCTTGCGGGTGCCCATCGGATCCCGTTCTCCCTGGAGGATGAGCGTCGAGGTCCGCTGTGTCTCGAGGTGCGCCGTCCGCAGCTGCCCGGGCTTTCCCGGCGGGTGGAACGGATAGCCGAGGCAGACGACCCCCGCGACGCCGGCTCCGTCCGCGACCATCGAGGCGTACCGTCCACCCATCGACTTCCCGCCGATGACGAGGCGGTCGCGACGGCCGAGCGCTGCGATGACGTCGTTCCACGAGTGGCGGAGCACGGCCTCGCGATCCGGCCCGCGCCGCTCCCCGCGCCGCCTCGCCGCCATGTACGGGAACTCGAACCGGACCACGCGAATGCCCTCCGCGGCGATGCCCGTGGCGACGCGCTCCATGAACGCGTGCTCCATGCCGGCCCCGGCGCCGTGCGCGAGGGCGAGCGTGGCGCGGCCGCGGCGCGGGCCGTCGACGATCGCCGGCAGCCCGGCAATGTCCTCCACGCGATCGTTCGACGGTGGTCCACTGGGGGTCATGGCGCGAGCCTACGCCGCGCGGGGAGAGCCGGCAGCACTTCCTTCTGGCACTTTTCTCATCGTGGGCTGGCGGGTACGCTAGCCCCTCGGCGCTGCCGAGGTAGCTCAGTTGGTAGAGCACACGACTGAAAATCGTGGTGTCGCCGGTTCGATCCCGGCCCTCGGCACCAGCCTTCTGACCGCATCGGGCCCCCGTGGCGGGGCGATCGAACGGGTGACGTCATGAGCCGGATCCTGGTGGCGAACGCTCAACCGGGTGCTGGTTCCACCACGATCGCCGCCGGGCTCGGCCACCTGATCGCCGTCGGCGGTCGCGCGGTGCGCCTCGTCCGCCTGGCGGGCGATGTCCGCGCCGAGGAGGACGCCCGCAACTTCGCCACGTTCGAGGTCGCCGACGCGGCGGGGGTTCCCCTGGCCGAGGCCGATCTTCCCGCGGACGATGACACCGTCACGATCATCGAAGCGCCTGCGAACGCCGACGGCGCCGCCATCGCGCAGCGGCTCGGCGCTCGCCTGGTACTCGTGACCGAGGACGCGAGCGTAGAGGCCGACGGAGCGCTGGTGATCGCGAACCATCAGCGGTACGCGGGCCCGAACGCGATCGCCGAGGACCGCCTGCTCGCCGCGCCGACCGTCCGCCGGCTGATCGAGGCGAGCGGCGCGACCGTGCTCTCCCGCTCCGAGGAGGGCGACGCGGCCATCTGCGAGCACCTGGTCGCCGCGGCCATTTCACACGACTCCGCCGACACCTACTACCAGCGCTTCCCGCGCCGCGCCGTCGTCGCCCGCGCCGAGCGTGTGGACCTCGCCCTCGCTGCCATGCTCACGCGCTCCGAGTGCCTGATCCTCACGGGCGGGCACGAGCCGAGCCCGTACCTCCTCGATCGCGCCGCCTCCACGCGGGAGACCACGCTGCTGCTGGCGCCCGAGGGCACGGTGGAGACGCTGCGGGACATCGAAGGCTCGTTCGGCAAGTCGGCCTTCTCACACGAGGTGAAGCTGGAACGCATCAGCGGCCTGCTGGCGGAGGCGCTCGATCCGTCCGCACTCGCCGCCCTCGTCGGCTGACCGGCTTCACGCTTCCTTCATAGGCGCTCTCCCAGCGACGCTCGCCACCCCCCTATGCTGGGCTCATGGACCTGACCGGCGGACTGAAGATCGCGACGATCCGGGGAATCGCCATCCTCGTGCACTGGTCGTGGTCGCTGATCTTCACGCTGATCACCTGGACGCTGGTGCAGTACTTCCTCGATCAGTACGAGGACTGGAGCACGTTGCAGGCGTGGCTCGTCGCCGCGGCGACGGCGCTCGGGTTCTTCCTCTCGGTCCTCCTGCATGAGCTGTCGCATGCGCTGCTGGCGCAGCGGTACGGGATGCCCGTCCCTTCGATCACGCTCTTCATCTTCGGCGGCGTCTCGAACATCGCTGCTGAGATGCGCTCCGCCCGCCAGGAGTTTTTCGTCGCGGCCGCCGGACCGGGGATGTCCCTGTTCCTCGCGCTGCTGCTCGGGGCGATCGCCGTCTTCATCGGCGGCGACGCCGGCGAGGTGCTGCTCTACCTCGCGTCCGTCAACGCGCTTCTCGGACTGTTCAACCTCCTGCCGGGCTTCCCGCTGGACGGAGGCCGCGTCTTCCGCTCGATCATCTGGGCGAAGTCCCGCGACCTCACGAAGGCGACGAGGTGGGCGTCGCGCGTCGGCCAGGGCATCGCCTGGGTGATGATCGCCGGCGGAATCTTCGTGACGCTGACCTACAGCCTGACCGGCATCTGGTACGTCTTTATCGGTCTGTTCCTGAAGCAGGCGGCCGAATCCGCCTACCAGCAGCTCATGTTCGACCGCGCCCTGCAGAACGTCCGCGCCCGCGACCTGATGCGCGTGCCCTCTGACCCGATGCCGGACACCTCCTCGCTCCAGCGGATCGTCGACGAGCGCGTGCTCGCCCGAGGCGAACGCTGCGTGCTGCTCGATCACGACGGCCATGTCACCGGCCTGCTGACCACCACGGACATCTCCCACGTCCCGCGCGAGGAGTGGATGACGACGAGCGCGAGGAACGCGATGGTGCCGGCGGAGAAGGTCGCCACGGTCGCGCCGTCGACGCTCGTGAGTGACGCCGTCCGCACGATGGCGGAGCGTGACATCCACCAGCTCCCCGTCATCGACGACGGTCGCCTCGTGGGCATGCTCACCCGCGGTGACGTGCTGAACCACATCCAGACGCGGATGCAGTTCTCGGACGTGCCGGCAGCGATGCGCGGTGGCGAGACGGCCGACCGCCGCTAGGCCGGCCCCCGGTCTGCCCGTCTAGCCTGCCCGTTCGAGGTGGGCGAAGGACTGCAGCAGCTTCTTCACGCCCTTGTCCGGGAACGCCACCGTGACCTGCTGGTCGCCGGGGACGACCACGCACGCGACGACGACACCGACACCGAAGGAGTTGTGCCGCACCCGATCACCGGGCGCGAACATCGGCTCCTTGTCGTCGACTTCCTCGCGCCGGGCGTCCGCCGCAGCCCGCAGCCCGCTCGCGGTGAGCGTGGCGCCCCGAGTGCGTGACTGCCCCATGGGCGCCGTCACGTCCTCGTCGGGTAGGTCGCGCAGGAAGCGCGAGGAGGGGTTCGCGCGGATGTTCCCGAACATGAACCGGCGCCGCGCGCGGGTCAGGTAGAGGCGCTCTTTGGCCCGCGTCATGCCGACGTAGCAGACGCGCCGTTCCTCCTCCATCTGCGCCGGGTCGTCCAGCGCACGGATGTGAGGGAGGAGACCCTCTTCCATGCCCGGCATGAACACCACCGGGAACTCCAGCCCCTTGGCGGCGTGCAGCGTGATGAGGGTCACCGCGTCCGGCGTGTCCGCCGAGGGATCGTCGATGTCCGAGACGAGTGCGATCTCCTCGAGGAACGACGCGAGCGTGCCGTCGCGTTCGACCTCGGCGTACTCGGCCGCGACGGAGCGGAGCTCCTGCACGTTCTCCCAGCGCACGTCCGCCTGCTCCTCGCCGTCGGTCTTGCGCAGGTGCCGGCGGTAGTCCGTCTCGGCGAGCACGCGGTCGAGGAGTCCGGCGATGCCCAGCTGCTCGCGCTCCGCGAGCAGGCGGTCGTACAGCTCCACGAACGCGATGAGCGCGCCGCGGACGCGCGAGTTGAGCTGTGGCACCCCCGGGGACGTGTCCCCGGAGGCAGCGCGGTGCGCGATCGCGATCGGCGAGAGGCCCAGCTCGACCGCCGACGCGAGCAGATCGGCGACAGTCTTCGTCCCGATGCCCCGCGTCGGCAAGTTCACGATGCGCTCGAAGGCGACCGTGTCGAACTCGTTGTGCACCAGGCGGAGGTAGGCGATCAGGTCGCGGATCTCGCGTCGGTCGTAGAACCGCGTCCCACCCACGATCCGATAGCGGATGCCGGAGGAGATGAACGCTTCCTCGACGGCCCGGGACTGCGCGTTCGTGCGGTAGATGACCGCGAAGTCCGCCGGCTGGTAGTCGTGCTGACGCATCAGGCGACGGATCTCGGAGGAGATGAACTGGCCCTCCTCCTCTCCGTAGTCGGCCTCGAACTCGACCACAGGATCGCCGGCGGGATTCTCAGTCCACAGGGACTTCTCCGGCCGGCCGTCCGCCCTGGAGATCACCGCGTGGGCGCACCGAAGGATGTGGCCCGTCGAGCGGTAGTTCTGTTCCAGCAGCACCGTCCGGGCGTCCGGGAAATGGCGCTCGAAGTCCAACAGGTTGCGGATGTCAGCCGCCCGCCAGGAGTAGATCGACTGGTCCGGGTCGCCGACGACGGTGAGGTTGCGGTGCACGCTGGAAAGCTGCCGTGACAGCTCGAACTGGACGAGGTTGGTGTCCTGGAACTCGTCGATGAGGACGTGCAGGTAGCGGTCGGCGTAGCGCTGCTGCACCTCGGGGTGCGTCTCAAACAGCTCGAGCGTCCGCCCGAGGAGGTCGTCGAAGTCGACCGCACCCGAGCGGCGCAGCGCAGCCTCGTAGCGTTCGAAGATGCGTCCCACGACCTCCTCGAAGTAGTTGTCCGCCTGCCGGTGGAACGACGAGGAATCGCGGCGCTCGTTCTTCGCTGCCGAGATCGCAGAGAGCACGGCTCGCGGCTGGAAGCGTTTCTGGTCGATGCCCAGCTCCGCCTCGATGCTCCGCACGAGGGATGCCTGGTCGTCCGTGTCGTAGATCGCGAAGTCCCGGGGCAACCCGATCGCCTCGCCGTCGCGGCGAAGGATCCGTGCGCAGATCGAGTGGAAGGTGCCCATCGTGAGATCGTGCGCCTCGGGGCCGAGGAGGGCCTCGACGCGCTCGCGCATCTCGCGGGCGGCCTTGTTCGTGAACGTGACGGCGAGGATCCGCCACGGGTGCACGTGCTGGTCGCGCACGAGGTACGCGATGCGGTGCGCGATGACGCGCGTCTTCCCGGAGCCGGGCCCCGCGAGGATCATCAACGGCCCGCCCGGCGTCTCGACGGCGCGGCGCTGGGCCTCGTTCAGGATGTCGTTCAGTGAAGCGGTCACACCTCGATTGTAGGTGGGGGCGCCGTACGAACCGGCCGGGGAGCGGCACCCTGTCCCCGATGCGTCCACGGTGCATGCACAGAGGTCTCCACGCCGCCTGCGTACGGCGGCGGTCCGCTTCCGGCGCGCGGTGCCTGCCAGCGGCGAGGCATGCGTCGCCCGCCGGGAGACGCGCGGGGAGGGCACGTTGCGTCCGCCCGGAATCTGGCGATCCCAACGAATGCGCGTGTTAGCCTGAATCGCTACTGCGGGGGATACCGGAGGTCCGTGTGGACTTGGACTCTATTCCGTGGCCAGGCGGTGACTGGCAGGCCACGGTCCGTCTCTTCGGCGCGCTCATCGGCGGCTATCTGCTGGTCCTCTGGTTCGCCTCGATCCTGTGGGTCTACCGCGACATCCAGTCGCGCAGCCAGGACCCGATCACACAGGCGATCGGCGTCGGCATCGCCGTGGTCTTCCCGCTCGTCGGCCTGCCGGTGTACATGGTCGTGCGCCCGCAGGAGACTCTGCAGGACGCGTATGACCGGCAGCTCGAGCAAGAGGCAATCCTCTCGGAGCTCCACTCGGTAACCGGCTGCCCCAACTGCCGCCGCCCGGTCCAGGACGACTTCCAGTTCTGCGCGTTCTGTGGCACGTCGCTGAAGTCGGCGTGTGCCTCGTGCGGACGGCTGCTGCAGTTCTCGTGGCGCGTCTGCCCGACCTGCCAGACCCCGAAGCCCCGCCCTCAGCCCGATCCCGCCGAGGTTGCCCGCCAGCGCGAGGCCGATGCCGCGGCCGCCGGCCGCCGCGCCACCTCGACCGCCGCCCCGGTCCGCTCCGCCCCGGCGCGTGCCGTGCGTCCGGTCAAGAGCGAGTCGCCGACGCCCGCGCCGCGCCCGCGTCGCGAGCCCGAGCCGAACGGCGACGACCCCACCGCCGCACGCCCGCGTCGCGCCCGCCCGACCGGCACGTCTGAGCAGTAACCCCGGTTCCTCCTAGACACGAAGAAGGCCGCCCATCGGGCGGCCTTCTCGGTTTCGCGCGGTCGGCTGTCGGGGCTAGCCGAGTGCCTCCGCGAGGAGTGCGCGCAATTCGCTCACCTGGCTGTCACGCCAGCCCTCCGCGTAGTCCCAGGTCTTCGCCTGGTACTCCTTGCGCGCTTCCTCGTACTCCGGCGTGTCGCGCTCCTTGCCGGCCATGATCTCGCGGAGGGCCGGCATCTCGCTGTTCGCCCGGTCCGAGCGCTCGATCCAGTGGCCGAGGTAGTTGTGGTCGCCGTCGTAGAGGACGACCGTCGGGATCGACTCGAACTCCCCGCCCTTCAGGAACTCGGCCATGATGTCCTTGTTCTGGTCGCGCAGGAAGAAGCGGACCTGCATTCCGGTCAGCTCACCGAGCTTCGCCATCACCGGCAGGCCCCGCCAGACGTCTGGGCACCAGTCCTCGCCCAGGACGAGGGCCTTCACGCCGTGGGACTGCACGTAGCCCTTGATGGCGTCCACGTCGGCCTGGTCGGGCTGCCACTCGTCGTAGTGACGCTGGAAGGTCTCCTTGTTCTTCTCGATCGCGCCCATCCAGGCCGCGAACGAGTCCATGCCCTGCGCGTAGCGCTCGGGGGTGACCACGGAGTCCGGTTTCGGGGCCGCGGCCTTGCGTGTGATCGTCGAGGTGGCGGTCATCGTCTCGTCTTTCTGCTGTTCGATGAGGGTTGGAATGGACGAGCGCCTGAAGCGCCCGCAGGGCGAGTGCACCATCGCAGCACGCCACGCCCCCGCTACGCAGTAGATTCTACAGCGCCGGGCGAAACGGGCTACCCGGTCCGTGGATCCGAATCTCAAGCGTTGGCTGGATCGCCTCGGAGGCCCTCCGACACGGCGAACCACGGAGCCAGGCGTCGCGCGTCCGGCAGGCTCGCGACCGGACCGCCGCCCGCGCGCGCTTCCGCCTCCAGCGCCTGGAACGCGCGCGTGAAGCGCGATGATGCCTCGCGAAGCGTCTCCTCGGCGTCGAAGCCCGCGTCCGCCGCGAGCGTCGACATCGCCCAGAGCGCGGCCGCCCAGTCCTCGCGCTGGAGGGCGTCCCGGAGGGCGTCACGTGCGGCGATGGGGAACTCGGCGAGGCCATTCCGTCGCGCGCGACGGATCAGCGACTGCGCCCGCTGCAGCGACGGGGCGGCCGCGGGCGTCGAGTCGAGCGCGCCGGCCGGGGTCTCCTCGGCCTCTTCGCCCTTCGCGGCGCGCTCGGCGGCCTTGATCGCCTCCCACTTCTGGTTGAGCGCCTCCGCGCTCCCGGCGACTTCGCCCGCGAAGACATGAGGGTGACGCCGCACGAACTTCTCGTTCGCGTACTGCACCGCGTCCTCGAGCGTGAAGGAGCCGGCCAGGTCCGCGATCGTGGTGAGCATGAACATCTGCGCGAGGATGTCCCCGATCTCCTCGCGGAGTCCCGCCATGTCGTCGCGGTCGATCGCGTCGACGAGCTCGTACGCCTCCTCGAGGAGGTAGGGGCGCAGCGTCGCGTGGGTCTGCTCGCGGTCCCACGGACAGCCCTCAGGGCTGAAGAGAAACTCCATGACCCCGCGGAGGCCGTTGATGGACCGGGTGTCTGCCTCCGGTGGAAGCGCCGGCAGCAGCCACGCCTCGGCGTCCAGCGGCAGCGCCGCGACCTTCGCCACGCGGTTCGCGCCGTCGACGATGACGCGCGCGTCGAGGTCCGGGCCGTAGCGCTCGCGGACGAGTGGTCGTGCGGCCTCGGTCTGCGGCCTGAGCACGAGCAGCGGCCGTTGCGCGTCGAAGCGTGGGTACGCCGGGTCGAACGCCTGCACCTCGTGCGGCTGGAGGCCGAGCGCGGCGAGCACGCGGTCGAGCGAGGCCGTGCCGGCGGGTCGAGACTCGGGGGATTCGGGCATACCGCGAGTATACTTTCGAGGTGCAGCCGCTCCGCTGGGTCGCTTCGGGCATCTTCATCGCCTGTATCCCCATCCTGCTCGTCCTGACGAACGTCCGGATGGCAGCTTCATGGGAACGGGTCTACGACTACGCCTTCGCCCAGTACGACGTGGTCTCGGCGACCGGCATCGAACGCCCCGAGCTCGACCGCTCCGCCCGTGAGGTCGTCGACTACTTCGAGAGCTCCGAGTCCAACGAGCTGCTCGATATCCGCGTACGGCGGGGCGACGAGGAGGTCGCGCTCTTCAACCAGCGCGAGATCCTGCACATGGCCGACGTCCGTGACCTGTTCCGCCTCGTGTTCCGCGTCCACGAGTTCGCGCTGGTATACGTCGTGGCCTACGTGGCCGCGGTCTACCTCTGGTCACGCGAGCGCTCGATGCGACGGCTCGCCCGCGAGGCGATCACGGCGGGCATCGCCACCGTCGCGGTCCTCGGCGTCGCCGCGGTCGGCGTCATGCTGGGCTTCGATGCGCTATTCGAGCGGTTCCACATCCTGTCGTTCAGCAACGACTTCTGGCAGCTCGACCCGCGCACGGACCGCCTCGTCCAGATGTTCCCGATGGGCTTCTGGTTCGACGTCACCCTCGCCGTCGGTGTCATGGGGGTCATCCAGGGCGGCGCGGTCGCCCTAGCCGGGCTGGGCTACATCATCTGGCTCGACCGTCGCGCCGAGCAGCGCCGCCTCTCGCGCCGGCGCCGGCGCATCCTCCCGGCCGTCGAGGTCGAGTCCGAAGCTCCGACGAGCGTCTGACCTCGCGCCGGCCGCCCGTCCACGAGTCTCGCTCAGTGAGCAGAGAGAGGCGCGCTCGGGTCACAGGCGGCGGATGGCGAGTCTGCCGTTGGTCGCGGCCGACGCGGACAGGCGGACTGGTGCGGGCGGAGCGCCGCTCCCGGGAAGCCAGGTGAACGCGACAGTTCCGCTCTCGTCGGTGCGCTGAAACGTGAACCGCTGTGCGTCACGCGCGCCCTCCGGTCGGAGCAGCCCCGAGCCGTCGAGCCGTACGCTGACCCATGCGGCCTCGATCCCGAGGCCTTCCTCGGACTTCAGCGTGACGATGAACCGCGTCGGGGCGGAGAGGGCGTCCGGGGAGGCGTAGGACGCAGACGCCCCCGGCTGCAGCCGGGGGCGTCGTGAGGGCATCTGGGCGCTGCCTCCTGGCCCCGTGGGCCTAGAAGTCGTCGTCGAAGTCGTCGAAACCGAAGTCATCGTCCCCGCCGTCGAGGAAGTCCTCAGCTTCGCCCTCGCCAGCAGCGGCGTCGGGGCGGACGCCCTGGAGGATGGCGACGCGCTGGATCTCGATCCGCTTCGGGGTCTTCGAGTTGCACGTCGGACAGGCGATCGGGTCGTCGCGCTGCGCCAGGCGGCGCATCTTTTCGAACTTGTTCCCGCACTTCTTGCAGCCGTACTCGTAGATCGGCATCTGACGAAGCTCCTGCTACACGAAACGGTGGTGGCTCGATGCGGCGATTCTAGACCGCCGCACCGAGGTCAGCCTGCCCTGTTAGTCGAGGTAGTCCTTCAGCTTCTTCGAGCGAGTGGGGTGCCGCAGCTTGCGGAGCGCCTTCGCCTCGATCTGGCGGATGCGCTCGCGCGTCACGTTGAACTCGCGGCCCACCTCTTCGAGGGTCCTCGACCGCCCGTCCTCGAGGCCGAAGCGCAGCTCCAGCACCTTCCGCTCGCGCGGGGTGAGGGACGAGAGGACGTCCATCACCTGCTCCTTGAGCAGCTGGTGGCTCGCCGCGTCCTGCGGAGCCAGGGCCGTGGGGTCCTCGATGAAGTCGCCGAGGTGGGAGTCCTCCTCCTCGCCGATCGGGGTCTCCAGCGAGACCGGCTCCTGCGAAACCTTCAGGATCTCGCGGACGCGGTCCGGCGGGAGCTCCAGCTCCGAGCCGATCTCCTCGGGCGTCGGCTCCCGGCCGAACTCCTGCACGAGGCGGCGCTGGATGCGGACGAGCTTGTTGATCGTCTCCACCATGTGCACGGGGATGCGGATCGTGCGGGCCTGGTCCGCGATGGCGCGGGTGATGGCCTGCCGGATCCACCACGTGGCGTACGTGGAGAACTTGAAGCCCTTGCGGTAGTCGAACTTCTCGACCGCGCGGATCAGGCCGATGTTGCCTTCCTGGATCAGGTCCAGGAGGGACATCCCGCGCCCGATGTACTTCTTCGCGACCGAGACGACCAGGCGGAGGTTCGCCTCCGTCAGCTGCCGCTCGCTGCGCTTCCCGTCGAAGATGATCTTCTGGAAGTAGTACTGGAACGCGCCCCCGTGCTCCGCCTCGAGCTTCTCAGCGAGGTTCTTCGGCGGCGGGAAGACCTTCGACTCGTTCCCCGCGACCTCGGCGGCCCACCTGATGTGCTCCGCCCGGAGGATGTGGGTGATGATCGAGTGCCGGAAGATCTGGTCGCGGGCCTTGTCCGCGTCCCACTTGAACTCCTTCATCACGGCTGCGTGGAGCGCCTCGTCCAGCTCGCCGTCGATCGCCTTGCGGAAGTCCCGATCCAGGATCCGCTCCGACACCGACTGGCGCGGCAGCTCGAGGTAGCGGGAGATGAACTGGTAGATCGGCCGGTCGCCGTGGAACTGCTTCAGCAGCTCCACGAACACCTCGGACCACGTCGGGTCGTCGCCGGTCTCCTCGCGGTAGTCCTCGACGATCGTCTCGACGTGGATCCACTCCTCGATGGCGCGGGAGAGGCGCTTCTCGTCGTCCGCGGTGAGGAGGGAGACCTTGCCGATCTCGCGGAGGTACATGCGGACGGGGTCGTCGATGCCCGAGACCTCGTCCACGATCCGCTTGGCGGCCTGCACCACCTCGGAGGCCTCGCGGCCCACCGGGTCGATGCGGACCGAGATCCCGTTCTCCGAGAGCTGGGCGATGATCGCGGAGAGCTTCTCCGCGTTCAGCTCGGCCTCGGGGATGGCCTCGATGACGTCGTCCGCCGTGACATGGCCGGAGCGCCGCCCCTTGGAGAGGAGCGCGTCCAGGCCGGCGTCGGCCAGCGCGGTGTCTTCGAATGCCTGCGTCATGGTTCACCTCTCTCACCAGCCTGGGCGAGGTCTCCGTCCTCTACGGATCGGATCCCCGCTGCCACCTGGTATGACCGGGTCAGCGCTCGCTGACGCCGGGTCGTCTCAATGAATTCGTCGGCCACCTCGCCCACCACCGAGACCGGCTCGCCGGTCGGTGCGTCCGAGGGGGTTCCTCGGCGGGCGCTCTTCAGCGCCTCCGCCTGTTCTCGCGCCACCGCCAGCAGCCGCTGCTGCTGGCGGCGGGTGCGCAGTTCGCGCGCCATCGCCGTCACCATCTCCGGGACGTGACGCGCCTCGTACGTCGGCAACGGGGCGGCGCACAGCGCCGCGTACCGCTCACGGATGTCCGACTCCAGGGTGTCCGCGTGCTCGTCCAGGTCGATGTCCGCGACCCACGCGTCGAACACGGCTCGGTTCAGTGAATCCTCGAACAGCCCGGGGTCCACGGATAGGCCTGCACCCCGAGATTCGTGCCGCTGCACGATGAGCTGGAGCAGCTGGATCTCACCGTCAGGCGGGGCGCTCTTCTCGCGCTTCGCCTGCGAGACCTCCTGCTTCGTCGCCACGGGCCGCGGTCCGGGCGCCGGCTGCCCCTGGGCGAACGAGCGCCGCTCGGCGAGCCGCCGGAGGATGGTCGCCTCGTCCACCTGGGCAAAGCGCGCCAGTCTCTGGACATAACTCGATCGCACGACCTCGTCGCCGATGCGCCCGAGGTAGGGCACCAGCGTCTCGACGGCCTTCGAGCGTCCCCGCGCGTCGCCCTGATCAACCGCGCCGGTGATGACCTCGAAGATGTGGTCCAGCACCGGCTTCGCGCCGTCCAGCAGCGCGCGGAAGCGCTCTGTGTCCTTGCGGACGAGCGAGTCCGGGTCCTCGCCCTCGGGCAGCGCGACCACGCGGATGTCCGCGTCGAGGACCTCCTGGTACGAGATCAGCCCGCCGTAGCCGAGGGAGACCGCCCCACGACGGTCCGCGACTCCCGCGGCCACCTCCACGCCCCGGAGGGTCGCGGCGGAGCCGGCGTTGTCGGCGTCGAGGGCGAGCACCACGTTGTGCGAGTACCGCTTCAGCAGGTCCATCTGCTTCTCGGTGATCGCCGTGCCGTTCGACGCCACGGCCTCCGTGAAGCCGAAGGCGTGCGCGGCGATGACGTCCATGTACCCCTCGACGACGACCGCGCGGTCGCCGCGCCGGATGGCGTCGGACGCCCGGTCGAGGCCGTAGAGGTTCGCGCTCTTGTCGAAGAGCGGGGTCTGCGGCGTGTTCAGGTACTTCGGCTCGTCCTCCGGGTTGAGGGCGCGCGCGCCGAAGCCGATGAGGCGACGTCGTGCGTCCCGCGTCGGGAACATCAGCCGGTTCCGGAAGCGGTCGTACACGCGCCCGTTCTCGGAGCGGATTGCGAGCCCGGAGTCGACGATGTCGTCCTCGGTGAAGCCGCGCGCGACCAGGTGGTCGGTCAGGGTGCGCCAGTCGTCCGGCGCGTACCCCAGTTGCCAGGTCTCGATCGTCGCGTCGTCCAGCCCTCGGCGGTCGCAGTAGGCACGCGCCTGGGCGCCGTCCGCGCCCTTCAGGTGCGCGGCGAAGAACACGGCGGCCGCCTCGTTCGCCTGGAGCAGGCGCTCGTGCTGCTCGCGCTGCTGGACCTCTCGCTGGGTGGGCGGACGCAGCTCGACGCCGGCGCGGTCCGCGCACAGGCGCAGGGCTTCCTTGAAGTCGAGCCCCTCGCGGCGTCGCACGAACTCGATCACGTCGCCACCGGTCGAGCAGGCGCCGAAGCAGTGCCAGGTCTGGCGCTCCGGGTCCACCACGAAGGAGGGCGTCCGCTCGTGGTGGAACGGGCACGGCGCCTTGAACGTGCGGCCGGCCTTCTTCAGCTCGGGCACGTAGCTGGACACGACATCAACGATGTCGAGCCGGGACTTCACGTCATCGATGGTCGTCATTCACTCAGTTAGACACCTCGCGCGTCGGATCGTTACGCGCCGAGGACACCAATCCTCGCGGATACGGTCGCCGGACAGGGTCTGAGTGTCTGCGGTGCACCGGGCTACGCGCGGCGGGCCTGCTCCGGGGGGATCATCGGGATCTCGGGCGTGGTCGGCGTCTCCGGCAGCGGCGGCAGCGGCGGGCGCGCGGCGATCCGTGCGGTCGCCTCCGCTTCGCGCCGCTCGGCGGCCTCCACCAGCGCCACGGCGGTGGCCTGATCCGCCTCGGCGCTCTCGAGATAGCGGCGGGTCCGGTACCGGGCCCCGGCGAGGGCGTGGACGACCTGGGGGGGCATCGGCTTCTCGACGGGGCGCGGGGCGTAGTCGCCGCCGGCGGCGCGCGCCGCCGCCGTGCGCTCCTCCGCCGCGACGCGGGCGAGCAGCTGGACCACGGTGACATCGCCGAGGCTCGTGGCGAAGTCGCGCTCGGTCAGGTGCGCCAGGGCGGCGAGGAGGCCTGCCCGGGCGGCGTCGAGCCGTTCGTTCAGCGCCTGCCGGAGGGCGTCGTCGATCATCGTTTCGTCATCCCTGGACACATCATCGGACATGGCGCGTCATCGGGGATACGTGTTGTTCGCGATCACGGCGTCGTCGATCGCGTCCGTGGACAGGATGATGTTCACGCGGGTCAGGTCGATCTCCGTGATTTCCTCGAAGGGCAGTTCCAGCGTTCCGCCGGCCGCGATCTCCACGGTCTGCCGTTCGCGCCCGAGGAGGGCCGTGCCCGGTGGGGTCTCGCGGACGGAGACCGTGAACGTCCCGCTGACCGGGATCGGCGAGTTGTTCCGCAATGTCACGACGAGGTGCGCATCTGAGTCCTCGACCGAGGCTCCCGCGATCTCGACGTCGTTCGGAGCGTCCGGCCCGACGATCCCGGTCCAGGAGTTGTTGTCCAGGTCCTCCTCCTCGACTCCCTCGATGGGGAGCAGCTCGACGTTCATCTCGCGACGGAGCTGGAGGTAGACCTCGGGCACGAACCCGGCGACACGCTGCTGCGGGCGGAGCGGCTCGCCCGGCTTGACGACCTGGAGGGCGACTGGCTCGCCGCCGTCGATGGTCACGCGGAACTCCCCGGCGGCGTCGGCGACGCCCTGGTTGAGTACCTCCACCCACAGGACGTTCTGCTGGGAGAAGGCACGCGAGACGGTGAGGTCCGGAAGGTCGGGGGAGAGCGTCGCGGGCCCGGGTGGGGCCGTCGCCCCGGGCGGCGCGATCACCGGGAGCGCGCCGACCTCCACGCCCGTCGTCGCGTCGAGCGGGATCCAGCCCGTCAGCGTGGGCCGGTCCTGGGCGCTCACGACGAGCCACCGGCTGTCCTCGGAGCGCCCGAGGATGTTGATGGAGTCGGTGACCGCGAGGCGGGTCACGACCGCGAACTCAGGGGACGGCCCCGAGCGGACCTCGACCGGCCGGGTGATCGCCACCCCGGCGATGACGGGCGTCGAGGTCGGTGGCGTCGAGGTCACCACCGGCGTGGGGCTCGCCGTGGCTTCCGGCTCGTCGGCGGAGAGGATCACCACGCCGAAGAAGCCGATCGCCGTCACGGCAATCACGGCCGTCATCACGGCCCCGACCAGCTCGAAGCGCCGGCGCTCCTGGGGCGGATCCTCCAGCTTCACCCGCCGGCCCCCCCGGACTCGCTACCCGTCTCGTCGCCCTCGTCCTCCGCGGGCCCCTCGGTCGCGGCCGGGACATCACCGCCGCCGGTTCCGACGAGGAGCACACGACGGGCGTTGTTGAACTCGCTGGACTCCTCCACGTCGTTCGTCGGGTCCACCTCGATGATGAACAGGCCGGTCTGCGTGACGGTGAAGCCGGTGTTCACCGCGGCGCTGCGGCCCGGCCCGAGCGGGGAAGCGCCGAGGTCGGCATCGAGCGAGGCGACGATCTCGCCCTCGGCGGTGGTGACGCGCACCGTGACCGAGCCGTTGAAGCTCGTGCGCCCGAGGTTCGTGATGCGGACGGTCAGGAGCCCCGAGCCGGCAACGTCCGCGCTCGAGACGCTGAGGTCGGGCAGCGCCGGCTCGTCGAGCAGCCCGCCCTCCCCGCTCGCGCCGCCCTGTGCGACGCTCGCGACGTCCGGGACCCCGGCGAGGTCGGGGAGGCTCTCTCCAACGAAGTTCGACGCGGCGATCCAGCCCTCGAGCGTCGATGTCACCGGGTAGATCACGCGGATCCACGACGAGTCGTCCGTGCGTCCGGTGATGCGCACCATGCGCGCCTCCGGCACCACCGCGACGAGGTCAGCGGTCCGCGACGGGGTGGCGTACATGTTCGAGGTGAGGGCGACCTGCGCCCGCGGCCCCTCGACCTCGGCAGTCGCGGTGGGGTTGTCGCCTCCGGTGGCGCCGTCGACGTCCTCGCCGCCGAATAGCCAGACGCCGCCGATCGTCAACGCAGCGACGACGAGGACGAGCAAACCGGCGACCGTGGGGGCACGCACCGCGTCAGGTTACCTCGGGCGGCGGTGAGGGGCTCATCCCGCGGCACCACGCGTGGCGCCAAGCCCCCCGTCCAGGCCCGGTGCCAGGCCCAGCATTCGGGCTCGCCGGAGGGCGTAGCCGTCGGTCATCCCGGAGACGTAATCGGCGGCACGGCGCCAGGGCGGATCGTCCGGAAGTGAGTAGCCCGGGATCTGGTCCGGGTTCGCCTCGTAGTACCGGTACAGAGCTTCGACGATTGCCTGCCCGCGCCGGGCTTCCTCGAGCGTCGCCTCGTGCAGGTAGACGCGGGTGAACATGAACTCGCGCAGCTCGTCCGTGGCCTCGAGCGCCGGATCGCTGAGACGGATCCGCGGCTCATGCTCGAACGTCGCGGCCGAGGCGATCACCACATCCGCAACGAGTGTGCCAATCCGCTCCGAGTGTGAACGCCCCAGCACCTGGTGGACGGCACGTGGCAGGTCGTCCTCACCGATCAGTCCGGCACGGATGGCGTCCTCGATGTCGTGGTTCAGGTAGGCGAGCGAGTCGGCCAGCTTCACGATCTGGCCCTCCAGCGTCGAGGCGAAACCCCACGCCTCCGCCGCGACCGACTCGCGCACCTTCGAGTGCTTAAGGATGCCCTCCCGCGTCTCGTACGTGAGGTTGAGCCCGCGGCCCCCGTCCTCGAGCAGGTCCACGATGCGGAGCGACTGCTCGTTGTGGCGGAAGCCCTCCGGCAGCAGTGACGCGAGCGTCTCCTCGCCGGCGTGTCCGAATGGGGTATGCCCCATGTCGTGGCCCCACGCGATCGCCTCGGTGAGGTCCTCGCTCAGGTTGAGCGCCCGCGCGATCGTGCGGCCGACCTGCTGCACCTCGATCGTGTGCGTCATGCGCGTCACCACGTGGTCCGAATCCGGGTGCACGAAGACCTGCGTCTTGTGCTTCAGACGGCGGAACGCGCGCGTGTGGATGATGCGGTCGCGGTCGACCTGGTAGGCGAGGCGCAGCGGATCCGGCGCCTCCGGCACCGCGCGGCCGCGCGAGGTCGTCTCGCGCGCGGCGAGCGGATGGAGGGCTCGCTCGCGGGCGTCGAGGATCGGTCGCACGGCGGCGAGGCTGGCGGGGATTCCGTCACTCACGTGGCATGCTCCGTGCGGTGCCCTCGCATTCTCCGACGTTTGGGAGGGTGAGATGAAACGATAAGAGGATGATACGGAAGCGCGAACGTTGAGACTGGCACGTCTGTTCAACCTGTCCCACACCGTCCGGGGGCCTATAATCTCGGGAGCGGTCGACGGGGTTGTTACGCCTCACCTCGACGCTCCCTGACTCCCCATGGCTCGCGTGAACCACCGAATGGGCGTCCCCGCGGGCTGCGCCTCCGTTTGCATCTGGCGTCCGCCGGCCTTCCGCCCGGCAACCGACGCCCCGAAGTGGAAGGTCTGTCATGACCCTCGCCTCCCAGGAGACCGACGCTCGGCTGTCCGAACAACTCGTCTATTACTTCGGTGATGGCAGTGCGACCACGACGGATCGCACGCTCCTGGGTGGCAAGGGCGCGGGCCTGGCGGAGATGAGCAGCCTCGGCATCCCCGTGCCGCCCGGCTTCACCATCACCACCGAGGTCTGCTCTGCGTACTACCGCAATGGACGCGAGTTCCCGCCCGAGCTGGCCTCCCAGGTGGAGGCGGGGCTCCGGTTCATCGAGGAACACGTCGGCACCCGATTCGGCGACGCGGACAACCCGCTGCTGGTCTCGGTGCGCTCGGGCGCCCGCGTCTCCATGCCCGGCATGATGGACACCATCCTCAACCTCGGCCTGAACGACACGACAGCGGCCGGGCTCATCCGGCGCTCCGGCAACGAGCGCTTCGTCTACGACTCCTACCGCCGCTTCGTGCAGATGTACGGCGATGTCGTCCTGGGCGTGGGCAAGCTGAACGAGCACGACCACGACCCGTTCGAGGTGATGCTCAACGCCAAGAAGAAGGCGCGGGGCGTCACGATCGACACCGACCTCACCGCGGGCGACCTCCGCGAGCTGGTGGCTGAGTACAAGGCGCTCGTCCTCGAACGGACCGGGCGCCCATTCCCGGAGGATCCGCAGGAGCAGCTCTGGGGGGCCATCGGCGCCGTGTTCTCCTCGTGGGAGACGCCGCGCGCGGTGGTCTACCGCGAGATGCACGGCTACCCGGACTGGTGGGGTACCGCCGTCAACGTGCAGGCGATGGTCTTTGGGAACCTCGGCGACGACTGCGCCACCGGGGTGCTCTTCACCCGCAACCCCTCTACGGGGCAGGACGTGATCTTCGGAGAGTTCCTCGTGAACGCGCAGGGCGAGGACGTCGTCGCGGGCACGCGCACGCCGAGCCCGATCTCGGAGGCAGCGCGCGCGCCCCAGGACCCGCCTTCGCTCGAGATCCAGATGCCGGAAGCGTACCGCCAGCTTGTGGCCGCTTGCGACACGCTGGAGAAGCACTTCCGGGACATGCAGGACATCGAGTTCACCGTCCAGCAGGGGAAGCTCTGGATCCTGCAGACCCGCAACGGCAAGCGTTCGGGGCAGGCGATGGTGAAGATCGCCGCCGACATGCGGCACGCCGGCGTCCTCACAGAGCGTGAGGCCATCCTGCGCCTCGACCCCGAGCAGCTGAACGAGCTGCTCCACCCGGTGTTCGAGCCGAAGGCGAAGCGCGAGGTGATCGCCACTGGCCTGGCGGCCTCGCCGGGCGCCGCCGTCGGCAAGGTGGTCTTCACCCCCGGCGACGCGGTGCAGTGGGCCGCCCGCGGGGAGGACGTCATCCTCGTGCGCGACGAGACGAGCCCCGAGGACATCGAGGGGATGAAGGACGCCCGCGGCATCCTCACCGCGCGCGGTGGCATGACCTCGCACGCCGCCGTGGTCGCGCGGGGCATGGGCAAGTGCTGCATCACCGGCTGCTCCGAGCTCGACATCGACTACGCGCACCGCGAGTTCCACGTGAACGGCCCCAGCGGGGCGGTCATCGTGCGCGAGGGCGACCTCATCTCCATCGACGGGACGACCGGGCAGGTCATGCTCGGCGCGCTGCCGCTCGCGGAGGCCGTCTTCCCGCCCGAGTACGAGGAACTGATGGGCTGGGTGGACCGCGAGCGCCGGCTCCGCGTCCGCGCCAACGCCGACACCCCGGAGGACGCCGAGCGCGCCCGCGCCTTCGGCGCGGAGGGCATCGGCCTCTGCCGCACCGAGCACATGTTCTTCGGCGCCGACCGCATCCTCGCGATGCGACAGATGATCCTGTCGCAGACGGAGGAGGAGCGCCGGGTCGCCCTCGAGAAGATCCTCCCGTACCAGCGCGAGGACTTCACGGGCATCCTGCGGGCGATGTCGCCGTTCCCGGTGACGATCCGTCTGCTGGACCCGCCGCTGCACGAGTTCCTCCCGCACACGCAGCAGGAGACCGCCGAGCTCGCGTCGCTGCTGAACATGAAGGCCGCCGACGTCGAGACTCGGGTCCACAACCTGAGCGAGTTCAACCCGATGCTCGGCCACCGTGGCGTCCGGCTTGCGATCACGTACCCGGAGATCTACGAGATCCAGGTGCGGGCGATCATGGAGGCCGCCTGCGCGCTCCAGAAGGAGGGCGTGGAGGTCCACCCGGAGATCATGATCCCGCTGGTGGGCATGGAGACGGAGCTCCAGGAGCTGCGCCAGCTCACGGAGCGGACCGCCGACACCGTCTGCGCTGAGCTCGGCGTGAAGGTCGAGTACACCGTCGGGACGATGATCGAGTTGCCGCGTGCGTGCGTGGTCGCGGACCGCATCGCCCAGCACGCGGACTTCTTCTCGTTCGGTACCAACGACCTGACCCAGACGACCTTCGGCCTGTCGCGCGACGACGCCGGCCGCTTCCTGCCGGCCTACATCAAGCAGCACATCCTCGAGCGCGACCCGTTCGTGGAGCTGGACCGGGACGGCGTTGGCGGCCTCGTGAAGCTCGGCATCGGCAAGGGCCGCAGCGTGAAGCCGGACCTGAAGGTCGGCATCTGCGGGGAGCACGGCGGCAACCCGCCGTCCGTGCACTTCTGCCACGAAGCTGGACTGAACTACGTCTCCTGCTCGCCGTACCGCGTGCCGATCGCACGTCTCGCCGCGGCACAGGCCGCGCTGCAGGGGGAAGCCTCGAACCTGCCGACCGCCCAGTAGGCTGTTCGACCGGTTGTCACCCACACGGAACGGGGGCGACACCGCCCCCGGTTCCGCGGCCGGCTCCGTGACTGACGGTAGGCCGTGGCGGCTACGGTCGGTACGCTCGTAAGCAGGAGTTCGGCATCAGCCCGGAGACAGCATGACTCGCGTGTTGGATGAGCTTCGGCACGGTCGCGACCTGCGCTCGCTCTCGTCGCACGAGATGTCGGTGCTCGCCGCCGAGACCCGCGAGCTCCTCGTCGAGACGGTGCACTCCAACGGCGACGCCGGACACCTCGCGTCCAACCTCGGCGTGGTCGAGCTGACGCTCGCGCTCCACCGGGTCTTCGACACGCCTCGCGACAAGATCATCTGGGACGTCGGCCACCAGGCGTACGTCCACAAGATGCTCACCGGGCGGATCGACGAGATCGGCACCATCCGTCAGCGGGACGGCCTCTCGCCATTCCCGGAGCGGAGCGAGAGCCCCCATGACGCCTTCGGCGTCGGCCACGCCGGCACCGCGCTCTCCGCTGCCGCCGGCTACGCCATCGCTCGTGACCTGCGCCACGAGGACTACGACGTCGTCGCCGTCGTCGGCGACGGTGCGCTCACCGCGGGCATGTCCTTCGAGGCGCTCAACCACCTCGGCGCGATGGGCTCGGACGTCATCGTCATCCTGAACGACAACGCGATGTCGATCTCGCCGAACGTGGGAGCGCTCAGCCGGAACATCAACCGCATCCGGGTGTCCTCCGCGTACCGGGACTTCAAGAATGAGCTGCGAAACGTGGTGCTGCACCTCCCGGCCGGGAAGCGGTTCTGGGACGAGGCGAGCAAGATCAAGCGCACCTCGCGAGACCTGCTGGTGCAGGCCGGGTTCTGGGAGCAGTTCGGCTTCGACTACTACGGCCCGATCGATGGACACGACATCGAGGTCCTCGAGTCGACGCTGCACTCCGTCCAGCACTTCACCGGTAAGCCGGCGCTGATCCACGTCCTGACCGAGAAGGGACGCGGTATTCCCGAGGCCGAGGCGGACCCGGTGAGGAGCCACAGCGGCACGTACTGGCTCAAGGCGGCCACGCAGGCCGCCGCGCCGACGTACAGCGAGGTCTTCGGCCAGGAGATCATCGACCTCCTCGCCGCCGACGAACGCGTAGTCGTCCTGACCCCGGCGATGATCGAGGGCTCCGGGCTCTCCGAGGCGCGCGAGCTGTTCCCGGACCGCGTGCTCGACGTTGGCATCGCAGAGCAGCACGCCGTCACCACCGCGGCCGGGCTCGCGGCAGCAGGGATGCGTCCCGTGGTGGCGATCTACTCGACGTTCCTCCAGCGCGGCTACGACTCGGTCGTCCACGACATCGCGCTGCAGAAACTGCCCGTGGTGTTCGCGATCGACCGCGCCGGCCTCGTCGGCGAGGACGGGCGCACCCACCAGGGCTTTGCCGACATCAGCTTCCTCCGCTGCCTCCCGGACACGGTCATCGCCGCGCCCGCCGACTCTGCCGAGCTCGGGGCGCTGCTGCGCACCGCGCTCGCCCACGAGGACGGTCCCTTCGCCATCCGCTACCCCCGCGGCCGAGCCTTGATGGCGGAGAGCTGCGATCCGATCGAGACGGGGACCGGCACCGCCATCCGCTCCGGCAGCGACGTGGCCCTCGTCGGCATCGGGGCGACCGTCAGCGCCTGCGTCGAGGCTGCCGACCAGCTCGTGTCCGATGGAGTCCGGGCGGGTGTGGTGAATGCGCGGTTCGCAAAGCCGCTGGACGAGGCTCTCATCCTGGACGCGGCGCGCGAGACCGGCGCCGTGGTCACCGTCGAGGAGAACGTCCGCGCCGGCGGGTTCGGTGAGGCCGTCCTCGATCTCCTGGTGGAGCACGGCCTGGCGTCCACCTTCCTCGGCGCGATCGCGATGCCGGACGAGCCCGTCGCGCACGCCAGCCAGGCGGAGCAGCGCGCAGCCTGGGGCCTCGACGCCGCCGGAATCGCCGGTTCGACGCTCGAATGGCTCCGCGCGCGGGACCTCCCGGCCACCGCTCGTAGCGCCGGGTAGTCATCACCCGGTCGGGCCCCTCGCTCGCTTGTCCCGTTCCCTGAACGTGCTCGCTAGCCCGATGAGGCCGACCCCGGCTGACCTGAAAGCGCGGCTGTCCGGAATGAAGGAGCGGCGCCGGCCTCGGTGGGAGGCGGCGCCGCTCGGTCGTACCCCTGCCGCACGACCTGGGGAGCGTCGGCGGACTCCGTGACGGACTCGGAAGACTGTTTTACTCGACTGTGACCGTCTTGGCGAGGTTCCTCGGCTGGTCGATGTCGGCGCCACGGCTGGTGCCGATGTAATAGGCGAGTAGTTGGAGGGGCACCGTCGCGACGATCGGGGCGAGGAGCGGGTCCACTTCCGGCAGTTCGATGAGGTCGCTGGCGACGCCCTCGAGCGTGCGGTCGCCGTGGGAGACCATCGCGACGACCTCGCCGCGACGCGCGCGCACCTGCTCGATGTTCGAGCGCATCTTGTCGGCGACCTCGTCCCGGAGCGCGATGGCGACCGTCGGCATCTTCTCGTCGATGAGTGCGATCGGCCCGTGCTTCATCTCGCCGGCGGCGTAGCCCTCGGCGTGGATGTACGAGACTTCCTTGAGCTTCAGGGCGCCCTCCAGCGCGATCGGGTAGTTCAGGCCGCGGCCGAGGAACAGGAAGTCCTCTCGCGTCGCGTAGCGCTGCCCCATCCGCTCGATCTGGGGCGCGAGGCCGAGCGCCTCGCCCAGGGCGGCCGGGAGGTGTAGCGCGGCGTCCACCTGCGCCTCCTCCAGCTCCGCGGGGAGCGTGCCGCGCAGGCGTCCGAGGTACACCGCGAGGGCGTGCAGGAGCACCATCGAGGCGAGCATCGTCTTCGTGCTCGCGACGGCGATCTCGGGGCCGACGCGCAGGAGCAGCGTGCCGTCCGCGACGCGGGTGGTCTGCGAGCCGGGCGTGTTGCACAGCGTGATCTGCGGGCAGCCGGCCCGCTTCGCCTCGTCCATGGCGGCGAGGGTGTCCACCGTCTCACCGGACTGCGCGATCGAGATCACGAGCGTCCGATCGTCGAGGACCGGCTTCCGATAGCGGAACTCGGCGGAGTTATCGAACTCGGCGGGCAGCCGGGCGAAGCGTTCGAGGTAGTGGCGGCCCACCATTCCCGCGTGCATCGAGGTGCCCATGCCCACGATGACGACGCGATTCAACCGCCGCGCCCACTCGGCGTCGAACCGGTCGGCGGGCAGGTCGTCGGAGAGGTCCACCCGCCCGGAGGCCAGGTAGCGGCCGCGCATCGCGTCGAGGACGGCGTCCGGCTGCTCGTGGATCTCCTTGAGCATGAAGTGCTTGTACGGGCCCTTGGTCGCGGAGACCGGGTCGTACGGGAGTGTCTCGACGGCCTTCGTGAGCGCTTTGCCGTCGCCGTCGACGTAGGTGACAGCGTCCGCTGTCATGTCGACGAACTCGCCGGGTTCGAGGAAGGTGACACGCCTGGTCTGGGCGAGTAGCGCCCCGAGGTCGGAAGCGAGCAGGTGCTCGTCCTCGCCCACGCCGATCACGATGCCCCCGGCGTTGCCAGACCGCGCGGCGACGATCCTGCCGGGCTGGTTGGTCGCCATCGCGACGACGGAGTAGGCGCCCACCGCCTCCGCGACCGTCGCGCGGAGGGCGGCCAGGAGGTCCACCCCGGCGTCCAGGTGCGTGGCAAGCATGTGCGCCAGCACCTCCGTGTCGGTGTCGGAACGGAAGGGGCCGCGCGCGTACTTCGCGCGGAGCGCCTCGAAGTTCTCGATGATGCCGTTGTGGATCACCGCGACGCGGCCGTCCGGGTCCTGCTGCGGGTGCGCGTTGCGGTCCTCGGGCTCGCCGTGGGTCGCCCAGCGGGTGTGGCCGAGGCCGGTGGTGGCGGGTGGGTACTTGCCTTCGACGCGCTGCACGAGGGCGTCGAGCTTCCCGGTCGCGACGGCAACGTACATGTGGTGGGCGTCGTCCGCGAGGGCGATGCCGGCCGAGTCATACCCGCGGTATTCGAGGCGGCGGAGGCCGTCGAGGAGGATCGGCCCCGCGGGGCGGTGGCCGGTGTACGCGACGATGCCGCACATGGGCAGTGCTCCGTAACCCCCGACCTGAGTTCGATCTTACAGGTGGCCGGGGAGGACGCGCCAGCGAGCAGGTTACCGGCAGGTTGCCCGTTGGTGGGCGGACGCTTCGCTCAGGCGCCTTCGGGCGACTGGTCCGAGTTCTCGCGCTGCTGGCGTGCGACGACCACCCGGCCCTCGGTCCCGGCCCCGTAGGCGCCGCGCATCTCCTCCGGGAGCAGGGCCGCAATACGGCGCATCATCCGGTCGGTCCCCACCTCGGCCGCGCGGGCGTCGGACGCGAGGTCGTCGAGCGTGAACGGCTCGCCGAAGGTGACGGTGATGCGGGGACGGTCCCGTCGCAGCCAGGCCCAGAAGACCCCCGGGATCTTCACGTTCGACCCCGTGATCGCCACCGGGACGATCGGGGCGCGTGCCAGGAGCGCGACCATGGCCGCGCCGGGGAGTGCGGGGCGCATCCCGGAGCCGTGCCGCGACCTCGTCCCCTCGGGGAACATGAGGACCACCTGGCCGTCGCGGAGGTAGTTCCTGGCCACGCGGAGCGCGCCCATGTCACCTGAGAACCGCCGAACCGGGAAGGCACCGTACGCCCAGAAGTACCACCCCACGAGGGGCGTTTCGAACAACTCCCGCTTCGCCATCGGCCGCACCCGTCGCTTCGCCGACGCACCGACGAGGGGCGGATCGAGGAGGTGGACGTGGTTGCCGACGAGGATGACCGGGCCGCTCGCCGGGATGTGCTCGGCGCCGCGGACCTCCCACCGTCCGAGCGTGAAGAGGACCGCCCGCGCAAAGTTGTTGGTGACCGCGTAGATCACGGCGGAGAGGTGTTCTCGCAGCGTCTTCATGGGGCGGCCAGCCTACCAGCGCGCAACCGAGGCTCCGGCTAGTCGTGCAGGCCGTTCGCGGCCCGGTAGTGGTCCAGCGCGCGCTCCACGACCTGGTCGATGCCGAGCGCATCCGTGTCGATGATGAGCGTCCCCTCGGCGGCCTGTTCGGGGCGGATGGCGCGATGGCCGGTGTTGTCCAGCTCGTCCCGACGGCGCGTCGCGGTGAGGACCTGCTCGAATGTCGTATTGCGTCCCTGGTCCAGCTCCTCGCCCTGGCGACGGCGAGCACGGACCTCGGCGGAGGCGTCGAGGAAGATCTTCGTCCGGGCTTCCACGAGGACGCGCGTGCCGATGTCGCGGCCCGCCATGACCACCGGCTCGCGTCCGGCGATGCCGCGCTGCATCCGGACCAGCTCATCCCGCACGGCGGGAATCCGGGAGACCAGCGAGACCGTACGCTCGATCTCTGGCGTCCGAAGCTCCGATGTCACGTCCTCATCGGCGAGGACGATGCGCGGCACGGTGGGTTCGGCCCACTGCATGTCGAGGTCCAGCGACCGCACGAGCGCCGTGACCGCCTCGGGATCCTCGGGGTCGGTGCCGGAGCGGAGCACGGCGAGGGTGCAGGCTCGGTACATCAGCCCGGTGTCGAAGAAGCCGATCTTCAGCGCCTCGGCGATGGCGCGTCCGACCACGCTCTTGCCGGACGCCGTGGGCCCGTCGATGGCGACGCTGCGTGCGAGCGAGTCGTCTGAGATGGTGCGCTCCCGTCGTGTGGCCCCATCCGGTGGGCGGGAGGGGCCTAGCGACACTGCGTGCGATGGTAGCGAGGGACTCGCTTAGGGCCGAGCAGCTACGCGTGAACGGACAGACCAACGATCTCGCGGAGCGATGCCTCTTCGTCGGTGGTCAGCTCGCGCGACTGGCCGAGGGGCAAGTCGCCGAGCTCGATCGGCCCCATGCGGACACGCTGCAGGCGGAACACCTCGTGCCCGACGGCCTCGAACATGCGCCGTACCTGGCGGTTCCTGCCCTCGTGGATCACCAGCCGGACGCGCGTGGGAGGCTCCTCGCCGGGCAGCCGCTCGACGAGCGCCGGCTGCGTCCGCCCCTCCTCGAGCTCCACGCCGCGGCGGAGGCGTTCCAGCGCTGCCTCGGCGACGACACCCGTCACCCAGGCCTCGTACTCCTTCTCGACCTCGTGACGGGGGTGGGTGAGTCGGTGCGCAAGCTCGCCGTCCGTGGTGAGGAGGAGCAGCCCCGAGGTGTCGATATCGAGCCGGCCGACGTAGCGGAGGTTCGAGGGGGCCCCGGGGAGGAGGTCGTAGACCGTCCGGCGGCCCTGCTCGTCGTGCGCGGTGACGACATAACCCGTCGGCTTGTGGAGCATCATCGTCGCAGCGCGGGTCTCGATCCGGATCGGGTGGCCGTCGACCTCGATGCGTTGACGGTCGGGGTCGGCCTTCGCGCCGATCTCGGCACGCACCCCGTCGACGGTCACCCGCCCGCGCGCGATGACCTCCTCCGCGGCGCGGCGGCTGCCGAACCCGGCACGCGCGAGGATCTTCTGGAGGCGTTCTTCGGGCATGCGGTCGGGCGGGGCGCTAGCCGCGCCGCGTGATGCGCTCGACGACCGTCGTGTGCGTGATGGTCACCCGGACGACGGCGGGCGCGGGGGCTCCGGCCCGTACGCCGGCCCGCACCCCGACGCGCTCGGCGGCCCTCAGGGCCAGCGACGCGATGGTGCGCTCCGCGGCGAGCGTCGCCAGGGCGACACCGGCCGAGGCGGTCACGAGCGGCATCGCCTTCTGGGCCACCGCGAGCGCGAGCGGCGGCCGCGACACGATCGGCGTCGCCGGGATCGCGGGCGGGACGTTCATGGGATGGCTGGAAGCGGCCATGCGACTCCTCGTCGTGCGCTGGAACCTGCAGCCTAGCAGAACGTTGCGCGCAGAGCGGGTAGTGACCTCATGCACGCCCGATCGGCAGCGTGATGAGGCACCCGAGGGTCACTCGATGGGCTCCGCGAACGTCACCCTGTTCCCGTCTGGGTCGAGGATGCTGAACTGCCTCATTCCGTGCGGTTGGGCCTCCAGGTGCTCGTCGGCTTTCACGACACCCCGAGGTAGCAGCTCCGCGTAGAGATCATCGACGCCTCGCACGTGGAAGCGACAGTTCGTGGGGCGCGCGGCGAACTCGTGCGCGCCGGCATCGAGGTGGAGGACCATGCCGTCGCGTCGTACGCCCGCGTACGGGAAGCCGGTGGCGGTGAACTCCAGCGCGAATCCGAGCTGGTCGCGGTAGTACGCGATGCTGCGACCCAGGTCGGACACGCTCAGGATGGGTACGGCCTCGATGAGATCCATGTTCGAAACCTCGAGTACGGGCGCTCTGTACGCCGGCACCCTACCACCGTCCACTGCGTCGAGGATCACGCAGGTCGGTTTGCCGTGGCCGGTTCAGGACGACCCTGCCCCTGGTTCGCGCGCCACTGATTCAGCGCAGCGTGGTCCCTCGGCGACTCAGCCCGCGGCCAGCCGCGCCCGCACGTCATCGGTGAGATCCAGCGGATCGGACGCGTCGAGCGCCACACGACCCGTGGCGAACGCCTGCAACGCCGCCACCAGGAACGGCGACTCGTGGCGCACCTGCTCCGCGCGGATCGCCGCGAACCCCGGGGACGCCTCGATCGCCTCGTCTGAGGCAGCCGTGTCCGCGGGGGAGGAGTCGATTGGGTAGCGGCAGAACGCGACCACGGGCCCCATGTCCACCTCCGGGATCGCGACGTTCAGCATCACGCCGCTTTCCGAGGCGCCGGTCCGGAGGAGCTCCCGGATGACCTCGGTCCAGGTACCGATGGGGCCGCCCGGGAGTGCGGGGTGCAGGTTCACGAGCGGGTGGGCCTCGGTGAACTCGGCGGTGAAGATCAGCATGTACCCGGCGAGCACACCGAGATCTGCCGGGTGCTGGTCGACGAGCCGGGCGACCTCGCGGTCGTACGCGACCCGCCAGGCAGGGAGGGGCTCGCCTGGCTTCGACCGCTCGCCGCCATGCGCCTTCCGGAATGCCACCGAGCCGAGCGTCAGGAGCGGGATGCCCTCGGCGCGCACGAGGTCGAAGAAGGCGTCGGTGACGGGATCATCGCCCGGGTCGCGGTTCGAGAAGACGTAGGCGATCCGGGCATCGAGCGTGCCGGCACGGATCGCGTCGAGGACGGCCTCGAACATCGCGCGCGAGGAGCGCCCGCGGGTGGTGTACCAGCCGATGCGGAGCGTCATTGCGGCGAAGTGCTAGTTGCCGTTGGCCCGCTGGCGCAGGACCTCGATGCGCTGTTCGACGTCGCCCAGGAGCGCCTGGCACTGTTCGGCCAGCGACATGCCCTCCTCGTAGAGCTTCACGGACTCCTCGAGGGTGAGGTCCCCCTGCTCCAGCCGCTGCGCGACCGCCTCGAGGCGCTGGTAGAGCATCTCGAACGACTGGCCTTCGAGGGCGAGTTCGGACTGTGCGGGCGAGCGGTGCGTGTCGTTGGAGGTCATTGGTCGGACTCTACACGGGCGGGCTTCATACCGTCCCGCCATCTGATCACTACGCGGTCGCCCGGCCGTGCGCCCGCGGCCGAGGGCACCGGCGTACCGTCATCGCGGCTGACCACAGCGTAGCCGCGATCCAGCGTGGCAAGCGGCGAGAGTGTGCGGAGTTGGGCGGCGAGGGCTGCGGTCTGTTCGCGCGCCTCGATGACTGAGCGATGGACCGCGTGCTGCATCCGGTCTGCGCGCGCCGAGACGCCGCGGTGCAGGGGACCGGTGTCCGGCAGCTGGCGTTCGAGGCGCGTGATCGTCCGGTCGACGAGTTGATGGGACGCGGCCAATCTTCTCCTGATCGGGACGAGCGCGCTGGCCTGCAGGGATCGCACGTGGCGAGCCCATTCGACGCGGTCGGGCGCGACCATCTCCGCGGCTGCGGACGGCGTCGGCGCGCGTCGGTCGGCGACGAGGTCGGCGAGCGTCGTGTCCGTCTCGTGCCCCACGGCTGAGACGACGGGCACCGGGCAGCCGAAGATCGCGCGGACGACGGGCTCCTCGTTGAACGCCCAGAGGTCCTCCGTCGACCCCCCGCCGCGACCGACGATCACCACGTCCGGCCAGAGATCCGGGCGCCCCTTCGGCGCGATCGAGCGGATCGCGTCGGCGATGTCCACCGCGGCTTCCTCGCCCTGCACGATCGCGTGCTGGAGCACCAGCGTGGCCATCGGCCAGCGGCGCTGGAGCACCGTCTGGATGTCATGCAGCGCGGCGCCTCGGGCGCTCGTGACGACGCCGATGCGGGTGGGGAACGTGGGCAGGTCACGCTTCCGGGACTCGTCGAAGAGCCCCTCCGCCTCAAACTGCGCCTTGCGGCGCTCGAACTCCGCCTGCAGCGCGCCGACGCCGGCGGGCTGGACGAAGTCCACCATGAACTGGAGGTTGCCGCGCTCGGCGTAGAAGGTGACCTGCCCGTGCGCCACGAGCGACACGCCGGACTGCATGTGCTTGCGGTGCGGCATGTTCTGATTGCGGAAGAAGACGCAGTTCAGCGCCCCACCGCTGTCCTTGAGCGTGAAGTACATGTGGCCGGACGACGCCACGGTGAGGTTGGACACCTCTCCGCCGATCCAGAGGTCGCGGAGGTGCGGGTCACCGTCCACCCGTTCACGGAGGTAGCGGGCGACCTGCCAGACGGCGCGGACCTCGGGCGGCACAGGTGCTCCTCGGTCCTCGGGCGGTGGGCGCTAGGACTTCACGCGCTCGAGGTACTTCCCGTCAGACGTCGAGACCTTGATCTTGTCGCCGGGCTCGAGGAACAGCGGGACGTTGGTGACCAGCCCGGTCTCCAGCGTGGCGGGCTTCGTCGCGCCGGTGGCGGTGTCGCCCTTCACGCCCGGGTCGGACTGGGTGATGACCAGCTCGACGGCCGCGGGGAGTTCGACGCCGAGCGCCTCGTCGCCGTACAGCACCACCTGGACCTCGTCGCTCTCCTTCATGTAGGGGAGGGCGTCTGCGATCGTGGCGTGCGGGATCATGATCTGGTCGAAGGTCTCGGAGTTCATGAACGTGTACGACACGCCGTCGCCGTAGAGGTACTGCATCTTGCGGCGCTCGACACGGGCCACCGGCAGCTTGTCGCCGGCGTTGAACGTGCGCTCCGTGATGTGGCCGGCGCGCAGGTCGCGCAGCTTCACACGGTAGACCGCGGACTTCTTGGTCTTGACGTGATGCACGTCCTCCATCTTGTAGAGCGCGCCGTCAATCTCCACGGTGGCGCCCTTCTTGAAGTCCGAGGTTGAGATCATGCGTTCCTCCTGAGCCGCGAGGGCGCGCGCGGGCGCCGGACGGTTGAAATCGAACCCACAGGTTAGGGGCGGAACTTGGGCGCGGTCGAGATCGGGCGCAGGCGCCCGCCCTCCATCACGCACTGATCCTCGATGCGCACCCCACCCCAGCCGGGAAGGTAGATGCCCGGCTCGACGGTCACGACGTGCCCGTCCGCGAGCGGGATCTCGCCGGAAGGGGCGAGTCGAGGATCTTCGTGTATGTCGAGCCCGACACCGTGGCCCAGGCCGTGGCCGAACGCCTCGCCGTACCCGGCCTGGCGGATCACCTCGTGCGCGATCTCGTGGCCGGTCCTGCCGAGCATGCCCGCCTCGATGCGCTCTTCCGCCGTCTCCTGCGCCGTGAGGACGACGTCGTAGATGCGCTTGAACTGCTCGGATGGCCGGTCGCCGAGCCACACGGTGCGGGTGAGGTCCGAGCAGTAGCCGTCGACGATCACACCCATGTCGATGACCACGCCGGTCTCGGCCTCGAGCGGCAAGTCGCTCGCGCGCCAGTGGGGGAGCGATCCGTGGGCGCCGCCTGCGACGATCGAGGCGAACGAGAGGTCCTCGGCGCCGTGCTGGATCGCGTACTCCAGGATGAGCCACGCGACCTGCTTCTCGGTCATGCCGGGTTCGAGGCGGCCAGCAGCATGGTTGAAGGCAGCGTCGCCGAGCAGCACCGCGCGCGTCAGAGCGTCGATCTCCTCGGCATCCTTCACCATCCGCAGGTCCTCGATCGCGCGAGGTGCCGGCACCAGCCTCGGCCGGGAGTGCTCCGCCATCGCAGCGATGCTCGCAGTCCACACCTCGTAGTCGGCAAACGAGAGGTTGGCGGGCTCGAACCCAATTCGCTTGCCGCCCATCCCCTCGAGGATCGCCGGCGCGGTGAACGTGTTGGCCCCGGCCACGCGGACGAGGGCGAACTCGGGGCATTGCTGCCCCACCTGCTCCCAGTATCGGGAGTCGGTGGCGAACCGTGCCTCCTCGCGCGTGACGAGGGCGACCCCGGCACTCCCGGTGAACCCGGATATCCAGCGGCGGTTGCTCGGCGTCGTGACCAGGAGGCCGTCGACCCCGAGCTCATCGAACCGCGCGCGGAGGCGGTCGAGCCGTGCGCGCGTGGTGGTGGTGGAGGTCACGAGCGGCCGGCCTCGATCAGCCGCCCATAGATCATGTCGAGCGCCGCGAGGTATCCGCGCCAGCCGAAGCCCGTGATCTGGCCCCACGCCACGCCCGCGACGTACGAGTGGTGCCGGAACGCCTCGCGCCGGTGGATGTTGGAGAGGTGCACCTCGGCCACGATGAGATCGGGGCAGGCCGAGATCGCGTCGGCGAGGGCGATCGAGGTGTGCGTGTACGCGCCCGGGTTGATGATCAGCCCGTCCCAGTCGCGGTGCGCGAGGATCATGTCGACCAGTTCGCCCTCGTGGTTGGTCTGCTGGAAGGACACCTCGATGTCGCCCAGCTCGTCCGCGCGCTGGCGGATGAGGTCCTCGATGTCCGCCAGCGTGAGGCTGCCGTACACCTCGGGCTCCCGGGTGCCGAGCATGTTCAGCGTGGGGCCGTTGAGCACCAGGATGCGCATAGCGCCACCTCGATCCGTCCGAGCCGTGTAGGCCCTCGATAGTACCGAGGGGGGTCGCGGCCGTCAGTCAGGGGTGGCGCGAGGCATGCGCTGCATCACCCACACGGCCAGGTCGCGGGTGATGCGGACCTCTGAGGTGACCTCGAACCCGAAGTGTTCGTAGAGGGGCACGTTGCGTGCCTTCGTGCAGGTGAGGGCCGCGAGGCGCTCGCCCTGGTCGAGTCGTTCGAGCATGGGGCGCAGCAACGCTGACGCGATGCCCGAACCCTGACGCCCGGGCTCCACACCGAGGATGCGGAGTTCGTGGTGTGGCTCGGTGGGATGTGCCTTCTCGACTTTCGCGCGCGCTCGACAGGCGGCGAGGAGGTGTGGCAGACCGGAGATCGGGGCTGTCCATCGCACCGTGCCGGCGATATCGCAGACCCTCGGGCGGATCCCCACCTCGGGCGCCTCGACCGGGAACCACAGCGCCGCGCCGCTGCCGTCGGAGGCGACGTCCCCCTCGCCGGCCTCGAGGACGCGCGTGAACGCCTGCTGGAAGCCAATCAGGATGCGCGCCTCCCGCGTGCTGTCCTGCTTCGCGAGGAAGTTCACCCACGGGTCGTCGTCGAAAGCGCGGGCGAGGAGCGCTGGCACGTGCCGCGCGTCAGCGTTCGTTATGGGGCGGATGCCTGGCGCCATCGCGCGACTCTACCGCGACTAACGACGTTCGACGTGCCGCGCACGGGCGAGCGCGTCGGTGACGAGGCCGGCTTGCCGTCGATGGGCGACGGTGGTGTAGATCTGCGTCGTGTCCGGCGAGGAATGCCCCAGCAGGTGCTGGACGATGCGGAGGTCGGCGTTGCCCTCGATGAGATGCGTCGCGAACGAGTGGCGCAGCATGTGCGGGTGCACCGGCGTCCGGAGGGCGGCGTGGACGCCTGCCTTGCGCACGATCTCCTGGATGGACCGCTGGGTGAGGCGTCCGCCCGCGCGGTTCACGAACAGGGCGGACTGCGCCCCCTTCACGAGCTGCGCGCGCCCGTCCTCGAGGTAGCAACGGAGGGCATCGCGCGCGGGTTCGCCGTAGAGGCAGATGCGCGTTTTGTCGCCCTTGCCGGTGACGCGGACCTGGCGGTTCGCGAGGTCGAGGTCGCGCACGTCGAGGTCGGCCACCTCGCTCACCCGGAGCCCGGCACCGTACAGCAGCTCGAGGATCGCGCGGTCCCGCTGCCCGGCGGGCGTGGCTGCGTCGGGCGCTTCGAGCAGCTCGGCGGCCTCGGTGGTCGAGAGGAACTTCGGCAGCCGCTTGGTCTGGCGGGGGAAGCGCAGTCGCAGCATCGAGTCGCCAGGGCGGTTCTTGAGGACGACGCCTTCGTTGTCGAGCCACGCGTAGAAGCCACGGATCGTCGTCGCGATGCGCTTCACGGAGCCCTCCGCGAGTGAGGCATTCCTCAGCGCGAACAGATACGAACGGCCGTCCGTGCGTCCCGCCTCGTCGTGGGGCGTCTCTCGCTGCGCCAGGAAGCGCAGGAATCCCTCCAGGTCGTGACGGTAGTTGCGGATCGTGTGCGCGGAGCGTCGTCGAACGTGCTCCAGGTGCCCCAGGTAGCAGTCGAGCGCCTCGCGCGACGCGCGGGGCAGAGGCGCAGGTGGCTCCTCGGCGCGTCGAGGTGCAGCGGCCACGTTGACTCCTCGGGTTCCCCGCCCGGAGGATGCGGTCACTCTACATAACCCGGGTAACCACGCTCAACCCCGGGAGGCCTCGTCGGAGGGTCGGCCGACCGCCCAGACGTACCCGTCCGGGTCGCGCACCATCACCTCGCGCCAGCCGTGGCCGCGGACCGATACCGGCTTGAACAGCGCGTCCGCCGCGAGCGCCCGGCGCTCGACCTCGTCCGGGTCGACGCCGAACAGGCGCAGCTCCGCTCCAACGCCCCGAGGTTCGTCGGACGCGAGCCGGTCGCTCCAGGGGTTCCGCTCGTACGCGTGGTCGACGTGCAGCATCATCTCCAGTCCGCGCACCCGGATCGCCGCGAAGTCGGGATCCTCGTAGTGCACGACTGCCTCGAGGACGTCCCGGTAGAACCCCAGCGACCGCGCCAGGTCCCGCACGATGAGGTTCACCGTGAACTCGGGCAGCGACTGCCCGTAGATCGGGGCGGGGATCCACGGATCACCGGTGCGCTTCTTCATGCCGCGCCTCGATGGCCTCGCGCGCTGGACGAGACCGAGGGGAGTGTACGCCGATGCGTCTCAGTCCGACGGCGTGCGGAGCCAGTTCTCGCGCGGGAGGTCCTCGATGCGGGCGAACTCGCGCTTGTTGTCGGTCACGAGGCAGCACTCGGTGGCGAGCGCATGGGCCGCGTCCACAGGTCGTTGGCGCCGATGATCTGCCGGTCCCGCTCGAGGTCCGCGCGGATGCGGCCGTAGACCTCGTCGACGGGCGAGGTGAGGGGGAGCACCTCGATGCGTTCGAGGATCCCCTCGACGCGCTCGGAGAGGCGGGGGGAACCGCCCTTGGCTGCGCCACAGCGGAGCTCGGCCGCGACGACCACACTCGTGCAGATGGCGTCCTCACCGACCCGACGGATGTGCTCGCTGGCGCGTCCTGCCGGGCGGCGGATGAGGTCCGAGAGGATGTTGGTGTCGAGGAGGTACCGGGTCATCGTTGGGCCGGGCGCCGCGCCGACGGCTAGCTGTGTTGTACCGAGAGGTTGGTACGGCTGACCGGCGGGAGTCCGCCGAGGGCGGTGTGTCCTCGGTGATGGTTGTACCGGTGGAGCCACCTGTCCAGCGCACGGACGCGCTCCAGCTCTGA
>WBZO01000355.1_pt1 | contig 104580 bp, 94 predicted proteins | sample 5204261 | NCBI WGS metagenome assembly WBZO01 (sample SAMN12412400, study PRJNA552823) | activated sludge metagenome | isolation source: activated sludge from anammox sidestream of wastewater treatment plant... | place: USA: North Carolina | collected 2017-09 | reverse complement strand
CCTAGATCCGGCAGTTACCCCGCCGCCTGCAGCCCCGGCGTCGGTTTGGGTGGCCCGATGACGGGCGCGATGCGGTCGCTGATGTAGCGCAGCAGGCAGCCCCAGCGGTCGAGGTCCCTGAACTGCTCCGCAGCAGCCTTGACGTGCTGCAATGCCTCGCCGATGTTGGCGAGCAGCTTGCGCAGCACGTCGGCCCGGCCGTGCAGCGGCGTCAGGTACAGCGTGGTCTGGTTGGCATGGCTGGCCGCCTTGCCCACCGCGGCCAGCAGCAGCGGGCGGCTGGTGATGGCCTCCAGCCTTCCCGTGGGGTGCGCCGCCCGGCAGTACCAACTCCACCAGTTGTAGACGAGCGCACAGGCCCGAGCCACCGTCTGGCAGCGGTTGATATCCCGCGTCGTGAAGCCGCCCAGCCCCCACTGGTTCTTCAGCTCGTCGAAGGCGTTCTCCGCATCGGCGCGGTCGCGGTACAGCTGCCCGATCGACTCCAGCGGGTAGGCCACGTCCGTCACCAGCACCGCGTACTCCCACAGCCGGTCGCCCTCGTGCACGCTCGGGCCCGCCAGGTCCAGTCGCAGCTGCCGGCCGTCGATGCGCCGCTCGCGCGCGATGCCGCCGCGGATGCGCTGGCGCACGATGACGACTCGGCGCTTCTTGCTCCAGCCGTGCAGTTGCAGCTGGGCCTCGACCATCTGGCAGCCTTGGCTGTCGGCCCGGCTCCAGTCCTGCCTGGCGAACTGCTGCGCCACCAGGCGCTGTACGTTCTTCGTCTGCCGCAGTCGCAGCAGGTACGGCTGCTTGCGCTCTTCCAGCGTCAGCAGGATGCCTTCGTTGCCGTAGCCGGAGTCGCCGCGCACCAGCGCCGGTCGGCGTTGGCCGAGTTCGTCCAGCAGCCGCCCCAGCGCCGCCTTGGCATGCCCACTGGTGTGCTGCTTGCCCGAGCTGACCTGCACGTCCAGCACCAGGCGCAGGTTGCTGACCAGGAAGGTATGCAGCACGTGGCTGGGCCGCATGGGCTTGCTCGGGTTGTAGCCGATCTCGGCGCCCTCCTGGCGCCCGTACAGCGGCTTGATGCTGGCGTCGATGTCCAGCACCCACGGCCGGTCCAGCGCCTCGCGCACCGAGTGCATCAGGCTCGGGCGCATCCAGGCCGCGCTGCTGGCCTCGTCGACGCGCTCCAGAGCTCGGCGCAGCGCGTCCTCGCTGACGACACGGGCCATGCCCAGCGCCTGCGCCGCCACGGCGTCGCCACGCAGCGCGGTGATGTGCGCGTAGCGCCGCTGGCCGGCCAGCAGCCCGAGCATCAGCGTGCCCAGCACGTCACGCTTGTCCGGGGCATTGCCGCTGCGGTAGGCCAACGGACACTCCGACACCCAGCGCTCGAACACGCCAGTGGCAGCCAGGAACTCGGCGAAGAACACCAACTGCCCGTGCGGCGTCGCCGCCGCACCCTCGTCCCAGCGCACGTGCATGCGCCCGCCAAGCGTGTCCACCACTTGCGCCTCGGCGGGCTCATCGCCACTGCCGCGGCGCACCGCCAGCGCCTTGCGTCTTGCTTCACCCATCGGGTGAGTGTGCCAAGACCGCCCAAGTCCCCGCCACCGCTTGAGATTCAGGTCATCGCGGCACGGCAACTGCCGGATCTAGGGTGAACGGCGCGCATCGTCGACGACCTGCCGAAAATGAGGTTGGCTTCCGATGGCGATGGATAGGGGCAGCTCTGGAGCCGCAATCTCCGAGCAAGGCCTCGCGCACGACCCTTGCGATCACCTGGTACACCATGTGCACCGAAGGCTATCGACGCAGGCTGTCCGGCAGGCGGTCCATCGCCTCATTGATCAGCCGCGCCACCAGCGCCGGATCTTCCATCGGCAGCATGTGGGTCTTGTCCAGCAGCGGCAGGTCGCGCCCGTGGTGGAACTCCTGCGCCAGGCCCGGCCAGGTCGGCGAGCCCAGCGGGTCCCAGGGCAGGATCGTCGGGTCGCCAGGCCGCGCCCGCAGCACGAGCACGGGAATCCGCAGCGCACGGATGCTGGCGTAGATGCCCAGGTTCTGCTGCGCCAAGGTGTAGATCTTGCCCTCGAAGGCGGGGTCGCAGGCGAGCTGGAAGCCGCTGCCGCCATCGGCCGGGCGCAGGCCGTGCCGGCAATAGTCCAGCAAGGCCTGGCGCTGGAACACGTTGTAAGGGGCACGGCCGGCGAAGCGCTCGAACATGGCTTGCGCTGAAGCGAATTGGTTCTTGCGCGTGGCCGCCGGGTGCAGCGTGCCGGGCGGTGGCGGCGGCTGGTGGTAGTCGGCCGGCGCAAAGATCGTCGGGTCGACCAGCACCAGTTGCGAGAAGCGGCCGGGCTGGTAGGCCGCGGCCTGCACCAGCGCATGCGCGCCCATGCTGTGCCCGATGCCCACGGCGCCCTGCAGATCGAGCGCCACCGCCAGCGCGGCCAGGTCGTGCCCGAAGTCGGCCCAGCCATCGAAATCGACCGTCTGGCTGCGGCCGTGGCCGCGTTGCTCGATCGCAAAGACGTGGTGGCCGGGCAGGTGGTGGATGACCTGGTCCCAGACGCGGCCGTGGAAGCCGGTGGCGTGCACCATGCACAGGCTGGCCGACTGGCCGCGCCGTTCGGGCCGCCACTCGAAATGGGCGTGGTTGATGCCGTTGGCCAGGCTGTGGCTCAGCCGTGGCTCGGCGGCGTCGGCGATGGTGGCGGCCGGCACGTTCAGAGCCCGGCTGCCAGGCGGCTGGCCTGGTCGATGGCGCGCTTGGCGTCGAGTTCGACCGCCTCTAAGGCGCCGCCGATCAGATGGGCCTTCAGGCCGCTGGCCAACAGCGCGTCATACACGCTGCGCAGCGGCAGCTGCCCGGCGCAGACGATGACGCTGTCGGCCTCGAACAGCCGCGGCTCGCCGTTGACGCGCGTGTGCAGGCCGGCGTCGTCGATGCGCAAGTACTCGACGCCGCCGACCATCTGCATGCCGCGGCGGGTCAGCGTCATGCGGTGCGTCCAGCCGGTGGTGCGGCCCAGGTTCTTGCCCAGCGCGTCGGCCTTGCGCTGCAGCAGCGTCACCGAGCGCTCGGACTTCTGCACCTGCGGCAGCACGCCGGTGACGCCGCCGCGCGGGTGGTTTTCGAAGTCGATGCCCCATTCGCGGGCGAACACCGCGATGTCGAGCGCGGCCGAGGGGCCGGCCTGCGACACCAGGGCGGCGACGTCGAAGCCGATGCCGCCGGCGCCGATGATGGCCACCCGCCGGCCGACCGCCTTGCGTCCCAGGATGACGTCGATGTAGGACAGCACCTTGGGGTGCTCGATGCCGGGGATGTCGGGCCGGCGCGGCTCGATGCCGGTGGCCACCACCACTTCGTCGAAGCCCTCGGCGGCCAGCAGTGCGGCGTCGGCGGCGGTGTTCAGGCGCAGCGTGATGCCGAGCTTGTCGATCATGCGGCGGTAGTACCGCAGGGTCTCGTGGAACTCTTCCTTGCCGGGGATGCGGCGGGCCAGGTTGAACTGGCCGCCGATCTCGGCGCCGGCCTCGAACAACGTCACGCGGTGGCCGCGTTCGGCGGCCACGGTGGCGGCGGCCAGGCCGGCCGGCCCGGCACCGATCACCGCGATGCGCTTGGCCGCCGCCACTGGCCGGTAGTGCAGCTGCGTCTCGTAGCAGGCGCGCGGGTTGACCAGGCAGGTCACCTGCTGGCGGCCATCGAAGTAATGGTCCAGGCAGGCCTGGTTGCAGGCGATGCAGGTGTTGATCTCGTCCTCGCGGCCCTGCGCGGCCTTCAGCACGAACTGTGAGTCGGCCAGCATCGGCCGCGCCATCGACACCAGATCGGCGTCGCCGCGCGCCAGCACGGCTTCGGCTACGTCGGGCATGTTGATGCGGTTGCTGGTGATGACGGGCACGCTGACGGCCTTGCGCAGCCGGCCCGTGACTTGCGAGAAAGCCGCGCGCGGCACCATCGTGGCGATGGTCGGCACCGGCGCCTCGTGCCAGCAGAAATGCGTGCTGATGATGCTGACGCCCGCTTCCTGCAGGCCCTGGGCCAGCGAGACGATTTCGTCCCAGGCCAGGCCGCCGTCGAGCATGTCCATCGCCGGCACACGGAAGATCACGATGAAGCGCTCGCCCACCGCGGCGCGCACCCGGCGCACCACCTCGACCGCGAAGCGCATGCGGTTTTCCCAGGGCCCGCCCCAGTGGTCGGTGCGCAGGTTGGTCTTGCGCACCATGAAGGCACTGAGCAGGTAGCCGGCGGAGCCGATGATCTCCACGCCGTCGTAGCCGGCGGCCTGCGCCAGCGCGGCGCAGTTGGCGAAGTCGGCGAGCTGCTTCTCGATGCCGGCCTCGTCCAGCGCCTTGGGCGTGTAGCGGCCGATGCGCGACTTGACGGCCGAGGGGGCGACGCAATTTGGCGTCGGCGCCAGCGCCCCGGTGTGCAGGATCTGCAGGCAGATCTTCACCTCGGGGTCGGCCGCATGCACGGCCTGGGTGATGAGCCGGTGCTGCTGGGCATCGGCCGCAGTGGCCAGTTGGCCGCCCGCGCCGCCTTCGTCATTGGGCGGAAAGCCGCCGGTGATGATCATGCCGACGCCGCCGCGCGCGCGCTCTGCAAAGTACTCGGCCATGCGCGGGAATCCATCGGGCGCCTCTTCCAGCCCGGTGTGCATCGAGCCCATCAGGATGCGGTTCTTCAACCGCGTGAAGCCGAGGTCGAGCGGGGCGAAGACATGCGGGTAGCGCGTAGTGCCGGTCATCGGTGTGCCTGTCGGGTTTGGCTTTGCCGGTTCGGGTGCAGCGGACTCAAGCGCCGCTTGAGCCCGCGCGCTGCTCGCGCAGCCACGACGAGAGGTAGCCGCGGATGTATTGCGGCGGATGGCTCATCTCGCCACCCAGCGCGGCGGCGGCCCGCCAGGCCCAGTGCGGGTCGTGCAGCAGGCCGCGCGCGATGGCTGCCAGGTCGCGCTGGCCCTCTTCGATGGCGCGGTTGGCATGGGCCGGGTCGAACAGCATGCCCACGCCCATCACCGGCAGGCCCGCGGCTTCGCGCACCGCAGCGGCCAGCGGCAGCTGGTAGCCCTCGCCGACGGGAACCTGCTGCTTCGGCGAGCCGCCGCCGCTGGACACGGTGATGAAATCGCAGCCGCGCGCCTTCAGCTCGCGGCCGAACTCGCCCGACTCCTCGACCGTCCAGCCGCCGTCGACCCAGTCGGTAGCCGAGATGCGCACGCCCAGCGGGCGCTCGGCGAGCCACGCGGCGCGCACGGCGTCGAACGCCTCGAGCGGGAAGCGCATGCGGTTGGCCAGGCTGCCGCCGTAGGCATCCGCGCGCTGGTTGCTCAGCGGCGACAGGAAGCTGTGCAGCAGGTAGCCGTGGGCGTTGTGGATCTCGATCAGTTCCAGGCCCAGGCGCGCGGCGCGCCGGGTGGCCTGCACGAAGGCGCCGCGCACGGTCGCCAGGCCGGCGGCATCGAGCGGGGCAGGCTGCGGCCAGCCCTCGTCGAAGGGCAGCGCCGACGGCCCCACCGTGGGCCACGTCTCTTCACCGGCCGGCAGCGGCTCGCCGCGGCGTTCCCACGGCCGGCGGGTCGAACCCTTGCGGCCCGAATGCGCCATTTGGACGCCGAGCCGGGCGTTGCCGTGACGGCGATAGAAATCGACCACGCGCACCAGCGCCGCCTCGTTCTCGTCGGGATACAGGCCCATGCAGCCGCGGCTGATGCGGCCACGCCGCTCGACGTGCGTGGCCTCGATGATCGTCAGGCCGACACCGGACACCGCGTACTGGCCGAGGTGCACCAGATGCCAATCGGTGGCGCAGCCGTCGACCGCGCTGTACTGGCACATCGGTGAGACGACGATGCGGTTGGGCAGTTCGAGTTCGCGCAGCCGCGGCGGACTGAGAAGTGCAGGGGTCATGGAGTTGCTCCTCGAGCGTCGAGTTGTGCGGCGCCCTTCCAAGCGTGGGACGCCCGAACATCCGCAGTCGCCTGCGTCGTCCTCGCCGTGCACAGACGGCCAGTCTCCTCAGGCATCGTGAACCGACTCGCCCACCCGTCGCAGCACCTGCGAACGCACGAGTTCCTGCGTCAACTGGTCAATCCAGTCGCCGAACGCCAGCGCTGGCGCAAATCGGCGGTGGATGCGCTGGAGCTGGGGGGTGCCCGCGGCCCACTGGACATAGTCGATGAACAACATCTGCCGGCATTCCAGCAGCTTGAACTTGAGCAGCACCTTGGCGGCGTGGTGGGCGTGGCGATCGGGGCGCTGGACGAAGGCGCGCAGACGGTCGCGCGCCCGCGCCAGCACCTCGGCGCCATGACGGAACACCGGGCCATGACCGGGGATGACCCAGCGCGGGCCGAGCCGCTCGATCAGGTCGAAGGTGGCGCCGACCTCGCCGAAGGCGTCGCGCTCGTCGAGTTCCGGGAACACCACGCCGAAGCCGTTTTCCCACAGGGCGTCGGCCGAGATCAGGGTGCGCGAGCCGGGCTCGAACAGGATCACCGAGTCGGGGTCGTGGCCCGGCGCGGCATGGACCTGCCATGCCCTGTCGGCAAGCTCGATTTCGGTGCCCGGCAGCACCGGGGCGTCGTACCGGAAGCGCGGGCAGCGTTGGCCGCTGGGCTCATAGCCCAGGGCCACCGGATCCCAGGCCGCCACCTGCTGCGCCAGGCCAGGCGGGATCAGCGTCTGCAGCGCCGGCCAACGGCCCTGCAGCGCGGCGTTGCCGCCGCAGTGGTCGCTGTGCAGATGGGTGTTGACGAGGCGGTCGAGCGGGCGCCCGCACAGGGCCGCCGCCACCAGTGCCAGCGTCTGCTCGGCGTGCGCGCAATAGCCGCTGTCGACCAGCGCCGTGGACTGCGCGCCGAGGAACAGCACGCTGTTGCTGGACAACCAGCCGCGCTCCAGGACCTGCACGCCGGGCGGCAGCTCGGCCTGGCTCATCGATGCGATCGACACTTCAGCGCAACGCGCCTCAGCGCCCCTTCCATACCGGCTTGCGTTTCTCGGCAAAGGCGCGCGGGCCTTCCTGCGCGTCCTCGCTGGCGTAGGCGGCACGGTAGATGTTGTGCGCCAGCGCCATGCCGGCATCGCAGCCGGCGCTCATCGCCGTGAGGATCGACTCCTTGCCCGCCATCACCGACAGCGGTGCGTTGTCGCGGATGCGTTCTGCCAGCGACTGGGCGCGGGCACGCACGGCGTCGGGCGTGTCCTCGAGGTAGTTGATGAAGCCGAGCTGGTGGAAGGTGTCGATCGGATACAGCTCGCCGGTCAGCACCATCTCCATCAGCAGCGGCTGCGGCAGCATCCACAGCAGCGGAATGGCCCACGGGCTGCCGCGCCCGGCGATGCGCGTTTCGGTGATGCCGACCTGCGTGCCCATCAGGCCCACGCGCAGGTCGGAATTCAGGCTGAGCATCATGCCGCCGGCGATCAGGTGCCCGGTCATCGCGGCGATGATGGGTTTGGCGACGCGGCGCTGGCGGCTGTGGAAGGGGTCCTTCATCTTGCTCAGGATGTCGACGCCCTCCTCCTTCTTCACGCGCGCCGCTTCGCGCAGGTCCAGCCCGGCGCAGAAGGTGCCGCAATCGGCCGAGGTGAGGATGGCCACGCGCACGTTCTTGTCGGCGTCGACCTCGCCCCAGCAGTCGTGCAGGCGGTTCGCCGCCGCGGGCGACAGCGCGTTGCGGATTTCGGGGCGATTGATCTTGACGGTGGCGATGCCGTCGTGCACCTCGTAGATCACGGTGTCTGCGTCGTTCATGGTGCTGTCCTTCTGTCGCGAAGTTTGATTCATGTGGCGGGTACGTGCTTGCGGCGCCATGCCGGCGCCCGCTTCTCGAAGAAGCTCTTCAGCCCCTCGCGCGCTTCCTCGGTCTCCCAGAAGTCGGCCAGGCGGTCGACGGTGTAAATCAGGTTGTCCGCGCTGTCGTGGGCCAGGACGAACTGCACCAGCTTCTTGGTCATCTGCACCGCGCCCGGCGCACAGGCCAGTGCCAGGTCGATCTCGGCATTCACGGCACGGTCGAGTTCCCCCGCGCTGACCACTTCGTGCACCAGGCCGTAGCGTTGCGCCTCGGCGGCCGCCATGATCTTGCCGTTCAGGAAAACGCGCCGCGCGTAGCTGGGCCCCAGCTTGGCCGCGACATAGGGCGAGATGGTCGCCGGCACCAGGCCCAGGCGGACTTCGCTGAGCGAGATGCGCGCGCTGTCCACCGCGACCGCGACGTCACAGATGGCGATCAGGCCGACGCCGCCGCCGTAGGCCGATCCGTTGATGCGGCCGATGATGGGGCGCCCGAAGGTGTCCAGGCGCGCCAGGATCTGGGCCAGCGGCACGCCGCTGCGGATGCGGCTGGCACGGTCCTGGTCGCCCTGGCTCTGCTGCCAGCGGAAGTCGCCGCCGGCGCAGAAGTTCTCGCCGTCGCCGCTGAGCACCACGACACGCGCCGCGGGGTTGGCCTCGATGAGGTCGAGCGCCTGGCCGATCTCGGCGAACATGGTGGGGTTCAGGGCGTTGTGCACATCGGCGCGGGCCAGCGTCAGGCGGGCGACGCCGGCGGCATCGATGTCGAGCCGGATGGTTTCGAAGGTGGTCATTTGATCGGCAGCGTGGTGGTTGCAGAAGTTGGCGGCGGCGGGCGCTTCAGCCGCGCATGACCTTCCAGGCGGCCGGGCGCTTGGCGAGGAACGCGGCGATGCCTTCGCCGGCGTTCTCGGTCTCCCAGGCGTCTGCCAGCGCGCCGGCCGTGTAGTCCATGCAGTCGCGCGGCGGGCGGCCGATGACGTCGTTGAACAGCTTCTTGGTCGACGCGATCGAGCCGGCCGGGATCGCCAGGATCAGCGCCAGTTCTTCTTCCACCGCGCTGTCCAGCTCGTCGGGCTCGACGACCCGGTCCACCAGGCCGATGCGCTCGGCCTGCGCCGCGTCGATGAACTTCGCCGTCAGGCCGTAGCGGCGCGCCCGCGCCAGCCCCAGACGGCGCGCCACATAGGGGCCGATGTTGGCCGGCAGCAGGCCGAGCTTGGCCTCAGTGAGCGAGAAGCGCGCGGCGCTCGAGGCCACGGTCACGTCGCAGATGCAGGTCATGCCGAAGCCGCCGCCGGTGGCCGCACCATTGATGCGGCCGACCACCACCTTGGGCAGGGTGTCGAACTCGTAGAACAGCTCGGCCAGTACCCTGGATTCGGCGATGCGCTCGGCGCGGCTCTGTTTGAGCACGCTCTGCATCCAGTTCAGGTCGCCGCCGGCACAGAAGGACTTGCCCTCGCCCGTCAGCACCACCGCGCGCAGCGTGCTGCTGGCGGCGATGACGCTCAGCGCGTGGCGCAGTTCCTGCACCAGCTTCATGCTCATCGCGTTCTGGATGTCGGGGCGGGCCAGCGTCAGACGGGCGACGTGCTCGCCGTCCATCGTCAGCTTGATCGATTCGTAGTTCAACACGGTCTCCTCTCGGGCAGCTCAGGGGTGTCGGTCATGCAGCGGCTTCGACGACGCCGACGAGCAAGCCGCGTTCGACCATCTGCCCGGCCACGACGCCCAGGCTGCGCAGCACGCCGTCGTGCTCGGCGCAGATCCTCAGTTCCATCTTCATCGACTCCATGGTCACCACCACTTCGCCGGCACGCAGCGTGTCGCCGACGGCGGCGTGGGTCTTCAGGATGGTGCCCATCAGCGGCGTGCGCAGTTCGCCCGAGGTGACGTGCGCCGCGGCGGCCTGCGCCAGGTAGTCGATGGCCTCGACTGCGAAAGCCAGGCCCTGCGACTGCAGGAACAGGCTGCCGTCGCGGCGGGCGATGGCCAGCAGCTCGACCGCATCGCCGATGCTCAGCTGCCAGCCCGCGCCTTCGGCGCGCAGGCCCAGGCGCACGCGCTCGCCGCCCACCTGCACCAGCAACTGGCCGTCCGGCTGCGGCGCGCCGAAGCGCACCTCGTGCAGCCGCTTGCCTTCGCGCAGCAGCAGGCTCGGCACCGCCGACACCGGGTCGTCGCCGGCGTGCATCTGCCAGCCAGTGACGTCGGGCTCAGACCACGCCCCGTAGCCTGCGCCCCGGCGTGCATCGAGCAGCCACCAGGCCGCGGCTGCCGCCAGCCAGCGCAGCGGCGCCGCCACGGAGCCGGGCCGCGCAGCCAGCACGTCGTCGACGCTGCGGGTGTGGAAGCTGGCGTCCCGCGTGTGCGGCAGGGCGATCAGCTGCTGCAGGAAGCCGCCGTTGGTGGTCACCCCCAGCACCTGGGTCTCGCCCAGTGCCAGCGACAGGCGGTCGAGCGCGGCATCGCGGTCGCCGGCGTGGACGATCAGCTTGGCCAGCATCGAGTCGTAGAACGGCGTGACCACCGAGCCGGCACGCACGCCGGTCTCGACGCGCACCCCGGGGCCCGGGAAGCGCACCGCGACGATCTCGCCGGTGGACGGCAGGAAGTCGTGCTCGGCGTCTTCGGCGCACAGCCGGGCCTCGACCGCATGGCCGCGCAGCCGCACGTCGGCCTGGGTCAGCGCCAGGCCCTCGCCCGCGGCCACACGCAGCATCAGCTCGACGATGTCGATGCCGGTCACCTCCTCCGTCACCGGGTGCTCGACCTGCAGCCGCGGGTTGACCTCCAGGAACCAGTGCCGGTCGCCCGCGACCAGGAACTCCACCGTGCCGACGCCGCGGTAGCGCAGCCGCTGCGCCAGGCGCACGGCGTCGGCCAGCAGCTGCTCGCGCAGCCCGGCGGGCAGCGGCGCGGCGGGGGCTTCCTCGATCAGTTTCTGGTGGCGCCGCTGCAACGTGCATTCGCGCTCGAACAGGTGGATGACGCTGCCCTGACCGTCCCCGGCGATCTGCACTTCGACGTGGCGGCCACGCTCGACATAAGGCTCGACGATCAGCGAGGGGTCGGCGAAGGCGCTGCGGGCCTCGCGCATCGCAGTGGCGATGGACTCGGCCAGCGTGCCGGCCTGCCGCACCACATGCATGCCCTTGCCGCCGCCACCGGCCGCCGGCTTGAGCAGCACCGGCAGCGGCAGGGCGCGCGCCCAGGCGGCCACCACCTCGGCATCGGCGCTGGCCTGCTCACCACCGCCCAGCACCGCCACGCCGGCGGCGCGTGCCTCGGCCTTGGCCGAGGCCTTGTTGCCCAGCCGTTCGATGACCTCGGGCGTGGGGCCGATGAACACCAGCCCGGCGGCCTCGACGGCGCGCGCGAAGTCCGGGTTCTCGGCCAGGAAACCGTAGCCGGGGTGGATGGCCTGCGCACCGCAGCGCAGGGCGGCGGCGATGACGGCGTCGATGCGCAGGTAGCTCTCGGCTGCGCTGCCACCGCCCAGGCCGATCGACTCGCCGATCACGGCCGTGTGCAGCGCATCGCGGTCGGCGCTGGAATGCACGCCGGCCACGGCGATGCCCAGGCGCTGGCAGGTGCGGGCGATGCGGCAGGCGATCTCGCCGCGATTGGCGATCAGGACCTTCTTGAACATTTCAGTACCGCCCGGCCGTTCCGAAGGTACTGAGCGCCCCCTCAGGGGGCAGCGTACGAAGTGAGCGTGGGGGTTTCATTTCAACGTCCGCTCCAGCGCGGGGCGCGCTTCTCGTTGAAGGCCTTGACACCTTCGAGCCGGTCTTGCGACGACACCAGCACGTTGTAGGCGGCGATGTCGAGCGCGTAGCCGGTATGGAAGTCGACCTCGCCGCCGCGCGAGGCGGCGAGCTTGGCATAGTGCACCGCCATCGGCGCGGCGAGCGAGATCTCGCGGGCCTCGGCCACGGCCACGGCCAGGGCCTGGCCGGTCTCGGCGAGCGTGGTCACCATGTTCCAGGCCGCGGCCTGCTCCGACGAAAAGCGCCGCGCCGTCAGCAGCAGCAGCTTGGCGCGCCGCGCGCCGACGGCGCGCACGAGGTTCTGGATACCGCCACCGCCGGGCATGATGCCGCGCCGAACCTCGGGCAGCGAGAACACCGCGGTTCTGGCCGCCACGATCCAGTCGCACATCAGCGCCAGCTCGCAGCCGCCGCCGTGGGCATGGCCTTCGACCGCGGCGATCACCGGGCGCGGGAAGTCCTTCACCGCCAGCAGCACCTCCTCGGCCAGCTGGTGCTGGCGGCGCCAGGCGGCATCGGTCATGCCGTCGCGCTGCTTCAGGTCACCGCCTGTGCAGAAGGCGCGTTCGCCGGCGCCGGTGATGATCAGCACCCGCAGGCCGTCGTCGAAGGCCAGTTCGTGCAGGGCGTTGCGCAGGTCGACGAACATCTGCGTGTTCATCGCGTTCATCACGTCGGGCCGGTTGAGAACCAGGCAGCGGATGCCGTCCTCGGGCACGGTGCCCGGCGCGGGCTGGATCAACAGGGTTTGATGGTCCATGGCCGATCATTCAGTAAGAACGCGGCATGCCCAGCAGATGCTCGGCCACCTGCGCCAGCACCAGGTTGTTGGAGATCGGCGCGGTGCGGAACAGCCGGCTCTCCTTCCATTTGCGCTCGATGTCGTATTCGCAGGCCACGCCATAGCCGCCGAAGGTGGTCATGGCCGCCTCGGCAGCCTCCCAGGCTGCTTCGCTGGCCAGGTACTTGACCATCGTCGCCTCGCGCCCGCACGGCAGGCCGGCGTCGAACAGCGTCGCCGCCTTGTTGCGCATCAGTTCGGCGGCCTCGATGTTCATGTGGGCGCGCGCGATCGGGAACTGCACGCCCTGGTTGGCGCCGATCGGGCGGTCGAAGACGACGCGCTCGCTGCCGTAGCGCGCGGCCTTGCCGACGAACCAGTGGCCGTCGCCGATGGCCTCGCTGGCCACCAGCAGGCGCTCGGAGTGCAGCGAGTCGAGCAGGTAGGAGAAGCCCTTGCCTTCCTCGCCGATGCGGTCGTCGTCGGTGAGCTCGAGGTTGTCGATGAAGATCTGGAAGGTATGGTGGTTGATCATCGTGCGGATCGGCGTGGCCTTCAGCGCCGTGCCGGCCTTCGCGATGTCGATCAGGAACAGGCTCAGGCCGTCGGTCTTCTTCTTCACCGCGTCGATCGGCGTGGTGCGCGCGATCAGCAGGTACATGTGCGAGTGGCTGTAGCGCGAGGTCCAGATCTTCTGGCCGTTGACGACGTAGCCGCCCGGCACCTTGCGCGCGAAGGTCTTGATCGCCAGCGTGTTGGAGCCAGCGTCGGGCTCGGTCACGCCGAAGGCCTGCAGCCGCAGGCTGCCGTCGGCGATGCGCGGCAGCGTGCGGCGCTTCTGTGTCTCGGAGCCGTGGCGCATGATCGACGCCATCGTGTACATCTGCGCATGGCAGTGCACCGCGCTGCCGCCGTTCTGGTTGATCTCCTGCAGGATCAGGCATGCGTCGAGCAGCGGCAGCCCGGCGCCGCCGTACTGCTCGGGGATCAGCGCGGCCAGCCAGCCGGCCTTGGCCATCGCGTCGACGAACGCTTCCGGATAGGCGCCGTCCTGGGCGCACTGACGCCAGTACTCGGGGCCGAAGCCCTTGCACAGCTCCTTGACGGCGGCGCGGATCTGGCCCTGGGTCTCGGTGTAGTCGAAGTTCATGGGGATGTCGGCCTTGTCGTTGTCAATCGACGACGCCCTGCTGTCGCAGCGCCGCCAGTTCATCGGCATGCAGGCCCAGCGCCGTCAACACCTCGTCGGTGCTCGCGCCCAGGACGGGCGGCGGCTGGCCGCTGCGCCCGCGCCGGCCCTGCGAACTGAAGGGCAGCCCCATCGCCTGGTGTTGCGGTGCGCCCGGCAACGGCAGCGCGCCCAGCATGCCCACCGCCCGCACCTGTTCGTGCGCCAGCATCTGGGCCACGTCGTGCATCTCGCTGCAAGGCGCGCCGGCCGCGCGCAGCGCAGCCACGCACTCCGCCGTGCTGCGTTGCCGGGTGCGCGCTTCCAGCTCGGTGTGCAACACCTCGCGGTGGCCGATGCGCGCCGACATGTCGACGAAACGCGGGTCCTGCGCCAGCTCGGGGCAACCGAGCGCGACGCAGATGCGGCCGAACAGCCGATCGTTGGCTGCGGCGATGAAGACCTTGCCGTCGGCGCTGTCGAAGAGCTCGTAGGGCGCCATCATCGCCATCGCCGAGCCCATCTTGCGCGGCAGGCGCCGGGTGGCCAGATAGTTCGCCACCGGCACCGTCATCCACGACAGCCCCGTCTCGAGCAGACTCGCGTGCACGCGCATGCCTGCGCCCGTGCTGGCGCGGCGCAGCAGCGCGGCCAGGATCGCCATCGTGGCCCACATGCCGGTGCCCATGTCGATCAGCGACACGCCGACGCGCGCCGGCTCGTCGCCTTCGTGGCCGCTGACGCTCATGATGCCGGTGAAGGCCTGCATCAGCGGGTCGTAGCCGGGCAGCGCGCGCATCGGGCCGACCTCGCCGAAGGCGCTGATCGCGCAGTAGACGAGGCGCGGATTGGCCGGCCGCAGCTGTTCGTCGCCGAGGCCGCGCGCTTCGGCGCTGCCGGGTTTGAGCGAATGCACCAGCACGTCGGCACCAGCCGCCAGGCGCGCAACCAGCTGCTGGCCAGCGGCGCGGTCGAGGTCGATGCAGACGCTCTTCTTGTTGCGGTTCAGCGCCGCGAATCCGGTCGAGACGCCGGCCACTTCGGGCGGCTTCCACTGGCGCGCATCGTCGCCGCTGCCGGGGCGCTCGATCTTGATGACCTCGGCGCCGAGGTCGCCGAGGATCTGGGTGCAGAACGGGCCGGCAACGTTCTGCGTCAAGTCGACGACGCGGCAGCCCTGGAGGATGTTCTCGAGCATGGGTGGTGTACCTCTGGCCCTACATCCGGAACACGCCGAAATGCGTGTCGCGCTGCGGCTGGCGGCCTGCCAGCTCGAACAGCAAAGCCATCGTGTCGCGCGTTTCCAGCGGGTCGATGACCATGTCGCACCACATGTTGGCGGCGTAGTTGTAGGGGCTGGCGAAGGCCTCGAACTGCTCGCGGATGGGCTGCTTGAAGCGCTCCTTCTCTTCCTCGGTCCAGCTCGTGCCCTCGCGCTCGTGGATGTTGTCCCGCACCATCGCCATGGTCGTCGCCGCCTGCTCCGGGCCCATCAATGCGGCGCGGCCGGTGGGCCACATCATCATCACGTGCGGCTTGAAGGGCCGGCCGCACATCGCCAGGTAGGCGGCGGCATACGAGCCGCCGGTGATCAGCGTGTAGCGCGGCACGTTGGCCGAGGCCATCGCGGTCATGAACTTGGCGCCGTGCTTGGCAATGCCTTCGCGCTCGACCGCCTGACCGACCATGAAGCCCGACACGTCGGCAATGAACAGCAGCGGGATGTCGCGCTGGCAGGCCAGCTCGATGAAGTGCGCACCCTTGAGCGCGCTCTCGGAGAAGATGACGCCGTTGTTGGCCAGGATGCCGACCTGGAAGCCCTTGATGCGGGCGAAGCCGCAGATCATCGAGCTGCCGTACAGCGGCTTGAATTCCTGCAGGTCGCTGTCGTCGATCAGCCGCGCCAGCACCTCGCGGTTGTCGGTGGGGTGGCGGTTGTCGGCGCTGACGATGCCGTAGATCTCACGCGGGTCGAAGCGCGGCGGCTTCGCTGCGGCCACATCCCAGCGCTGCTTGGGGCCGGTGCCCAGGTTGGCGACGATGCCGCGCACGATGGCGATGGCATGGCTGTCGCTCTCGGCCAGGTGGTCGGTGACGCCGCTGACGCGGCTGTGCATGTCGCCGCCGCCGAGCGTTTCGACGTCGACCACTTCCCTGGTCGCCGCATACACCAGCTGCGGCCCGCCGAGGAACATCGCACCCTGGTTGCGCACGATCACCGCCTCGTCGCACAGCGCCGGCAGGTAGGCGCCGCCGGCCGTGGACGGGCCGTGCACGGTGGCGATCTGCGTGATGCCCTCGCCCGACATGCGGATCTGGTTGTAGAAGATCGAACCGAACTGGCCGTCGTCTGGGAAAATGTGCGCCTGCTCGGGCAGGTTGGCGCCGCCCGACTGGACCATGGTGATGCACGGCAGCCGGTGCTGCCAGGCGAACATCTGGGCCCGCACGTGCTTCTTCGAGGTGATGCCGTAGTAGGTGCCGCCCTTCACCGTGGCGTCGTGGATCATCAGCATGCACGGCCGGCCGCTGACCAGGCCCACGCCGGTGATGATGCTGCCGCCGGGGGGCACGCCTTCGTACAGGCCCTCGCCGGCGAGCTGGCCGAACTCCAGGAAGGGCGAGCCCGGGTCGAGCACCGCGGCCAGCCGTTCGCGCGGCAGCAGCTGGCCGCGTTCCTTGTGCAGGCGGCGCGCCTTCTCCGGGCCACCGACCACGGCCCGCGCGCGGCGCGCGTGCAGGTCGGCGATGCGCGCCAGGTAGGCGTCGCGATTGCGCGCGAAGTCTTCGCTGCCGGGCGACACGGTGGAAGTCATCAGGGTCATGCAGGGGCTTTCACGAGAAGTGCGGGCCGGCTGCGGCGATGCATGGCATTGCCATCACGCACATGCATCACACATTGCGCAAAGAGGCGAAGCGCTGCAGGTGATGGTCGATGCCACCGAAGGCATGCTGAAACAGCGTCAGGCGGCGGAAGTAGTGGCCGATGTCCAGCTCCTCGGTCATGCCCACGCCGCCGTGCAGTTGCACGCCCTGCTGCGCCACGTAGCGCGCGCGCTCGCCGATCGCCACCTTGGCCGCAGACACCGCCCGCGCGCGTTCAGCGGGCACCGGGTTGTCGCCCTGCAGCGCCGCCAGCAGCAGCAGCGAGCGGCTGGCTTCGATGGCCGCGAACATGTCCACCAGCCGGTGCTGGAGAACCTGGAAGCTGGCCAAGGGGGCGTCGAACTGCCGCCTTGTGGCGAGGTACTCGCCGGTTTTGGACAGCACGGCCGTCATCGCCCCCAGCGCGTCGGCGCAGGCGGCGACGGTGGCCAGGTCGACGGCGCGTTCCAGCGCGGCCAGGCCAGCGGCCGGGTCACCCAGCGCTGCTTCCCCGCCGATCGCCACGCCGTCGAGCTGCAACTCCCCGGCGCGGGCGCCGTCGTAGCGCGGGTAGGCGTCGACACGCACGCCCGGCGCGCCACCCGGCACCACGAACAGGCCGATGCCGTCACGCTGACCAGGCGCGCCCGCGGTGCGCGCCGCGACCACGAAGGCGTCGACCCATGGCGCCGCCGGCACACCGGTCTTTCGGCCCGACAACACCCAGTGGCCGGCCTCCAGGCGCGCAGTGGTCGTCACCCAGGCCAGGTCGGCGCCAGCGTCGGCCTCGGTGTGGGCCAGGGTGTAGATCTTCCCCCCGCTGACCAACGGCGGCAGCAGGGCCGCGCATTGGGTTGGGTTGCCGGCAGCGGCGATGGCCTGCCCGGCCAGCACGGTGCTGGCGAGATAGGGTTCGACGACCAGTGCCGCGCCCATGGCTTCGGCCACCTGCACGACGTCGGGCATACCGCCGAAGCCACCACGGGCTTCGGGCAGTCCCAGGCCGAGCCAGCCGAACTCGGCAAAGCGACTCCAGTGCGCGGCGCTCATGCCGGTCTCGCTCGCGATCAGCTGGCGGCGCGCGTCGAAGGTGTATTCGGCGCGCAGGTACTTGTGCGCGGCATCGCGCAACATCTTCTGTTCCGGGGTGGGCGTCAGGTCCATCGCAAGATGTCGTCGTGTCGGTGTCAGGCAGCGGCCTTGCCCAGCAGGGACTTGGCCAGCACGGTCTTCTGGACCTCGTCGCTGCCACCGTAGATGGTGGCCGCCCGCAGGAAGGCGTAGCGTTCCATCGCATGCGCGTGGTCGGTATTGCCCAGCGCACCCAGCGCATGCCAGGGCCAGGCCAGTTCGGCACCGAACTCCACGCTCAATTCCGACAGCGTCTGCTGCACCGCCGTGCCCATGAGCTTCAGCAGCGACGATTCCGGCCCCGGCGCCTTTCCGGCCGCGGTGGACGAGAGCACGCGCAAGTTGGTGTATTCCAGCGCCATCAGGTCGATCTCGGTGCGCGCCAGCTTGACGCGCACCGCCGGGTCGTCGAGCAGCGGCCTTCCGCCGGCGCGCCGCTGCGCCGCTGCCGCGTACAGATTGGCCAGCGCGGCCTTGCTGTCGGCCACACCGGCGATGCTGGTGCGCTCGTGGGTCAACAGGTACTTGGCGATCTCCCAGCCCTGGCCTTCGCGGCCCACGAGGTTGGACTTGGGCACGCGCAGGTCGGTGAAGAAGACCTGGTTCAGGTGGTGCTCGCCGTCGATCGAGACGATGGGCCGCACCTCGATCCCGGGGCGGTCCATCTCGATCAGCAGGAACGAGATGCCCTCCTGCTTCTTGCCGGTGTGGGCCGTGCGCACCAGGCAGAACATCATGTTCGCCCAGTGCGCGTAGGTGGTCCAGATCTTCGAGCCGTTGATGACGTAGTCGTCGCCGTCGGCCACCGCGCTGGTCTTCAGGCTGGCTAGGTCGGAGCCCGCTCCAGGCTCGGAATAGCCCTGGCACCACCAGTCCTCGCAGCGCCGGATGCGCGGCAGGTAGCGCGCCTTCTGCGCCTCGGTGCCGAAGGCCATCAGCACCGGCCCGAGCATGATGACGCCCATCGACAGGCCCACGGGCGCATTCGCCGCGGCGCGCTCCAGGTCGAACAGGTAGCGCTGCGTCGGCGTCCAGCCGGGGCCGCCATGCGCCTTGGGCCAGCCGACGACCAGGTAGCCCTGGTCGTCGAGCCGGCGCTGCCATTGGACGATGTCGTCCTTGTTCAGCATCTGGCCGGTCACCACCTTGCGGCGCAGCCGCTCGGGTGTGTTCGCGGCGAACCAGGCGCGCACCTCTTGCTGGAAGGCACGTTCGCTGTCGCTGAAGGAAAGGTCCATGGCCGGCTCCGCTGGCAACCGTCAGATGGAAATGCCGCCGCCGCAGATCAGCGTCTGACCGCTGATGTAGTTCGACTCGGGCGTGCACAGCAGGTACACCGAGCCGGCCGCCTCTTCGGGCGTGCCACCGCGGCCGAGCGGAATGCTGCGCTCCATCATCGCCAGCAGGTCCGGGTTGACGCCCACCTTGATCTTGCGGCCCTCGACGTCGATCGACGCATCGCCGCCGGCCGTCGCTTCGGTCAGGCGCGTCTTGATCATGCCGAATGCGACCGCGTTGACGTTGACCTTGTAGCGCCCCCATTCCTTGGACAGCGCCTTGGTCAGGCCGATGATGCCGGCCTTGCCGGCCGAGTAGTTGGCCTGGCCGGCGTTGCCGCCGGTGCCGGCGATCGACGAGATGTTGACGACCTTGCGGAACACCTCCTTGCCGGCCTCGGCCTCGAGCTTGGACTGGTGGCGGAAGTAGTCGGCGGCAGCGCGCAGGATCTTGAACGGTGCCGTGAGGTGCACGTCGAGGATCGAGTGCCACTGCTCGTCGGTCATCTTCTGGATCACGTTGTCCCAGGTGTAACCGGCGTTGTTGATGATGATGTCCAGGCCGCCGAAACCGTCGATCGCGCTCTTGACGAACTTCTCGGCAAAGCCGTCGGCGGTGACGCTGCCGGCGCAGGCCAGCGCCTGGCCGCCGGCGGCCTTGATGTCGGCGACGGTCTGTTCGGCCGGCGCGGGGTCCAGGTCGTTGACCACGACCTTGGCACCTTCGCTGGCGAGCTTCATGGCGATGGCGCGGCCGATGCCGCGGCCGGAACCGGAGACGATGGCGACCTTGCCTTCGAGCTTCTTCATGGGTGTGTCCTCGATGTTGGTAGGGGAAAAAACGTCAGTCCAACGCCACCAGCGCTTCGCCGGCCAGCGTCACTTCACCACTGCGCTTGGCGGCGGTGAGTTCAATGCGCGCACACGGGCGCCCCGCGTGGGTCAGCTTCTCCACCACCTTGCCGCTGCACTGCACGCGGTCGCCGAGTTGCGTGATGGCGGCAAACCGCACCCCATAGCGCAGGATGCGCCGCTGCGGCACCCACTCGGTGAGCGCGCGGGCCAGGTAGGCCATCGACAACATGCCGTGCGCGAAGACGTCCTTCATGCCCGCCTTCTGAGCGAAGTCGATGTCGATGTGGATCGGGTTGTGGTCGCCCGAGGCGCCGGCGAACAGGGCCAGCGTGGTGCGGCTGATGGGTGGCAGCTGCAGCACCGGCATGGCGTCGCCCACGGCGAGCTTCTGAGCATCGAATGTCATGGCATCCCCTTTCAGGCGTGGCGCACGACGATCACCGCGTGCAGATCGGCCACATGCTCGCCGAGCTGGTTGGTGACCTTCGTGTCGTTGACGACGAATTCGAGCGCGCCGCCCTTCTTGTCGTAGATGTCGCTGACCTTCGACTGGAAGCGCAGCGTGTCGCCTGCGCACACCGGCGCGTGGTAGTCGAAGCGCTGCTCGCCGTGCAGCACCTTGCCGAGGTCGATTTCGAGCGTCTCGATCAGCTTCATCGTTTCGCCGGAGTCTCCCGGCGCGCCGAAGATGAAGGTCGGCGGTGCGACGATGCCGCGGTAACCGGCCGCCTTGGCCGCGACCTCGTCGGTGTGGATCGGGTCGGTGAGGCCGATCACCTTGGCGAAGAAGGCGATGCGGCCCTTCTCCACGTCCCACAGGATGGGGGGCGGCGCGTAGCCGATGTGCTTCTTGTCGATCATGGGTTGGGTCCTCGGCGTTGCGCTTCAGGCGGCCTTGTAGAGGGTCACGACGCAGGCGCCACCGAGTCCCAGGTTGTGCTGCAGCGCCACCCGCGCGCCCTTCACCTGGCGCTGGTCGGCGGTGCCGCGCAACTGGTGCGTCAGCTCGTAGCATTGCGCCAGGCCGGTGGCGCCGAGCGGATGGCCCTTGGACAGCAGCCCGCCCGACGGGTTGGTGACGACCTTGCCGCCATAGGTGTTGTCGCCGTCGCGCACGAACTTCTCGGCGCCGCCTTCCGGGCACAGGCCCAGGCCCTCGTAGGTGATCAGTTCGTTCTGCGCGAAGCAGTCGTGCAGTTCGACCACGTCGACGTCGCCAGGGCCGATACCGGCCGCTTCATAGACCTGGCGGCCCGCATCGCGCGCCATGTCGTAGCCAACGACGCGCATCATGTCCTTCGCGTCGAAGGTGCTGTGGAAGTCGGTGGTCATGGCCTGGGCCGCGATGCTGACCTGGGCGTTCAGGCCGTGCTTCTTGGCGAAGGCCTCCGAGCAGATCACGGCGGCGGCGGCGCCGCAGGTGGGCGGGCAGGCCATCAGGCGCGTCATCACACCGTCCCAGAGCATGGGCGAAGCCATGACGTCCTCGGTGCTGACCTCCTTGCGGAACAGCGCCAGCGGGTTGTTGACCGCGTGCCGGCTGGCCTTGGCGCGGATCGCCGCGAAGGTCTCGAGCCGGGTCCCGTACTTGTCCATGTGAGCCTTGCCGGCGCCGCCGAAGTAGCGCAGTGCGAGCGGGATCTCGGGGTGGCCGACGAGCGCGTCGGTGGCCTGGTCGAACTCCTCGAAAGGCGTGGGGCGGTCGGTGAAGGCCGCCTTGATGGCGCCCGGCTGCATCTGCTCGAAGCCCAGCGCCAGGACGCAATCGACGGCACCCGACTGCACCGCCTGACGCGCCAGGAACAGCGCCGACGAGCCGGTGGAGCAGTTGTTGTTGACGTTGACGATCGGAATGCCGGTCATGCCTACCGGGTACAGCGCGCGCTGGCCGCAGGTGGAATCCCCGTAGACGTAGCCGACGTAGGCCTGCTGGATGGTGGCGTAATCGACCCCGGCATCGGCCAGCGCCAGCCGGGCCGCCTGCGCACCCATGACGTTGTAGGGCTCGCTGGCACCGGGCTTGGCGAATGGGACCATGCCGACACCGGCAACAATGACTTTCTGGTTCATGGCGCTGACTCCTTGTATTGAAACGTTTCGGACTCGGACACTGGGAGGCCGTGGGCCTCAGCCGCCCCTGTCCGCACTGGCATACTCGGTCTTGAGATCCCGCTTGAGGATCTTGTTGGCCGCACTGATCGGCAACGACTTGCGGAAGTGGATCCGTTTCGGCGCCTTGAAGCCGGGCAGGCGGACACGACAGAACTCGATCAACTCGGCCTCGGTCACTTCAGTTCCTGGCTTGGCGATGACGGCGGCCGTCACGGCCTCGCCCCAGCGCTCGTTGGGCAGCCCGAACACGGCGCACTGCATCACGCCCGGGTGGGCACCCAGCACGCTCTCGACCTCCTGGCAATAGACGTTCTCGCCGCCGGTCTTGATCATGTCCTTCTTGCGGTCGGCGAAGAAGTAGTTGCCGGCCGCGTCGCGGAACAGGATGTCGCCGGTATGGAACCAGCCGTCGCGGAACACGCGGCGGTTGACCTCGTCGTTCTTGTAGTAGCCCTTCATGATGACCGGGCCGCGCACGATCTGCTCGCCCGATTCGCCATCGGCCACGTCATTGCCGTCATCGTCGACCAGACGCACGTCGGCGGCCACCGAGGCGAGGCGGCCGACCCAGCGGCCGTCCTGGTTAGGCATCTGCTCCCAACCATCCACCCAGCCACCTGTCAGCAAGGAGGCGGTCGATTCGCTGGAACCTTGCACCGAGAAGAAGCGCGACGACGGCGCCGCCTGCTTCCAGCCATCGATCATCGACTTGGGGATCGTCGAGGCCCAGGTGCCCAGCTTGGTCACGCAGCGGAGATCCGAGGTGCCGAAGTTGGGGCACGACAGCATCGCCACATACAGCGTCGGAGGCAACACCGTGACGCTGAGCCGGTGACGCGCGACGAGGTCGATCATCTGCACCGGTTGCGGCACCTGCGTCATCACCATCGTGACCTGGTTGGCCAGGGCATAGGTGGAGAACAGATAGCCGGCGACGTGAATGAGCGGCAGGCTCATCAGCAGGCTGTCGTCCTGGGCCAGTCCGAAGTTCAAGGCCCATGCCAGATGGGAGGCGTAGAAGTTGGCATGCGAGGTCAGAACACCCTTAGGCGCCGACTCGGTACCGCTGGTGAAGAACATCGTGGCGACGTCGTCGCTGTCGATGAGGACCTGAGGTTCGTCGGCGGGCCCCGAGGCGAGGTCGGCAAACGCCAGCCAGCCGGCAGGCGCCGCCTTGCCGGACACGCTGATCTGAACAAACTGCTCGACACAAGCCATCTTGCCCAGCACCGCGTCAACGTTGCCGAGCAGAGCATCCTCGACGAAGAACCACCTGGCCTCGGCGAACTCGATGAGCTGCTGCACGTCCGCCGGCTGCAGCATGAAATTCACCGGCACCAACCAGGCGCCGATCTTGTGCAGCGCATAGCCAAGCGCCAGGAAGGGCACGTTGTTGCGCGACAGCGCGGCCACGCGGTCACCCTTCTTGATGCCACGGCGCAGCAGGTTGTTCGCAACGGTATTGACCAGCGCGTTCAGTTGCGCGTAGCTGTGGGTCTGCGCGGCGCCGTCGGTGGTGTAGAAGATGACCGCGGGCTTGTCTCCGGCGGCGTTCGCCGCACGGCGAAGGCTGTCGCCCACATTCTGGCGGCGCAGCAGGTTCATCTCGAGTTCGGGGTTCATGGCTTCCTCGTTCTGTTGTCGGTGGATGGCGCGCCGACGGCTACAGCCACAGGCGCTCGATCTCGTGGCGCTGGATCTTGCCGGTGCTGCTGCGCGGAAAGGCCGCCAGATCCACGACGCGGAATTCCTTGGGAATCTTGTAGCTGGCCAGTTGCTCGCGACAGCGCGCCTCGAGCGCTTCGGTGTCGGCGGCGGTGCCAGGCTTGAAGGCGACGAAGGCCACCGGCACCTCGCCCCAGCGTTCATTGCGCTGGCGCACCACGGCGGCGTCGGCCACCGCAGCCTCGGCCAGCAGCACACGTTCGATCTCGGCCGGGTAGATGTTCTCGCCGCCCGACTTGATGAGGTACTTGGCGCGGTCGACGAAGTCCAGCGTGCCGTCGGCGCGGCGCACGAACAGGTCGCCCATGTGGAACCAGCCGCCGCGGAAGTCCTGCGCGTTCGCCTCGGGCGCATTCCAGTAGCCCGAGAACAGCGTCGGCCCGCGCAGAGCCGCCTCGCCCGGCGTGCCCACCGGCACGTCGCAGTCGTCGGCATCGACCAGGCGCACGCTGCAGAACGCCGACTCGCGCTTGGCCAGGCTGGTGGGCACCACCCCCGGTGCAAGCAGCGCCCCCGAGGCCGGCGCCAGGCCGGTCTCGGTGGCGCCGAAGCTGTTGATGTAGGGCGCATTCAGCAGGCCGGTGAGTTCGGCGATCTGCTGCCGCGGCACCAGGTCGGCCATGGCACCCACCACGCGCACGCCGCGCGGCCGCGTGGCGTTGCGGCGCAGCCCGTCGATCAGCACATCGATCATGCCCGGCATGGCCACCAGCCAGCCGATGGGCTCGGCGGCGATGGTCACGCACAAGCGGTCGACGTCCAGCCCATCCTGCACCACGACCTTACCGCCGATCATCAGCGTGGCCAGGCTGAAGTCGGTGGCTGCCATGTGGAACAGCGGCGACCAGGCGACATAGCTGTGCTCGGGCCCGATGCCGTACTCCGCCGCGAAGCACATCGCGCGCGCCACCATGGCGCGCTGGCTGATCACCGCGCCCTTGGGCAGGCCGGTGGTCCCGCTGGTGTAGAGGATGACGAGGCCTTGCTCGGGATCGACGTCGATCCGGGGATCGTCCTCCAGCACGCCGGCCAGGAAGGTGTCGAACTGCGTTTCGATCAGGACGACCTGCGGCACGCCGTGCGCGATACGTGCCAGCGTCGGCGCGTGCCGCGCGGAGACGAAGACCATGCTCGGCGCGACCAGGCGCAGGCAGTGCGTGAGCTCGGCATCGGCCAGGCGCCAATTCAGGCAGGCCACGACAACACCGATCTTCGCTGCGGCGAGCTGCAACTGGAGGTACTCGCGACAGTTCTCGGACAACACCGCAACCCGATCTCCCACGCGCAGGCCGCGAACGAGCAGCGCCTGCGCCAGACGGCTTGCAGCTCGGTCGAGCTCACGGTAGCTCATCACCCCGCGCGCATCCTCCAAGGCCACGGCATGCGCTCGCGTGCCAGCCTGCTTTCGCAGCAGGTCCGCCACCGTCAAGGCATACGCGGGAGTCTGGGGTTTCGCCATCTCGGGCATGTGTGGGGTTCTGTTACGCGGCCGCCGATGCCAGCGTGCAACGCGTGCCGCCATTCTACCTAACGCTTGACAGATTCACAACAGCAATTTAATCTGCGTCGCGGCTGCCGCTGTTCTGCAGCTCGACCTCCCACGACGACGGCGGGAAGCAACCAGCCGCAAACCGCGGCACCACCGACATGACCATCCCGAGATCCTCACAGTTCGCCCTGCATGCCGACGATCAGGCCGTACTCGACGCTGCCGACAAGTTCGCGCGCAAGGTGCTGGCGCCGTTGTCAGGCCGCATGGACAACGATGAATGGTGGCCGCCCGAGGCCTTTGCACAGATCGGCGCGGCCGGTTTCATGGGCGCGACGGTGCCGACCGAGTACGGCGGCGCCGGCATGGACCTGTTCTCGTCCGGACTGGTGTGCCAGGCCTTTGCGCGCTGGAACCCGGCCTTGGCCCTGTCGTGGGCGGCGCACGACAACCTGTGCGTCAACAACATCTTCCGCAACGCCAGCGAGGTTCAGCGACGCCGTTACCTGCCCGGCCTGTGCAACGGCAGCCAGATCGGCGCCCTGGGCCTGACCGAGCCCGGCGCCGGCTCCGACGCCCTGGCCGGCATGCGCACCACGGCACGCAGGGACGGCGATCACTACGTGCTCAACGGCACCAAGATCTACATCACCAACGGTCCGGTGGCCGACGTGTTGCTGGTCTACGCCAAGACCGCACCCGAGCGCGGCGCCAAGGGCATATCGGCGTTCATCGTCGAGAAGGGCTTCCCCGGTTTCCGCGTCGCGCAGAAGCTCATCAAGATGGGCTTTCGCGGCAGCCAGACGGGCGAACTGGTGTTCGAGGACTGCCGCGTGCCGATCGCGAACCTGGTGGGCCCGGAGAACGACGGCGTGAAGATCGTGATGAGCGGTCTGGACCTCGAACGCGCACTGGTCGCTTCGCTGTGCGTGGGCATTGCCGAGCGCGCGCTCGACCTGAGCGTGGCCTACGCCGGCACGCGCCAGCAGTTCGGCAAACCGATCGGCAGCTTCCAGATGGTGCAGGCGCTGCTGGCCGAGATGTACACCGACACCGAGGCCATGAAATCGCTGGTCTGGCGCACGCTGGCCGATGTGAACGACCTCGAGATCGGCGGCGGCGGCCGAGGCCAGGCGCACAAGCTCACCGCAGCGTCCATCCTGTTCGCCGGCGAGGCCTGCAATCGCGTGCTCAACAAGGCCGTCCAGGTGCATGGCGGGAGCGGCTACATCTGGGAATCCGAGATCAACCGCCTGTTTCGCTGCATCAAGATCCTCGAGATCGGCGCCGGCACATCGGAAGTGCGCAAGCTGATCATCGCCGAGGAACTGTTGCGCTCATGACCGCACCACTGTCCGGCGATGCCTCGGTGCCCGCACTCCAGGAAACGCCCAGGAACGAGTTCTCCACCCTGCAGCTCCAGCGCCGCGGCGCGGCGGCGTGGATCACGCTGAACCGGCCTGACGCGATGAACGCGCTGTCGGGCGCGATGTGCGATGAGCTCTCGCCGCTGCTGGCCCGGCTCGGGCGCGATCCCGAGGTGCGCGTGCTGGTGCTCACCGGTGCCGGACGCGCGTTCTGCGCCGGCGCCGACCTCAAGGGCGTGCTCGGCGACAGCGCGGATGCGCCCGGCGCCGACGACCCGCTGAACGCCTTCCTCGATCGCGTGTCCGACACGATAGACCGGCTGCGCGCCCTGCCCAAGCCGACCATCGCCGCGCTCAATGGCCTGACGATGGCCGGCGGCCTCGAACTGGCGATGGCCTGTGATCTGATGATTGCGGCCGAAAGTGCGCGCATCGGCGACGCGCACGCGAACTTCGGTGTCTTTCCCGGCGCCGGCGGCACTGCCGTGCTGCCGCGGCGCATCGGCCCCACGGCGGCGAAGTACCTGCTGTTCACCGGCGACACGATGGCGGCCGCCGATCTGGTGCCGCTGGGCCTGGTCAACCGTGTCGTCCCCGACGGCGAACTGGTTGCCGAAGTCGACAAGCTCGCCTCGAGCATCGCCTCCAAGAGCCCGCTCGTGCTGCGCCGCATGAAGCAGGCTGTCGCCGACGGTCTGGATCAGCCGCAAGCGACCGCGCTGCGCCTGGAGCGCCTGGTGCTCGACGCGCACCGCCACTCGCACGACATCCGCGAGGGACTCGCGGCCTTCGTCGGCAAGCGCAAGCCCGAGTTCAAGGGTCACTGACGCGCCGCCCAACCCAAGGAACCACGCACGACATGAACGCGTCCCACCGCCCTTCCGCCTTCGTCGCCGGCATCGGCATGACGCCTACCGGCAAGTTCCTCGACCGCAGCATCAAGCAGCTCACGGCCGACGCCGTGACGGCCGCGCTGGCCGACGCCGGCCTCGCCGTGGGTGACATCCAGGCCGCCTACTTCTCCAACGCGACCCAGGGCGTGCTCGAAGGCCAGACAATGGTGCGCGGCCAGATCGCGCTGCGCCCGCTCGGCATCGAGGGCATCCCCGTCTTCAACCTGGAGAATGCCTGCGCGAGCGCCAGTTCGGCGTTCAACCTGGCCGTGCAGGCGGTGCGCGCCGGCGAGGTGGACGTGGCGCTGGCCGTCGGCGCCGAGAAGATGTTCTGCACCGACAAGGCCAGGATGTTCAGCGTCTTCGACGGCGCCTGGGACTTGCAGACGACGGATGCCAACAAGAACACGCTGCTGGCGATGGGCCACGGCATCGACCCTCCCGAGGGCAGCACGTCGAAGGCGCCGTACAGCCTGTTCATGGACATCTACGCCGCCTTCGGGCGCTTTCACATGCGCGAGTTCGGCACCACACAGCGGCAGTTCGCCGCAGTGGCGGCCAAGAACCACGGCCACTCGGCACACAACCCGCTGGCCCAGTACCGCAACACGTACACCATCGACGAGATCCTCGCCGCCCCGCCCATCACCTATCCGCTGACGCTGCCGATGTGCGCGCCCATCAGCGACGGCGCCGCGGCCGCCATCGTCTGCTCCGAGGCGGTGCTTGCGCGCCTGACCCACCGGCGGCGTGCCATCCGCGTGCTCGCCTCGGTGGTCGCCACCGGCTCGACGCGCCGGCCCGAGGACGTGGGCCACCACATCACGGTCAAGGCTTCGAAGCTGGCCTACGAGCGCGCCGGCGTCGCGCCGAAGGACATTTCGGTGGCCGAGGTGCACGACGCCACCGCGATCGGCGAGATCGTGCAGTCCGAGAACCTGGGCTTCTGCGAGTTCGGCGCCGGCGGCGCGCTGGCCGAAAGCGGTGCGACCACGCTGGGCGGCCATATCCCGATCAACACCTCGGGCGGGCTGGAATCCAAGGGCCACCCGATCGGTGCCACCGGCATCGGCCAGTTGCACGAACTCGTCATGCAGTTGCGCGGCGAGGCCGGCCCGCGCCAGGTGCAGGGTGCACGGCTGGCGATCGCCGAAAACGGTGGCGGCCTGTTCGGCATCGAAGAAGCGGTCTGCGCCATCACCATCCTCGGCCGCTGACGCCGGCACCCACCATCCCGAGTCCACCGCACTGGTCCCATCGAATGAACTTCCTGCCCACCGAAGAACAACGCCTGGCCGTCGAGGGCTTCAACCGCTTCCTCGAGACCAAGCTACGCCCCATCGTGCAGCGCTATCAGCCCGACAAGCTGATCGAGAAGGAGCGCATGCTGGAGATCTTCCAGCTCATGCTGCCCTACGGCATGGGCGGCAACGGCATCATCGCCGAGAAGCACGGCGGCATGGGCATGCCCTGGCTGACCTATGCGCTGATGTACGAGCAACTCGCGCGCGTCTCGGGCGACGTCGCGATCTCGCTGCTGATCCAGCAGCTCGGCGCCTATTCGCTCGAGGTCTGCACGAACGAGGCGATGCGCGACAAGTATCTGCCGCGCATGCTGCGCGCCGAGATCATCGCCTGCAGCGGCATCAGCGAGCCCGGCGTCGGCTCCAACGTGGCCGAGGTGACCTGCCGCGCGAAGCAGGACGGTGACCACTACGTCGTCACCGGCGAGAAGACCTGGATCTCCAACGGCCATTACTCCGACTTCTGCATGGTGATCGTGCGCACGTCGGACGATGGCGCCAAGGGCCTGTCGATGATCCTGGTCGACCGCGCCGAGCACGGCTACGAGAGCCGCAACATCGACAAGCTGGGCCTGAACAGCACCTCGACCGCGCAGCTGTTCTTCGACAACGTGCGCGTGCCCGCCGGCAACATGATGATCGCGCCCGGCGCCGGGCTGAAGAACACGCTGGTGCTGTTCGAGAAGGCGCGGCCGATGGTCGGCCTGACCTCCGTGGGGATCGCCCAGGCCGCGCTCGACAAGGCGGTGGCCTATGCCAAGGAGCGCCGCCAGCACGGCAAGCCGATCGGCGCCCACCAGCTCATCCAGGGCATGCTGGCCGAGGCCGCGATCGAACTCGACGCCGCCAAGCTGCTGGTCTATCGCGCCTTCAACCTGATCGACCACGGCGTGCGCTGCGAGGTCGAAAGCGCAATGGCCAAGTGCCACGCCACCGAGATCGCGGTCGACGTGGCCTCCAAGGCGGTGCAGATCCACGGCGGCAACGGCATCACCAAGGATTTCGGCGTCGAGCTGCTATTCCGCAACGCCCGCATGATGACCATCCCGGACGGCACGACCGAGATCCAGAAACTCATCATCGGCCGCGCCCTCACCGGGCTCAACGCCTTTTCCTGACCATGCCCAAACCCGCCACGACCGGCGCGGTCAGTGCCGCGCCCGTTCTCCGCGCCGAGGGCGTCACGCTGCGCTTCGGTGGTGTCACCGCACTGTCCGATGTCAGCATCGAGGTCCGGCCCGACGAGATGCTGGCCATCATCGGCCCCAACGGCGCCGGCAAGAGCTCGCTGCTCAACGTGCTGAGCGGCTTCTACCGCCCGCAGCAGGGCCGCGTGCAGTACGAAGGCCGCGATCTGCTGGGCCGGGCCGTGCATGCCATCGCTCGCGACGGCGTGGTGCGCACCTTCCAGGGCACGCACCTATTCTCCAACATGAGCGTACTCGACAACATCCTGATCGGGCGCTTCAGCCACATGCGTTCCAGTCTCGCCCAAGCCTTCCTCTACTTCCCCTGGACACAGCGCGAGGAAGCCCGCCACCGCGAGGTGGCCGAGAACATCATCGAGTTCCTGGAGATCGAGAACATCCGCCACCAGCCGGTGGGCTCCCTCGGCTACGGATTGCGCAAGCGCGTGGACCTCGGCCGCGCGCTGGCCATGGAACCCAGGGTGCTGCTGATGGACGAACCCATGGCCGGCATGAACACCGAGGAGAAGGAAGACCTGGCCCGTTTCGTCATCGACGTGCGCGAGGCCAAGCGCATCCCCGTGGTGCTGGTCGAGCACGACATGGGCGTGGTGATGGACCTGGCCGACCGCGTGGCCGTGCTCGACTTCGGGCGCAAGATCGCCGACGCCACACCGGCCCAGGTGCAGGCCGACCCGGCCGTGATTCAGGCCTACCTGGGTGCGGCGGCATGAGCACCGGCATGACGGCCCTCACCAACAAGCAGGCTGCGCCACCCGCGCCGGCGGCGACGGCGCGGGCGAGCACCGCTGCCGCCAGCGGCGTCGCGCTGCGCACCCTGCCGCAGACGCTGCTGGCGCACGCCCGCACGCAGCCGGGGCGGCTGGCCCAGCGCGTCAAGCGCAAGGGCATCTGGCGCGAGTACGACTTCGCCCACGTGCTGGAGCAGGTGCGCGGCATCGCCCTGGGCGCCGCTGCGCTGGGCCTCGCACGGGGCGACACCGCGGTCGTGATCGGCGAGAACGAGCCCGAGCACTACTGGGCCGTGTTCGCGGCCCAGTCGCTGGGCGCCAAGACGGTGTCGGTCTATCCCGACGCCACCGGCGAGGAACTGCACTACTTGTGCGAGGACTCGGGCGCCAGGTTCATCTTCGCCCAGGACCAGGAGCAGGTCGACAAGGCGCTGGCGGTGGCGCCCCGCCTGCCGGAGATCCTCGGCATCGGCTACTGGGATGACTCGGGCATGTGGTCGTACCGCCACGACCTGCTGCACGCCTTCGACACCCTGCTGGCGGCGGGCCGCGAAGAGCACCGCCGCCACCCGCAGCGCTTCGAACGCGAGGTCGAGGCCGGAGGCCTCGACGACCTGGCGCTGTTGACCTACACCTCGGGCACGACCAGCAAGCCCAAGGGCGTGATGATCAGCCACCGCTGGTTGATCGACAACGCCGAGCGCATGCGCAGCGCGCTGCCGATCGAGCCCGGCATGGAATACCTGTCGTACACGCCGCTGGCCTGGATCACCGAGCAGCTGCTGGGCGTGACGCTGGGGCTGACGCTGCCGCTGGTGGTCAACTTCCCCGAGGGGCCCGACCAGGTGCTGCCCAACCTGCGCGAGCTGGCGCCGCACATGGTGCTGTTCGGCCCGCGCCAGTGGGAAAGCATCGCCGCCACCATCGAGGCCCGCATGCTGCACGCAGGCAGCCTGGCGCGCGGCCTCTACCGCTGGGGCGTGCGCATCGGCCACGATGTGCACGTGGCCAGGCTCGAAGGCCGGCCGGCGCCTGCGCTGTCGCGGCTGCTGCTGCCGCTGGCCGAGCTGCTGACGCTGCATGCCGTGCGCGACCAGTTCGGCTTCCTGCGTTCCAAGATCGCGGTATCCGGCGGCACGGCGATGGCGCCCGACGTGTTCCGCCTCTTCCATGCCCTGGGCGTGCCGCTGCGCAACATCTACGGCTGCTCGGAGTTCGGGCTCATCGCCGGTCACCGCGGCGAGCGCTACGACCTCGAAACCGTGGGCCCGCTGCTCGACGTGGACCCCGCCTTCGGCGCGCCGCTGGAGGCCCGCATCGAGGCCGGCGGCGAACTGCTGCTGCGCGGCGGCACCGGCTTCCTGGGCTACTGGCACAAGCCCGACAAGACCGCGGCGCTCGACCGCGATGGCTGGTTCGCCAGCGGCGACGCGGTGCGCCGCACCGAGCGCGGCGAGATCGTGTTTCTCGACCGTGTCGAGCACCTGGTCAAGCTGGCCAGCGGCCACCCCTACCCGCCGCAGTTCATCGAGACGCGGCTGCGCTTCTCGCCCTTCATCAAGGACGTGATGGTGCTCGGCGACGCCACCCGGCCCTGGGTCGGCGCACTGATCAACATCGACATGGGTGTGGCCGCACGCTGGGCCGAGGAGCGCCGCATCGCGTTCTCCACCTTTACCGACCTGTCGCAAAGGCCCGAGATCCGCGCCCTGGTGCGCGACGAGATCGCGCGCATCAACACCTTGCTGCCCGAGGGTTCGCGCGTCGTGCGCTTCGCCAACTTCCCGAAAGAGCTGGACGCCGACGAGGGCGAGCTCACGCGCACGCGCAAGCTGCGTCGCGAGTTCCTGGAGCAGCGCTACAAGGCGCTGATCGAAGGCCTGTACGCGGGTGCGGAAGACATCGATTGCGCCATCGCCATCACCTACCAGGACGGTCGCCAGGGCGTGCTGCGCGCCACCGTGACCGCCACCGACATCACCAAGGCCGGCCCGCGATGATCATCGAGTTCTTCAACTACGCGCTCAACGGCGCCTTGCTCGGCCTGCTGTACTCGCTGGTGGCGATGGGCTTCGTCGTCATCTACCGCGCCAGCAAGGTCTTCAACATGGCGGTCGGTGAGATGCTGGTCGTCGGTGCCTTCCTGGTCTGGTGGGCCGTGCAGTCGCGCGGCATGCACCCGGCCGTGGGCATCGGCGTGGCGCTGGCGATCTCGGTGCTCATCGGCCTGGCCATCGAACGCCTGCTGTTCCGCCGCCTGATCGGCGAGTCGGTGTTCTCGATGATCATGGTCACCATCGGCCTGCTGATCCTGATGCGCGGCCTGGTGCTGCTGATCTGGGGCCCGCAGGAACGCCAGTTCCCGGCCATCATTCCGCTCGCGCCGCTGATCTTCGGCGAGCTGATCGTGCCGCGCTCGCTGGCCGCCGGTGGCATCATCGCCGTGGTCTGCGCCGCCGGTCTGCACTGGTTCTTCAACCGCAGCCGTGCCGGCCTGGCCATGTCGGCGGTGGCCGAGGACCACCAGATCGCACTCGCCATGGGCATCAGCGTACGCCGTTCGATCGCCTTCGCCTGGGCACTGGGCGGCGTGCTGTCGGTCATCACCTCGATGGTCTACCTGAGCGGCAAGTCGCTGACCTTTCTGTCGTCCGAGATCGGTTTCGCGGCACTGCCCGTCGCGCTGCTGGCCGGGCTGGAGTCGATCGGCGGGCTGCTGCTGGCCGGCATCATCGTCGGCGTCGTGCAGGGCCTGACCGCCGCCTACATCGACCCGCTGATCGGCGGCAACGCCGCGGCGGTGGTGCCCTACGTCTTCATGCTGGTCGTGCTCATCGTCCGGCCCACCGGCATGTTCGGCTGGAAGCGCATCGAAAGAGTCTGAAACCCATGGACCCCTCCGGCATCTTCTCCACCAGCTACGCCCACGACAGCGCGCTGGTCCGCACTCGAGCACAGTGGCTGGCCCTGGCGCTGTTCGGTGCCGCGCTGCTGCTCTACCCCTGGCTGGCTTCGCCGCGGCTGGTGGCGGTGGCCAACCTGATGCTGGTCACCTCCATCGTCGTGGTCGGGCTGCAGATCACCACCGGCTACGCCGGCCAGATCAACCTCGGCCAGGCCGCCTTCATGGGCGTGGGTGCCTACGGCGCCAGCGTCGTCGAAGTCAAGTTCGGCCTGCCGTTCTGGGTCGCCGTGCCGGTGGGCGGTCTGTTGGCGGCGCTGGCCGGCTGGGCCTTCGGGCTGACGGCCGCGCGCATCAAGGGTTTCTACCTCGCGCTGACCACCATCGCCGCGCAGTTCCTGTTCGTCTTCGTGGTGCTGAACCTGCCCTCGTCGTGGCTCGGTGGCGTCAACGGCTTCAGCCTGGAACCGGCGCGGCTGGGCCCGCTGGTGTTCGACAGCGACCGCGCGCTGTACCACCTGTTCCTGTGCAGCACCGCGGTGATGGTCTTCGGCGCCTTTGGCATCCTGCGCAGCCGGCACGGCCGCGCCTTCGTGGCGGTGCGGGACGACGACGTGGCCGCCGGCATGATGGGCATCGACGTTCCCGGCACCAAAGCCCGCGCCTTCGTGCTCGGCGCCTTCTACGCCGGCATCGGCGGCGCACTGTGGGCCTACCAGATCCGCTTCGTCTCGGTCGACCAGTTCACGCTGTTCAACTCGATCTGGTTCATCGCCATGATGATCGTCGGCGGACTGGGCTCCATCGTCGGCGCGCTCATCGGCACGGTGCTGATCCGCATCGTGCAGGAGAGCATCACCACCCTGGGCCCCGATCTCATCGAGTTCATCCCCGCCCTGAGCAGCGACATCGTGTTCGCCAGCATGAACGTGTTCCTGGGTCTGGTCATCACCGGTTTCCTTCTGCTCGAGCCCAAGGGCTTGATGCACCGCTGGAACATCTTCAAGGCGACCTATCGACTCTGGCCCTTCCCGCACTGAAGCCGCGCTTCCCTACCCACGCTTCCCGACCCGCACTCCCGAGGAGACAACCCCATGCAACGACGCCCCTTCCTGACCTGTGCCACAGCTGTCGCCTGCGGCCTGCTGCTGAGCACCACCGCGCACGCCCAGACCACGATCAACGTGGCCGGTCTGGCCGATTTCGCCGGCCCCTACGCCAACGTGATGAACGACATGCAGGGCGGCCGCCTGGCGGTACTCGACTGGTGGAACAAGGAGTTCGGCGAGAAGCTCAAGGTGCGCATCGCCATGAAGACCTACGACACGCGCTACGACGTGGCGCAGACGGCCAGCCTGTGGCCCGGCATCAAGGCCGAGCTCAAGCCAGCCCTGGTGCTGGGCCTGGGCGGCCCGGACGCGGCGGCCTTGCAGCAGCGGCTGCCGGAAGACAAAGTGCCGATGCTGTTCGGCACCGCCGCCTACGGCTTCGGCTGGAAGCCCGGCCAGTGGGCACTCAACATCCGCCCGACCTATTCGCACGAAGCTGCCGGCTTCCTGGAGTGGTTCCGCGCCACCAAGCTGGACGGCAAGCGCCCGGTGAAGGTGGCGATCATCACCTCCGAAGCCACACCGGCCTACGCCGACATGGCCAAGGGCCTGCAGAGCTACACCAAGGCCCATCCCGACAAGGCCACCTTCGTCGAGGCCATCTGGACCGAGGTGCAGCCGGCCGACCTGACGCTGCAGGTGCGCCGCCTGGCCAACGCCGGCACCGACGTGATCGTCATCCAGACCAACACCGCGCAGGCCGTGGCCACCAAGCGCGCGCTGCAGGCACTGGGCAAGAACATCCCGATCATGCTGTCGCTGCACAACGGCGTGGCCGGGTCGTCGCGTGCGCTGGGCGACGCCAACGGCTTCGCCGGTGACTTCGAGGTCGGCGCCATCGCAGACGCCAGCGAGGACGACACCACGGCGCGCAAGTTCTACCGCATGCTGCAGGACAAGCACGGTCTGAAGTCGAGCTGGAACGCCATGACCATGATCGGCCTCGGCCAGTCCATCGTGGCGGTGCGCGCGATCGAGGCCGCGGTCAAGGCCAAAGGCGCTGACAAGGTGACCGGCGAGGCCGTGCACGCCGCGCTGCTGGCCACCCCGTTCACGTCGGCCGAGCTGATGGGGCTGCTGCCCGGCGTGGACTTCAGCGTCGACTCGCCCTTCCCCACCGGCAGCGCCAAGGTCAACGTGGCGACGATGAAGGAAGGCAAGGTGGTGCGGGCCGCCGGCGACGTGGCCGTGCCCACGGTGCCGAAGTGGTGACGGACAGCAGCGAATCGGCCGTTGTGGAGGCGCGGCGCCAGGCCGCGACACAGGCGCAGGCGTCGGCGCAGGTGCAGCCTGCCGACGCCGCGGCAGGCTCACTGCTGGCCTTGAGCAACGTCGAGGTGCTCTACGCCGAGGTCATCCTGGCGCTCAAGGGCGTGTCGATGCAGGTTCCGCAGCGCGGCTGCGTCGCCCTGCTGGGCGCCAACGGGGCCGGCAAGAGCACCACGCTGAAGGCCATCTCGGGCGTGATCGACTCCGAGGACGGGCGCGTCTCGGGCGGCAGCATCACGTTCGAAGGCCAGCCGATCCGCGGCCTGGACTCGGCCGCCGTCGTGCGGGCCGGCCTGGTGCACGTGATGGAAGGCCGGCGCGTGCTGCCGCACATGACGGTGGAGCAGAACCTCATCATCGGCGGCCACATGTTCAAGTCCGCCGCCGCGATGCGCCAGGCGCTGGCCGCGGTGTACCAGGCCATCCCGCGCCTGGCCGACCTTCGCAAGCGCGTCGCCGGCTACCTCTCGGGCGGCGAGCAGCAGATGCTGGTGATCGGTCGCGCCATCATGGCCGAGCCCAGGCTGATGCTGATCGACGAGCCTTCGCTGGGCCTCGCGCCGCGCATGGTCGAGGAGGTGTTCGCCGTCCTGCACCGGCTGCGCGAGCAGGGCCTGGCGCTGCTGATCGTCGAGCAGAACACGCGCGTGGCGCTCGAGATCGCCGACTACGGCTACGTGATGGAAAGCGGGCGCATCGTTCTCGAGGGCGCTGCCGAGGAGTTGCGCGCCAACGAAGACGTGCGCGAGTTCTACCTCGGCCTGGACCGAGAAGGCGGACGCAAGAGCTTCCGCGAAGTCAAGCATTACCGGCGGCGCAAACGCTGGTTGGGCTGAGCACCGAAAACAAGGAGTTCGAGAGCATGAGCGGCCCCCTGAAGGGTTTGAAAGTCATCGAGTTCGGCGGCATCGGGCCCGGCCCCTTCTGCGCCATGATGCTGGCGGACATGGGGGCCGACGTGATCCGCCTCGACCGCAAGGCCGACAAGGGCCGGGACCGCGGCGACCCGGCGTTCCTGGCCAGCGGCCGGCGCAGCGTGCTGCACCGCGGCCGGCGCTCGGTGGCGGTCGATCTGAAGTCGCCGCAGGATCGCGACAAGGTGCTGGCCCTGCTGGACGGCGCCGACGCACTGATCGAAGGCTACCGCCCCGGCGTGATGGAGCGCTTGGGCCTGGGCCCCGACGTGCTGCTGGCGCGCAACCCGCGCCTGGTCTACGGCCGCATGACCGGCTGGGGCCAGGAGGGCCCGCTGGCGCAGGCCGCGGGGCACGACATCAACTACATCGCGTTGTCGGGCGCGCTTGCCACCATCGGCCGCAAGGCCGGCGGGCCGATCGCGCCGGCGGCCATGGTCGGCGACCTCGGCGGCGGCGGCATGATGCTGGCCTTCGGCATCATGTGCGCGGTGTTCGAGGCCAGAAACTCGGGCCGCGGACAGGTCGTCGACGCGGCGGTGCTCGACGGCGCGGCGCTGCTCACCTCCATCGTCTGTGAGCTGCGTGCCATCGGCCACTGGAAGGACGAGCGCGAGTCCAACCTGCTGGACGGCGGCTCGCATTTCTACGACACCTACGAATGCGCCGACGGGGAATGGATTTCGCTGGGCGCGCTGGAGCCGCAGTTCTACGCGCTGCTGCTGCAGAAGCTGGCCATCACCGACCCGGAGTTCCAGCGCCAGCGCGACCCGGCTGCGTGGCCGTCGCTGAAGGCCAAGCTGGCCGCCATCTTCCGCAGCGAGCCCAGCGCCCATTGGTGCACGCTGCTGGAGAACACCGACGTTTGCTTCGGCCCCGTGCTGCGCACGGGCGAGGCCGCGCGCCACCCGCACAACGTCGCCCGCGCCACCTTCTTCGAAAACCAGGGCGTGGTGCAGCCGTCACCGGCGCCGCGCTTCAGCCGCACGCCGGCCACCCGGCCCGGGCCTGCGCCGTACATCGGCGAGCACGACGACGAACTGCTTTGACCTGATTTGGAAGCGCCATGCAACTTGGACTGAATGACAAGGTCGCCATCGTCACCGGCTCGGGCCGCGGCATCGGCGCCGAAACTGCACGCGCGCTGGCCGAGGAAGGCGCGCGCATCGTCGTCACCGATATCGACGCGCAGGTCGCGTCCGAGCACTGTGCCGCGCTGCGGCGCGACGGCTTCCAGGCCATCGCAATCGCCGCCGACGTGACCCGGGCCGAAGACGTCGAACGCCTGGTGCAGTCGGCCCGCGACGCCTTCGGCAGCGTGCACGTGCTGGTCAACAATGCCGGCTTCGCGCGCGACGCCCGCATCACCAAGCTGAGCGAAGCCGACTGGGATGCCGTCGTCGACACCGTGCTCAAGGGTGCCTTCCTGTGCACCAAGGCGGTGGCGCCGGTGATGGCCGCGCAGCACTGGGGCCGCGTCGTCAACATCTCGTCGCGCGCCCACCTGGGCAATCCGGGCCAGGCCAACTATTCGGCCGCCAAGGCCGGCCTGCTCGGCTTCAGCGCCGCGCTCGCGCTGGAACTCGGCCGTGACGGCATCACCGTCAACACCATCGCCCCGGGCTTCATCGAGACCGACGGCGTGCGCAATCTGCCGCACTATCAAAAGATCAAGGACAACGCGATCGCCCGCACGCCCATCGGGCGCCTAGGCGTGCCGCGCGACATCGCCGGCGCGGTGGCCTTCCTGGCCAGCGAGGCGGCCGGCTACATCACGGGCGCGACATTGCACGTGACCGGCGGCCGCTACGCCACCTGAAGCGGGCCGACGCGGGAGAAGAGACATGGACTTCGGCTTCACTCCCGAACAGGACGCGATGCGCGAGTCGGTGCGCCGCTTCATGCGCGAGCGCGTCGCGCCGCGCGTGGCCGCATGCGAGAAGCAGCGCGAGTTTGCCTGGGACCTGCTGCCACAGCTGCAGCCCTTCGGCTACCTGGGCGGCCTGCTGGCCGAAGAGGCCGGCGGCTTCGGCCTGAAGTACACCGACTGGGCGATCCTGATGGAAGAGGCCGGCTATTGCTGGCTGTCGCTGCGCGTGATGATGAACTCGCTCAACATCGTGGCGCAACTGCTGCACCGGCAGGGCACGCCCGAGCAGCAGCAGCGCTGGCTGAAGCCGCTGCTGGCCGGCCAGCTGAGGCACTGGATGGCGATCACCGAGCCCAACCACGGCTCCAATGTCGCCGCCATCGAGACCCGCGCCGAGGACAGGGGCGACCACTACCTCGTCAACGGCAACAAGCTGTGGATCACCAATGGCATCCACGGCAACTTCGGCGTGCTGGTGGCGCGCACCTTCAGCGCCAACTGTGACGGCGGCATCAGCCTGTTCATCGTCGACCGCGCGCAGACGACCTACGAGGCGCGACGTGCCGACGTGATGTTCATCCGCGCCACCGGCACCTCGCAGATGAGCTTCAACGACGCCGTGGTACCCAAGGCCAATCTGCTCGGCAAGGAAGGCGAAGGCCTGAAGGCGATCCTGACCGGGCTGAACTTCGGCCGGCTGAACGTGGCCATGGGTGCGGTCGGCGCGGCCCGTTCGGCGCTCGACCTGTCGATCGAGTACTCGAAGCAGCGCAGGCAGTTCGGCAAGCCGATCGCCGGCTTCCAGTTGGTGCAGAAGCTGATCGTCGACATGATGGTGCGCTGCGAAGCCGCGCGCGCGCTGGGCTACCGCGCCGCCTGGGCGCTCGACCAGGGCGGCAGCGCACGCACCGAGTGCTCGATCGCCAAGCTCTACGCGGCCGAAGCCGCGCACGAGGTGGCCGGCATGGCGCTGCAGGTGCACGGCGGCTCGGGCTACAGCGAGGAACTGCCGATCGAGCGCATCTTCCGCGACACGCGCGGCGGCATGATCCCCGAGGGCACGACCGAGATCCAGACGCTCATCATCGGGCGCGAGGTGCTCGGCGTCTCAGCGTTCCACTGAAACCGCGAGGACATGATGCATCGCCAGACATGGGCATGACCCTGCTACACGCGCTGCGGCTGAACGCGCGGCGCAATCCGCAGCGCATCGCAGTTCGCTTCCGCGACAGCGCGCTCACCTATGCCGAGCTGCTGGCCCGCACCGAGAGCGCGATGTGCGCGCTGGCCGCGCTCGGCCTGGCGCCGGGCGAGAAGGTGCCGATGCTGTCGCACAACCACGCCGACATGCTGGTGGCCTACTTCGCGCTCACCGGCATCGGCGCGATCCCGGCACCGCTGAACTACCGCCTGGCCGACGACGACCTGCGCCACGGCATCGCTGCCGCGCACGCGCGCTTCGTGCTGCTGGGTTCGGGCTTCGCCGAGCGGGCCCAGGCGCTGGGCGATCCGGCACGGCGCTGGATCTGGTTTGCCGATGCCGAACGCCACGCGCCGCCCGACGCGCTGCGCTGGCAGGGGCTGCTCGCCGGCGCGACCGGTGCGGTGCCGCAGGGCCGTGCCGGCAGCACCGTGATGCTGCACACCTCGGGCACGACCGGCCGGCCCAAGGGCGCGCTGCGTTCGCGCTTCGGCTTCGAGGAGCGCGCCATCGAACAGGGCTTCGGCATGGACGACCGCACGTTGTGCGTGCTGCCGATCTGCCTGGGCGCGGGCTGCGTCTACACCCTGCTGCCGCTGTACCTGGGCGCCAGCATCCGGCTGCACGAACACTTCGACGCCGGTGCGGTGATCAGCGCGATCGAACACGAACGCATCCACTCGACGATGTTGCTGCCGGCGATGCTGCAGGCCATGGTCGACCACCCGCGTTTCGGCAGCGCCGACCTGGCCAGCCTGCGCGTCATCCAGTCCGGCGCCGGGGCGCTGTCGGGCGCGCTCAAGCGTGCGCTGCTCGGGCGTTTCGGCGACGGCGTCCTCAACATCTATGCCGCCTCCAGCGAGGTCGGCCCCTACGCCAACCTGAAGAGCGCCGAGGTCCGCGAGCACCTGGACGGCAACTGCGTCGGCCGGCCCTTCTTCGGCGTCGAGCTGAAGCTGCTCGACGATGACGGTCGCGAGGTGCCGACAGGCGAAGTCGGCGAGATCTGCTGCCGCAGCGAGTCGCAGTACGACGAATACTTCGAGGACCCCGAGCTGACCGCCAGCACGCGGCGCGGCGACTTCCTCACCGTCGGCGACCTCGGGCGGCTGGATGCGCAAGGCCTGCTGCACTTCGTCGGCCGCAAGCGCGACATCATCAAGAGTGGCGGCATCAACATCTACGCCTCCGAGATCGAGGAGGCGCTGCAGCAGCACCCGGCGGTCGCCGAGGTGCATTGCGTGGGCCTGCCCGACGACCGCTGGACCGAGCTGATCTGCGCCGTCATCGTACCGCGTGCCGGCCAGCAGCCGACGGCCGACGACATCACCGCGTTCGCCACCGCGCATCTGGCCGCCTACAAGAAGCCCCGGCGCGTGGTCTTCATGGACGAGGTGCCCAAGAACCTGACCGGCCGCGTGCTCAAGACCCGGCTCGTCGAGCAGGTGCTGGCGTTGCCGATCCCCGACACGAAGGAGACCGCATGAACCTGTCAGCCCTGCGCGCCGAGCCCTGCTTCTTCGAAGACCTGGACATCGGCGACACCTTCGACAGCCCGACCCGCACCGTCACCGAAGCCGACGTCGTCAGTTTCGCCGGCCTGTCGGCCGACTACAACCGCCTGCACGTCGACGCCGAGTACGCCAAGGGATCGGCCTACGGCCAGCGCATCGCCCACGGGCTGCTCGTGCTGGCGGTGATGTCCGGGCTGGTGACGCGCATGCAGCTCAACCCGCATCTCGAGCCCAGCCTGATGGGCCTGCTCGACATCCAGTGCCGCTTCCCCAAGCCCACCTTCATCGGCGACACCTTGCGGGTGCGCGTCGAGGTGGCCGACAAGAACGAGACCTCCAAGCCCGACCGTGGCGTCGTGGCCTTCAGGCGCCAGGTCATCAACCAGCGCGGCGAGGTCGTGGTCGAAGGCGTCTGGAAGCTGCTGGTGAAGCGCCGCCCGGCCTGAGTGCCTGAAACGAGAAGCCATCATGACCATCAAGACCCCCATCGGCTACACCACGCGCGACGACATCTTCGTGCGCGACCGCAACATCGCCACCGAGATCCTCGGCCAGCTCGACTTCATCGACATGATCTTCCTGGCTGCCACCGGCCAGACGCCCAGCGCGCCGATGAAGCGCATGGCCAACACGCTGATGGTGGCCGTCACCGACCACGGCCTGACGCCCAGCGCCATCGCCGCAAGGCTGACGATCCTCGGCGCGCCCGAATCGATCCAGGGTGCGGTGGCGGCCGGCCTGCTCGGCGCGGGCAACCACTTCCTCGGCACCATGCAGCTCAGCGCCCAGATGCTGAAGGACGCCGTGGCCGGGCTCGCGCCCGACGCCGACGGCGCCGCGTTCGACGCCTGCGCCGCGGCCCTGGTGCGCGAGTACCGCGCCGGCAAGCGCATCGTGCCCGGCATCGGCCATCCCATCCACATCAAGGGCGACCCGCGCGTGCCGGCGCTGCGCCGCGTGGCCGGCGAATGCGGCTTCGAAGGCCGGCACTGGCAGCTGGCCACGGCCATCGAGCGTGCCGCGCAGGCCGAGTTCGGCAAGCTCTTGCCGCTGAACGCCGCCGGCGCCGTGGGCGCCTGCGTCGCCGACATGGGGCTGGACCCGCTGTGGGCGCGCGGCTTCGCGCTGATCGGCCGCTCGGCAGGACTGGTGGCGCACCTGCTCGACGAGAAGCGCGCACCGCTGGGGCAAAGGCTGTGGGACCTGGTGCTGGCGCAGGACGACAGCGCCGAGCTCGCCGGCCACGACAACCCGATCCCGCAGCGCGCCCAGGCCCTGCAGGCGGGCCAGGCATGAGCGTAGGCACAACGGGTGGCAGCCCGCCGCTGGCGGGCCTGCGCGTGCTCGACCTGTCCGAGCTGCTGCCCGGGCCCTACGCCACCTCGCTGCTGGCCGACCTGGGCGCCGAGGTCGTGAAGGTCGAACGGCCCGGCGGCGACAACGCACGCACCATCGTGCCCGACATGGTGGAGGCCCTGAACCGCGGCAAGCGCAGCATCTGCATCGACCTCAAGACCGAGGCCGGCCGCGCCGTGCTGTGCCAGCTGGCCGAGCGCAGCGACGTGCTGGTCGAAGGCTTCCGCCCCGGCGTGACGCGCCGTCTGGGCGTCGACTACGAGCGCATGAGCGCCCTCAACCCACGCCTGATCTACGCCTCGGTCTCGGGCTACGGCGCCAGCGGGCCGCAGGCGCTGCGTCCCGGACACGACCTGAACTACCTCAGCGCCGCCGGCGTCGTCGGCCTGACGCAGCGCGGCGGCGCGCCCACCCACGACGTCAACATCCCGGTGGCCGACATCGCCGGCAGCATGTTCGCGGTGGTGTCCATCCTGGCCGCGCTGGCGCAGCGCGAGCGCGACGGCCGCGGCCAGTTCCTGGACGTCGCCATCGCCGACGCCGCACTGCACTGGACCACGCCGCGGCTCGGGCCGTGGTTGGCGGCGCGGGCGCGTGGCACGGCCGCCAGCGCGGGTCTGCCGCGCCAGCCGGCCTATGGCGTGTACCCGACCGCCGATGGCCGCTACCTCAGCATCGCGGCCATCGAAGACCCGTTCTTCGCCCGCCTGGTCGCCGCGCTCGGGCTCACCGATCTGCAGGGGCCGGCGTTCGTGCGCCACCACGAGCGTGTGGCGCACCGCGCGCTCATCGACGCGGCCATCGCCGAATGCCTGTGCACGCAACCGCTCGCCCACTGGGCTGCGCTGTTCGATGCCCAGGACATCCCCTGTGCGCCGGTCAACAGCCTCGACGACGTGCTGGCCGACGCGCACTTCCAGGCCCGCGGCATGGTGAGCGAGGTCGAGGTCCAGCCGCGCCTGCGCTTTCCGGTGCCGCTGCGCGGCCTGCCTGCGGCCCGCACGAAGGCGCCGACGATCGGCGAGCACACGCAAGCCATCCTGGCCGAGATGGGCCTGCCGGCCGACGCGCTGGCGAACGCGGCGGCGCAAGCACTGACGGACGCGACCCGCACCCTGAACTGACGCGCATGGATTTCGAACTTGCCGACTGGCAGCGCGCCGCGAGCGACGCCTTCGCCGACTACCTGGCGCGCGAAGTCGCGCCCATCGTCGGCGCACACGAACGCGAACGCCGTCTGCCGCCACGCGAGCTGGTACGCGCGATGAGCGGCTACGGCCTGCTCGGCGGCCTGCTGCCCGAGGCACTCGGCGGCCAGGGGCTGGACCACGTCACCTACGGCACGCTGCTGGCCCAGCTGGCCGGCACCTGGGCTTCGCTGCGCAGCATGATCAGCACCTCGAACCTGGTGCTGTTGATCATCGCCGAGCGCGGCAGCGCCGAGCAGCGCGAGCGCTTCGTGCCGGGGTTGATCCGCGGCGACACGCTGGCCTTCTTCGGCCTGACAGAACCCAACGTCGGCTCCGACGCGAGCGGCGTGGAAACGCGCGCGGAACGCGACCCCGCCCGCGGGGGCTGGCGCCTGCGAGGGCGCAAGCTGTACATCTCCAACGGCGTGCACGCCGATCTGGGCGTGGTGTTCGCGCGCACCGGCAGCGGGGCAGACCGTGCCGTCTCGGCCTTCATCGTCGAACGCGGCATGGCCGGCTTCTCGGCGCGCGAGGTGCACGCGATGGGCATGCACTGCTGCCCCCTGGGCGAACTGCTGTTCGACGACGTGCTGCTGCCGGCCGGCAACCTGATCGGCACCGAAGGCGAGGCCTTCGCCATCGCCAAGCACTACCTCAACCTCGGCCGCTGCTTCGTCGCCTATGTCTGCGCCGGCGTGTCCGAAGCCGCGTACCGGGAAGCCTGCCGCTACGCCGGCCAGCGCCAGCAGTTCGGCCGGCCCATCGGCCAATTCCAGCTCGTGCAGCAGATGGTGGCCGACATGATGACGCGGGTGGAGACCTCGCGCCTGCTGGCCGCACGCGCCGCCGATGCGCTCGACCGAAAGAGTGTCGACGCGCAGCGCTGGTGTTCGATGGCCAAGCGCCACAACAGCGACGCCGTGCTGCGCGTGTGCGAGGATGCCATGCAGGTGCTGGGCGGTGCCGGCTACACCAGCGACTTTCCGCTCGAGCGCCACTACCGCGACGTGCGCCACCTCGCCATCGCCGAGGGCAGCAACCAGATCCAGGCGCTGCTGCTGGCGCAGGGTGAGCTGGGCCTGTCGGCGCTGCGCGGCTAGGGCCCGCTGGCGCCATGCAAGGAGATCGGAACCCATGACCACCCAAGCCACCCTCACCCGACTGCCCGGCACGCCGGAACCCATGCACCGCTGGCCCGGCCATGGCGGCGTGCGCATCGCCGGCGATGCCTGGGGCCCCGTCGACGGACCGCTGGTGCTGCTGCAGCATGGCGGCGGCCAGACCCGCCACGCCTGGAAGGACACCGGCGAAACGCTGGGCGCGGCCGGCTACCGCGCAGTGGCCTTCGATGCCCGCGGCCATGGCGACAGCGACTGGGCGCCCGACGGCGCCTACGGGCAGGACACGATGGTGCGCGACCTGCAATGCGTCGTCGCCGCACTGGGCCAGCGCCGGCCGGTGCTGGTGGGTGCGTCGATGGGCGGCGGCACCAGCCTGGTGGCTGTGGGCGAATCGCATGTCGACGCCACCGCGCTGGTGCTGGTGGACATCGCGCCGCGCATCGAGCCCACGGGCGTCGACCACATCCAGGCCTTCATGCGCCTCAAGCCCGAAGGCTTCGCCTCGCTGGAAGAGGTGGCACAGGCGATCGGCACCTATCAGCCGCACCGCAGGCGCCCGCCCACGCTCGACGGCCTGGGCAAGAACGTGCGCCTGGGCGCCGACGGCCGCTACCACTGGCACTGGGACCCGCGCTACCGCGCCGCGCCGTTCGACCTCGAGCAGCGAACCCGGCGATTGGAAGCCTGCGCAATGAACCTGCATCTGCCCACGCTGCTGGTGCGCGGCGGCCTGTCGGACGTGCTGAGCGAGGCCGGCGCACAGGAGTTCCTGGCGCTGTGCCCGACGGCGGAATACGTCAACGTCACCGGCGCCGGCCACATGGTGGCCGGCGACCGCAACGACATCTTCGCCAACGCCGTGATCGAATTTCTCGCCCGCGTCGTGCCGGTCGGTGGTGCGCCGGTGCACCCACCCCATCCGGTGCTGCCGCTCGAAGGCGACACCGGTGCCGACGTGGTCGATGTGCCGTGATGAACGCAGCGCGCAACCTGCGCACCCCGTAGCCGCAGCATGGACGCCGTCGCTGCGCTTGCCGAGCGCACTGCGCGCCGCGTCCAGGGCCGGCTGCTGGGCTTGATCGCAGCGCTGTTGTTCACGTCCTGCACACTCGAGTTGGTCGCCCACCTGCCACTCAAGCCGCCGGGCAAGCGCGACAATATTCCCGATGCGTGTGCCCGCCGCCGCTCGGGCCCTGCGGATCGAGCGGCGGTGCCGTCTTATCAGCGGAAGCGGCTGAAGTCGGGCTTGCGCTTCTGCAGGAAGGCGTTGGCGCCCTCCTGCTGCTCTTCGGTCTTGAAGTAGTTCGGCGCGACCTCCTCGATCAGTTCCTTCATGTCGCGCGCCATGATGGGCTGCATGTGGTGGTAGAACGAGCGCTTGACGATGCGCAGGCAGGTCGGACTCAGCGACAGCAGCTCGTCGGCGTACTTGCGGACTTCGTCGTCGAGCTTGTCCTTCGGCACCACCGAGTTCACAAGCCCCCAGTCCAGCGCCTGCTGCGCGTTGTAGCGCCGGCACAGCATCCACAGCTCGCGCGCCCGCTTGTGGCCGAGCACGTTGGCGGCGTGCGAGACGATGTAGCCTCCGGCCGGCGAGCCGACGCGCGGGCCGTTCTGGCCGAAGATGGAGTGGTCGGCCGCGACGGTGAAGTCGCAGAAGTAGGCGATGTGGTGGCCGCCGCCGATGGCGTAGCCGCTGACGCGCGCGATCACCGGCTTGGGGCACTCGACGATCTGGCGATTGAACGTGAAGTTCAGGTCCTCCAGGCCGCTCTTGCCGCCGGAGCCCTTCTCCCAGTTGACGTCGCCGCCGACGCAGAAGGCGCGGTCGCCGGTGCCGGTGAGCACGATCACGCCGACGCTCTTGTCGGCCGAGGCCACGTCGAGCAGCCGCTGCATCTCGACGATGTTGTCGCCGGTGAAGGCGTTCAGCGCCTTCGGCCGGTTGATGGTGATGGTGCCGACGTAGTCCTTGACTTCGTAGTAGACCTCTTTGTCTGACATGGTGGTTCTCCAGTGCTGGTGGTTTGGGGGAAAATTGGCAGGCGCACGGCCTGCGGCGCTGCGCGGTGTGCGGGACTCAGTTCACCTTGATGTTGGCATCGCGGATCACCTTGCCCAGCTTGGCCATTTCTGACCGGATGTGGGCCGCGAACTCGTCGGGCGTGGACGTGGTGATCTCGGCGCCGAAGCCGGCCATGCGTTCGCGCGTCTCGGGCAGTGCCATGACCTTGAGGACGGCGGCGTTGATCTGTTCGACGATGGCCTTGGGCGTGCCAGCCGGCGCGAGCAGTCCGACCCAGGCCGTGGACTGAAAGCCCGGGTAGCCCGACTCGGCCACGGTGGGCAACTCCGGCAGGACCAGCAGGCGCTTCGGGCTGGTCGTTGCCAGCGCCTTGAGCTTGCCGGCCTTGACCTGAGCCGTCGACGAGGCCACGCTGTCCACCAGCACCGGCACCTGGCCGGCGATGACGTCGGTCACCGCCGGCGCACTGCCCTTGTAGGGAATGTGCGCGATGTCGATGCCGGCGGCCGCCTTGAACAGTTCGGCGGCGAGATGGGTGGACGTGCCGTTGCCCGACGAGGCGTAGCTCAACTGCCCCGGTTTGGCCTTGGCGAGCGCCACCAGCTCGGCGAGCGAGTTCACCGGCAGCGCCGGCGTCACCGAAATGATGTTGGGCACGGCTGCGAGCAGGCTGATGGGCGCGAAGTCACCGACCGGGTCGTAGCTCAGCTTGCCGAACAGCGCCAGGTTGGCGCCGTGTGTCGCGTTGAAGCCGATGAACAGCGTGTAGCCGTCGGCCGGCGAACGCGCCGCGGCCTCGGCGCCGATGTTGCCGCCGGCGCCGCCCTTGTTTTCGATCACGATGGACTGGCCAAGATGGTCGCCCAGACGCATGGCCAGCGTGCGCGCCACGTTGTCCAGCACGCCGGCGGGCGTCGAAGGCACGATGATGCGCACCGGCTTGGTCGGGTAGGCCGGCTGGGCCAGCGCCGGAGCGCAGGTCGCAGCGGCCAGCAACAGTGCCGCACCGGCGCGCAGCGCAGCGCGGCGTACGTTCTGACTTGTCATTGAGTGAGTTCCTTCAGCGTTGATCGGCCTGCTGGCCACGCCGACGCGCCAGCGCCACAAACCAGTCCAGGCTGTCGGGGTTGGACATCGTGTCGCGATTGGCCACCTTCTCTACCGGCTGACCGAGCAGCAGCTTCTTCACCGGCACCTCGAGCTTCTTGCCGGTGAGCGTGCGCGGCACCTCGGGCACGGCGATGACGTCGTTGGGAACGTGGCGCGCCGACAGCGCACCGCGTATGGCCGACTTGATGCGCTCGGTCAGCGCGGCGTCGAGTTCATGCCCCGGCCGCAGCACCACGAACAGCGGCATCCAGCTCTCGCGGCCCAGGAACTCCAGGTCGACGACCAGGCTGTCCATCACCTCGGGCAGGGCCTCGACCACGCGGTAGAGCTCGCTGGTGCCCGTGCGCACGCCGTGGCGGTTGATGGTGGCGTCGCTGCGGCCATAGATGACGGCACCACCACGCGGCGTTATGCGCAGCCAGTCGCCATGGCGCCAGACGCCAGGGTAGACGTCGAAATAGCTCTCGTGCAGACGCTTGCCGCCTGGGTCGTTCCACAGGTATAGCGGCATCGACGGAATGGGCGCCGTGCAGACCAGCTCGCCCACTTCGTCGACCAAGGGCCGGCCCGCGTCGTCCCAGGCCTGCACATTGGCACCCAGGCAGCGCACCTGCATCTCGCCCACCACCACCGGCAGCGTGGGCACGCCGGCGACGAAGGCACCGGCGAAGTCGGTGCCTCCCGACATCGGCGTCAGCCAGACATCGCGTAACACCTTGTCGTAGACCCAGCGATAGCTCTCGGGCGACAACGGCGAGCCGGTGGACCCGATCGTGCGCAAGCGGCCCAGCGCCGCCACCTCGCGGGGCTCGATGCCGTTCTTTTCGCACATGGCGAAGAAGGCGGCACCGGCACCGAAGAAGTCGAGACTCATCTGTCCGCAGAAGCGCCACAGCGTCGAGTAATCGGGCCAGGCCGGGTTGCCGTCGTAGATGCACATGGTGGCTCCGACCAGCAGCGCGGCCACGTTCAGGTTCCACATCACCCAGCCGGTGGTGGTGTACCAGTGGAAGCGGTCGCCGGCGGCGACGTCGTTGTGCAGCGCCATGGTCTTGACGTGTTCGACCAGGATGCCGCCATGGCCGTGCACAATGGGCTTGGGCAGGCCCGTGGTGCCCGATGAATACACCACCCACAGCGGATGGTCGAAGGGCTGCAGGTCGATCTGCAGCGGCACCTCGCGTCGCAGCGTGTCGCGCCAGGCCACGCCCTGCGGCCACGCCGCAGCGTCGGCGGCCGGGTCGAGATAGGGCAGCAGCACAAGCCGCTCGACGCTGGGCAGTTCGCGCAGCATCGCCGTCACGACATCGCGGCGGTCGTGCGCCTTGCCGCTCCACCAGTAGCCGTCGACGGCGATCATCACCTTGGGCTCGATCTGGCGGAAGCGGTCGACGACGGCCGCCACGCCCATCTCGGGCGAGCACAGCGACCACACGGCGCCGACGCTGGCCACTGCCAGGAAGGCCACCACGGCCTGCGGGATGTTCGGCAGGTAGGCGACCACGCGGTCACCGGGCTGCACGCCCTGTTCGCGCAACCACTGCGCCAGCGCCGCCACGTCGCGCTCCAGCCGGGCCCACGACACTTCTTCGCGCGCGCCGGCCTCACTGCGGAAGACGATCGCGGGCCATGCGGCGCTGGCGTGCTTGAAGACCTGGCTGACGTAGTTGGTGCGCGTGTTCGGGAACCAGCGTGCGCCGGGCATGCGGCGGTCCACCAGCACCGGCGTGGGATCGCCCTGCAGCGGGATCTCCAGGTACTCGACCATCGCCGCCCAGGAGGCCTCGAGTTCGTCGACCGACCATTGCCACAGCGCGCCGTAGTCGGGGAAGTCCAGGCCCTTGCGGTCCTTCAGCCAGCGCATGTAGTCGGTGATGCGGGCGCGCTCCACGCGCTGCGCAGACGGGCGCCAGATCACGTCGGCGGTGTCGAGTGGATTCATGCTCGGGCTCTCACGGCATTGGTTCGGCCTGGCGGACGACACGCTCGCGCACCAGGCGCTGCACTTCGGCAGCATCACAACCCAATTCGTGCAGCAGCGCGGCGCTGTGCTGGCCGGCACGCGGCGGCGGCGCCATCCGGTCGGGGCTCAGCATGCCCTGCCCCAGGTGCGCCGGAAACGGGATCAACGGCAGGCCGGGCAATGCCGGGTGCACCGCAAAGCGGGCAGCCAGGTGAGGGTCGGCCATGGCCTGCGAGACGGTGTTCACCGGCCCGCTGGGAATGTCGGCGTCGGCGAACGCGGACAGCCAGTGCGCTGCCGGTTGCGTAGCGAAGATCACCGCCAGTTCGGCCGCCATCACGGGCCGGTGGGCCACGCGGCCGGCGTTGCTGGCGTAGCGCGGGTCGCTCACCCAATCGCGGCGGCCGATGGCGTCGCAGAAGCGGGCGAAGGCACCGTCGCTGATCACGGAGACACTGAACCACTGGCCGTCGCCGGCGCGGAAGTGGCGGCTGGGCGCGGCGATCGGCAGGTTCACGGCACGTGCCGGCTCGCGCTGTTCGACAGCCTGCTCGGCCACCTTGGCGGCCATCAGGTTGAACATGGTGTCGACGAGCACCGTCTCGACCTGCTGGCCGCGGCCGGTCTGGCGCCAGTGCAACAGCGCGGCCAGGATGCCGAAGGCTCCGCACATGCCGCAGGCCACGTCGACCAGCGGGATGCCCATGCGGATGGGGTCGTCGCCCTCGTCGCCGCTGGCATAGAAGCCACCTGCCATGCCCTGCACCACGCTGTCCACCGCCGGGCGAAGCCGGTAAGCGCCCTGCTCGCCGAAGGCCGTGACGGCGGCGTAGATCACCTCTGGCTGCAGCGCGCGCACGTCGTCGTAGGTCAGGGCGTACTTTTCGGCAAAGTCGGGCCTGAAGTTGTGCACCACGACCTGCGAGCGCCGGATCAGGCGGTCGAGGATGTCGCGCCCGGCCGGCTTGCGCAGGTCTAGCGCCAGCGACTCCTTGCCGCGGTTGCAGGACATGAAGGTGACGCTGGATGCGTCGTAGAACGGCGGTCCGAGGTGGCGGCCTTCCTCACCCGCCAGGGCCTCGACCTTGATCACGCGTGCGCCCAGGTCCGCCAGAGCCATGGTCGAGTACGGCCCGGCGATCAGCCGCGACAGGTCGACGACCGTGATGCCTTCGAGAATGCCCGCCATGCCGGCCAAGGGATTGATGGCGCTGCGCCTGCGCCTAGGATTTGCCGCGCGCGCGGTTGCGGAACGCGGCAATGCCGTCGCGGTGCTCGGGCAGGTCTTCCAGCACGGCCATGTGCGAAGACACCATGTCCAGGTGCGCGCCCAGCCCCATGGTCTGGCTCTGGTAGACGGCGCGGCGGAAGAAGCGCACCGCCTGCTGCGGCTTAGAGGCGATGGTGCGCGCAAATTCGTAGGTCACCTTCAGCAGGTCGGCGTCGGGTACGCTGCGGTTGACCATGCCGATGCGCTCGGCCTCCTCGGCGCCGACCACGCGACCCGACCAGAACAGCTCGAGCGCGCGCGCCGTGCCGATCAGGCGCGGCAGGAACCACGAGCCGGCATCGCCGGCGATGAGGCCGATGTTGATGTAGGTCTCGGCGAGCGTGGCCGTCTGCGCCATGAAGCGCATGTCGCACATCAGCGCCATGTCCAGGCCGGCGCCGCGCGCCGCGCCGTTGATGGCGGCGATGACCGGCTTGTCCATGCGCTCCAGCGCCAGCGGGATGCGGTGCACGTTGCGGTAGAGGAAGTTCTTGCGGTCCAGGCTGTTCATCTCGCTGAACTTGGCCATCTCCTCGAAGTCGCCGCCGGCGCAGAAGGCGCGGCCGGCGCCGGTGACCACGACCACCTTGACACGCTCGTCGGCCTCGGCCGCTTCGAGCGCGGCACGCCAAGCTTCGATCATCTTCAGGTCGAAGGCGTTGAGCTGCTCCGGGCGGTTCAGCGTCAGCGTGGCGATGCCGTCGGCGTCGACATCCAGGCGAACCGGCGGCTGGTCGGACATGTTCCCGGGCTCCTTCAGGGCGGCCGCACGGCGTGTGCGCCAACATTCACGATAACATAACAAGTGTTAGTTTGACGATCTCACTGTCACTTGAAAGCCGCAGGACATGGACACCAGCCGCAACCGCGGCGTCATCGCCAGCATCAAGCGCGGCTGGAACGAAGACGCCTTCATGCGCGCCCAGGGCCTGAGCGTTCAGGAGCACGCGCCCGGCGAGGTCACGATCTGCCTGGCGCAAGCGACGCCGTCGCAGCGCGGTGGCGGCGCCGGCGGCGACGCGGCGAAGGTGCTCAACGGCGGCGTCATCTCGTACATGTGCGACGGTGCGCTCGGCTATTCGATCATCTCGGGTCTGCTGGCGCTGCCCGAAGCCCAGACGGTCGACGCGCGGGAACTGCGCACCTTCACCATCACGCTGACCATGACCTACCTTGACGTGGCGCGCGGCGACCGCTTCGAGGCCCGAGGCCGCGTGCTGCGCCTGGGCCGCGGCACGGCCTTTGCCGAAGGCCAGTTCGTCAACGAGGACGGCAAGGTCTGCGCCACCGCTCAGGGCATCTGGCGGGTGCTCTGGCCCCGCAATTGAAACGCCAGGGCCGCCGCGGCGCCCTGCCTGCCGCGAATGCCGACGAGCGTATATAGCAAGTAACGTACATGGACGCCCCCGGCGTGCCAAGCTCTCAACTTGCTGCGGCACGAAGGAGAAGATTGCTCCCGTACATCCGGACTTCGGTGCGAGTCGAACTCGCTGTACCTGATGGGATTTGCTGGTCGGCGCCTCAATCGCTTACGCGCACTCTCGGTGCCTCGGTCATTGCGGGCTTTGCCAACCACGGTCTGACCTATCGTGCCATCAACTTGCTGATCGCCTGAGCAATCGGCGGTGGGAACCTCCTTGCCTTGCTGACGTCGTTGAGGCCCCTTCCCGCTGGCGGGAAGGGCGGGGGGATGGGTGGTTGGTGGTTCTGCTTGAGTGGCCTTTGCCTATGCTGCGGCGTAGCCAGCCTTGAACTCTCGGCCGTGTGCAAGCAGCGCCCAGACGGTTCGCGCCGTCTTGTTGGCCAGCGCCACAGCGGCGACGTTCTTGTTGCGCCGGTTGGTCAACTTCATCAGCCAGCTCTCGGCGTCGAGACGCTGTGTCTCTCGGTAGATCACCGACCTGGCGCCGTGGATCAACATGGTTCGCAAGTACGCGTCACCGCGTTTACTCATACCCAGCAGCGTGGGCTTGCCACCGCTGGAGTGCTGGCGCGGCACGACGCCGAGCCAGGCCGCGAACTGGCGGCCGTTGTCGAAGTTCTTGGCGTCACCAACGCTGGCCACCAGTTCCGTCGCGGTCAGTGGGCCGATGCCCGGCACCTTCTCCAAGCGACGACTCGCATCGCTGGCTCGGTGCCAGGCCTTGATCTGCGCCTCGATCTCCTCAACCTGCCGGTGCAGCTGCTTGAGGTGTTCGAGCAGCCTGTCGATGAGGAGCCGGAACGCCCCCGGCAGCTCGATCGATGCATCCTCGACGAGCTCGGGAACGCGCTTGGCGACGTAGGCGATCCCCTGCGGCACAACCAACCCGTACTCGCCCAGCAGCCCGCGGATCTGATTGGCCTGCGCGGTCCGTGCTCTGACGAAGCCCTGGCGAACGCGGTGCAGTGCAAGAACTGCCTGCTGTTCGACGTTCTTGATCGGCACGAAGCGCATCGATGGCCGGGACACGGCCTCACAAATCGCCTCTGCATCAGCCGCGTCGTTCTTGTTGCTCTTGACGTACGGCTTGACGAATTGCGGGGCTTTATGCTGCTCACCGGTTGTCTGTCCGCGCGGCTGGGGCGCAAGCGCCTGTTCATGTGGTCGGTGGTCGGCTTCACCGTCGCATCGATGTTGTGCGGGGCGGCGCAGAGCCTGACGCAGCTGGTGGCCTTCCGCCTGCTGCAGGGTGTGTTCAGCGCCTGCCTGGTGCCGCTGTCGCAGGCGGTGCTGCTGGACAGCCACCCGCGCGAGCGCCACGCCTCGGCGATGGCCCTGTGGGGCGTCGGGGTGATGGTCGGGCCCATCCTCGGCCCGACGCTCGGCGGCTGGCTCACCGAGCACCTGAGCTGGCGCTGGGTGTTCTACATCAACCTGCCAGTCGGTATCCTGGCCTGGCTGGGACTCGCCGCCTTCGTCCAGGAGACGCCGCTGGACCGCGGGCGGCGATTCGATGGCCTGGGCTTCGGGCTTCTGGTGCTGGCCATCGGCGCCTGCCAGATGATGCTGGACCGCGGCGAGTCGCAGGGCTGGTTCGACAGTGCCGAGATCGTCGTCGAGGCACTCCTGGCTGCGCTGGCGCTGTACCTGTTCGTGGTTCACATGTTCACCCACGATCGCCCGTTCATCGAGCCGCGCCTGTTCACCGACCGCAACTACAGCGTCGGCCTGCTGCTGATGTTCTTCATGGGCGCGATCCTGTTCAGCACCATGGCCCTGTTGCCGCCCTTCCTGCATGGCCTGCTGGGCTACCCGGTGATCGACGTCGGCACGCTGCTCGTGCCGCGCGGCGTGGGCACGATGGCGGCGATGTTCGCAGTGGGTCGCATCGGCCCACGCATCGATCTGCGCTGGCAGATCCTGCTCGGCATGGTGCTGACCGCCCTGGCCATGCACGAGATGACGCAGTTCAGCCTCGACACCAGCACCTGGGACATCACCCGCACCGGCATCGTCCAGGGCCTGGGCTTCGTCTTCGTGCCGTTGTCGACGGTGGCCTTCTCGACCCTGGCGCCGCGCTTTCGCAACGAGGGCGCGGCGCTGTTCAGCCGGATACGCAACACCGGCGCCAGCATCGGCATCTCGGCCATGGTGGCGCTGCTGGCGCAAAACACCCAGGCCGGGCACGCGGCGCTGGCCGAATTCATACACCCCTTCAGCCTGGCACTTCGCCAGGCGGTCGAGGCCGGGGCGCACGATCTGTCCAGCGCCGCCGGCCTGCAAAGGCTCGACGCCGAGGTCGGACGCCAGGCGGCGATGCTGGCCTACCTGCAGGACTTCAGGCTCATGATGTGGGTGGCGCTGCTGGGCATCCCCTGGATCGCTCTGCTGCGCAAGCCGGCCTCGCCCGTGTCCGCCTCCGGGTCGCCGGCACTCGCGGATTGAGGGAACAGTATACAGCTCGCCAGTGCGGCACCGATTCGCCGCGCCGCCGCTTCGCGTCGTTGCCACGGCCGAGCAACATCGTGGATGGCCGCAACCGGCCGGGATCACGAATAGCAGGCGCCTCTCGCGCTCGAGCGCGTTCGCGGTTGCCCCTCGCGTTGTCTCGCTTGACGCTGGAATCAACCGTCACTAGGATGAATGTACAGGGGAACATATGTTCCGATATAAGAACCACGAAGGAGACGCAGCACCGTGCAGTCATCGTTGGCGCCGGTCAAGTTTGCCGCACCACGGCGCAGCGATGCGGCGCCCATGGCGTTGGAGCGGGTGCTGCGGACGCTGCGATTGCTCGCCGATGAGCCGGATGGGCTGACGCTGTCGCAGTTGATGGCGCAGATCGAGGCGCCCAAGACCAGCGTGCACTCGCTGCTGCAAGGCTTGGTCGCAGCAGCCTACGTGCAGCGACACGATTCACTCTACCGGCTCGGCCCGGAATCGTTTGTACTTGGCGCGGCGCTCGTTGCGGCCCGCTCGCTGACGATTGTGGCCACCCCGTATCTGCGTGAAGCCCGCGCGCAATCCGGCGAGACGGTACTGCTCGCGGTCATCGATCGGATCTCGGGCAGGTTGACGTACACCCAGATCCTGGAGAGCCACAAGCCGGTGCGCTATGCCGTGCCCGTGGGCACCACGCGCCCGCTCTTCGCGACGTCGGCAGGCCGCGTGCTGCTCGCATTTCAGGATGAGGGTTGGCGACGCGAGTACCTGAAGACGGCCGACCTCCGGGCGATGACCGACAAGACGGTGACCGACCGTCGCCAGCTGGCCAAGATCATCGAACGGATACGCACGATCGGCCATGGCGAGACCATCGGCGAGGTGACGCCGGACGTGGCCGGTTTTGCTGCGCCCATCTTCGAACCCAACGGTCAGGTGAACGCCGCCGTCATCATCGCCGTCCCCGTCGAACGGGGGCGCGCCATGGCGGAGCGGCTGACCGGCATCGTGATCCAGATCGCCGCGCAGCTGTCGCAAGCCCTCGGTTACCGCGCAGAGCGTCTTCCCACCCCCCAGCCATTGAACGGAAAGCGATGAGCAACGAACTGCTGTACGAAGTCAGCGACGGCATCGCCGTCATCACCATCAACCGCCCGGAGCGCAAGAACGCGCTCAACCGCGCCGTGCGTCAGGCCTTCTTCGAGGTCTGGCCGCGCTTCGAGGCGGACGAGTCGGCGCAGATTGCCATCCTCACCGGCGCGGGGGACACGTTCTGCGCCGGCATGGACCTGGTCGAGGCCGCCGACACGGTGCTGCGCATCCCGCCCAAGAACTTCATGCCCGTGCTTGGCGACAACATCGAGGTCAGCAAGCCGGTGATCGCCGCCGTGCAGGGATATGCCTACGCCGGTGGCTGGCTCCTGGCGCAGATGTGCGACCTGTGCGTGGCCGACGAGACGGCCAAGTTCGCCATCACCGAGGGCCGGGTCGGCCGCGGCATGCCATGGGCATCGCCGGTGATCCACATGCTGCCGCAGCGCATCCTCATGGAAGTGGCCATGACCTGCGACCCGCTGAGCGCGCAGCGCGCCTACGAACTGGGCTACGTCAACCGCGTCGTGCCCAAGGGCGAGGCGCTGCAAGGCGCCAAGGAACTGGCCGCACGCATCCTGGTCAATGCGCCGCTCACCGTGCGCGGCGCCAAGGAGATGGTGCGCATGGCCACCGAAATGGGCCGGACGGCAGCGCTGCGTGCATCGCATCGCGCCTTCGACGCCGTGTACCTCAGCGAGGACGCGATCGAAGGGCCGCGTTCGTTCCGCGAAAAGCGCAAACCGCAATGGAAGGGGCAATGACATGAGCATCCGCTTTGCAACCGCAGCGGCAAGCGCATCTGCAGGCTCGGTTCTGATGGAAGTCACCAAACCGTCGCCGCGGGATCTGAGCTTCACCCGCGCCCTGGCAGCGCAAAACGCTGCATGGACCTTCGACGGCGTGCCCGCCGACGCGCGCACGCTCGTTCGCCATTGTCTGCTGGACTGGATTGCGGTCACTTTGGCCGGGGCGCAGGAACCGGTGACGCACATGCTGGCGGAGGAAGCGCGTGAGCAAGGCAGCTTCCCCCAGGCCACGGTCGTCGGCCACGGCTTCGCCGCCAGCAGTCGCCAGGCCGCGCTGATAAACGGGGCCGCGTCGCACGCGCTCGATTTCGACGACGTCAACATGTCGTTCACGGGCCATCCGAGTGTGGTGCTGGTTCCCGCCTTGCTGGCACTGGCCGAAGCGCGCGGCGACAGCGGTGCGGCGTTCATGACGGCGTTCGTCGCCGGCTACGAGACGCTGTGCCGCATTGGTGCGGCCGTGTCGCCCGGGCACTACGCGTTGGGCTTCCACAGCACCGGCACCATCGGCACCTTCGGCGCAGCCGCCGCCTGCGCCCGCCTGCTGCAGCTCGATGCCGACGACACCGCCGATGCCCTGGGCATCGCGGCCACCCAGGCTGCGGGACTGAAGGCGATGTTCGGCACCATGTGCAAGCCCCTGCACGCCGGCAAGGCCAGCGCCAACGGCATGATGGCTGCGCAGCTTGCAGCACGCGGCTTCACCTGCCGCAGTGACGCGATCGAGGCCGTGCAGGGCTTCGCCGCTACGCATGGCCCCGACTTCGACCCCGCCGCCGGACTGCGGGAGCCCGCCCGCGGGCTGTACCTGCGCGACAACCTGTTCAAATTCCACGCGGCCTGCTACGGCACGCACGCGGCCATCGAGGCGGCGCGCTACCTTCGCGAGAGACATGGCCTCGACGAAAGTCAGGTTCGGCGAGCCACTGTGCACGCTGCGGCCGGCAGCGAGGGTGTGTGCAACATTCCCTTGCCGCGCACCGGTCTGGAAGCCAAGTTCAGCCTGCGTCATGTCGTGGCCATGGCCATCGCCGGCATCGACACGGCCGGCATGGCCAGCTACAGCGACGAATCCACCAACGAACCAGCGCTGACCGAACTGCGTGATCGGGTGCATGTGGAACTTTTCCGCGAGTGCAACGCCTTGACGCAGGCCGAGGTGGTCATTGAAACCGTCGACGGCACCGTCCTGCGTCGGCGCCACGACTGCGGCGTCCCGACGGCAGATCTGGACGCTCAGCGGGCGAGACTGGACGACAAGTTTCGCGCCATCGCGCGCCCCTTGCTCGACGAACAGTCGAGCGACGAGGTGCTGGACTTGATCGATCGCCTCGAGGACCTTCCAGATCTGTCGCCGCTGGCGGGCCTGCTGGCATGCCAGCCGGTGCGCGTCCCGCGTCACTGACGTCAGCCAGGACGATGACCCCATGAACTTCCTCTCCGAAGAACAGCAGGCCTGGAAGGACTCGGTCCGCCGCTGGGTGGATCGCGACATCGGCCGCGAGTACATCCGCAAGTGCGACATGGACCGGGCCTTCCCTTTCGAAGCCTACGAGAAGGCCGCCAAGCTTGGTTTCCACAGCCTGCTCGTGCCCGAACGCGACGGTGGCGATGGCGGCGACGTGTTCTCCTATGCACTGCTGTGCGAGGCGCTGTCCTGCTACGGCGTGGACTTCTCGGTGGCCATTGCCGGCGGCATCTTCACCGCGATGAACCTGTCGCTGCATGGCACCGAAGACCAGAAGCAGCGCTTCCTCAAGCCATTCATGCGCGGCGAGATCCGCTTCCCGATCTCCATGTCCGAACCCAACGCCGGGTCGGACGTGGCGAACGTGCAGACCCGCGCCGAGCGCGTCGGCGACGATTACGTCGTCAACGGCCAGAAGCTGTGGTGCAGCGGCGCCGGCAACCGCGGCGCCGTCATCCTGATGCTGGTGCGCACCGCCAACACCCCGGATAAGCGTGATGGCCTGTCGGTGCTGATCGTGCCCAACGACCTGCCGGGCCTGACCATCCGCCCATTGCAGACGCTGGCCCGCCGCTCCGTCGTGACCACGGAGATCTTCCTCGACAACGTGCATGTGCCGGCAGCCAACATGCTGGGCGCGCCCGGCGAGGGCTTCAAGATCATCGCGGGCGAACATCTGGCGCTGGAGCGCATTGCGGTTGCGGCCAGCTATGTCGGCAATGCGCAGGGCGCCGTCGACGACGCCCTGGCCTACGCACAGCAGCGGGTGCAGTTCGGCAAGCCGATCTACGAGTTCCAGGTCATCCGCCACATGCTGGCCGATATGCAGACGCAAACCGACGCGGCCCGGCTGATCACTTACCGCGCCGCCGACCTCGCCGCGCGTGGCCTGCCCTGCCGCAAGGAAGTGGCGATGGCCAAACTGTTCGCGTCCGAGACCCTGCAGACCGTGACCCGCCAGGGCATGCAGATCCTGGGTGGCTACGGCATGACGCCCGAGGGCGACATGGAGCGTTACTTCCGCGAGGGCATGCAATCCACGGTGGGTGGCGGCACGTCGCAGATCCAGCGCACGATCATCGCGCAAGAGATGCGGGTCTGAGGTGAGCGGCCCGACGAGCAGCGAGCCGGCCGTGGCGGCCGTGGCCGCCACCCTGGTGCTGGTGCGCGATGGCCCGCAGGGGCTCGAGACGCTGATGGTGGTTCGGCACCACGAGATCGACTTCGCCCGCGTCGCTGCGGTGTTCCCCGGGGGCAAGATATCGGCCTCAGACAGCGACCCGCGGATCGCCGCGCGCGTCGGTGGCGGCCAGCTGTCGGACGAACAGCAGTTCACACTGCGGGTGGCCGCCGTCCGCGAGACCTTCGAGGAAAGCGGCCTGCTGCTGGCCCGCCACGGCGGCGCCATGATCGACGGCACGCAGCGCGCAGCCCTGCACCAGCGCTGGCAGGCGCGGGTGGCCAGCGGCGGCCATGCCTTCGTAGACATGGTCTGCGAAGAAGACCTGGAGCTGGCACTGGAGCAACTGGTGCCCTATGCCCATTGGGTGACGCCCGAGGTTTCCCCCAAGCGTTTCGACACCCACTTCTTCATCGCCGCTGCGCCGGCTGGTCAGGTGGCACAGCACGATGGATCGGAGGCGGTGGACTCGTTCTGGATACGCCCGGCCGACGCGCTGGACGAGTGCGCGCAGCGCCGCCGCACCATCATCTTTCCGACCTTGTGCAACCTGGCCCTGCTGGCCCAGACAGGCGACGTGGCCGGCGCAGTGCAAGCCGCGCGTTCACGGCCGCTACAGCGCATCCAGCCGACGCTGGGCAGGCGCGCAGACGGCAAGCTGATTCCGTTGTTGGCACCGGATTGCGGCTATCCCGAGCTGAGCCCGGACCTGATGGACCTGGTCGCCCGTTAACCCCTACGCACAGAGCGAGACCCATGGAAATCCTCGGCATCGGCCTGCACTTCGAAGACCTGCCTCTGGGCCGTCAGTTCCGCACCGTGGGCCGCACGGTGACCGAAACCGACATCGTCAATTTCTGCACCTGCACCGGCATGACCGAGGTGCTGTTCACCGATCTCGAGTTCCTGCGCACCGAGTCGGACATCAAGGGCCGCGTCGCGCCTGGCGCGCTCGCCTACACCTTCGCCGAAGGCCTGCTGGTGCACGCGACGATGCAGCACACCGGCTTCGCCTTCCTCGAGATGGACCTGAAGGTGCACAACCCGGTGTTCGCCGGTGACACGCTGCACGTCGAGTGCGAGGTGATCGAAGCGCGGCTGAGCAAGAGCCGTCCCGGCCGCGGCCTGGTGCGCACACGCAACCGCATCGTCAAGCAGGACGGTACGCTCGCGATCACCTACACGCCGATGCGCATGATCAAGTGCCGCGACAAGGCGGCAAGCTGAAGGGCCTGCGGCTCATGCCAGCCTATGCACTGAACGACGAGCAGCGCGAGATCCAGGCCCTGGTGCGGCGGCTGGCGCGCGACAAGGTGGCGGCACGCGCCGCCGCCATCGACCGCAGCGCCGAGTATCCGCAGGACATGTTTGACCTGCTGCGCGAAGTCGGCCTGTTCACGATCCCGTTTCCCCAGGCATACGGTGGCACGGGCAGCATGCTGTCGGCCGCCGTGGCCGTGGAGGAACTGGGCCGCGTCTGCTACAACACCGCCTACCTGCTGATCGTGCAGTGGGTGCCGTTCGGCGCCATCCTGGCCGCTGGCAGCGATGAGCAGAAGCGGCGCCTGCTCGGTCCGCTGGCCGCGGGCGAGATGCGCGGCGCGTTTTCCACCACCGAGCCGCAGAGCGGCAGCGACGTCGCCGGCATCCGCACCCGTGCGCAGCGCTGCGACGGCGGCTACCGCATCAGCGGCTCGAAGATCTGGTGCACCAACTCGCACATCGCCGACTTCGTGCTCGTGGCGGCCAAGACCGGTGACGACGAGGGCGCGCGCGCCATCAACCTGTTCATCGTCGAGCGTGGCAGCAAGGGCTTCACCGTCGGCCGCCACGAAGACAAGATGGGCGCACGCGGCGTGCCGTCTTGCCCGCTGTTTCTCGACGAGGTGTTCGTGCCCGAAGCCAACCGCATCGGCGAGGACGGGCGCGGCTTCAAGGACGTGATGGAGGCCTTCAACAAGAGCCGCCCGCTGATCGGCGCCCGCGGCATCGGCCTGGCGCAGGGCGCCATCGACCACAGCATCGAGTTCGTGAAGAACCGCGTCACCTGGGGCCGCAAGGTCAGCGAGAACCAGGGCATTCGCTGGATGCTGGCCGACATGGCGATGCAGACCGAGGCCGCGCGCCAGCTGGTGTACCGCGCGGCCGCGGTGGTGGACAGCGGCGCGTCGGGCATCGAACTGGCGCCGATCGCGGCCATGGCCAAGTGCTTCGCCAGCGACACCGCGATGCGCGTGGCCACCGACGCCGTGCAGCTGTTCGGCGCCGCGGGCATCTCGGCCGACACGCCGATCAACCGCTACTTCCGCGACGCCAAGGTGCTGCAGATCATCGAAGGCACGAACCAGATCCAGCGCAACATCATCGGCGACAGCCTGCTCGGGCGCGCGGCGCGCTGAGGCGGTCACGACCGGCCCGCATGTGCAACCCCCGACCTGCCCATCACGCGGAGAACAATCTTGTCCGACCTGGCCCCTGCGTCCAACGCCGATGCGCGCACCGACATCCTCGTCGAGCGGCGCGAAGGCGTGGCCATCGTCACCCTGAACCGCCCGCGCGAACGCAATCCACTTGGGCTGGCCTTCCCCGACCAGATGCTAGGGGTGCTGCAGCAGCTCGACGACGACCACGACCTGCACGCCGTGGTGCTGACCGGCGCCGGCAACGTGTTCTGCGCTGGCGCCGAGCTGGGCCAGGTCGTCAAGCCCGACGGCATCGACCCAGAGCTGCAGTTCCGCGTCATCCGCGGCCTGCACAAGGTGGTGCAGCGCATCCGCGACCTGGAGCTGCCCGTCATTGCCGCCGTCAACGGTGCCGCGGTCGGCGGCGGCGCGGCCCTGGCCATGGCCTGCGACATCGCCGTGGCCTCGGACAAGGCGCGCTACTTCTTCGCCTTCGGCCGCCTGGGCGCCGCGGCCTGCGACATGGGCTGCTCCTACCTCCTGCCGCGCATCGTCGGCAGCGTGCGCGCCAGGCACTGGCTGCTCACCGGCGCCAGCGTCGAGGCCGAGGCCGGGCGCGCCGCGGGCCTGTTCGTCGATGTCGTTCCTGGCGAGCGTTTGCTGGACGCGGCACTGGCCATCGCCGCGTCGATCAAGCAGGCGACACCACGCCGCGCCGGTGCGGCCAGCAAACTGGCAATTGCCCGCGGCGAGGACACCGACCTGCAGTCCTGCCTGAGCTACGAGGCCTACGTGCAGAACTACCTCTTCTCCACCGACGAGCACAAGAGCCGCCTGCGCGCGCTGATGGAACAGCGGAAGCGCAAGTAGGGTCCGTTCAGGCGGGCTGGATGGCTGAGGTTCAGCCGGCGCCCAGCGGCACCGCGCCGTCGACGGCGATGCCGCGCACCAGCAGGGCGAAGAGGACGAGGTTCGGGTTGACGCCGACCAGCACCTCGTAGCCCCGGCCCAGTCGCTGCATCGCTTTCGGGCGCACGTTGCACACCAGCGCGTTTGCGCTTTGCACCATCCGAAGCAGCGCGGCCTGGGTGGCGCAGGGGCGCAGGGGCCCATCTCGACGCTCGTCAGGTCGAGGATGCGAATGCCCGCGATCGGGCCCGCAACGCCGAACCTGGCTTCGGGGCCTACGCCGGGGGTCGACCCACGCTAACGACCCGGCCGAGGCACGTGCCGCCGCAGCAGGTCGGCGAGCGCGTCCGGAAGCGCCGGCTTGCAGAACTGGTGGCCCTGGATCTCGTCGCAGGCCTGTTCGCTCAGATAGGCCTGCTGCTCCGGAGTCTCGACGCCGCTCGCGACAACCGTCAGGCTCAGTGTCTTGCCCATCGCGATGATGGCCTGCGCGACGGAGCCGTCTCCCGTGTTGCCGTCGATCTCGCGAATGACCGATCGGTCGACCTTCAGCGTGTCGATCGGCAGGCCGTCGATCTGTGCCAGCGACAGAAAGCCCGCGCCGAAGTCGTCGATGGCAATGCGCACCCCAAGCCGTTTCAGCTCGCCGAGCAGCCGCACCGACCGCGCGGCATTGCCCATCACGGTGCCTTCGTTCAGCTCGAGCTCCAGCAGATGCGGCTCCATGCCCGATGCCTGCAGCGCAGTGGCCACGTCGTCGGGCAGTTCGTCGGTGAACTGCCGTGGTGAAATGTTGACCGCCACGCACACCGGCGGCAGGCCCTGGCGCTGCCAGGCGACGTTCTGGTCGCAGGCTGCCTTCAGCACCCACTTGCCGATCGGCACGATCAGTCCCGTCTCCTCGGCCAGGGCCATGAACTGCAGTGGCAACACGGTGCCCAACTCGGGGGGCCGCCAGCGCAGCAAGGCTTCGACGCCCGAGATGGCCCCGGTCTTCAGATCCAGCTTCGCCTGATAGTGCAGCAGGAACTCGTTGTGCAATAGCGCCTGGCGCAGACCGGACTCCAAGGCCATCCTCTCGAGCGACCGAAAATCGTCGTCTGCGGAGAAGAACTGAACGTTGTTCTTGCCCTGCGCCTTGGCGCGGTACATCGCGACGTCGGCGTTCCTCAACAACGCCTGCTCGTCCTGCGCGTCTCGCGGGAACATGCAGATGCCCACGCTGGCGGTCACCCGGCATTCACGCCCCTCGATCGTCACCGGCTTGATCGCGGCCGACAGGATCTTGCGCGCAACGGCGTTCACTTGCTCGATATCGCTGGCCTCCTGGACCAGCACGACGAACTCGTCGCCGCCCAGGCGGGCCACCACGTCGCTGGCGCGCACACTGCCCGAGAAGCGAGCGGCCATCTCCACGAGCAGGATGTCGCCGGCCTCGTGCCCGAAGGTGTCGTTGATGGCCTTGAAGCCGTCGAGATCGATGAACATCAGTGCGAACCTGCCTTCGTAGCGGCGCGCCGACTGGACTTGCCGGTTCAGCAACTGGTTGAAATGGGCGCGGTTCGGCAAGCCGGTCAGGCCGTCGTGCGTCGCCAGATAGTGGACGCGTTCCTGAGCCTGCACTTCCATCGTGACGTCGCGCGCAACGCCGCGGTAACCTTTCAGGTTGCCGTGCTCGTCGACGATCGGTTCGCCGCTGAGCCGCGCGTACATCTTGGGCAAGCCCGGGAGGCTGCCTTGCACCAGAACATCGCGGAACGGGAGACGGCGCTCGAGCAGCGCGCGGTGGGCGTCCCAACCACCCTCGATGTCCAGGCCCAGTTCCCAGTTCGCCTTGCCCAGGATCAGATCGGCCAACCTTATGCCACCCATGGCTTTGCCGCTGCCCGAACGATAACGAAACGACGCGTCCTGTTCCCAGTACCAATCGGACGACAGCTCGGTCAGGCTGCGAAAGCGCGCCTCGCTCTCGCGCAGCGCAGGCTCGGCCCTGGCACGTTGCGTGATGTCGGTGTAAATGGTCACGAAACCGCGTCCGGGAACCGGAATGCCGCGGATGTCCAGCACCGTGCCGTCGGGCCGTTCGCGCTCGAAATGGTGGGGCTCGAAGCGGCGCGCCAGTTCGACGCGGCTTCGCACTTGCTCTTCGACGTCGCCCGGGCCGTAGTCGCCCCGCTCGGCGTTGAAGCGGAAGAAGTCCTCCGTCGGCGTTCCCGGCCGGCACAGTCAGAGCGGAAACCCGAACAGTTCGCGCAGCCGCCGGTTCGTCGCCACGATCCGCAAGTCGGCATCGAGCACACTGACGCCCTGATCCATGTATTCGAGGATGTCCTGGTGCAGGGCGAGGGCAAGCCGCAGGGCATCCGCCTCGGCGGCTGCCGTTCCGGCCGCCTGTGCACAACGCGACTTCAGGGCGCCGGCCTCGTGCATCGACAACTCCTTCTCGTTCTCGAAGTGCCTGACATGCTCGACAACGCCGCGCGTGCGCTGGTACGGGTCAAGTCACACGAGCGAGTATGCGCCTGCAGTCGGGCGGGCATCGACCGCAATTGACCTGGACCTGCGGCGCTGTTCGCCGGATGGACGATCTCGGAAACCGATCGATTCGTCCGTCGGGCGACCACCTCAGTCCGGTGTCACAACGGCAAGGACGGCACTACGCTCGACAGTCTGCCCCGCCTGGCAATGGACCGAGGCCACCGTGCCCGCGCACTCGGCGACGATGCGCATTTCCATCTTCATCGACTCGAGGATCGCCACCACGGCGCCCTTGTCCACCCGGTCGCCGGGCGCCACGTTAACCTTCAGGATCAGGCCCATCATCGGCGCCTTCAGTTCGCCGCTGGCCTGGGCCGAGGTGCTGATGTAAGACAAGTAGGGCACGACCTTTAGGCTGTGTGAACCGCGGCGGTCGTGCAGGTACAGCATGTCGCCGTCCCGGTGCAGGCGCACGGTCTCGCGACGGCTGTCGGTGACCGCCAGGAAGCTGCCGGCGTCGCCAGCCGGCGCCAGCCGCACCGGCACCCGCGCGTCGTTCACGCCCACCAGCAGGCTGCCGTCGGAGCGCGTGGGGCCGAAGCGGATCTCGGCGCTGGCGCCGTCGCTCGTTTCGACGTGCAGACTGGGAATCGGCGCCAGGCTTTCGCCGCCGACGCGCATCTGCCAGCCGCTGCTGTGCCAGCGGGTCCAGGGGCTGCGCGACTCGACCTGGCGCTGCAACTGCAGCCAGTGGCAGGCGGCCACGGCCAGGGTCTGCGTGTCGTGCAGCGCGTCGCCCAGCGACCAGCCGGCGATCTGCTCGTCGATCAGCCGCGTGTGGAAGGTGGCGGCGCGCGTCTCGGGCAGGTCGATCAGGCGGCTCAGCAAGCTTCGGTTGGTGGTGACGCCGAAGACCACGGTCTCCTCGAGCGCCAGGTTCAGCCGGTCCAGCGCTTCGTCACGCGTCGGCGCATGCGTGATCAGCTTGGCCAGCATCGAGTCGTAGTAGGGCGTGACCTCCATGCCGCCTTCGATGCCGGTCTCGACGCGCACGCCCAGGTCGGGGAAGCGCACCTGCGCCAGTTTGCCGGTGGAGGGCAGGAAACCTGCCGCCGGATCCTCGGCGCAGATGCGTGCCTCGACGGCATGGCCGCCGATGCGCACATCGCCTTGCTGCACGGGCAGGCCTTCGCCGCTGGCGATGCGAAGCATGATCTCGACGATGTCCAGGCCCGTCACCATTTCCGTCACCGGGTGCTCGACCTGCAGGCGCGGATTGACCTCGAGGAAGTGGTACTCGTCGGCACCGACGATGAACTCGACCGTGCCCACGCCGCGGTACTTCAGCCGTTCGCCCAGCCGCACCGCATCGGCCGCCATGCTGTCGCGCATCCTGGCGCTGAGGTTGGCCGCGGGCGCCTCCTCGATCACCTTCTGGTGCCGGCGCTGCAGGGTGCATTCGCGCTCGAACAGGTGGATCACGCGGCCCTGGCCGTCGCCGGCGATCTGGATCTCGATGTGGCGACCGCGCTCGATCAGCTTCTCCACGATCAGGCCGGCGTCTCCAAACGAGTTCTTGGCCTCGCGCATCGCCGATTCGATTTCCAGCTCCAGACCTTCGAAGCGGGTGATGCCGCGCATGCCCTTGCCGCCGCCACCGGCCGCGGCCTTGAGCATCACCGGCAGGCCGACCGAGCGCACCGACTCGGCGATCGCAGCCGCATCGACGCTCGGTGCCTCGCTTCCGGGCACGACCGGAACACCGGCGGCCTTGGCCTCGCGCTTGGCCGCGGCCTTGTCGCCCAGGCGCTCGATCACGTCGGCGGTCGGGCCGATGAACACCAGACCCGCCGCTTCGACCGCCCGCGCGAAGGCAGCGTTCTCGGCGAGGAAGCCGAATCCCGGATGGATGGCCTCGGCCGCGACGGACTTCGCGGCGGCGATGACCGCGTCGATGCGCAGATAGCTTTCGGAGGCGGGCGCGCCGCCGATCTCCACCGATTCGCCGATCTGCCGCACATGCAGCGCGTCGCGGTCGGCGCTGGAATGAACACCGGCCACCGCCACGCCCAGCCGCCGGCAGGTGCGGGCGATGCGGCAGGCGATCTCCCCCCGGTTTGCAATCAGTATTTTCTTGAACACGGGTCGCCTTCCCAGGTCACATCCGGTACACGCCGAAGCGCGACGGCACCGCCGGTACGCGGCCCGCCAGGTCGAGCAGCAGCGCCATCACGTCGCGCGTCTCGGCCGGCTCGATCACCATGTCGCACCAGGTGTTGCGCGCGAAGTTGTAGGCGTTGGCGAAGTCCTCGAAGGTCTTGCGCACCGGCGCCTTGTAGGCCTCGCGCTCAGCGTCGGTCCAGTTCGTGCCGTCACGCTTGTGCTGGTCGTCCTTGACCATCGCCAGCGTCGTGGCGGCCTGGTCCGGGCCCATGATCGCGGCGCGGCCGTTGGGCCACATGATCAGCGCGTTGGGCTTGAACGCGCGGCCGCACATCGCCAGGTAGCCCGCGCCGTACGAGCCGCCGATGATCAGCGTGTATTTGGGCACGTTCGCGCAGGTCATCGCGGTGATCATCTTCGCGCCGTGCTTGGCGATGCCGGCCTCCTCGGCCTCGCGGCCGACCATGAAGCCGTTGATGTCGGCCATGAACAGCAGCGGGATGTCGCGCTGGCAGCACAGCTCGATGAACTGCGTCGCCTTCATCGCGCTTTCGGAAAACAGCACGCCGTTGTTGCACAGGATGCCGACCTCGAAGCCCTTGATGCGGGCGAAGCCGGTGATCAGCGTGTCGCCATAGTCGGGCTTGAACTCGTGCAGGTCGCTGCCGTCGATCAGGCGCAGCACGATCTCGCGGTTGTTGGTGGGGATGCGCGGGTCGGCGCTGATGATGGCGTTGATCTCCGCGGGGTCGTGCAGCGGCTCGACGACCTCGGCCACGTCGCGGCGCTGGCGTGGCACGTCGCCGAGGTGGGCCACGACGTCGCGCAGGATCGCGATCGCATGCGCGTCGCTCTCGGCCAGGCGGTCGGTATTGCCGTCCTCACGGTTGGCGCGGTCGGCATCGGCGGGCACCGGCACCGCGTGGCTGCCGAAGGCCAGTGCGCCCTGGTCGCGCACGACGACCACCTCGTCGCACACCGCAGGCACGAAGGCACCGCTGTCGGCGGCCGGGCCGTGCACACTGGCGATCTGCGCGATGCCCTCGCGCGACATGCGCAACTGGCAGTACAGGATGGAGCCGAACTGGCCGTCGTCGGCGAACGCGCCAGGCTGGCCGCTGCCGTCGCGCAAGAACTGGCGCCCGCCCGACTGCACCATCGTCAGGCAGGGTAGGCGGTGCATCCAGGCGAAGCGCAGCGCCCGCACATGCTTCTTGCCGGTGATGGCGCTGTAGGCGCCGTCATGCACCGCAGCGTCGTTGGCGATTACCATGCAGGGCCGGCCCGAGACCATGCCCACGCCTACCACGATGCCGGCGCCCGGCACGGTGTCGCCGTGCAGGCCTTCACCGGCCAGCTGGCACAGCTCGAGGAACGGCGAACCCGGGTCGAGCAGCGCGCTGACGCGCTCGCGCACCAACAGCTGGCCGGCTTCGCGCAGAGCCGTGCGCGCAGCATCGGTGCCGGCGGCCATCGCCGCGGCACGGCGCGCGCGCAGATCGGCCACGCGGCCTTCGTAGAAGTCGCGGTTGGCGCGCAACTCTTCGGGGCTGGCCGACAGGGCCGACTTGACGACGCTCATCGCGCGCTCCTGCCGGCACACGGCAGGCCTGATGCGGGCCGCGCCGCGAGTTTCGGGGATTTCATCCGAGGGTGTCCGTGGATTGCAATGGGTGCAACAAGGCCGGTAAGATAACAAACATTCGTTAGGCTGCCAACCCGTGCCACCCTACCGGCGCCGCACCAGAACCCCATGCAACCGATCCAATCCGACATCGCCACCGACAGTGCCGACTTCCAACGCCGGCGCGCCGCCTTCCTGTCGCGGATGGCGGCGCTGCAGCCGCGCCGCGACGAGGCCACGCTGGGTGGCAACGAGAAGTCACGCAAGCTGCACAAGAGCCGTGGTCAGATGCTCCCCCGCGAGCGCATCTCTGCCCTGCTCGACCCGGGCTCGCGGTTCCTGGAGATCGGCCACCTCGCCGGCGCCGACCTCTACGACGGCGTGCCTCCGGGGGCGACCATCATCACCGGCGTCGGTCAGGTCAGCGGCCGCGCCTGCATGCTGATCGTCAACGACGCCACCGTGAAGGGCGGCACCATGTTCGGCATGACGACCAAGCGCCACACCCGGGCGCAGTTGTTCGCCTGGCAGCACCGTCTGCCCTGCATCACTATGGTGCAGTCCGGCGGCGGCTTCCTGCCCGACCTGGCCAATATCTTTCCCGACGAAGGCCAGGCCGGGTCGATCATGTACAACCAGGTCAAGATGTCGGCCGAAGGCATTGCGCAGATCGCGCTGGTGCATGGCCCGTCCACCGCCGGCGGAGCCTACATCCCGGCGCTGTGCGACGAGGTGGTCATCATCCGCAACCAGGGAGCGATGTTCCTCGGCAGCCCGCAGCTGGTATTCGCCGCCACCGGCGAGGTGATCGACATCGAACCGCTGGGCGGCGCCGAGATGCACAGCAGGGTCAGCGGCGTCACCGACCACATGGCGGAAGACGATGCGCATGCCTTGCAGATCACGCGCAACATCGTCGCCCATCTCGGCGAGGCGCCGCGCCTGCGCTGGACGCGCACCGCCGTCGAGGCGCCCCGGTACGACCCGCAGGAACTGCCCGGCCTGGTACGCACGGGCGAACACGCCGGTGGCGACTGCCGCGAGATCGTCGCCCGTCTGGTGGACGGCAGCCGGTTCCAGGAGTTCAAGCAACTGCACGGCGAGACCCTGGTCTGCGGCTTCGCCCGCATCGAGGGCTTCGAGGTCGGCATCCTGGCCGGCAATGGCCTGCTCACCTCGCAGGCATCGGCCAAGGGCGCGCACTTCGTCGAGCTGTGCTGCCAGCGCGACATCCCGCTGCTGTTCCTGGTCGACTCACCGGGCTTCGCCGACAGCGACCAGGGCGACCAGCGTGGCGTGGGCAAGCATGGCGCCAAGCTGCTCAATGCCGTGGCCAACGCCGATGTGCCCAAGTTCACCCTCATCGTCGGCGAAGCCTACGGCGCGGCCTATTACGCGCTGTGCGGCCGCGCCTTCAAGCCCAACGCGCTGCTGATGTGGCCCAACGCCCGCGCCGCCGCCTCGCGCGACGCCGCCGACGACGTGGCCGGCGCGCTGAACTGGGCTCGCCATCTGTGGTGCGACATGGTCATCGACCCGACCGAGACCCGCACCGTGCTCGCCCAGCTGCTCGACGTGGCCGGCCGGACGCCCGCCAAACCCACCGAATTCGCCGTGTTCCGCATGTAGCGGCCGCCCACCGTCGTCCCGCACTTCGCCCATGAACCCGATGTCGTCCGCGATCACCATCGACACGGCGACGTTCCGGCGCCGGCGCCAAGCCTGCCTGGCGCTGATGACGGCCCTGCAGGCGCGGCGCGAGGAAGCCTGCGTGGGCGGCAACGAGAAGGCACGCAAGCTGAACAAGGGCCGCGGCCAGATGCTGCCGCGCGAACGCATCGCCGCCCTGCTCGACCCGGGCTCGCCGTTCCTGGAAATCGGCCAGCTCGCCGCGGCCGATCTCTACGAGGGCGTGCCGCCGGGGGCGACCATCATCACCGGAGTCGGCCAAGTCTGGGGCCGCGCCTGCATGCTGATCGTCAACGACCCGACGGTGAAGGGCGGCACCATGTTCGGCATGACGACCAAGCGCCACGTGCGCGCGCAGTTGTTCGCCTGGCAGCACCGCCTGCCCTGCATCACCATGGTCCAGTCCGGCGGCGCCTTCCTGCCCGACCTCGAGAACATCTTTCCCGACGAAGGGCAAGGCGGCTCGGTCATGTACAACCAGGTCAAGATGTCGTCCGAGGGCATCGCGCAGATCGCGCTGGTGTTCGGGCCCTCGACCGCCGGCGGCGCCTACATCCCGGCGCTGTGCGACGAGGTCGTCATCATCCGCAACCGCGGCGCGATGTTCCTCGGCAGCCCGCAGTTGGTGTTCGCCGCCACCGGCGAGGTGGTCGACGTCGAGCCGCTGGGCGGCGCCGAGATGCACAGCCGGGTGAGCGGCGTCACCGACCACCTGGCCGAGGACGACGCCCATGCGCTGCAGATCACGCGCCAGATCGTCGCGCACCTCGGCGAGCCGCCTGGGCTGCGCTGGACACCGGCCCCGATCGAGCCGCCGCAGTACGACCCGCAGGAACTCACCGGGCTGGTGCGCATCGGCGACCAGCCCGGCGTCGATGGCCGCGAGATCATTGCCCGTCTGGTGGACGGCAGCCGGTTCCAGGAGTTCAAGCAACTGCACGGCGAGACCCTGGTCTGCGGCTTCGCCCGCATCGAGGGCTTCGAGGTCGGCATCCTGGCCGGCAACGGCCTGCTCACCTCGCAGGCCTCGGCCAAGGGCGCGCACTTCGTCGAGCTGTGCTGCCAGCGCGACATCCCGCTGCTGTTCCTGGTCGACTCGCCGGGCTTCGCCGACAGCGACCAGGGCGACCAGCGCGGCATCGGCAAGCATGGCGCCAAGCTGCTCAACGCCGTGGCCAACGCCGACGTGCCCAAGTTCACCCTCATCGTCGGCCAAGCCTCCGGCGCGGCCTACCACGCGCTGTGCGGCCGTGCCTTCAAGCCCAACGCGCTGCTGATGTGGCCCAACGCCCGCGCTGCCGCCTCGCGCGATGCCAGCGACGACGTGGCCGGCGCACTGAACTGGGCCCGCCAGCTCTGGTGCGACATGATCATCGAGCCGGCGCAGACGCGCCCCGTGCTCGCCCAACTGCTCGACGTAGCTGGCCGGACGCCCGCCCAACCCACCGAGTTCGCCGTGTTCCGCATGTAGCGCTCTCAGACGAAGGCGCCGCTTTCGTCACGGCGACCCCGCGCACCGAGAAATTCGATCATCAGCCGGTTGACTTCGTCCGGCGCCTCGAACGCCACCCAGTGGCTGGCGCCGGGAACCATGCGGCAGGTGATGCGCGGCGCGGTGCCTTCCAGATGGGCGGCGCGCGACGCGGCATCGGGTTGCGGCAGCGGATCGCGCTCGGGCAGGATGGCCAGCACCGGGCAACAGGTCTGGCGCAGGCTCGGACCCAGCGTGTCGCGGTAGCCGAGGAAACGCGACCTGAACCTCGTCAGCGAATGGTTGCGGCGCTGCATCGCGACGGTGAGATCGTCGATGCGCTTGGGGTCGCCGATCATCATCAGCTCGAGATTGCGGCGGTGCACGGCGTTGATCTCGGCCTCGCTGGCGCCCGCCGGCACCGGGCGCAAGGCTGGCCGCGACCAGCTGCCCGGTGGAAATCCGCCCGGTGCGAGCAGGCAGATTCCGGCCACGCGCTCGGGCAGGCGCGCCGCCAGCCAGGCCGTCATCACGCCGCCGTAAGAAAAGCCCGCCACCAGGAAGGGCGCGTCGGCCGGCACCAGGCCGCCCACCACGGCGGCCAGCAGGAACTCGCCGTAGCCATCGAGATCGGAATCGTCCGGCACGTCGAGCGACTCACCCATGCCGGGCAGGTCAGGCAGCACCAGGCGGAAGTGCTGCGACAGCACCCGGATGTTGCTCACCCAGTGCGTCCACGAGCCGGTGCCGCCATGCAGCAGGATCAGCGTCGGCCCCTGGCCGACCTCGCGGGCCACCACGCCGGCGACGGTCCGGGTCTGGAACTCGAGGTCCGGGAACAGCGCTTCGGGCGTGATCTCCGGTAGCGGCTGCGTCAAAGGGTGGACTCCGTTCCCAGGATGTTCGTGATCTGGCTGGACAACACGCCGCCGTTGCCGTGGCACAGCGCCAGTTCGGCGCCGGCCACCTGGCGCGCGCCGGCTTCGCCGCGCAACTGCTGCACCGCCTCCACCAGCGTGAACATGCCGTACATACCGGGGTGCACGCAGGACAGGCCACCGCCGTTGGTATTGACCGGCAGCACGCCACCGGGTGCGATGGCCCCGCTGGCCACGAAGGCACCGCCCTCGCCCTTCTTGCAGAAGCCCAGGTCTTCGAGGAACAGGATGGTGTTGATCGTGAAGGCGTCGTAGAGCTCGACCACGTCGATGTCACGCGGCGCCAGGCCGGCCATCTCGAAGGCGCGCCGGCCGGAATCGATGGCCGCGGTCTGCGTCAGGTCGGCCATCGCGACGATGTTCATGTGCGTCGTGGCCGCCGCCGCGCCGAGCAGGTAGACCGGCTTCTTGGGCAGGTCGCGGGCGCGTGCGGCCGTGGTCATCACCAGGGCTGCGCCGCCGTCGGTGACGAGGCAGCAGTCGCGCACAGTCAGCGGGCTGGACACCATGCGCGACGCCAGCACGTCGGCCACGCTCAGCGGCCCGCGCATGAAGGCCTGCGGGTTGAGGTTGGCCCAGGCGCGCGCCGCCACGGCCACTGCCGCGAGTTGCTCGCGCGTGGTGCCGTACTGTTGCATGTGGCGCGAGGCCGCCAGCGCGTACGAAGTGGCCGGGAAGATCGGCGCATACGGCGCTTCGTAGATGAACGGCTTCACCGATGAGATCAGCTTGCCCGACGAGGTGCGCTGATTGCTGCCGTAGAAGATGAGCGCGGTCTCGCATAGGCCCTCCTTGAGCGCCATCGCCGCCATCTGCGTGTATGACAGGAAGGTCGAACCGCCGGTGCGGTTGTTGTCGGTGAACTTGGGCTGCAGGCCCAGCATCTCGGAAATCAGCAAGCCCGACAGCGGGTTGGCGTTGCCGGGCAGCGAGCCGAACACGGCATCGACGTGGCGCGTGGTGAGCCCTGCTTCGGCCAGCGCCTTGACGCTGGCCTCGACTGCGATGTCTTCCGAGCTGCGGCCCGGCGCCTCGCCCAGGCCGGCCAGCGCCGCACCGACGATCGCGGCCTGGCCGCGCAGGCCGTGCTTCGCGCCGGCGCTCATGCTGCGCCCCCGGGGGCGGCATCGAAGACGACGCAGGCTGTGCCATCCGCGCCGGTGGCCACGCGCGCCTGCACCGCCATGCCGATGCGCACCGCGTCGTTGGCCACGCCGTCGACGCGCGCCATCATGCGCGGCCCTTCGCTCAGGTCGACCAGCACCACGTTGTAGGGCCCGCCCTTCTCAGCGCTGCGGTTGACGATGCTGACGGCGTGGACCGTGCCGCGGCCGCTGGCCGCCACCCAGTCGAGTTCGACGCTGCCGCAATGGCTGCAGACCAGGCGCGGGTAGAACACATGCCGGCTGCACGCGCGGCAGCGCTGGATGCGGAACTCGTTGGCGGCCAGGTGCTGCGCGTACACCGCGTCGGGACCCGGCCCCTCGGTCCAGCCGGAATCGGCCGTGGCTTCCCTCATTGCATGGTTCTCCTCGGAATCGGCGTTCAGTTGCGTTCGATGCCCAGCACACGCGCGGACTCCATCTCGGATCAGCCCGGCAGCTCTAGCACGCCCTTGGCCAGGATGTTGCGCTGGATTTCGTTGCTGCCGCCATAGATGCTGGCCGGTCGCGCCGAGAAGAAGACGTTGGCCGGGTGCAGCGCACCGCCCGGCAGTGCCAGGGACTGGTCGCTGACGCCGCTCTCGCCGGCGGTCTCGAGCATCAGGTCGGCCACGCGCTGCTGCGTCTCGGTGACCCAGATCTTCAGCATCGAGACCTCGGGCCCCAGATTGCGGCCGCGGCGCAGCACGTCGACGCAGCGCACGAACAGCGCGTCCAGGTCGTCGACGTCGAGCCGCAGTTCATCGTGGCGGGCGCGCCACGCGGCGTCGTCGTCCAGCCCGTAGGTGCGCGCAAGTTCGCGCAGCCGCAGCAGCGGCGCACGCGCGCCGCGCGGGTTGCCGATCATGATGCGCTCGGAGCCGAGCAGCGACTTGGCCATCGTCCAGCCCTGATGCAGCCCGCCCACCAGGTTGGCGCGCGGCACGCGCACATCGTCGAAGAACACTTCGCAGAACTCGGCGCCGCCACTGAGGTTGCGGATGCGCTTGACGGTGATGCCCGGGCTGCGCATGTCGGCCAGCAGGAAGCTGATGCCTTCCTGCTTCTTGGCCTGGGGGTCGGTGCGCACCAGCATGAAGATCATGTCGGCCTCGTGCGCGAACGAGGTCCAGATCTTCTGGCCGTTGACGATGAAGTCGTCGCCGTCGGCCACGGCCGAGGTGCGCAGGTTGGCCAGGTCGGAGCCGGCCGAGGGCTCGGAATAGCCCTGGCACCAGAGCACCTCGCCGGACAGGATGCGCGGCAGGATCTCGCGCTTCTGCGCTTCGGTGCCGTAGCGGATGATCAGCGGGCCGAGCATCACCACCGCCATGTTGGGCGCGATCTGGATGCCGTGACGGTCGAACTCCGACTGCAGGGCCACCTGCTCGTAGGCGCCCAGGCCCATGCCGCCGTGTTCCTTCGGCCAGTTGGGCGCGGCCCAGCCGCGGGCGTTGAGCAACACGTGCCACTCGCGCGTGTCGCGCAGGCTGAGCCGGCTGGGCGGAAAGCGCCACTCGGGCGGGAAGTTGTCGGCCAGCCAGCGCCGCAACTCGTCGCGCCGGATCGGCTGCTCGCCGCCGACGACCCACTCGGGCGCGGCCTCTTCGCCGCCGGCCGGTGCCAGGTCGTTGTAGCGCCGCCGGTGCCAGGCCGCGGCGCCCAGCCAGGCGGCGCCGACCATGGCCTTCTTCAGGTACAGGCCGATGGCGCATTCGTCGGTGTAGCCGATGCCGCCGTGCAACTGGATGCAGCCCTTGCTGACCTCCAGCGCAGCGGCCGACGCGCGCGCCTTGGCCTGGCTGGCGGCAGCCGCCAGCCGGGCGGCATCGGTGCCTTCGGCATCGGCCAGCGCGGCCGACTGCGCCACCACGGCGCGCGTCAGCTCGACCTGGATCAGCAGGTTCGCCGCGCGGTGCTGCAGCGCCTGGAAGCTGCCGACCGGGCAGCCGAATTGCTCGCGCACGGCGATGTACTGCACGCTGCTGTCCAGTGCGCGCCCCATCACGCCCAGCAGTTCGGCGGCAGCCGCGATGCGCGCCAGGTCCAGCACGCGCCGCAGCACGACTTCCGCCCGCGCCGCATCGGCGACGAGCTGCGCCGCGCCCGCTTCGACGCCCTTGAACTGCAGCTCGCCCCAGAAACCCCCGTCGACGCGTGCCTGCGCGCCCGCCGTCAGCCCGGGCTGGCCGGACTGGACCAGCAGCAGCACCGGCCCCTGCGGTGCGAGGGCCGACACGACGAAAGCCCCGGCGCCTTCAGGCGCAGCCACGAAACGCTTCGTACCGTCGAGCACGAAGCCGTCGCCGCGCGGCGTGGCGCGCAGGCTCTGGGGCCGCGAGGACTGGTCGTGCTCGCGTTCCTGCCAGGCCAGCGCGAGCGTTTGCTCGCCGCGCGCCAGCGCCGGCAGCCAGCGCACACGCAATGCCTCGTTGTAGCCATGCAGCAGCGCCCAGGCCGGCAGCAGCGCCCCGGCGACCAGCGGCTCGGGCGCCAGCGCACGGCCGCATTGCTCGAGCAGCAACGCGGCCTGCGCGAGGCCGCAGCCGGTGCCGCCATAGGTCTCCGGCAGGCACAGGCCAGTCCAGCCCAGCGCCGCCATTTCGCGCCAGCGCGCGCGGTCATAGCCGGGTGTGCGTCCACGCCAGTCGCGAAGTTGTCGGCCCTCTTCGTCGGCGGCGAAGAAGCCCGCAGCGGCGTCACGCAGCATGCGCTGCTCGTCGCTCAGGTCATAGAGTTTGCCGGCCAGGTCGATCATCGTGCCACCCCATCACATCGTCAGCACGAGGCGCCCGCAGACCTCGCGCGATTCCATCATCCGGTGCGCACGGGCCGCTTCGGCCAGCGGCAGGCTGCCGCCGACCACCGGCCGCAGCCGTCCCAGGCGCACCAGCTCGAGCAGGGTCTCGACCTCGGCCTGTGTCACGCCATCGGTGCCCAGGAAGGACATCTCTTTGAGGATGGCATGCGCAGGGCGCAGCGACACCGGCGCGGCATTCAGGTTGCCGACGAAGACATGGCGCGCGCCCAGCGCCATGGCCTTCAGCGCCGCGGCCCAGGCCATCTGGCCGACGATGTTGAAGACCACGTCGACGCCCGCACCGCCGGTCAACGCGCGCACCTGGGCGGCAAAGTCGAGGTCCGGGCTGACGACGACGTCGTCGGCACCGTGCTCGACCAGGAAGGCGCGCTTGGCCTCCGAAGTGGTGACGGCGATCGTGCGCGCACCCAGCATGCGCGCCACCTGCACCGCATGGATGCCCACGCCGCCGCTGGCGCCGGTGATCAGCACCGCCTCCCCCGGTTGCACGGCCGCCACCTTCTGCAGGCCGTGGTAGGCCGTGCCCAGCGCGCAAGGCACCACGGCCGCCTGCTCGTAGCTCACGCCGGCGGGGATGTGCACCAGGGCGCTGGCGGGCACCACCACGTACTCGGCATAGCCGCCGGGCGTGGCCTCGCCGAACAGCCCGGAGCCGTTCTCGCACAGGTGGTCGCGGGCGCGCACGCAATGGCGGCAATGGCCGCAGTGGTCCTTCATCAGGATGGCCACGCGGTCACCGGCCGCAAAGCCCGCGGCGCGCCGGCCCAGCGCGGCCACCTCGCCGGCCATCTCGTGGCCGATGACACCCGGCAGCGCGGTGCGCGGAAAGTGGCCCTGGCGCGCCATCACGTCGTGGTAACAGACGCCGCTGGCGCGCAGCCGCACCAGCACTTCGCCGTCCCGCGGCACGGGCACGGGCAGCTCGACGGCGGCGAACTGCTCCGGCCCACCGTAGCCTTGAAGGACGATGGCCTGCATGGTGGATGTCAGGTGGTTCACGGCTGGCGCTCCGGCGGTCTCTGTGGCATTGTGCAAGTCTAACAAACGGCCGTTCGGTCCACCAATCAGCGAAGAAGCGAGCGAACGAGCGGCCGGCCATGCCGGCCCGGCCTCAACACAGGAGATCACAGCATGTTCAACGGCAAAGCACTCGACAACAAGGTCGCCATCGTCACGGGCGCCGGCCAGGGCATCGGCGCGGCGGTGGCACGGGCCTACGCGGCGCAGGGCGCCAAGGTGGCGGTGGTCGACTGGAACCTGGAGACCGCCGAGCAGGTGGCGCAGTCGATCCGCGCCGCCGGCGGCCAGGCCGTGGCGCTGAAGTGCGACGTGGCCGACCGCGCCGGCGTCGACGCGATGGTCGCCGCGACGGTGGCGAAATTCGGCCCGGTGGACGTGCTGGTCAACAACGCCGGCATCACGCGCACGGCCATGCTGCACAAGATGACGCCGCACCAGTGGGACCAGGTGCTGGCCGTGCACCTGAGCGGCAGCTTCAACTGCCTGCAGGCGGTGGTGGGCAGCATGATGGAGCGCCAGCGCGGCTGGATCATCAACACCATCTCCACCGCCGGCATCCTGGGCACCATCGGCCAGATCAACTACGGCTCGGCCAAGGCCGGCCTGATCGGCTTCACCAAGTCGGCGGCACGCGAGCTGGCGCGCTACAACATCATCGTCAACTGCGTGGCGCCGGGTGCGTCCACGCCGATGACCGAGACCATCCGCACCGACGAGCGCTTCAAGCAGCGCACGCTCGATCGCATCCCGCTCGGCCGCTGGGCCGAGCCCGAAGAGATCGCGCCAGTGTGGGTGTTTCTGGCCTCGGAGGGTGCGAGCTACGTCACCGGCCAGCTCATCGGTGCCGACGGCGGCATGTCGATCCACTGACGCCGGCCATGGGCAGCCCCATCGAGGCCCCCCGAGGGTCCTTGCACCCACTGTTCCAGCCGCGCGCCATCGCGGTCTACGGCGCATCGTCAGACCCCACCAAGATCGGCGGACGGCCGCTCGACTTCCTGAAGGGCAGCGGCTTCGACGGGCCGCTCTACCCCATCAACCCCAAGGCGGCCGTGATCCAGGGCCTGCCGTCGTTTGCCACCGTGTCGGCGGTGCCCGGCCCGGTGGACCTGGCCATCGTCGCGGTGCCCGCGCCGGCGGTGCTGGCAGCGCTGGAGGACTGCGCCGCCAAGGGCGTGGGCGCGGCGGTGGTGCTGAGCTCGGGCTTTGCCGAAGTCGGCGGTGCAGGTGCCGAGTGGCAGCAGGGCATCAGCGCGCTGGCGCGGCGCAGCGGCATGCGCGTCGTCGGCCCCAACTGCATGGGCGTGATCAACGTCAGGCGCCGCATCCTGGGCACCTTCACGCCCAGCGCCGCGGGCTTCGGGCTGGTGCCAGGCAACATCAGCCTGGTCAGCCAGAGCGGTGCTTTCGGCGGCTATTGCCTGTCGCTGATCCGCCAGCGCGGCCTGGGCCTGAACCTGTGGGTCACCACCGGCAACCAGAGCGATGTCGACTTCGCCGACTGCGTCAGCCATTTCGCGCAGGACGAGGGCACCCAGGTCATCGTCGGCTACATCGAGGCCGCCACCGACAAGGACCGGCTGATCGAGGCGCTGGAACTGGCGCGCGACAACGGCAAGCGCATCGTCGTCATGAAGGTGGGCAGCTCCGAAGCCGGTGCGCAAGCGGCGGCGTCGCACACTGCGTCGCTGGCCGGATCGGACCAGGTCTACGACGGGCTGTTCAGGCAGTACGGCGTGTACCGCGCACGCAGCATCGACGAACTCTTCGACGTTGCCTATGCCTGCTCGCTTTCCACGCCTCAGCCGAAGGGCCACCGCCTGGGGCTGCTCACCGTTTCGGGCGGCGTCGGCGCGCTGATGGCCGACGTGGCCGCCGAGTGCGGGCTCGACGTGGCGCCGATGCCCGACGACGCGCAGCGCCGGCTGAAGGCGATCCTGCCCTTCTGCGGCCCCCGCAACCCGGTCGACATGACGGCGCAGCTGGTCAACGACCTGAGCCTGTTCGAGAAGAATTTCGTGCTCATGCTGGAAGAAGGCGGCTACGACCTGATCGTCGCCTTCCTGTCCAGCGTCGGCCAGGTGCTCGATCTGAGCAGCGCGCTGCTGCTGCAGTTGCAGAAGGTGCTGACCCGCTTCCCCGACCGCACGGTGATCGTGTCGATGCTGGCCTCGCCCGAGGTGCGCAAGGTCTACGAGGCCGCCGGGGTGATGCTGTTCGACGAACCCACGCGCGCGGTGCGCGCCGCGCGGGCCCTGGTGTACTTCGCGCAGGAAGCGCAACGCGCCCGCACGCGCTCAGCACCACCGGTCCTGCCGACGACGGCTTCGGCGCCGCCGCGTCATGCCGTCAACGAGGCCGAGGCCAAGGCCGTGCTCGCCCGCGCCGGCATCCCGGTGGTGCGCGAGCTCGTCGCCGCGACCGCGGACGCCGCCGCGCGCTGCGCTGCGGAGATCGGCTATCCGGTGGTGCTGAAGATCGCCTCGGCCGACATCGCGCACAAGAGCGAGATCGGCGGCGTGATCGTCGGCGTGCAAGACGAGGCGCAGCTGCGCAAGGCTTTCGGCCCGCTGCTGCAGCGCGCCCGGCAGCACGCCCCGCAGGCTCGGATCGACGGCATCGTCGTCGCGCAGATGGCGGGCCTGGGCGTCGAGACCATCCTCGGCGTGGTCCGCGACCCGGTGTTCGGCGCGGTGGTCATGTTCGGACTGGGAGGGGTCTTCGTCGAGGCCTTCAAGGACGTCGCCTTCCGCGTTGCGCCCTTCGGCGTGGAGGAGGCCCGCGCGATGATCGACGAGGTCCGGGGCCGCATCCTGCTGACGGGCCTGCGCGGCCAGCCGCCGTCCGACGAACAGGCGCTGGCCGAGGCCATCGCCGCGCTGTCGGTCTACGCCGCGCGGCACGAGGCCACCTTCGAGAGCATCGACATCAACCCCTTCGTCGTGCTGCCGCATGGCCAGGGTGCGCTGGCGCTGGATGCGCTGATCGTGCCCAGCGCCCGGCCCTGACCCGTCAGACCAGGTCGTCGACGCGGCCGCGGCGCATCATCAGCTTCTCGCTGAACTCGAACACCTGCTCGGCGCGCTGGTTGAACACGCGCACCCGGCCGCTCATCACGCCGCGCTTGCCGTCCGAGAGGTTCTTCTTGTCCTCGACCGTGATCTCGGCGCGCAGCGTGTCGCCGGGGCGCACCGGGACCGTGAACTTGAAGTCGGTTAGCTCGAGCGCGGCGATCGTGGCCGGGCCGAGGATCTCCTCCATCATCCCGGCGGCGATGCTGGCCGTCAGCAGGCCGGGGCAGATGCGGCCGCCGAAGTCGGTGTGCTTCCTGGCGAACTCCTCGTTGATGAAGATCGGCAGTTTCAGGCCAGCCAGGCAGGTGAAGTTGACGATGTCGGTCTCGGTCACGGTGCGGCCGTAACTCCTGAAAACGTCGCCGGGGTTGAGGTCATCGAGCGAGCGGTTGGACATGGTGGTGCCTTGATTCGGGTTACGCCGGAGCGATCAAACTAACACTTGGCAGGATACTCTCTTCAGTGCATCATGCACCAGCCCGCCGGGCCTGATCGTGAACCCAGCGTCCGGGCTCCGGTCCTGTCTCACCCCACTGCCGCATGCTGTTCCTCCGACCCGATTTCGAGCTTCCTCGCGTTGGCGCCAGCACCGCCGGCCTGCGCAGTGAAGTGCGCGCCTTCGTCGCCGACGAAATCGCCGGCGGGCGCATCACGCCGCGCTGCAACGCGTGGACCGAGAGTCTTGCTTCGGACTTCAGCCGCCGGCTGGGTGAACGCGGCTGGATCGGTTACCACTGGCCCACCCGGTACGGCGGGCGCGGCGGCAGTGCCTTCGACACGCTCACGATCAATGAGGAACTGCTTGCTGCCGGCGCGCCGGTCGGCGCGCACTGGATCGCCGCGCGCCAGAGCGCCCCGCTGCTGATGCGCTTCGGCAACGAGGCGCAGCGCCAGGAGTTCCTGCCGCGCATCGCAGCCGGCACCACCTATTTCGCGATCGGCATGAGCGAGCCGGATGTCGGCTCCGACCTGGCTTCGGTGCGCAGCCGCGCCGAGCTGGCCGACGCCACCTGGGTGCTCAACGGCCGCAAGGTGTGGACCAGCGGCGCCCACCTCTGCCACTACGCCATCGTGCTGTGCCGCACCGCGCCGGCCGACCCCAAGGCGCGCCATGCCGGCCTGAGCCAGCTCATCGTCGACCTCAAGGCGCCGGGCGTGACGATCCGCCCGATCCGCATGCTCGACGGCAGCCACCACTTCAACGAGGTGATCTTCGACAACGTGCAGGTGCCGGCCGATCGTCTGGTGGGCAATGCCGGCGACGGCTGGAAGCAGGTGAGCAGCGAGCTGGCCTACGAGCGCAGCGGCCCCGAGCGCTTCCTCAGCACGATGCCGCTGGTCGAACGCTGCCTGCAGCTCGTGCTGGCCGGCCCGGCGGCCGTGGGCGACATCGCCGCCGGCCGCCTGCTGGCGCGCTTGATGACCTTGCGCAACATGAGCCTGGGGGTCTGGGGCGCGCTCGGCGCCGGTCAGTCGCCGGCCATCGAGGCCGCGATGGTCAAGGACCTGGGCACGAACTTCGAGCGCGACGCGATCGAGGTCGTGCGCGAGGCGATGACCGCCGACTCGCGCGTGGCCGGCGACGAAGCGCTGGCGCAGCTGATGGCCGACGCGCTGCCGCTTTCGCCTACCTACAACCTGCGCGGCGGCACCAACGAAGTGCTGCGCAACATGATCGCGAAGAACCTGCAAGGCAAATGAGCGAACTCGCGCGCCACCTGGCCGAGGCGGCCGAACGATTGTTTGCCCAGCGCTGCGGCACCGATGTGGTCGCCAGCGCCGACGCCGGCACCTGGCCGCAAGCCCTGTGGTCGGAGCTTGAGGCCCTGACGCCCGCACAGCTGCTGGTCCCTGAGGAGCGCGGCGGCGCGGGCGGTGACTGGTCCGACGCCTGCGCCTTGCTCGAACGCGCAGGCGAGTCCAACCTGCCGCTGCCGGTGGCCGAGACCGTGCTCGCCGGCTGGCTGCTCGACCGCGCCGGCCTGCAGGCCATGGTCGGGCCGCTGAGCTTTGCCTGCACCACGGTCGACCTGGCCGCAGCGCATCGGCAAGGGTGCGTCGCCATCGAGGCGCGCCACGTGCCATGGGCGGCATGCAGCGCGGGGCTCGTGATGGTCGGCATCGGCTCCGACGCCAACGCCGAGGCCTGGTTGCTGTACCTGCCGAGCGGTTCGTACACGACCGCGCCCGACCGCGCACCGGCCGGCGACCCGCGCGACTGCGTTTCGGTGCGCGACCTGGCGCTGACCTCGCCCGGCGTGGCCTGCCTGCCCCTGCCGGGGCTGCGACATACCGATGTGCTCGGCCGTGCCGCGCTGCTGCGCGCCGCGCAGATCGCCGGCGCCTGCCGCCGCGTGCTCGCGCTGACGCTGGCCTACACCGGCGAGCGCGTGCAGTTCGGCCGCGCCATCGGCCAGTTCCAGGCCGTGCAGCACCAGCTGGCGCAGCTCGCCGAAGAGACCGCGGCCGTGCGCGTCGCGGTCCAGGCGGCGGCGGACACCGGCGAGGGGCCCTGGTCCGTGGCAGCGATCGCGGCGGGCAAGCTGCGCGCTGGCGAGGCTGCGGGCCTGTGCGCGCGGATCGCACACCAGCTTCACGGCGCGATGGGCGTCACCGCCGAACACCCCTTGCATCAAAGCACCCGCCGGATGCTGGCCTGGCGCGACGAGCACGGCGCCGAAGCCTACTGGGCGCGCGAGCTTGTGCAGGCCTTGCGCGATGCCGGTGCGCCCAGCGCCTGGCAAGCCATCGTTGCCGCCACCAGCCGATGACGATGCGGCCCCAAGCTGCTGACAGGAGCCCGACTTGACACCGCTGCACGGCATCCGGGTGCTCGACCTGACCGGCTATCTGATGGGCCCTTTCGCGACGCAGATCCTCGGCGACATGGGTGCCGACGTGATCAAGGTCGAACCCGTCGAAGGCGACCTCGTGCGCGCGATCGGCCCGACGCGCAGTCCCGGCATGGGCGGCATCTTCCAGCAGAACAACCGCAACAAGCGCAGCATCGTTCTCGACCTGAAGCAGGCCGCCGGGCGCGATGCCGTGCTCAGGCTGGCCGAGAACGCCGACATCTTCATCTACAACGTGAGGCCGGCCGCGATGGCGCGGCTGGGTCTGTCGTACGAAGCCGTGTCCGCCGCAAACCCGGCCATCGTGTACGTTGGAGCGGTCGGCTTCGGCCAGGACGGCCCGTATGCGGCCAAGCCCGCGCTCGACGACCTGATGCAGGGCATGTCGGGCATCCCCAGCCTCTTCGAGCGCGCCGGCGCCGAGGAGCCGCGCTATATCCCGATGGCGATGGCCGACCGCTACTCGGGCATCTGCCTGGTCAACGCCGTGCTCGGGGCGCTGGTCCACCGGCTGCGCAGCGGCGAGGGCCAGGCGGTCGAGGTGCCGATGTTCGAATCGCTGGTGCAGGGCGTGCTGGGCGACCACCTGATGGGCGCCAGCTTCGAGCCCGCATTGGGGCCGCCCGGCTACCCGCGCCATCTCAGCCACGACCGGCGACCGTTCCGCACGCTCGACGGTTACCTCTGCACCTTCATCATCAACGACCGCCAGTGGCGCGCAGTGCTCGATGGCATCGGCGAAGGCGAGCGCATGAACGACCCCCGCTTTGCCACGCTGCAGGCCCGCACCAACCATTCGGCCGAGGTCTACGCCTTCCTCGACGCGACCTTCCGCACCCGCACCACCGCGCAGTGGCTGGAACTGCTCGCAAAGGCCGACGTGCCCGCCGGGCCGATGCATTCGCTGGAGTCGCTGCTCGACGATGAGCACCTGAAGGCCATCGGCTTCTTCGAGCGCCATGAGCACCCGAGCGAAGGCACCGTGGTCAGCCTGCGGCCGCCGTCGCGCTGGTCGAAGACGCCGCTGACCATCGGCCGGCTGCCGCCGCTGCTCGGCCAGCACAGCACCGAGGTGCTGCAGGAAGCCGGCTACTCGCCGGCCGAGATCGCCGCGCTGGTGGAGGCCGGCGTCACATCGAGCCAGGCCACCGGGGGCTGAGGCCATGCAGGCGCTGACTGCCCCCGCCGCGCAGCCGCCGTCAGACGCCGCGGAACTGCGGCTGGCGCTTCTCCAGCAGGGCCGCCACGCCCTCCTTCGCGTCGGCCATCTCGAGCGTGCGCGACTGCGCGAAGGCCTCGATCTCGCCGGCCGCCTTGGGGTCCCAGTTCAGTCCGCGGTACAGGCTGCGCTTCATCATGCGCACGGCCACCGGCGCGCAGGCGGCGATCTCGGCGGCGAGTTCGCGCGACTTCGCCAGCACCTGGCCGGGCTCGACGGCGTAGTTGGCGATGCCCATGTCGGCGGCCTCGGCGCCGGAGAACACACGCCCGGTGAACAGCAGTTCGGCCGCGCGCGGCACGCTGGTGATGCGCGGCAGCAGGTAGCTGATGGCCATGCCCGAATGGATGCCCAGGCGGGCGAAGTTCGCGCCATAGCGAGCCTCGCGGTTGGCCACCCGCAGGTCGCAGACCAGGCCCAGACCGAAACCACCACCGATGGCGTGGCCGTTCATCGCTGCGATCACCGGCACCTGCACGTCCAGGATGGTCAGGAACGGACGGTAGATGCCGTAGGACGCATCGTGAGGCTGTTCGTTGCCGCGGTCGAGGATGCCGCTGCGGAAATCGGCGCCCGAGCAGAAGCTGGCACCGTTGCCGGTGATGACGACGCAACGGATGTCGCGGTCGGCCTTGACCTGGTCGATGACCTGCTGGAACGGGCCCAGCATCTCGGGCGACATGGCATTGCGATGCGCGGGTCGGTTGAGGGTGATCTCGCAGACGAGATCTCGGCGGCTCACGAGCACCGCGGCTTCGGTCATGGGGTCTCCATCGGACAGGCCGAATCGGCCCGCATGAATTCTATGCAGCGCTGCCGGACACGTACAGCGCTGCTCGCTGGGTCCGCGCGCTGCGGCCGTTGTTTGATGTCAATGGCACCACATTGGAGACTTGCATGAACTATCTGAAGTTTGCCGTCGCGGTATCGGCCCTGGTTTGCCTCGTGCAACCGGACCCGGCACAGGCCCAGGCCTGGCCCTCGAAACCGCTGCAGATGGTGGTTCCGCAGGGGGCCGGCGGCAGCACGGATGCCATCGCAAGACTGGTCGGGCAGGCGCTGGGCGAGCGGCTCGGCCAGACCGTCGTCATCGACAACCGTGCCGGTGCGGGCGGCGTGCTGGGTGTTGCTGCAGCGGCCAAGGCGGCGCCCGACGGTCATACGCTGCTGATCGGCTCGAACACCACGGTGGCGGCCAATGCGATTCTCTACGCCAGTTTTCCGGTCGACCCGCTGAAGGCCTTCGTGCCGCTGGCACTGGCCGCCGACGCGCCCTTCGTCTTCGTCGTGCCAGCCGCCTCCCCGTTGAAGTCGGTGCGCGATCTGGTCAGCGCGGCCAAGGCTACACCGGGCAAGCTCACCTACGGTTCAGGCACCAGTTCGGCACTGCTGTGCACCGAGCTCTTCAAGGCCGCGGCCGGGGTCGATCTGCTCAAGGTTCCGTACAAGTCGTCGGCCCAGGGCCTCACGGACCTGATCGGGGGTCAGATCGACGTCGTCTGCGAGCCGCTGTCGGCGAGCCTGCCCAACATCAAGGCCGGCCGGCTTCGTGCGCTCGCGCAGACCGGTGCGCAGCGTTCGGCATTGGCGCCCGATCTGGAGACCGTGGTCGAAGCCGGGGTACCCGGCATGGCGTACTCGGCCTGGGTCGGCTTCTTCGCGCCGGCAGGCTCGCCGCCCGACGCCGTTGCCAAGCTGCGCAGCGAACTGCATGCCATCCTGATGGAATCAACGATCCAGGAAAGGATTCGCTCCATCGGCTTCGAACCACGGCCGGGTAACGCCGACGAGCTCGCGACCCTGCACCGTGCCGAGTTGAAATCGGTCGCCGCCACCGTGAAGGCGGCGGGTATCCAGGCCCAATGAGCCTGCGCTCGTCCGTTTCGAGACAACCCACCAAGGCACACCCGTCATGAGACTTGCGTCGCTCCTGCGGACCCTGCGGTTCATCGCCCTGTCCAGCGCGCTCGTTGCGGCGCCGTGGGCGTCCGCCGCGGAGCCGTATCCGACAAAGCCGTTGCGCATCGTCGTGCCGTTCGGCCCCGGCGGGACCACCGACGTGGTCGCGAGGCTCGTGGCGGCCAAGCTGGCCGAATCGGTCAAGCAGACTGTCAACGTCGATCCCAGGCCCGGCGCCAACGGCATCATCGGCACGGACACCGTCGCCAAGGCGGCCCCCGACGGCTACACGCTGCTGATGACGGTGGCCAGCGCCCAGACCCTTGCCACGGTCCTTTACAAGGCGCCGTTCGATCCGGTCAGGGACTTCACGCCGATCTCGCTCGTCGCCAACCCGGGTGGCGTGTTCGTCGTGAACGCTGCGCTGCCGGTGCGCACGATGCAGGAGTTCGCCGCCGAGGCTCGCACACGCCCCGGGCGCTTCAGCTACGGCGCCGGCACCTCGCTGTTGCGCCTGATCGGCGAGCAATTGAAGCTGGAGTTGAAGGCGGACATCACGATGGTGCCGTACAAGGGTACCGGGCCGCAGCTCGCGGCCGTGGTCTCGGGAGAGGTCGACGCGGTGGTAGATCCGTTCGTCGGCATGGGGCACATCAAGTCGGGCAGGATCCGGCCGCTGGCAGTGCTCCTGCCCAAGCGATCGCCGCTTCTGCCCGACGTTCCCACCCTCGAAGAGACCGGCATCAAGGGCATCACCCTCGACTCGTGGGTCGCATTCCTGGCCCCCGCCGGCACGCCGCCGGAGATCGTGTCGCTTCTGTCGGCCGAGGTAGCGCGCATCGTGGCGCTGCCCGACGTGCGCGAACGCCTCGCGGCGCTCAACTACGAACCGATCGGCAGCACACCTGTGCAGTTGGCCGGGACCATCGAGGCCGACATCGCGAAGTGGCGGCGCATCGTCAGGGAAACGAACTACAAACCCGAAGAGTGATGAACGCCTTGTGCACCGAAACTCCCCTGTTCGTCGAGACCCACCTTGGCCGCGTGGCGCCCACCGAGTGCGACCACCTGGGCCACATGAACGTCCAGTTCTACGTCGCCAAGGTCTCCGACGCCGCCTGGCACGTGATGGCCTCGATCGGCATCACGCCGGCCTTCATCCGCGAGCGCCGTCAGGCGCCGGCTGCGGTCAAGCAGGAGATCGCCTACCTCAAGGAACTGCGCGCCGGCGACCTGCTGCGCATGGACAGCGGCGTGCTCGAGGCCAGCGAGAAGCGGCTGACCTTCTACCACCGGCTGACGAACGTCGAGACCGGCCAGGTGGCGATGACGTCCAAGGTCTATACCGTCAACATGGACCTCGATGCGCGCCGCTCGACGCCGCTGGACCCGACCATTCTGACCAGAGCGCTGGAACGTCTGCTGCCGGAGGCTGCGCCATGAGCGCGCCAACATTCGTCACCGGACGCGGCGCCATCAACCCGTGGGAGTGCGACCAGTGGGGCCACCTGAACGTGCAGTTCTACCTGGCCAAGGCCAGCGATGCGCAGGCCCATCTGGCCGCCCGCCTGGGCTTGATGCCGTCGCGCCTGCGCAGCCTGGCGGGCAGCCTGATGCCGGTCACCGACCGCGCGCTGTTCAAGCGCGAACTGCGCGCCGGCGACATCTACTTCATCCGTTCGGGCATTCGCGCCGCGGCGGCAGACGGCACGCTGGACATCGCCAGCCGCATGGTCAACCAGGAGACCGGCGCCGAGTCGGCGGCGTTCGAGACGCGCTTGCGCTGGGTCGGGCCAGACCGCGCGACCCCCCTGCCCTGGCCCGATGAGGTCGCGGCGGCCGCAGCGATGCTGGCCGGCGAACTGGCGGAACTGCAGCCGCCGCCGCCGATCGCGCAGCTCTTGCCGGCGTCGCCGCAGGTGGATCGCCTGCTGCTGACCTACCGCGGCTCGGTCGAATCCTGGGAGTGCGATTCAGCTGGCGTGGCGCCGCCGCGTGCGCACATTGCGCGCTTCAACGACGCCATCACCCATCTGTTCCGGGCGATGAAGATCGACCGCGCCGAACTGCTCGCGAGCGGGCTGGGATCGGCAGCACTCGACTACGACATCTCGTATCACCGGCCACTGCGCGCCGGCGCGGCGGTGGAGATCCGCAGTGGCATGCTCGCGCTGAGCGACAAGGTCTATCACCTGGTGCATTACGTCGTGGATTCGGCCAGCGGCGAAGTGATCACCACGATCCTTGTTGCCGCGCTGTTCTTCGACTTGGCAGCGCGCCGGTCGGTACCGATGCCGGCCGCCGTCCGAGCCGAAGCCCAGCGTCTGCTTGCAGGGGTGTGACATGGGCCAGCCCCCACTCGGCGCGCTGGCCGGCCTGCGCGTGCTCGACCTCTCGCGGGTGCTGGCCGGCCCGCTGTGCGCGCAGATGCTCGCCGATCACGGCGCCAGCGTCATCAAGGTCGAGCCGCCCGACGGCGACGAGGCACGCCGCTTCGGCCCACCTCTGGACGAGCGCGGCGAAGTGGCCTACTTCGGCGCGCTGAACCGCGGCAAGCGATCGATCGCCGTCGACCTGTCGAGCGCGGCGGGCCGCGCCGTGCTTGAACGTCTGCTTGCCGGTGCCGATGTGCTAATCGAGAATTTCATGCCCGGCACCATGGAAAAGTGGGGCCTGGGCTACGAGGCCACGCTGGCGGCACACCACCCGCGGCTGATCTATTGCAGCGTCAGCGGATTCGGCGCCGACGGGCCGCTGGGCGGCCTGCCCGGCTATGACGCCGTGCTGCAGGCGATCTGCGGCCTGATGAGCGTCAACGGCACGTCCGACTCAGGCGCGCTGCGACTCGGTGTGCCGGTGGTCGACTACCTCACCGGCTACAACGCGCTCAGCGGCGTCCTGCTGGCGCTGGCGGCGCGCGAGCGCAGCGGCCTCGGCCAGCGCGTCGAGGCCACGCTGTTCGACACCGGCCTGGCACTGCTGGTGCCGCATGCTTCGAACTGGTTCTATTCCGGCCACATCCCGCAGCGCATGGGCAGCGCCCACCCCAACATCGCGCCCTACGACCGCTATGCGGCGGCCGACGGCGAGGTCTTCCTCGGCGTCGTCAACAATGGACAGTTCAAGCGGTTCTGCGAATGCGTGTCGCGCCCCGACCTGGCCGAGGACCCGCGCTTCACCGACAGCTCTTTGCGGCTGGCCAATCGTGATGCGCTGCGCGCCGAGATCGAACGCACGCTGGTCAAGATTCCGGCTGCGGCGCTGTGCGAGGATCTGATGCGCCACGGCGTACCGGCGGGGCCAGTGAACGACGTGGCGCAGGCGCTGTCACAGCCGCACGCGGTTCACCGCGCCATGGTGGTGGACAAACAGGGCCACCGCTCGCTGGGTCTGCCGGTCAAGCTCTCCGCCAATCCCGGCTGCGCCGACGCGCTGCCACCGCGGCTGAGCGAGCATGCCGGCGCCATCCTGTCCGAACTGGGCTACGACGATGCCGCCATCGAGTCGCTGCACGCCGATGGCACGATCGCGCGCCCCCCCATGTGAGATACGGCCGCACCGATCAAGCCCTGATCGGCTTGACCAGCCCGAACGCTCAGCCCCTGCGTTGATCGAACGCGCGCCCGTAGACCATGGCCGCAATCGTGTTGCGCAGGATCTCGGTGGTGCCGCCGCCGAGTGCGAAGCCGCGCGAATCGCGAACCATGCGCTCCAATGGCAGCGCGCGCGTGAACCCGGCGTGGCCGTGGATCTGCAGCGCCTCGTTGGTGACACGCTGCACCATCTCGTTGGCGTAGAGCTTGGCCATCGCCGCTTCGAGCGGGTCGGGAAAGCCGTCGACCAGATTTGTCGCCGCGCGGTAGATCATCAGCCGGGCGGCGTGCAGCTGTACCGCCATGTCGGCAATCTTCCACTGCAGGCCCTGGAACTCGCAGATCGGCCTGCCGAATTGCTCGCGCTCTTGGGAGTACTTCTTGGCCGCCTCGTAGGCCGCCTGCGCCACGCCCAGGCACATGGCAGCGTTGCCGACGCGCTCGGGCCCGAAGGAACTCATCAGGCGTTTGAAGCTGCGCGTCGAGTCGGGGTCGCCGGCCAGAATGACGTTTTGCATCGGCACTCGGCAATGGTCGAAATAGAGCTCGACCTCGGGCATGCCGCGCCCGCCCATCTTGCGGTCCGGGTGGCCGACCTCGAAGCCCGGCATGCCGCGCTCGACCACCAATGCGCCGATGCCGCGTGGGCCTTGCGCATTGCCCCAGCGCGCGAACACGAAGATGTGGGTGGCCAGGTGGCCGCCGGTGCAATAGGCCTTCTGCCCGTTGAGCACGATGTGGTCGCCATCCGGCACGGCCGAGGTGATCATGTCGGTCATGGCCGATCCGGCGCCGGGCTCGCTGATGCCGATGGCGAAGTTGAAGTCGCCGTTTGCGCAGCCCGGCAGCCAGCGTTGCTTCTGCTCCTCGGACGCGAGCACCGCCAGCGCGCGCGACGGCCCGTTGAGCGCGAGTTGCGCCACCAGCGCGGTGTTGAAGCACACCCGCGCCACTTCCTCGAGCAAGATGGTGCCCTGGATCACCGGCGCGCCCGAGCCACCGTAGGCCTCCGGGATCACCATGCCGAGGTAGCCCAGTTTGGCGAGCAGGTCGCGGTTCTCGGTCGGGAACTCCTCCTTCTCGTCCCAGTACGCGGCCTTGGCGCTGAACGCTCGCTCGGCGGTCTTGCGGATTTCCTGGCGGAAGGCTTCGAGGTCGGGGTCGAGCTGGAACATGGTGGGCACTCCGGGGTCAATGGCCGACGAACTTGGGCTTGCGCTTCTCCATGAAGGCAGCGACGCCTTCCTTGCGATCATCGCTGTGCAGCACCAGGTTCTGGGCCTGGGATTCGTAGTCGAGATATGCCTCGAGGCTGGGCTGCATGGCGTTGCGGAACATGCGCTTGCCGACCGCGAGCGCGAAGGTGGCCGATTCCGCCAGTTCCTCGGCCAGCGCAACGGCCCGCGCGTCGAGTTGCTCGTCGGGCATCACCTCGTTGACCATTCCGAGCTGCCGCCCTTCCTCGGCCGGCACCAAACGCGCGGTCATCATCAGCTCGCGCGCCCGCAGCACGCCGATGTACTGGGTCAGGAAGTAGGCCGCTGCGCCGTCGGGTGCGAGTCCGATCTTCTTGAACACCAGGCTGAAGCTCGCGTTCTCGGATGCGAGGATCAGGTCGCAGGCCAGAGCCAGGCTCCAGCCGACGCCCACCGTCGCCCCACGCACCACGGCGATCACCGGCTTGTCGAGATTGGCCAAGCCGACGATGACTCGGTGCGCCCGCTGGATGCGCTGGCGGCCGGACAGCACGTCCAGCCCTTGCATCGTGCCGACGTCGGCACCGGCGCAAAAGGCCCGACCCTCGCCGCGCAGCAGCACGGCGCGCACTTCGCGGTCCTTCTGCAATGCCAAGGTCGCGTCCGACAGCTGCTCCATCATCTCCGGCGTCAGCGCGTTCAGCCGCTCGGGCCGGGCCAGGATCACATGCGCCACCGCGCCGTCGCGCTCGATTCGAACCGTCATGGTTGTCTCCAGATGTGGCCGGGATCGCAAGAGCCGGTCAGGTGCCGGGGAAGATGTGCCCGGCGATCACGTTCTTCTGCGTCTGCGTGGTGCCGCCGGTCAGCGTGAGCATGCGCACGTCGCGCACCATGCGTTCCAGCGGCAGCGAGCCGAAGTAGCCGTAGCCGCCGAACATCTGCTGGCATTGCACGGTCACGCGCTGCGCCATCTCGGTGGCGAAGACCTTCGCGATCGAGCACAGCTGCGGGTCGGGCTTGCCGGCATCGATCAGCGCGAGCGCCTTGTAGCAAAGGCAGCGCGCGGCCTCGATCTCGATCAGCGCGTCGGCCATCATCCACCGCAGGCCCTGCATCTCGCTGAGCTTCTGGCCGAACTGTTCACGCACCGTCATGTACTCGCGCGCCAGGTCGAACGCGCCCTCGGCCACGCCCAGCGCCATCACGCCCATGCCGACGCGGGTGCCGTTGTAGATGGTCAGAGGCTTGACGAAACCGCGCGAGTCGCCGGGGTCGCCCAGGGTCACGATATTGCCTGCCGGCACACGCACGTTGTCGAAGAACAGCTCGTTCTCGGCCGCGCCGCGCACCCCCATCTTGCCTTCGAGCTTGCGCACCGTCAGTCCCGGGCGGTCGCGCTCGACGACGATGGTGCCGATGCCCTTGGCACCGCTGGAGGGGCCGAAGCGCGCGTACACCAGGTGCATGTCGGCGCGGTCGCCGAAGGTCGTGAAGATCTTGCTGCCGTTGATCAGGACCTCGTCGCCGTCGCGCACGGCGGCCGTGCGGATCGCGGTGCCGTCGGAGCCGGCCTGCGGCTCGGTCCAGGCGATGCTGCATTCGAGCTCGCCAGTGACGAAGCGCGGCACCAGCCGGCGCTTGAGCTCCTCGGGTGCGTGGTTGGCAATGATCCGTGGCGAGACGTTCTGGTCGTGCACGATCATCGCCGTCAGCAGGTCGACCTTGGCCAGTTCCTCGATCACCAGGTAGGTGCTGACCAGACCGGCACCGGAGCCACCGTACTCCTTGTCGACGCTCAAGCCCAGGTAGCCAAGCTCGGCCAGGCGGTGCTTGTTCTCTTCGGGGAACGCTTCCTCGCGGTCCCAGCGCGCGGCCTTGTCGCGAAACTCCTGCTGCGCCAGCCTGCGCGCGGCGTCGCGCAACTGCACTTGTTCTTCGGTCAGATCGAAATCCATGCGGGCCTCATTTGGTCTTCAGTCCCATCAGCCCGGCGATCAGGTTCCGCTGCATCTGCGAGGTGCCCGCGGTGATGGTGGTGGCGCGTGCATCGCGGTAGTGGCGCTGCATGTCGAACTCCATGATGTAGCCGTAGCCGCCCATGATCTGCATGCCCTGGTTGGCGATGTTGGCGTAGGCCTCCGAGCCGAACAGCTTGGCCTGCGAGATGGCCATCAGCGCGTCCTCGCCGCGCGACAGCTGCCAGGCGGCCCGCCACATCATCAGCCGACTGGCCTCGACCGCGGTCTGCATGTCGGCCAGCATATGGGCGATGGCCTGGAAGGTGCCGATCGGCTTGCCGAACTGCTTACGTTCCTTGGCGTAGGCCAGGGCCAGGTCGACCGCCGACTGCGCGCCGCCGACGTAGCCCGCCGCCGTCATCAGGCGTTCGAGCTGCAAGCCCGACAGCATGTAGCCCCAGCCCTTGTCCGGCTCGCCCACGAGGCGGTCGGCGCTCACGCGGACATCGTCGAAGAACACCTCGTAGGTGCCCAGCGAGCGCCGGCCCAGCGTGTCCAGCTTGCGCAGCGTGATTCCCGGCGTGTCCTTGTCGACCAGGAACAGCGACAGCGCCTGCTGGTGCGGCCCTTCGGGCTGCGTGCGGGCATACAGATTGATGACGTTCCTGTCGGCACCGGCGCCGGTCGAGAACACCTTCTGGCCGTTGATCACCCACGCGTCGCCGTCGCGCCGTGCGCTCGTGCGCATCGCGCCGGCATCCGACCCGGCGCCCGGTTCGGTCATCGAGATCGACATGCGGATGCTGCCGTCGAGCAGCTTGGGCAGCCAGTGCGCACGCTGCGCCTCGGTGCCGTTGTGCAGGATGTTCAGGCCGTTGAAGACGCAGGTTCCGTAGGCGCCGAGGAAGTCGTAGCTCTTGCGGCCGAGTTCTTCGGCGATGATGGCGAAGTCGATCGCGCTGCCGCCGAGCCCGCCGACCGACTCGGGAAACGGCATGCGCAGCAGGCCCATCTCGACGAAGGCGTCGTACAGTTCGTAGGGGTAGCGCGGCTCGGCATCGCAACGGCGGATGTACTCCGGCGTGGCCACGCAGTCCAACATCGCGCGCACGCTGTCGCGCAGCAGGTTCTGTTCTTCGGTGAAGGCGAAATCCATACCGGTCCTGTTCAACGTGTTCAGCGGTTTCAGTGCCCCACGAAGGGCGGCAGCCCGGTCTGCGCCGTCAGGCCGCCGTCGGCGACCAGCGCCGTGCCGGTGATGAACGAGGCCTCGTCGGAGGCCAGGAAAAGGATCGCGTTGGCGATCTCGTCGGCGTCGCCCATGCGGCCCAGCGGGTGGACGGCGGCCATCGCGCGGCGCACTTCGTCGGCACGCTCGCCGGCCAGCACCTGCGTGACGCGGGTGTCGATGCCGCCCGGGCAGACGCAGTTGACGCGAATGCCGTCGCGCGCACACTCCAGCGCCGCCGACCGCGTGAGGTTGATGACGCCGGCCTTGGCTGCGTTGTAAGCCGACATGCCGTAGTCGCCCGCCATGCCCGAGACCGACGCCGTGTTCACGACCACGCCCCGGCCCTGGTGCCGCATCGGCGGCAGGCCGTACTTCAGCCCCAGGAAGACGCTGGTCAGCGTGACCGCCAGCGTCCGGTTCCAGGCCTCGATCGAACAGTCGGCCAGCAGGCCCGGCTCGCCGTAGCCAGCGTTGTTCACCAGCACGTCGATGCTGCCGTAGCGGTCCAGCGCCAGTTGCACGGTGGCCTGCACCGCCGCCGGATCGGCCGCGTCCATCTTGATCCACACCGCCTGGCCGCCCGCAGCGGCGATGCCCGCCGCCGTCTCTTCGGCCCGTTTGCCACTGAGATCGGCTACCACCACCCGCGCGCCTTCCCTGGCGAAGCCACGCGCCGCAGCGGCGCCGATGCCGGAGCCTGCCGCCGTGACGACTGCGGTGCGCGACTTGAATCTCTCGCTCATGGGAGGGCCCTTTCGCGGTCGAACCGTGGCGTGCGTCAGTGCTCGACCGCGCCCTTGGGCAGGAAGGTGATGGTCTCGGTGAACTCGACGAGCACCTCGCCGTGCTGGTTGATGACGCGGTGACGCAGGTCCATCAGCGTGTAGCCCCGCGAGGTGGGCGGGCGCAACCAGGCCTCGCCCTCCACATGCACGGTGTCGCCCGGGAACAGCGCCGCCTTGACACGCGCATCCACGCTCGTCATGCCGCCGAACGGGCCGTGCTCGCGCCCCTCGAGCACCTTGTCGATGATGCCGGCCACCGTGGGCGCCAGCAGACCCATGCCGACCGAGATGATCATCGGCCCGGGCGCAAAACGGTTGCGGTGCTTGCCCGACATGTTGGCCTTGATGTACTCCATGTCGATGAAGAAGGGCTCGTGCAGGCCGACGACATTGACGAAGGTGACGATGTCGGTTTCGGTGATGGTGCGGTTGTGCGTCTTGAATGGAACCGTACGGACGTCGGCGGGTGGTTCGATGGGCATGTGGGCACTCCTGGTGTATCTTGGGCGGGGCCGGCCTACTGGGCGCCGGGCTTGAGACAATCCGGCATCGTCGCGAGCGGGAAACCCTCGTAGGGCTGGTTGCGGCTGTGCTCCTCGAGCTTCCACGTCTGGCGCGCGTTCGGAACGCCACCATCGACACGGATGAAAGACCCGGTGATGTAGGCCGCGCCCTCGGAGAGCAGATAGACGACGGCCGACGAGACTTCAGCCTCGGTGCCGTAGCGCTGCAGCGGCGCAGTCTTCATCAGGCTGCGGAACTTGGCCTTCATCTCGGGCCCGTAGGTGTCGAAGCCGCTGCTCGCGACGAAACCCGGCGCAACCGCGTTGACGCGCACCCCCGCGTGGCCCCACTCGCAGGCCGCGGTCTCGGTGAACGACAGCATGCCGGCCCGCGCGGCACCGCTGTGCGCCATGCCGGGCATGCCCATCCACATGTCGGCGATGATGTTGACGATGGACCCGCCCTGGCCTTCCATCCACTGCGTGTAAACCTCGCGCGAGACCAGGAAGCCGCCATGCAGGTTGTTGCGGACGACCGCGTCCCAGCCCTTGAGCGTGATGTCGCGCACCGGTTGCGGGTACTGGCCGCCGGCGTTGTTGACCAGCCCGTCGATGCGGCCGTGGGCGGCCAGAACGTCGGCCACCATCTGCTTGACGCCGGGCTCGTCACGGATGTCGCAGGAGTGGATCGTGACACGGGCCTCGGGCGCGGCTTCGGCGATCTCGGCCTGCACGGCCTCGAGTTTCTCGAGTTTGCGGCCCACGAGCGCGAGCGCCGCGCCGAGGCTGGCCAGTTCGTGCGCGATGCAGCGGCCGATGCCGCTGCCGCCGCCGGTGACGATGACGGTCTGCCCGGCGAACAGGCCGGCGTGGTAGATGGAGCGGTAGGCGGTCGTGGTCATGGGTTTCCTTCGGCGGCTGGCGCCGGCTTGAGCATGAAGTTGCCGTGTCCGATGGCGATGGGCTTGTCAGGGCCCGACTGCCAGGCCTCGATGCGGAGGTGGGCGACGCGCTGTCCCTGCTTGACCATGAAGACGTTGGCGTAGGTGTCCTCGGGCCGGCCGGAACGCAGGTACTCGAAGTTGAAGTTGATCGTCTTGGGCAGATCGGCGCTCTCCATGCGCCACAGCAGGTAGAACAGGCCGGCGCACTCGATGAACCCTCCGGTCGCGCCACCGTGCAGCGCCGGCAGCGCGGGGTTGCCGATGAGCTTGCGATCGAACGGCATGCAGGCGGTGAACTGGTCCCCCTTGATGTCCAGCTGCAGGTTCAGAAACCTGGCATAGGGCACCAGCTCGATCAGCGGAGCCCAGTCCCGGTCGGTACGCGCCGATCGGATCATGTCGGTGAGGTTCATGGCTTCATCGCCTCGAGTGCGTGGACCGCTTCGTCGAGCGAAATGACCGGCCCCCCTGTGAACATGAAGATCGCTGCGGACGTCGCGATCGGGTCGTCCGGGCTGTCGTGGTAGGCAGTCCCGCGCACGAAGGCCAGTTCATGTCCGAGCTTGTAGCAGACCGCGCCGCCCAGGATGTCGCGGCCGGGCGTCGCGGGTTTGAGGTAGTCGATGCGCAGGTCCAGCGTCGCCATGGGCCTGAGCTTGCTCATGCGCACGAAGATCGCAAGCCCGTAACAGCTGTCGAGCAGCGCCGTGATCACGCCGCCGTGGACGACGCCGGACTCCGGATTGCCGATCGTTCGCGGGTCGTACGGCACCTTGATCACGCACCAGTCGGGGCGGACCGAATGCAGCCGCAGCCCCAGCTCGCGGCTGTAAGGCGATATCACGGTGATCTGCTGCCACTTTCGGACGAGCGTGTCGTCCACATCGTTGGATTCCGTCATGCCGTTCTCCCATCGTTCGAATGCCGAGGCCGCACGACAAAGAGTCGTTCGCTGCCCCCTTCATGTTTCCGTGCGCGCACCTCGCGGGGCGCAGTCCCCGTCTGGGGTCACATCCGCTTGGCGACCTCCTCAAGCATCACCTCGGTGGCCCCACCGCCGATCGCTTCCACTCGTGCATCACGCACCATGCGCTCGATGGCCGAGTCCCGCATGTAGCCGAAGCCGCCGTGGAACTGCTGGCAGTCGTACATCACCTCGTTGACGAGTTCGCCGCACAAGGCCTTGACCATCGAGACCTCCTTGACACAGTCCTTGCCCTGCGCATCCAGCCAGGCGGCGTGGTAGACCAATGCGCGCCCGGCCTCGACCTGCGCCGCGCGCATCGCCAGGCGCTGGCGGATCGCCTGCTTGTCCCACAGCGTCGCACCGAAGGCCTTGCGGTTGCGCACGTAGTCCACCGTCATCTCGATCGCGCGCGCCGCTTCGCCCATGGCCTGGGCGCCGATCACCATGCGTTCGTTCTGGAAGTTGCGCATGATCTGGTAGAAGCCCTTGTTCTCGCCCCCCAGCAGGTTCGCGGCCGGGATGCGGCAGTTCTCGAACACCAGCTCGGCGGTGTCGCTGCACAGCCAGCCGCTCTTCTTCAGCGCGCGGCCGACGCGGAACCCCGGTGTGCCCTTCTCGACGATGAAGATCGAGATGCCGCGCGAGCCCTTGGCGGTCGGATCGGTCTTGGCGCCGACGAAGTACAGGTCGCCGTGCACGCCGTTGGTGATGAACATCTTGCTGCCGTCGAGAACCCAGTCGTCGCCGTCGCGCACCGCGCGGGTACGGATGCCGGCCACATCGGAGCCGGCGTCCGGCTCGGTGACCGCCACCGCGCAGACCCTTTCGCCGCGGATCAGCGCCGGCAGGTAGCGCTGCAGCTGCTCGGGCGTGCCGAAGTTGGCCAAGTGCGGCGAGGCCATGTCGGTGTGCACCGTGACCGTGACCGCGTAGCCGCCGTAGGTGGAACGGCCCAACTCTTCGGCCAAGATCGCGCTGTACACCGTGTCCAGGCCCGAGCCGCCGTACTGCTCCGGGTAACGGATGCCCAGGTAGCCGAGTTCGCCCATCTGGCGCATCACCTCGCGCGGCACCATGCCCGCATCTTCCCAGGCGTCGGCGTACGGCACGATCTCCCGGGCTATGAAGCGGCGCAGGTTGTCGCGGAACTGGCGGTGCTGCTCGGTGAAGTAGATCGGCTCGTTCATGCTTTCTCCTCGGGTTCGACCACCACCAGCACATCGCCGCCGCGCACCGAATCACCCTCGCGACAGCGCAGTTCGGTCACGCGGCCGCCGGCCGGCGCCGCCAGCGTGTGCAGCATCTTCATCGCCTCCAACATCACCAGCGGGTCGCCGGCGCGCACGCTTGCGCCCACATTGACGGGAACGGAGGTCACCAGCCCCGGCATCGGCGCACGCAGGCTGTTGCCGGCATCGGCCCTGGCCGCATCGCCGCCGGCAAGCGCGTGGCGGATGCGATCCACGCGGGTCCAGGTGTGGGTGCCCTGCGGACCGCACAGCCACACGCGCTCGGCACCGGCGTCGTGAACGCGCAGGAAGCGGTGGGTCGCGCTGCGGCCTGCGTGTTCGACTTCCAGCCGTTCGCCGTCGAGCCGGGCGGCCAAGCTGAAGCTGCGCTCGCCCACCTGCACCTGCCACGTGTTGCCGCGAGTCTGCACCAGCGCCTCGTGCAGCGTGCGCGACGGGTCCTCGAGCAGCACGCGCACGCCCGCCGGAGCGGCGTCACCGGTCACGCGCCAGGCGCCCAGCGCCTGCCAGGGCGAGGCCGTGTACGGCGCGTGGGCGGCCAGCGCGCAGCCCAGCGCGGCGGTGGCCAGGGCCTGGCCCGCATCGCCGCGCGGGCGCCAGCCTTCCGGGAAGCTGCGCTCGATGTAGTGGGTGCTGAGCATCTGCCCGAAGGCCGGCGTGCGCAGAAGGTCGGCCAGGAAGCCCAGGTTGCTGCGCACGCCCAGCAGCTGGTACTGGTCGAGCGCGGTGGCCAGGCGCTGCGCGGCCTGTTCGCGGGTGTCGGCGAAGGCAATGACCTTGGCCAGCATCGAGTCGTAGTACGGTGTGACGCGGCTGGCGGCGCGCACGCCGCTGTCGACGCGCACACCTTCGCCGGTGGGCTCCGTGTAGCCGACGATCGCACCGATCTCGGGGGCGAAGCCGGCGGCCGGGTTCTCGGCGCAGACCCGCGCCTCGATCGCCCAGCCGCGGCGGCTCAGTTCCTTCTGCTCGAACGCCAGCGACTCGCCGGCGGCGACGCGCAACTGCCATTCGACCAGGTCGATGCCCACCGTGGCCTCGGTCACCGGATGCTCGACCTGCAGCCGGGTGTTCATCTCCAGGAAGAAGGTTTCGCCGCTGCCCGCGTCGTGGATGAATTCGATGGTGCCGGTGCTGTCGTAGCCGATCGCGCGCCCGACCGCCAGCGCGTACCGGTACAGCTGCTCGCGTTGCACGTCCAGCAGATGGGCCGCCGGCGCCTCCTCGATCACCTTCTGGTGGTTGCGCTGGATCGAGCACTCGCGCTCGAACAGATGCACCAGGTGGCCGTGCTTGTCGCCCAGCAACTGCACCTCGAGGTGGCGCGGCTCGGCCAGGTAGCGTTCGAGCAGCACGCGGTCGTCGCCGAACGAGGCCTTGGCCTCGCGCCGAACGGTGTCGAGCGCCGCAGCGAATTCGCCCGCGGCGCGCACCACGCGCATGCCCTTGCCGCCGCCGCCGGCCGAGGCCTTGATCAGCACCGGGAAGCCGATGGTCGCGGCGGCTTCGGCCAGCACCGCGCCCGCCTGGTCGTCGCCGTGGTAGCCCGGCACGACCGGCACACCCTGCTCGACCGCGATGCGCTTGGATTCGATCTTCGACCCCATGCGCCGGATCGCCTCGCGCGACGGGCCGACGAAGGCGATGCCGGCGGCCTCGCAGGCCTCGATCAGGGCCAGGCTCTCGGACAGGAAGCCGTAGCCCGGGTGCACCGCCTGCGCGCCGGTGGCGCGCGCCGCAGCGACGATGGCCGCCGCATCGAGGTAGCTGCGCGCGGCCTCGGACGGGCCGATACGCACGGCCGTGTCGCAGCTCGCGACGTGCAGCGCCTCGCGGTCGGCGTCGGAGTAGACGGCCACGCTGCGCAGCCCCATGCGCCGCGCGCTGCGGGCGATGCGGCAGGCGATCTCGCCGCGGTTGGCGATCAGCAGGGTGTCGAACATGGCGCCCGTTCGTTCACGCCTGCTTTAGCTCGCGCGCCAGGCGGGCGGCCGCTTGGCGAAGAAGGCCGTGATGCCCTCGCGCCCTTCCTCGGTTTCCCAGGCATCGGCCAGCTTGTCGGCGGTGTAGATCATGCTGGTGGACAGGTCGTGCGTGTCCACGTAGTCGATCAGCTTCTTGGTCGCAGCGACCGCGCCGGGTGCGCATTGCAGCAGGTCGGCGAGCTCGCGCTCGACGGCGGCGTCCAGCTGGTCGTCGGCCACGACCTCGGAGACCAGGCCGAGCCGCTGCGCCTCTGCCGCCTTCATGCGCCTGGCGCTCAGGAAGGTGCGGCGTGCGTTGGCCTCGCCCATGCGCGCCACGACATAGGGCGCGATGTTGGCCGGCAGCAGGCCCAGGCGCACTTCGGTCAGGCAGTACACGCCGCTGTCGACCGCGATCGAGACATCGCACACCGAGATCATGCCCACGCCGCCGCCATAGGCCGGGCCGTTGATGCGCCCGATCAGCGGCATCGGCAGCTCGTTGAGCGCGCGGAACATGGTTGCCAGCTCGGCGCTGTCGGCGACGCGCTCGGCGCGCGTCTTCTTCATGTTCTGCTGCATCCAGCCGAGATCGCCGCCGGCGCAGAAGGTCTTGCCCGCGCCGGTGAGCACCACGGCCCGCAACCCGGTGGCCCGGGCCAGCCAGGCGGCCACCTGGCGCAGTTCGGCAATCAGCGTCGCATTGAGCGCGTTGTGGGTGTCCGGACGGTTCAGCGTGAGCCGGGCCACGCCACGGGCGTCGATGTCGAGCAGCAGGGTTTCGAAGTCAGGGGTCTTCATGGTCTCGGCTCTCACATGCGGTAGACGGGGGTGGCGGTCTTGGGCAGCACGCGCCGCGTGGCCAGCGCCAGCGCCAGCGCCAGCACGTTGCGCGACTGCGAAGGCGCGATCAGGCCGTCGTCCCACAGGCGCGAGGTGGCGTAGTACGGGTCGGACTGGCGGGCGTACTGCTCGCGCACGGCGCGCTCCGTCTCGGCCATGCGCGCCTCGTCGGCCGGGCCGCGCAGGTTGGAGCGTGCCAGCTCGAGCATCACGTTGCTGGCGATGTCGGCGCTCATGGTCGCCACCGAGGCGCTCGGCCAGGTGAACAGGAATTCGGGCTCGAAGCCGCGCCCGCACATGCCGTAGTTGCCCGCGCCGTAGGAGCCACCGACGATGAGGGTGATCTTGGGCACTCGCGCGCACGACACCGCGTAGACCATGTTGGCGCTGTGCTTGGCGATGCCGCCGCGCTCGGCCTCGGTGCCGACCATGAAGCCCGCGATGTTCTGCAGGAACAGCAGCGGCACGCCGCGCTGGTTGGCCAGTTCGATGAAGTGCGTGCCCTTCAGCGCCGCTTCGGCCAGCAGCGCGCCGTTGTTGGCCAGGATGCCCACCGGGTGGCCGTGGATCGCGCCGAAGCCGGTCACCAGCGTAGAGCCCCACTCGGGCTTGAACTCGTGCAGCTCGCTGCCGTCGACCAGGCGGGCGATGATCTCGCGCGCGTCGTACGGCTGCTTGGGGTCGGCCGGCACGATGGTGTCCAGCTCGGCCGGGTCGTACAGCGGCGGGCGCGGCGTCAGCGGCGGCGCCTGCAGCGGCGCCGGCGGCAGGCTGGCGACGATCTCGCGCAGCCGCGCCAGCGCCTGCGGCTCGTCCTCGGCCAAGTGGTCGTTGACGCCGGAGACACGGGTATGCATCTCGGCGCCGCCGAGCGTCTCGCCGTCCACCGTCTCGTTGATCGCGATCTTGACGATCGACGGGCCGCCGAGGTGGATGCGCGCATTGCCGCGCACCATCACGACTTCGTCCGACAGCGCCGGGATGTAGGCCCCGCCAGCGGTGCAGCCGCCGAACACGGCCGAGATCTGCGGCACGCCGTCCTGCGACATGCGGCACTGCTGGAAGAAGTTGTTGCCGAAGTGGTCGCGGTCGGGGAACACGCGGTCCTGCTCGGGCAGGAAGGCGCCGCCGCAGTCGACCAGGTACAGGCACGGCAAGCGCAGCCGCCACGCGATCTCCTGCGCGCGGCGGTGCTTCTTCACCGTTTCGTGGAAGAAGGAGCCGCCCTTCACGGTGGCGTCGTTGGCGATGAACATGCACGGCTGGCCAGCGACGATGCCGATGCCGGTGATGATGCCCGCCGCCGGCACCTCGTTGCCGTACTGGCCCCAAGCGGCGAGCGGGGAGAGTTCGAGGAAGGCGGTCGCGTCGTCGAGCACGAAGTCGATGCGCTCGCGCGCCAGCAGCTTGCCTCGTCCGCGGTGGCGCTGGATGTGCGCGTCGCGACCGCCCGTGGCGGCCAGCACGAGGCGCTCGCGCAGCAACTCGAGCTGCTGTCGGCCGCGCGCCTCAGCCGCGATGCCGGCAGCCGAGCGCCAGTCGACGCGGCTGGTCATCACCGCCATGGGCGGTGCCCTTTCGAGACGGCCGGTGAAGCGGATGGCAGAAGCCAGGAACTCATCTTTGTCCTTCGACCCTCGGAAGTACCGATGCACCGATGCGTGCGCGTTTCGCACTGCGCGTTCGCCCTTGTATTCTGCCATCAAACATACGTTAGTTAGCCGCTTGGGTGGTGCAGGGGGCGGTGTCAACCATGCGCTCGAGCCGGACCGGTTCGACCTGTATCGGCGCGCCGCTCGGCCACGCCCGAATGGTCGAACGTGCCTCAAGTGCGCGTCAGGGTGTGGCTCTTGACACGAGACAAGGGCCACAGGGCCGAGAAGGTGACCAGCGCGGTGACGCCGAAGGCAGCCCCGAAACTCGCACC